>Ga0302046_10002201_pt1 | contig 18211 bp, 18 predicted proteins | sample RVTome_11_FD_200261 | JGI IMG/M metagenome (GOLD analysis project Ga0302046, IMG submission 200261) | Soil microbial communities from uranium-contaminated site in the Upper Colorado River Basin, Wyoming, United States - RVT147D111 (version 2) ...
CTACGCAGGAAGGGATTACAAGGTTTCAAAAGATCAGAGGTCAGAGATCGGAGGTCGGAGAGTTAGAGGTCGGATGTCAGAAGTCTGCGGCGCTGGGGTTTGTCCAAGGGCTCGGGAAAAAGATCAACGCAGAGACGCAGAGATCGCAGAGGGTCGCAGAGAATAAGTGCTTTCTGGGGTTCTCATTCTCTGCGTTTCTTTGCGTTTCTCCGCGTCCTCTGCGCCTCCGCGATTTTCTTTGCCTGGAAACCGGTCAAAGGTTTCACTTAATGAAGCAGAAATCCCGGCACGAGGCCGGGATTAAAGAACAATTCACTTTATCTCCAAGGAAGCCAACTACTCTCAGTTCGGGACTGTGGCGAAGCCATCTCCCGAGGGGATCACTTCGTGACCTTCGGGAGAGTCCCGAACCCACGATTAAACTTCCATGATTTCCTTCTCTTTGAGAGCGATCAGAGCATCGATATCCTTCGTGTGACGGTCTGTCATTTTCTGGGTCTCCTGCTCTCCCCTCTTCCGTTCGTCTTCCGAGATGTGCTCCTGCTTTTCCGTCTTTTTCAGATGCTCAATGGCATCCCTGCGAACATTCCGAACGGCGATCTTCCCGTCTTCTGCAAACTTTTTGACGAGTTTGACAAGCTCCCGCCTCCGTTCCTCGTTCAGAGCAGGAATGGGAACTCTGAGCATTGTACCGTCATTTGTTGGATTGAGCCCAAGATTTGCGTTCAAGATGGCTTTTTCAATGGGCTGGATCATTCCTTTTTCCCACGGTTGCACCGCAATGGTGTGGGAATCGGGTGTGCTGACGTTCGCGACCTGTTTCAGGGGGGTCATTGTTCCGTAGTAATCGACTTTGACAGCGTCGAGAAGAACTGTTGTTGCCTTTCCGGTACGGATCTTTGAGAGCTCATCGCGAACGACCTCGACCGCCTTGTTCATCCGGCTTTCTGCATTCTGAAGGATATCCTTGACCATAGGGAGTCCTTTTCGTTTTGGCTTACAATTCTAAACTGCTCAGGCTGTTTTGAACGGCCGATCGGTAACTAATGAACCGACCTGTTCCCCCAGCACGACGTGTTTCAGATTTCCCTTTTTGTTCATATTGAAGACAACAAGCGGGAGTCTGTTCTCCTTGCAGAGAGTAATAGCGGTCAGGTCCATGACTTTCAGGTCCCGTTGGAGAACATCGGCATATGAAAGCGCCGGGAAATGGATTGCTGACCGGTTTTTTTCCGGATCGCTGTCGTAGATTCCATCAACCCTGGTCCCCTTCATAACGACGTCCGATTCAATTTCGATAGCCCTCAATACTGCGGCGGTATCTGTTGTAAAATATGGATTACCCGTGCCCGCGGCAAAAATGAGAATCCTTCCCTTTTCAAGATGGCGGATAGCCCGGCGCCGGATAAACGGTTCTGCGATCTTCTCCATATTAATCGCCGTTTGACAACGGGTAGTCACTCCTTTGTGTTCGAGGGCACTTTGAAGAGCGAGGGCATTGATGACGGTGGCCAGCATTCCCATATGGTCGCCGGTGACTTTGTCGATTCCGTCAGAAGAATTTTCTATCCCGCGGTAAATGTTCCCCCCCCCGATAACGATCCCCACTTCGACACCAAGTTCTTTGACGCTCTTGATTTCCTCCGCGTACGTACTCAGGATCCCGGAATCAATACCATATTCCTGCGACCCCATGAGAGCCTCACCGCTCAATTTCAGAAGGATTCGATTATAATGAAGTTTTACCATGGCCCTCTAAAAAAAATCCCGAATCTCTCGGGGATTTATCGTCAAATCATTACGTGGCATCCTCGCCGAGGTGATAACGAATGAACCGGCGAATGGAAATTCGTTCGCCCACTTTCGCGGTGGCCTCATCGAGAAGATCCTTAATGGTCTTACCGGAGTCTTTGATGAAGCTTTGCTCCATTAAACACGTCTCCTGATAAAACTTATCGAGCCGGCCCTGAGCCATCTTTTCCGCAATACCCACCGGCTTGCCTTCATTCTTCGCCTGCGTCTTGTAGATCTCAACCTCCTTGTCAACGATTGACTGCTCCACATGTTCACGGCCGATGTAACGAGGAGTCATTGCAGCAATTTGCATAGCGATGTCATGGGCAAGGGACTTGAAATCAGGTGTTTTCGCGACGAAATCCGTTTCACAATTCAATTCCACCATGGCGCCGATTCGGCCGCCGGCGTGGATATAGGCCTCGACCACACCCTGGTTTGTTTCTTTGTCGGCCCGCCTCGCTGCGGTGGCCGCACCCTTTTTGCGAAGAACATCGATGGCTTTCTGCATGTCGCCTCCGGCCTCTTCGAGAGCCCGTTTGCAATCCATCATACCCGCCCCGGTTTTTTCGCGCAACTCCTTAATTTGTTCTGTACTGACTGCCACTGTCATTCTATGAGACTTCTCCTCTCCTACAATGAGGTTTTGTGTTCCAATTCGATTTTTTCGGACTCCGCCTGGCTTTCGGCCTGTGCGGCTCTCGCTGCTGCCGACCTTTGTGCTCCTTCCAACACCGCATCGGCAATCGCCGTGGTGATCACCTGGACTGATTTCAAGGCGTCATCATTTGCGGGAATGGGATAATCAATTATTTCCGGATCGCAGTTTGTATCCACAACGGCCACGACCGGGATGTTGAGGCGCCGCGCTTCGCTAACGGCGATCGATTCCTTCTTCACGTCCACCACGAAGATCATACCCGGCAATCTCGACATCTCCACAACACCGCTCAACACGCCTTGCAGTTTTTCGCGTTCGCGGTTCAGGAACAAACGTTCCTTCTTCGTGATACTTTCAAACGTTCCGTCACTTTCCATCTTTTCGATGTTCGTGAGGCGCTTCACACTCTTGCGGATCGTTGAGAAGTTTGTGAGCATTCCGCCCAGCCATCGCTCTGTGACATAGAATGCATTACAGCGCACGGCCTCGCTCCGCACAACCTCCCGGGCCGGTTTCTTTGTCGCGACGAACAGGATACGTTTGCTCTCCGAAACAGTGTTTGAAACGGCGTTACAAGCGGCTTCAAGCATTTCCTGCGTTTTTTTGAGGTCAATGACGTGAATCCCATTCCGTTCCATAAAAATGTACGGTTTCATTTTGGGATTCCATCGGCGGGTAAGGTGCCCGAAATGGGCGCCAGCAGTCAGGAGGGCTTCCAACTCAACACGAGACATGAGGTATTCCTTTTGTTAGTTGTTCGACTATTCCCGTCATTTCCTCCCGGAATCCCACCCTGAAATAAATCTCAAGTCGGGCGGGACACTGCCGTTTGGATCAGGGAATATGATTAGTAAAAGCTGTTTCAGGTTTCAGGTTTCAGGTTTGTCTCGTCCTGAAACTTGAACCATGAAACTTGGAACTTTTATCGTTTCGAGAACTGGAACCGTTTACGGGCTTTTTTCTGGCCGTATTTCTTGCGTTCAACCATCCGCGGATCACGCGTCAAGAGTCCTGCGCCGCGTAATGCAGATCGAAGATCCTCATCAATGGCCACGAGTGAGCGCGCAATTCCGAGTTTGACTGCGCCAGCCTGCCCTGTCTGTCCGCCCCCCTCGACCCTGACCTTGGCATCATAGCGGCCGGATGTGTTTGTGACGACGAACGGGCGAAGAACTTCGCTTCGGAGCATCTCAAGCGGGAAGTACTGTTCGATCGGTTTATTGTTGACAAGAACCTTGCCGGAGCCCTCAATGATCTTTACCCGGGCAACTGCTGTTTTCCGGCGTCCGACTTTTACCTGTGGCTGCATTGACATTCCTTACCTACCTTATGACGACTTTCTGGAGAGGATGTTCATCGGCTCGGGCATCTGGGCCGCATGCGGATGCTTCTCTCCTTTGTACACCTTGAGCTTCTTGAAAATCTTCCTACCGAGACGGTTATGGGGCAACATGCCCTTCACGGCGTGTTCCATCACCACTTCCGGCTTGGTAGCCAGCAGATCCCGCACCGATTCGAACCGTGCGCCGCCGGGGTACAGGGTGTTGTGATACAACTGTTTCAATTCCTCCCGCTTACCGGTCACAACGACTTTCTCGGCGTTGATAACGACGACATAATCTCCGACATCAAAATTGGGTGTGAACTGCGGTTTGTGTTTTCCGCGCAATACCCTCGCAACCTCAGAGGCGATTCTTCCCAATGTTTGACCGGACGCGTCAACAACGTACCACTTCTGTTGAACCTCTTCCGGCTTAAAAAAATGCGTTCGTGGTGAAGTTTCCATTTCAGAGCTCCAAAAACCCTTTTTTGTTCATCAAATATTGCAAAGCCTTTAAATATAATGGAAATCGTCCGAAAAGTCAATGTGATTTCCGCTGATTCAGCGGATTCAGAACACAGATTGCAGATTTAACAGATTCTGCAGATTCGGAATTACATAATCACGGATTTTGCAAAGCCTGACTCTGGCACGCCGAGTATTAGTCTAGACATGGTTGGATGCATGGTAGGAACTGCGCACAAGCGGTCCGGATTCAACATGACGGAAACCGAGGGACAGGGCTTCTTCTTTCAGGGTCCTGAACTCATCAGGGTGCACGAATCGGTCAACAGGGAGGTGCCCTTTCGTGGGCTGAAGGTACTGGCCGAGAGTAAGAATGTCGCACCGGACCGTCTGAATATCCCTGAGAACCTGACGGACCTCATCGGTTTTTTCGCCGATCCCGAGCATGAGACCGGTTTTCGTTACTGCGCGCTTCTTTTTTGCCCTTTCGAGGACCTCGAGGGATTGCCCGTAATTAGCCTGCGGACGGACGACACCGTACAACCGGGGTACAGTTTCAAGATTGTGATTCAGGATATTCGGACGGGCATCCAGCACGATATTCAATGCCTCTTCGTTCCCCTTGAAATCCGGAATGAGAACCTCGATACTACATTCAGGGACCAGGGAACGAATTTGGCGTATCGTTTCGGCGAAAATCGGAGACCCGCCGTCACTCCGCTCGTCGCGGTTTACGGATGTGATCACGGCATGACGAATACCCATCGAGCGGACACTCTCCGCTACGCGGCGAGGTTCATCCCAATCGAGTCCATAATCGGGCCGGCCCGTTTTCACGGCGCAGAATCCGCATGACCGCGTGCAAATATCTCCGAGAATCATGAATGTTGCCGTCCCCGAATTCCAACATTCGCCCAGATTGGGGCACCGTGCTTCTTCACACACGGTATGAAGCCGCTGATGATCCACGAGATTCTTGATACGGGCATAGTTCTCCCCTCCCGGAATCTTTGCCTTCAGCCAATCCGGCCTACGCGGGGCTGGCGACTGTGGTTCGGCCTGTATTTCGTCAATGATAAAAGACATAGATTCTTGCTTGAAGGCAACCTTCATCTCGAATTAACCTAAGATGAAGGTTGCCTTCTTCCGGTTACTAGAATAGGTTCGTTAAATCGAAGTTTTCGAGGTTAGAGACAACCGCCTGAATAAATTGTCCGCCGATGGCCCCGTCGAGAATCCGGTGATCAAACGACAATGTGAGATAACACATCGAACGGATAGCGATGGAATCGTTCCCGTCACTGTCCGTAACAACCACGGGTCGTTTCTTAATTGCTCCAAATCCGAGAATGCCGACTTGCGGTTGATTGATGATCGGGATACCGATGATATTGCCGAACACTCCGTAATTTGTGACGGTGAACGTTCCGCCCTGGATATCGTCCGGAATCAATTTCCGGTTTCTTGCCCGGACACCGATATCGTTCGCCGCCCGCGCCATCCCGATAAATGTCTTCTCCTCGGCATCCCGGACAACAGGTACAATCAATCCGCCCGGGGTCGCCACCGCCATGCCGAGATTAATGAATTTCTTCAGAATGATCTTGTCACCCTCGACAGAGCTATTGACAAGAGGAAATTGTTTCAGCGCACGAACCGTTGCATCGAGGAGAAACGGCGTATAGGTAAGTTTGTACCCCTCCTGTTTTTCAAATGCCGCGACGTTCGCTGAACGGAACGCAACAATACGCGAGAGGTCACATTCCGAAATCGCCTGAACATGGGGCGATGTCTGAATACTCCGAACCATATGCTCCGCCATCTTCTGCTGAAGATTATCCATCTGTCGGATTTCATACTTTGGCGCAGGGTATTTTTTTGCAAGGTCTTTGAGGTCAACCGCTTTCACCGGAAGCCCCACCGACATGGCGGGCGGTTTTCCGGTCCTCGTTTCAAGATATCCAAGAACGTCCTTCTTGGTAACCCGTCCTCCGATGCCACTGCCGCTGATGGCTTCAAGCTCCTGCTGGGACAGTCCCTCTTTCTCGGCGATCGTGCGGACAAGCGGAGAGTAAAATCGCTGACCGTTTTCGCGGCGCACAGGTTGGCGCGGTTCAACCGCAGCAGCCGCCGGTGCCGGAGCCGCGGGCTTCGATTCGATTGCCGCCGGACGCTCTTTAGCGACCGGAGGTGCAGATTCAATGGTGGCTGAGGAGGCGTCCGTCTCGATCATAGCGATAACGGTTCCCACTTCCACCGTTTCATTCTCAGAAACGATGATCCTGGTCAGGACTCCGGCTGCGGGAGATGGTATTTCTGAATCGACCTTGTCTGTGCTGATTTCCAGAATCGTCTCGTCGCGTTGGATCTTGTCACCCGGCTTTTTCATCCAGCGAAGAATCTTTCCTTCCTGGATGCTCTCGCCCATTTTCGGCATGACAACTTCTACCTGCATGAGATGACTCCGTAAATAGACTGCCTCCGAAAGGGAAAAGAAGAACGCAGAGGCGCAGAGGACGCTGAGCAACGAAGAGCGTGGCCGTCGGGATTCTCTGCGTGTCTCCGCGTCCTCTGCGTCTCTGCGATTATCTCTAACCTGTCCAGTACCATCTTAGTATTCCGCTAACTTGGTTAAGGCTTCAAAGATTTTTTGCTCGTTCGGAAGCATAGCGTTTTCCAACGGCGGGCTGTACGGCACCGGCGTATCCAGGGCCGCGACCCTCATCACAGGGCCATCCAGCGACTCGAAACAGTTCGCCGAGACGAGTGCGGCAATTTCACCTCCAAATCCTGCGGTCAAAGTGTCCTCGTGAACGACGAGCACCTTGCCGGTTTTACGGACGGAAGCGTATATGGCATCTTCGTCGAGTGGATTAAGGGTTCTCAAATCCACGACCTCAATGCCAACGCCCTTCTCCTCCATTTTTCTGGCGGCTTCAAGGGATTTCTGCACCATTGCTCCGTAGGTGATGACGGAAACATCCGAGCCCTCTCTTCGGACTGAAGCAATGCCGAACGGCAGGACATAGTTTGCGTCCGGTTCCGGTGTGGAGGCATAGCCTTGTCTGTACAGGCCCTTATGCTCCATGAAAATTACCGGGTCATCGCCCCGAATGGCCGCCTTCAGAAGCCCTTTGGCATCGGCAGCATTCGATGGGAACGCAAGTCGAATTCCTGGAATATGCGCCATGAAACTTTCGATACACTGGCTGTGATAATGGCCGCCATGAATGAATCCGCCAACAGGAACTCTTATGACGACAGGCGCCGACCAGGTCCCGTTGGAGCGGTACCGCATCATGGAAAGTTCATCCCTGATTTGCATGAACCCGGGCCAGATATAGTCTCCAAATTGGATCTCGGGTACCGGCCTCCATCCCTTGAGTGCAAGACCAATCGCAACACCGATGATACTCGCCTCCGCAAGGGGGGAATTAAAAGCGCGATCGGTGCCAAACTTTGTCGAAAGTCCCTTGGTCGCTGTGAACACCCCGCCCTTTCCGTCAGCGATGTCCTCTCCGAACACGAGCATCCGACTCTCTCGCTCCATTTCTTCATGAAGGGCATGGTTGATCGCGTCGACAATAACAATTTTGTTCCCGGGATGACCGGGCTCCGAAAAATCCTTTGGCGGATTTTCATGTGCGCTACCGTACACATGGTGTATCGTGGTTTCAGCCGCTGGCATCGGTCGCGTTTCTGCGGCTTCCACGGCGGCATCAACTTCCGCACGGACCTCTTCTGTCATTCTGGCGGCATCCTTTTCGGCCAGGTAGCCTTCTTCCATGAGCATCGCGGCCATTTTGGGAATCGGGTCAAAGCCTTTATCCCGTTCAAGGTCATCTTTGGACCTGTATTTCCGATCATCATCCGATGATGAGTGAGGCAAGAGGCGGACCACATTTGCGACAATCAGGGCCGGACCGCCACCGCGCCGGGCTTTCTCGACGGCCTGAGTTGCAGCCCGATAGGTTTCAAGAAAATCCGTCCCGTCAACATTATACCGATCGAGTCCCTTAAACCCTTTCGTGACTTCATAAACGGATCCGCCCGCGGTCTGTTGAGTCACCGGGACAGAAATCGCGTATTTGTTATCCTGTATAAAAAAGAGAACCGGCAACGATTCACGTGCGGCCCAGTTTACCGCCTCAAAGAATTCTCCCTCACTTGTTGAGCCCTCTCCGGAAGACACATAAACGACCTCCCCGTTCCCCTCTTTCTTTGCGCCCAAAGCCACACCAACGGCCTGAAGATATTGGGTCCCCGTGGGGCTCGACTGGGTAATGATGCGTAACTTTGCCTTTCCGTAATGACCCGGCATCTGCCGTCCTCCGGTTCCGGGGTCATCAGCGCGATGGAGGGCCGAGAGGAAATAGTCGAGCGGGGTGTAGCCAAGCTGGAGGCAAAAGCTCAGATCGCGATAGTACGGAAAAAAATAATCATGGCCGGGCCTCAATGCAGACGCCGCGGCGGTCTGAGCAGCTTCATGCCCGGAACCGCCGATATGAAAGAAGGATTTCCCCTGTTTCAAGAGGATCAGATGCTTCTCATCAATCCGCCGCCCGGTGAGCATGGTGCGGTACACGCGCAAGAGGTGTTCTTTCGACAAATCGCCCACCACATCCTTTGTTTCAGTCATTGCCTGTGATGAGGCCATCGCTTCCTGCACTCCTCTTGATTGCTTATCCTGTATTCGTCCCTTTGAAGGCATCAGACCTTTTCCAGCGACCGCTCTTCAACGGTTCGAAGTAACTCCTCGTTTGACACGGAAACAACCGGCCGGCCGAAAACGGCGGTGAATGCGTAGGCAAGGCATTGGTGGACGTCCTTGAGGTCGATCTCCCTGCCCAAAACCTTTGCCATGGAGGTCACGCCTTTGTGAAAAATTCCGCACGGGATGATCCGCCCATACCGCTCCAGATCCGTGTTCACATTCAACGCAAATCCGTGCATTGTCACCCAGCGGCTCACTTTGACACCGATGGCCGCAATTTTTTCCCCGCGGACCCACACCCCGGTTATTCCTTCTTCCCGTCCGGCCTCGATATCAAATTCCTCCAGCGCCAGGATGATCATCTCTTCAAGACTTCGAAGGTACCAATGGAGATCGGTTTTGTACTGGCTCAGGTCCAGAATTGGATACCCCACAATCTGTCCAGGTCCATGATACGTGATGTCTCCCCCTCGATCAATGCGGAAGACCTCCGTTCCTCCTCTTGTCAATTCTTCGTCCGTAGCAAGAAGATGATTCTGATCAGCTCCTTTGCCGAGCGTATAGACGTGCTCGTGTTCCGTGAACAAAAGGACATCCCCAATCATTCCGAAATGCCTGAGGTCAAACAGCTTTCGCTGAAGCTCCCATGCGTCGGCGTAACCGGTTCTGCCGATATTCGTCACTGCGACGTTCATCAGATATTGACGGAAAGGCCGTAAGCGTTCCCAGCTGCTTCCATAACTGCCTCAGCGAGAGTCGGATGCGCATGCATCGTGCGCCAGATTTCTTCATACGTGGTTTCCAGCGCTTTCGCCGTGGTCAGTTCTGCAATCATCTCGGTAGCTTCCGAGCCGACAATATGAGCGCCAAGGAGTTCTCCGTACTTCTCGTCAAAAATTAACTTGACTTGTCCGTCGGTTTCGCCGATGGCAAGCGCTTTTCCAAGGGGTCTGAACGGGAATTTTCCGATTTTGAGCTTGTACCCTGCAGCAATGGCCGCTTCTTCCGTCATGCCGACGCTGGCGACCTGAGGCTGGCAATAGGTGCAACTCGGGAAAGACTTGCGATCAATTCCGTGCTTTGCCTTGCCGGCAATATGTTCGGCTGCCACGATGCCCTCGTGAGAAGCCACATGGGCGAGAAGCGGCGGTCCGCTTACATCTCCGATGGCGTAGATTCCAGCCGCAGATGTTTGAGAGAACTCATTCACTTTGATAAATCCGCGGTCAATCTTTACCCCCAGAGCCTCCAGACCAAGCTTCTCAGAATTCCCCTGGATGCCGATGGCCATCAACGCAACATCACCCTTCACAGTCTTCTTTCCTTCAGCGGAAGACACCTGAACCTCGACGTCTTTTCCCACCTTCACTCCGTCCACCTTCGTCCCGGTCATGATCTCGATGCCGGATTTTTTAAGACTGGAAAGAACAATTTTGGTCATTTCCCCGTCTTCCATAGGAAGAATCGTGGGCATCATTTCCACGACGGTCACTTTTGTGCCCAGGGCATTATAGAAATAGGCAAATTCGATCCCGATTGCTCCGCCGCCAATGATCACCATGCTTTTAGGCTGTTCCGGAAGAGTCATTGCCTCTGTGCTTGTGATAATCTTCTTCCGATCGATCTCGACACCCGGAATCGACCTCGGGCGGCCGCCTGTCGCGAGAATAATAGACTTGCTTTTGATCGTATCGGTCACCTTTCCGTCCTTGGTGACTTGAACGGCATTCCTTCCGGTCAGGAATCCCGACCCCTTGATGACGTCGATTTTGTTCTTTTTCATCAGGAATTCGACGCCTTTGGTGATGCGTTCGGAAATGTCCCGAGAGCGCTTAATGATCTTCGAGAAATCGAATTTCAGGTCCTTGTGACTTATTCCAAACTCTTCCGAACGTTTCATTACGTTGAGTAGTTCAGCGCTTTTCAAGAGGGCCTTCGACGGAATACACCCCCAATTGAGGCATATTCCGCCCAACCTGTCGTCTCTCTCGACGATTCCGACTTTCATTCCGAGCTGAGCCGCCCTGATAGCCGCAACGTAACCGCCCGGTCCGCTCCCAACGACTGTCACATCGTACTGAAGTTCTGCCATTTTTGATGCCTTTGAGGTGTGTGAATACCGGCGAAAGAGAGACTTTACGAAAAACCTGAAAAATATACCCAGAAGTGTCGCAAAAGGCAACATGAGCGGGATACTCACTGATACTCACAGATACTCGCGGAAGACCGCTCGAGCTTGGTGGCTCACCAAAGAGCACAATGAACGCTCCGGTCATGGATATGAAAGACAAGGAGCAAACAATTACTTCAATCCAGAATTGATTCTTTTTCACTTTTCTGTTAAGTTTGATTCAAAAATTTTGGATGGCGGAGAAAGAACAGCGGGTTGTTGTCTCGAACCGAAAAGCGCGGCACAATTATCATATTCTGGACACCTTTGAAGCAGGGATCAGTCTCAAAGGAACCGAGGTCAAATCACTCCGTCAGGGAAAAGCCAATCTTCTGGACAGTTACGCGGTGCTCAAGAACGGAGAGGTCTGGCTGCTGGGCCTGCACATCAGCCCGTATGAGCAGGGCAACATCAACAATCATGAACCCACGCGTACCCGCAAGCTTCTCTTGCATCGGAAGCAGATTCGAAAACTCATTGGCAATGTCAGGGAGAAGGGCTTGAGCCTTATTCCGCTTTCAATTTATTTCAGGGGACCGTATGCCAAAGTGGAGCTGGCGCTTGCCCAGGGCAAAAAGCAATATGACAAACGTGAAGCAATTTCCCGTCGCGATGCAGAGCGCGAGTTGCGCCAACGATTAAAGAGGAGTACTTCCTAACCATTGTTCCCCCGCCTTCAAAATCAAATGGATCTCATCCGGCGCGGCACCGCCGAGATCATTCCCGAGGACGACCTCGTCCGCAAGGTTGAGAAATCCATAAAAACCAAAAAGCCCCTCCGCGTAAAACTCGGTTGTGATCCGAGCCGCCCCGACCTCCATGTGGGACATTCTGTCGTACTCCGGAAGCTTCGTCAGTTTCAGGATCTCGGCCATCAGGCAATCCTGATTATCGGAGATTTCACCGGGATGATCGGAGATCCCTCCGGAAAGAGCAAAACGCGTCCGGCCCTCACACTTGAGGAAGCGAGACGAAACGGGCAGACCTATTTCGAGCAAGCCACGAAGATTCTCGCCGCCCAAAAACTTCAAATGCTTTACAATTCCGAATGGCTCGGCAAGATGAGTTTTGCCGACGTGATCGGTCTTGCCGGCCGATATACCGTTGCCCGCATGCTCGAGCGCGATGATTTTACGGAGCGATACAAGGCAGGCGAACCGATCAGCGTCCACGAGTTTCTGTATCCCCTGGCTCAGGCTATGGATTCGGTGGCCATCGAAGCCGATGTGGAACTTGGCGGCACTGACCAGAAGTTCAATCTCCTCGTTGGCCGCGACATTCAAAGGGAATATGCCCAGGAGCCGCAGGTCATCCTGACAATGCCCATTTTGGCCGGCACAGACGGGATAGAGAAAATGAGCAAATCGCTCGATAATTATATAGGGTTGAATGAGTCGCCCAAAGAAATCTTCGGAAAAACTCTGCGGATTCCCGACACGTTGATTTACCAGTATTTCGAGCTTGCGACGAACGTGTCGAACAAGGACCTTACGGAAATTCGGACTCAGCTTGCGGACAAAGCAGCCAATCCGCGGGACGCAAAAAGAAGATTAGCCAGGGCCCTGGTGGAGTTGTATCATTCCGCCGAAGCGGCCGAAAAGGCTGAAAGGGAATTCGACAAGATTTTCGTGGAAAAGAGCTTGCCCGATGAGATCGAAGAGTATCATCTGAGAGCGGGAAATGGGGTGCAGACCGTGGTAGCATTGCTGACAGCGGCCAAACTTGCAGGTTCGCGGGGCGAGGCCCGGCGGCTCATCGAGCAGGGCGGCGTATCGATCGACGGCGAACGAATTTCGGACGTGAATGCGCCGCTGCCATCCAAGAAAGAGTTTATTGTTAAAGTCGGAAAACGGAAATTCCTGCGGGTCATCGCTTAGGAAGCTAAGATCCGGCGTTCATACTTTCACCATTAAAGTCGGAGATGAGGAAGTGTTTGTTCCCACCAAAATGTTTTTTACCAAGGGGGTCGGCCGTCACAAGGACTATCTTCAGTCCTTCGAGCTTGCCCTGCGCGATGCCGGCATTGAAAAATGCAATATTGTCACCGTATCGAGCATCTACCCCCCCTTTTGCAAGCGCATAACCAAAGAAGAAGGACTTAAGGTGCTTCAACCAGGGGCGATTACATTTTGCGTGATGGCTCGGAATGCCACAAACGAGCCTAACAGACTGATTGCCGCATCCATAGGCGTTGCCCAGCCGTCCGATCCGAACACCTACGGATATCTTTCTGAACATCATCCCTACGGGGAGACGGATGAGCGCGCGGGCGAGTATTCCGAAGACCTTGCCGCCACCATGCTTGCGACGACTCTCGGCATTGATTTCGATCCTAATACCGCGTGGGACGAGCGTGAAAAAATCTTCAAAATGTCAGGTAAGATCGTCCGGACGTTCAATGTCACACAATCGGCCGAAGGTGATAAAAATGGACTTTGGACAACCGTGATCGCCACTGCCGTGTTAATACCGCAGGAATGGGAGAATCAGGGTCCAAAGGCTGTGTAGCGCTTGGAAAAGATAGAACACAGATGACACGGAAAAAGACATGATCATCACTGATTGATTAATCTTGTGATCATTATGTCCTTTTCAGTGTTATCAGTGTTCGCTTCTACCCCGGCCCAAGCACGACCACAAACTCTCCCTTCTTCCCTTCCTTCTGAAAGCGCTGGTATAATTCCGGTGCGGTGCCGTGGAAAATCTCTTCGGTGGGTAACGTGAGATCAAACGCAACACAGACCTTCCGAATTCCGCCCAGAACTTCGCTGACATCGCGCATGAGTTGAACGAGGCGGTACGGAGTTTCAAGCAGGACGATGGTTCGGGGATCCCGTTTCAATTGCTGCAGCTCCGTAATGCGGCGATTCCGTTTCGGCGAAAGGAATCCGTAGTATACAAATGACTGTATCGGAAATCCCGAGACGATCAGCGCGGGTAGAATGGAGGAAGCTCCGGGAATGGGGACGATGCGAATACCGGCTGTAATTGCCCGTTGAACGAGGACTTGCCCTGGATCTGCAAAAACCGGAGTTCCGCCGTCCGATACAAGCGCAATATTTTTCCCTTCCCGGAGTTTTTCAAGAATGGTACTGGAAGCCGCGGGTTCGTTGTGTTCGTTGAGGTTCTCGACGGACTTGCCTTCGATGCCGTACCGCCGGAGCAGCCTCGCCCCTTCTCTCCGTTCCTCATACACGACGATGTCTGCTTCTTTCAGAATGCGGACAGCGCGCATGGTGATGTCTTCCGGATTGCCGATCGGCGTTGCGACCAGATACAAAATGCCGGCCATTACATGTCCGATTCCGCAGAGTGATAGTGCCTCAAAGGAACGCCGCGCCGGCTTGCTTCCCATTCCCTGACGCCGAGGATGATCAGTGCTGTGACAGGAATTGCAATAAGGAGACCAACGAAGCCCAGGAAGTAGGCAAACACCAAGAGCGAGAGGATTATCAGGAGTGGATGCAGACCGACGCGACTTCCGACAATCCGGGGAGACAATAACGTCACTTCCAGAAGGTGCAAAATCCCGACAGAAAACATAGCTGAGATGATCTTTGGCGCGGTGGGGGGATCGCTGAACGCTGCAACAATGCCAGCCAGGATCATCGTCAGGATCAGGCCAAAGTAGGGGACAAGATCGAGCATTGCAGCTATGATGCCAAGTAACAGAGCGTACTTGATGTTGAACAGGCTGAACAAGAGCGTGACCATGATTCCTTGAAGAAAAGCAACAAACAGGGCTCCCCGTAAATACCGCCCGATGATCTCGTCGGCACGATTGAGATACTCCCCCACCCTGTCGCGTTTCCCCCCCGGGAAGAGCATCAGAAAGCGGTGAGTGATTTTCGGAAAATCCGTGAGGACATAGAACGTCAAAAACGGAACCATGATAACGTAGAGGACCTGGGTCACAAACTTCGAAAGACTGCTCATCACCGTGAGGATGCTTTGCAGAAGATTCCGAAGGATATCCTCGAATCTCGGGGCCAACTCCCGGGAGACGGTCATTCGAAGCTCCTCCGCCGAAACCCCATATCGTTCGAGGATCGTTGCCATCCTCGACGACCACACCCATTGGTCAAAATCTATGAAAACGCCCGAAAGCGCCTCGAGCATGGATTCGAACTGAGCGACTGCGATCGGCAGGACAAAAAACAGGACAAGGATAATGACGCCTACCACAAGAAGAATCAGAACGAGGGAAGACACCCATCGGGGGATCTTCCAGCTCTCGAGCTTCACGGCAACCGGATTGAGCAAATAGGCAATCACGAGTGAGAGGATGAATGGGACAAGGATGCTCGACACGGTGTGGATAAACCAGAGACTAAAGAGGATCGAGCTCAGCCACATCAAATTCCTTGCGAGCGCGTAACGGCGCATCGGGGCAAGGAGAAACAGAATGGCGCCCAGGACCAGGAAGGGAGAAAGGATGGTCTGGATGGTGTAAATAAGAACCAGAAGAAGCAGGACAGCACCAACCAGAAGGACAACCTCGATGCGGCCCATTGACTGAAAGAGGGAATCCCATGTGTCCGTCTGCTTTTCCCGGGCGGTCCCCGTTGCGGAAGATGTCCGTCGTTTATTTCTGCGAGCCATGCGACCGTTTCCCTGTCTTGATCCCTGTGTGCCCGAAGCCGCCATCTCCCCGGGCTGTCCCCGCGAGTTCACCGACCTCACTCCACTCAACACGCGCATACCGACCGATGATCATTTGGGCAATGCGATCACCCCGCCTCACGATAAAATCCTCCCGCCCAAAATTTGTCAGCAGGATTTTCACTTCTCCCCGGTAATCAGAATCGATGGTGCCCGGCGCATTGAGGATACCGACACTATGCTTGAGCGCAAGTCCGCTTCTGGGCCTTATTTGGGCTTCGAATCCGACCGGCAACTCGATGCAAATACCGGCCGGGATCAGGGCGGTTTCACCTGGCCGGATGGGGGTATCGGATTCTACCGCCGCGCACACATCCATTCCCGCCGACCCTTGGGTGGCGTACGCAGGCAATGGGAGGTCGTTTGTACCCACCCTTGCTATCTTCACTGGCACATGATCGGGCACAACTAAATGGAATTAGTGGAAGGGATTTCCTTTTGAAAATATAGACAGAGGTGGGTGAAAATGCAAGAGAGATGGTAACGGAGAATGATGGACTTTGAATGCCGAACGTCGAATGTCGATCTGAGATTGCCGAGACTTATTTGAGAGAATCCACCCACACACCGCTGCTTTGTTTTCGTGCGCGGGGCGGTTGCCTGAAGACGGAGTCCATTTTCATGAGTTCGCGAACCTGAATTTCCTGGTCCATTTCCAATTGCCGCATCATTGAATCCAGGTGGCCGCGCATGCCCGAGGGTGCATCGGGCGATTCAGGATCTCCGGGAATCACACCTTGGACGCCGGTGCGGAATTCAAACCGGAAGAATTTGTCGCGTTGTCCCCGGGGTTGAACAACGACGCGGACCTGCTCTGCTTCCTTCGCCATAAATTGGGCATCCAGTTCGATCTTGATCAAATCCGCTTCACCCACGACGCGCACAGGCGACCTCGAGGCACTCCTGGATTGGTGCACCACGGGGGGATGCTCGGCCCGTGAACGCACCAGCATTTCAAGTTTGCGCCGCATATCCGGGAACCTCGAACGAACCATTGTTCCGGGCAGCATAATGCTGTCGACATCGAAATCCAGTTCGGTCACCACAAATGAGTCAGGGGTGATAACAATGAAATCTTTGGAGTGCCTGGGGCCGACGACATGGGGCATCGGGACACCCGGGGGCATCGGAGCATCCCCACCTGCGATCGCATAGGAAGCATTCCGCGCCTGAAGAAACTTGTCGAATCGATCCCGCTGTGCCGGAGCGAGCACGGCTGCGATTTTTGTCAGAACGACGCGGTTCAATCTCGTAAGCTCGGGATCAATTGCGAGGGCGTTGTTCTCCGAGTAAAACACGGCTTGCTCGATCCGTTTGCGTGCCTCTCCAAGGACAGAATCGATCATCGCCGTTTGAACCACCGAGGGTTTTACCTCGTCGTACAGTTCGTGAACGGTCACTGTCGGCCTGGCCTCCTCTCCTGCCAATCCCACTTCAATTCGGTATCCCTCGGCGCTCCCTTCATCCACGCGCAAAGCCGTTTCCGATTCCTTATCGAGTCGCAATGTTCCGAACAGGGCATATTGAAGCACATCATCGTTGCCGATGTTCGCAAAGAGGGGCATGACAGATCCTTTGAGGATGCTGCTTTCATACACATCCTGAACAACGGCAGATTGTTCGGAAAGGTACTGAAGGAGCGGTTCCCGCTGGATGAAGAGGGTGACACCCAAGGCAATAAAAGCCAGAATCCCCATGAGAGAAGCGGCGGGAAGATATCTACGGGGAAAAGGAAGGAGGTTTTTTTCTTCTTCTTTTCCCGCCTCCAGGGCGTGAGACAAACGGGTCCAGAAATACGGATTCGGAGACACCGAACGTCTGGAGGCCAGAATGTCCTTCAGAGCCTGGCGTTCCCGAAGATCCCGCGCAACCTCAGGGTTGCCGGCAAGGATCTCCTCAAGCTCCCTTTTCTGATTTTCATCAAGGGCACCGTCGACAGCGAGGGAAAGCAATAATGACACTTCACGTTGTGACAAGGGGTTCATCAACCTGCCTCCTCGAGCAGGGGTTTCAGAATCGTTCTCAGCATGGCGCGTCCGCGTGAAAGCCGGGACTTGACCGTGCCGATTTCACATTGGAGAACCCCGGCAATCTCTTCGTACGAGAGGCCTTCGAGGTCCTTGAGAATCACCGGAAGGCGAAACTTCTCCGGCAGCGCTTTGAGTCCTTTTTCAACCAGCTCCTGCGCCTCGGTCGACACCGGATCGACGGTTGTACGCTCCCTGAATTCACGATCCTCCGACTCATCAAGGGACTGGAAGGAAAAGAACCTGCGGACCTTACGCTTCCTCAGCTCGTCGCGGCCGCGATTGACCGCTATGCGGTACAACCACGTATAGAATGTCGACTCAAACCGAAACCGTCCCAGGCCTTCGTAGGCTTTGATAAAGACTTCCTGTGCCAGGTCATCGATGGTTGCGGGCT
>Ga0302046_10002202_pt1 | contig 18200 bp, 12 predicted proteins | sample RVTome_11_FD_200261 | JGI IMG/M metagenome (GOLD analysis project Ga0302046, IMG submission 200261) | Soil microbial communities from uranium-contaminated site in the Upper Colorado River Basin, Wyoming, United States - RVT147D111 (version 2) ...
GTCGCGCAACGGGTTGGGCTTGCGCAGCCGCGGAAAGAAGAGCGCGGCGTTCTTGCTCGTGGTGCCGATGTCGTCCGTCACGCCGTCTCTGGCGTCGTTCTTCGTGTTCCACTCGGACGGCGGATCGATGATGAACATGGCCCGGCGCTTTTCGCAGTAGTTGACCACCGGGTCGATCAGCGTGGGGACGTAGTCGATGTTGCCATCGCTCCTGTAGGGCGGAATGCAGAGCAGGTTGAAGAGGTCGGCGTCCTCGAGGGCGAAGAGCCCCGTCTTGTCCTCCTCGGAACCTATGACGTCAGTAGCCGTCAGGTCGCCGCCGTCGGAGCCCAGGGCGGTTGCGAGCACCGGGCTCGACGCGTTGTCGTCGCTCCAGATGTCGAGACCGTCGCCTGGCGCGCCGTGCGGGATGACGGCCGAGGGCAGCGGCGGCACCGCGCGCACGAGCTGTGAGCCGTTCTTGAGCACCTTGTCCACCCGCCGCGCACTGTCGACGAAAGTGACGTTGTTGTAGGTCTCGATCACCCCGGTCCCACCATCGCGCACCGAGAGGTTGAAGAGGTCGTCGAATGCCACGCCGAGGCTGTCGGCGGCGCTCTGCAGCACGTCGTGGTCGATGCGGGCGCGCAGCGAGTTGGCCCACGACCCCGTCGAGGCCGCGTCCAGTATGAGAGCGTTGGCGTCGATCCGGGCCGTGGCCGTGCCGGCTGAGCTCACCAGGCGCACTACGACGGCCTGGCTGCCGCCGTTCAAGTAGAAGTCCTGCACCGAGAACCCCAGGGAGCTTTCCACCCAGAGTCCACCGAAGGTGCGCTCGAAATCGGCGAAGCTGTTGATGACGACGGGTGTCGAGACCGGACCTCGCAGGGCGCGGCCCACGAACGCGGTGATCGAGGTCGCCACCCCGGTGACGGTACGTACCCCACTGGGAATCTCCTCGATGTAGACGCCCGGGTAAGTAGGATTAATCGGCACCTGGTCCTCCTCTCGGCCAGAGCTATACGGGTTCCCTGCCGAGCTCCTCGAACGAGCTCGGAGCCGTAGCCCAATCCCTTGGTTGCACTCAGTCCACCTACGTTGTCTCTAAGCTAACATTCTGCGCACTACGATGCAACCCCCTTTCTTCAGGACATTGCCCGAGACAACGAGCTGGTCGGAGCTAACTACCTGACGTGGTGCGACTTACGCTGCAGCTCGTCGGCGGAGCGCCGGAGCAGGCGGCGTCCCGGAGATCTCGGAGAGGCGGCACGCACGCCGACCGGCGTGCTTGGATAGACTCCGGGCGTGGAGCTCGACCACTTCCTGCAACAGGCCGTCGTGGTGCTCGGGGCCGCGGTGGCGGTGCTGCTCGCGTGCCACCGGCTGCGGGTGCCGCCGATCGCGGGGCTGCTCGTCACCGGCCTGGTCATCGGGCCCTCGGGCACCGGACTGGTCGACGACGACGAGGCGATCCACGTGCTGGCGGAGATCGGCGTCGTGCTGCTGCTCTTCGCCATCGGGCTCGAGCTCTCGTTCGAGAAGCTCAGGCAGGCGCGGCGGCCGTTCTTCCTCGGCGGCGGCGCCCAGGCGCTGCTGACCGTCGCCGCCGCGTTCCTGGCGGCGAGCTGGTTCGGCGTCCGCCCGGCATCGGCCGTCTTCATCGGCTTCGTGATCACCCTCTCGAGCACCGCCATCGTGCTCAAGCTCTACGACGAGCGCCGCGAGGGCGGCTCTCCGCACGGGCGCGTGGCGCTGGCGATCCTCCTCTTCCAGGACTTCCTCATCGTGCCGATGATCGTGCTCACCCCGGTGCTGGGCGGCGAGGCGGCGGCCTCGCCGCGCGACCTCGCGGCGCGCTTCGGCGCCTCGCTGGCCGCCGTGGTCCTGGTCTTCCTGGCGGCCCGTTATCTCATGCCGGGGCTCTTCCACCACTTCGTGCGCACCCGCATCCGCGAGCTCTTCGTGCTCGGGGCCCTCGGCCTGTGCCTGGCCATGGCCTGGCTCACCTACTCCCTGGGCTTCTCGCTGGCCCTCGGCGCCTTCGTGGCCGGCATCATCGTCTCCGAGACCGAGTACAGCCACCAGGTGGTGGCCGACATGGGGCCCTTCCGCGACGTCTTCGCCAGCGTCTTCTTCGTCTCGATCGGCATGCTCGTGGACCTGCGCTGGGCGGCGGGCCACGCCCTCGCCGTGCTCGCCCTGGCGGCGGCTATCATCACCGTCAAGGCGCTGACCTGCGGCGCCGCCGTGGCCTTCCTGCGCTTTCCGGCGCGCACGGTGGCGGCCGTCGCCCTGGCCCTCGCCCAGATCGGCGAGTTCTCCTTCGTGCTGATGGAGGTCGGGCGCGTCCATGGCCTGCTGCCAGGCGAGAGCTATCAGCTCCTGCTGTCGGCGGCGGTGGTCACCATGCTGGCGACGCCGGGCCTGCTGCGGCTGGGTCCCGCGGCGGCGGTCCTCTGGCACCGCCTGCGCAAGACGCCGCTGCCGGAGGACGCTCCGGCCGCCGCGGCCGCTCGCAAGGACCACGTCATCGTGGTGGGGTTCGGGGTCGGCGGCCGCCTGCTGGCGCGGGTGCTGCGCGAGGTGAGGATTCCCTACGTGGTGGTGGAGCTCAACGGCGAGACGGTGCGGCGCGCCAGCGCCGAGGGCGAGCCGATGATCTACGGCGACGCCACCCGGCGCGAGATCCTCGAGCACGCGGGGATCGAGCGCGCCAGCGTCGTGGTCTTCGCGGTCAACGACCCCACGTCGCTGGCGCTGTGCGTGCCGCTGGCGCGCCAGCTCAACCCGGCGGTCCAGATCATCGTCCGCACCCGGATGCTGAGCGAGATCGACGACCTGCGCCGCCGCGGCGCCGACCAGGTGGTGGCCGAGGAGTTCGAGACGGCGATCGAGATCTTCACCCGCGTCCTGACCCGCTTCCACGTGCCGCGCAACGTCGTGCGCGCCCAGACCCGGGCGCTGCGCGGCGAGGACTACCGGATGCTGCGGGCGCCGTCGCTGGCCGCGGGCGTGTCGGACGCGGTGCTCGAGGCCCTGGTGGCCGGCACCACCGACATCTACCGCGTCGACGCCGCGAGCGCCGCCGCCGGCAAGACGCTGCGCGACCTCGACCTGCGGCGCCATACCGGCGCCAGCGTCATCGCCGTGGTGCGCGGCGAGACCACGTACTCGAATCCGGCGGCCGACCTCGTCATCGAGCCGGGCGACGACCTGGTGCTGGTGGGCAACCACCAGGAGGTCGACCGGGCTTTCGCGCACCTGGGGTAGACGAGGGCGGGCTAAAACGGCCAGATGCGCGGCACGAGCAGGCTCGCCAGCACCCAGAAGAGCAGGTTGAGCGGCACGCCGATCTTGACGTAGTCGAGGAAGCGGTAGCCGCCCGGCGCGTAGACCATGGTGTTCGTCTGGTAGCCGGTGGGCGTGGCGAAGCTCATCGAGGCGGCGAAGGCCAGGCCCATGAGGAAGGGCTTGGGGTCGACGCCCAGGCCCTGGGCCACCGACATGGCGATGGGCACCATGAGCACGGCGGCGGAGTTGTTGGTGATGAACTCCGTCATGATCGAGGTCACCAGGATCACCAACGAAAGCACGGCGAAGGCCCCGTAGGGCTCGCCGAGGCGCACGATGCCCTCGCCGATCCAGCTCGCCAGACCGCTTTCCTCGAGGGCGGTGCCCACGGGCAGGATCGTCGCCAGCAGGAAGATCACCGTCCAGTCGATGGCGCGGTAGGCCTGCTGGATGCGCACCGTGCGGGTGGCCAGGAGCAGGGCCACGCCGACGATGGCGCTCTTGAGGATCGGCATCACCTCGAAGGCGGCCAGCAGCACCACCAGGGGGATCGCCAGGGCGCCGATCCACCAGCGCCGCGTCAGCCCCAGGCGCACGGGCAGCTCCTGCAAGGGGATGAAGTCCGCCGTCGCCGCGGCGCCCGCCACGCGCTGGCGGGGGCCGAAGACGAGCAGCGTGTCCCACGGCTCGAGCGGCACCGAGGTGATCTTCTCGCGCACGATGCCGTCGACGCGGGCGAGCGCCAGCACGAAGCAGGCGAAGCGCTTGCGGAAGTCGATCTCCTTCAGGGTGGCGCCCACGAGCTCCGAGCCCGGCGCCACCTGCATCTCTACCAGTACGTTGTTCTCGTCCGCCAGCTCCCGGTCGTCGAGCTTGACGTCGGTCAGCAGCAGGAGGCCGCGCTGCTCCTTGAAGGCCAGGATGTCCTCCATGGAGCCCCGCACGATGAGCACGTCGTCGACCTCGAGCTCGGTGTGGCGGATGTCGGAGGTGATCCGTTCGCTCTCGCGCAGGATCTCCAGCACGTTGATCCGGAACCGCTCGCTGAGCTCCTCCTCGAGCACCGTCCTGCCCACCAGGTCGGACCTCGCGGCTACCCGCAGCTCGGTGAGGTAGGCGTCCATCTCGTACTTGACGGTGAGGCTCTCCTGCGAGGCGCGGGCGGGCAGCAGCCGCGGCGCGACCCACAGGTTGAAGGCGAGACCCACGACGAAGAAGATGCCGCCCAGGTAGAAGAACTCGAAGACGGAGAAGGCCGGCAGGCCGTGGCCGACGGCCAGGGCGCTGACCAGGATGTTGGTCGAGGTGCCGATCAGGGTGCAGGTGCCCCCGAAGATCGCGGCGTAGGAAAGAGGGATGAGCAGCTTCGACGGGCTCAGGCGGTAGTGCTTGGCGAGCTGTAGCGACAGCGGCATGAAGACCGAGACCGCCGCCGTGTTGTTGATGAAGGCCGACACCACGCCGGTGACCACCAGCACCGCGGCCTCGGCGCGGCGGTGGGCCCTGCCGGCGAGGCGCACGATGCGGAATCCGATGCGGCGCACGACGCCGCTCTGCACCAGCCCCTCGCTGAGGATGAACATCATCATCACCGTGATGACCGCCGGGTTGCTGAAGCCGGCCGTGCCCTGCTCGGGGGTGACCAGTCCGAAGAGGAGGAGCAGCGCCAGGCAGACGATCGCGGTCACGTCCACCGGCAGCAGCTCGGTGACGAAGCTGACCAGCATGAAGGCCAGGACGAGCCCCAGCAGCACCATGTCCATCGCGCGTCGCCTCTCCCCGACCGATCGGATCCTGGACCGGAGCCTCTCGGGCGCGTATTCTACGTCGCCCCGACGCGGTTCCTGCGGTGGCCGTGCTCGCCGGCCCCGCCGAAGCCCACCCGGCAGGCTGGAGAGCACCCCCCCACTCGATAGCTTCTTCCTATCAGTGCGATAGAGAATTCATATCGCTCCCCGTGCCGAAGGACCTTGACATGACTTCCGGACGTCTCTAGTATCGAACGTGAACAGGGTCAAGCATCGGACTCGCCCAGAGTCAATATCAACTTCGGTCGAATCCTTGGCAACGGTTCAGGAGTCTATCTCCTTCCCGGTCGGTTTACGTTCGGACAATCGGGACGTACCTCCCTTCGGGGCGGTGGTATCCAAGAGGTGGCGTGTTTCAATCGTGTCGGGCAGGTGCATGCTCGACATGTGCCCGAGGTCATTTCTAACAGCAGAGGAGAAAAAAAACATGTGGCGAAGAACGTCCTGCGGTCCGATGATCGTCGGCATAACGACAATCTTTCTGCTCTCGGCGGTCGTCCAGGTCCCGGCGGCGCAAGCCGACGAGCGGGTCGCGGATTCCGAGCTGCGGTCCTTGATCCAAACGATCGCCGTCGACGCCGTGAGAGCCGGCAGCGGGCGCGAGCTCGAGACGAAGTCCATTCCCGTCGGCGGCGGCGGGGCTCCCGCCCAACTGTTGCGGATCGCCCCGCCCGACTACGGCGACGGCGTCTCGTCGCTGGCCGGTCAGAGCCGTCTGAGCCCGCGCGAGATCAGCAACATCGTGATCGATCAGCCGGCGCTCATACCGTCGGGCAAAAACGCCAGTGACATGGTCTGGCAGTGGGGGCAGTTCGTGGATCACGACGTCGACCTGACGGAAGGCGCCGTTCCGGCCGAGCCGGAGCCCATCCCCGTGCCGCTGGGGGATCCGTTCTTCGATCCGTTCAATCTCGGCGGTCAGGTCATCGGCTTCGTCCGGTCGGACTTCGATCCGGCCACCGGCACCGACGCCTCCAACCCGCGCCAGCAGATCAACGTCATCACGGCCCTGATCGACGGCTCCAACGTCTACGGCTCGGATCCGGCCCGCACCCTGGCCCTGCGCACCCTCGACGGCACCGGCCGGCTCAAGACCAGCGCCGGCGGTCTCTTGCCCTTCAACGTCGACGGCCTGCCCAACGCTACGCCCGCCGGCAGCGACCCCGCCGACTTCTTCGTGGCCGGTGACGTGCGCTCCAACGAGCAGGTCGGCTTGACGGCCATTCACACGCTCTGGGTGCGCGAGCACAACCAGGTGGCCAACGTCACCCGGTTCCTGTTCCCGTTCCTGAGCGGCGACCAGGTCTTCGAGATCGCTCGCCGGACCGTCGTCTTCGAGCTCCAGATCATCACCTATCGGGAGTTCTTGCCGGTGCTGCTCGGCCCCGGCGCCTTCGCTCCCTACACCGGCTACGATCCCGGCGTGGACCCGGGCATCGCCAACGTCTTCTCGACGGCGATGTTCCGCCTGGGCCACACCATGCTCTCGCCCTTCATCCAGCGCCTCAAGGCCAACGGCGACCCCATCCCCGAAGGCCCCCTGGCGTTGCGCGACGCCTTCTTCACGCCGGACACCCTGATCAACGAGGGCGGCATCGATCCCATCCTGAAGGGGCTGGCGAGCCAGGTCATGCAGCGGATCGACAACATGGTCGTCGACGACATCCGCAACTTCCTCTTCGGCCCTCCCGGCGCCGGCGGCCTGGACCTCGCCTCGCTCAACATCCAGCGCGGCCGCGACCACGGCCTGCCGGACTACAACACCTTCCGCATCTACTACGGGCTGACGCCGGTCTCGAGCTTCGCCGACGTCAGCAGCGATCCCACGGTCCAGAGCCGGCTGGCGGCGGCCTACACGAGCGTCGACGAGATCGACGTGTGGGTGGGCGCGCTGGCGGAGGACCCGGTGGGTGGCGGCGCCCTGGTGGGCGAGCTGCTCTTCGCCGCCCTCAAGGACCAGTTCGAGCGCCTGCGCGACGGCGATCCGGGCTGGTACCAGAACGTCCTCCCGTTCCTGGCGCAGAAGGTGGCAGAGACGCAGACCCTGGAGAAGGTCATCGCCCGCAACACGTCGCTGAAGCGCAGCGACCTGCAGAACAACGTCTTCATCGTGCCCTGACCGCGGTGCGGACGGTGATCGCGTGGACGGACCGGGCGACCCGGTCCGTCCACGGCCTTTGCCGTGCTATGATTCTCCGGACACGAGGCCACCGCGCCTGACGATCGCCGGCGCGGACGTCGACGGCACGCGGGAGATCACCGCCGAGGAGCTCGCAAACGGCGTCGTGCTGGTGCTCGGCGCGCGCGTCGCGCTCCTGCTCCACGTCCTGCAGCCGTCGGTGGTGCGGCCGCCGGCCTTCGGAATGGTCGGCGAGAGCGCGGCGATCCTGCGGCTGCGACGAGAGATCGAGCGGGTGGCCGACCTCCGGTTCCCGGTCCTGCTGCGCGGCGAGTCGGGAACCGGCAAGGACCTGGTGGCGGGCGCCATCCACCAGGCGGGCCCGCGCCGCGACCGGCCCTACCTGGCGATCAACGTCGCGGCGGTCCCGTCATCGCTGGCGGCGGCGGAGCTCTTCGGCGCCGCCAAGGGAGCTTTCAGCGGTGCGGATCGCCGGCGTCCCGGCTACTTCGAGCGCGCCGACGGCGGCACCCTCTTCCTCGACGAGGTCGGCGAGATGCCGCCGGAGGTCCAGGTGCTGCTGCTGCGGGCCCTCGAATCGCGGGAGATCCAGCCGGTGGGGGCCGAAGCGCCGCAGGCGGTCGACGTGCGGGTGATCGCGGCCACCGACGCCGACCTCGAGCAAGCGATCGCCGGCGGACGCTTCAAGGCGCCGCTCTTGCACCGGCTGGCGAGCTACGAGATCGTGCTGCCGCCCTTGCGCGAGCGCCGGGACGACCTCGGCCGTCTGTTTTTCCATTTCCTGCGCCAGGAGCTCGCGGAGCTCGGCGAGCCCGGCCGGCTGGCCGGCGACGGCCGCCGTCCCTGGGTGAGCGCCGAGCTCGTGGCGCGGCTGGCGGCCTACGACTGGCCGGGCAACGTGCGCCAGTTGCGCAACGTCGTGCGCCAGCTCGCGGTAGCGAGCCGCGGCGCGGAGGCGATGGAGGTCGGCCCGCGGATCGAGCGGATGCTGGCCGGGGAGGCGGGATCGACGATCTCTGCTCCGCCGCCGCCTGCCGGTAAGACGCGGGCCGCGTCGGGGAAGTACCGGGACCCGAGCGAGGTGGGCGAAGACGAGCTGATCGCCGCGCTCGCCGCCCACCAGTTTCGGCTCCAGCCCACCGCCGCGGCCCTCGGCGTGTCGCGTGCGTCGCTCTACGTGCTGATCGACGCCTGTCCGCGGATCCGCAGGGCGTCGGACCTCGGCCGCGAGGAGATCACGGCCGCCGCTGATCGCTGCGGCGGCCGGGTCGACGCGATGGCTGAAGAGCTGGCGGTGTCCAAGCAAGGGCTCAAGATGAGGATGACGGAGCTCGGGCTGCGACCTCTTACTTCGACGGGCCGATGAACGTGAAGTTTCCCATCGGAATCCGAACCGGGGCGTGAAGGGCGAGAGCGCGGGTGTCAGCGAGCTGGTCGACCGCTTGATGATAGTGCGGATGACCGGGAGAGAGATGCCAGAACTTGCGGACGTCGACCGATGCACCTCGGGGCAGTGGCTTGCCGTTCGGCGTCTTGAACCGCACGCTCAGATCGCCGGTGAAGTACGGTGGAATCTCGCCTTCAGCGGTGACGACCTCGTAGGCCTTGGCGCACTTCCCAGAGCCTTGGAGCGGGTAGGCCAACCGTTCGTCGCGACACTCCAGGGAGACTTCGGTACCTTCCGGAACCTTGTGGCAATGGGCCTCGAAGCCGAAGCGTTCCGCGCGGCCGTCCTGATTGTAGAACTTGAGAGCGGCCATGCTCGTGGGCGAAACGTCAACGTTGCGCCAACCGGCCGCGCCGTTGTGGTAGACCCACTCCTGGGTGTTCCAATTGCCGCCAAGGTTCGACAACGGATTATTCGTGAAGAACTCTGTGCCGGCGACGGTGATGAGGCAATAGTGCCCCGCTGCGGGCGGCGTGAAGTAGAACGATTCCGAGTTGGCGGCGCGGTCCCCCGGAGCTAACGTTTTGCTGCCCTGCCGCGTCTCGAAAGGCGAGGTGTCCGCCGAGCTATCGGAGGTGAACATTTGGATCCAGCTCATCGGCGGAGGCGAGAAGCCGGCATCACTGAAATACATTCGCAGCACCGGCTTGGTAATCGGGACTTGGATTCCGTAGCTCTGGCACCGGCCGTAGGTGTTGTTCTTCAGTCCCAACTGTGGCGTATAGATGGAATCGCTCCACTGCTCGACCAATTGCTCCACGGTGAGCGCGACCTCGCTGTTGACGACGACGTCGGGGCTGCTCGTTACCGGATCGCTCTTGGGGATTGAACCTCCATCCGTGGGGTTGCCTCGAACCAAGAGGCCGGCCCAGCGGTCGAAGGCGAACTGAGCCGCTTTTTGGGCGTCGGCCGGATTGATGCCGATGCCGGCCTCGATGTCCGATGCGAGACGATTGACGTCCATCTTCGTGGTGGCCCAGTAGGTGTCGGCCCAGAGCGAGCCCACGACCGTCGCCAACGTGGCGAGGCTTGTAGGTGGTTGCATCGCGTCCCAGATTTTCTGAATTCCCGTAATCGGAGAGTCCCCGGCGTTGAAAGAGTCGAGTCCGATTTTCCAGTAGTTTGTCGACATGTGTGTCACTCCTTTTTGATTGAGATGTGTCAGCGACGCCACTTCGGGTCGCTCTCGTCGCTACAGAGCAAGGCCCGTGCCACGCGCAGGAATCGGAGGACGGGTCGCGGTCCGGGAGAGACCGGTCCGGTGGCCATAAAAACCGCGGTGCCAGCAGTGTCAGGAGTGTCGGAGGCGGGGCGTCAGAAGCGTCAGAAGAAGAGTCCCTTGACTTCGCGCGCCCAGCCGGCCTAGATCCTTCTCGCTCGATCGCCAAGACGGGACTGGCACGATCGTTGCGCTATCGAGGATCCGCTGGCGCGAATCACGCCACGCGAAACGAGAAGGAGGTTCGTCATGATCACGACAATCAACGTCACGTTCACAGCCAACACCGAGGGGACGCCGGGTACCTGGGAGTTTTCCCCGGATGTGACGATCCGTGCGGACCATCCCAGTATCGTGCAGTACCAACTGGATCCCGGCAGCACGGAGGGCTGGTCTTTCGAGCGCATCGCGATCGGCGAGAATTCTCCGGGAGAAACGGATTTCATAGAGGTCAGCTTGGCGAGCAACCAGGAGATGGAATTGGCCGGCATCGTGGTGAATGCAGAGTTTCCAGATCCCAGGAGCATACAGATTTCGCTCGACGGCATACCCGAGCAACGTATAGAGATCGGCGTTTTGCTCACCGTAAGCAACGGCATCGAGCGACATACCTGCCGGGATCCCCAGATCGTTCTCGAGCGCGACCCTCTGGTTGTGAGCTGATCAAGTCGCGGCCGCTGCGATCCCGTGGCGTTCGAGGAATTCGCGATAGCTCGGCTCGCGATATCCGATGACGGCGAGTTCTTCGATCAAAGGCCGAGCTTCTTCCGGGTACCCGAGCGACAGCAAGAATCGGATCCGCAGGTCGAGATGCCTGAATGCCCGGTCTCCGGCGAGCAAGCCCTCGGAGAGCTCAGCACCCTCCCGCCAGACCCAGCGTGCCGAGGCGGCGTCGCCGCTCCGATCGTGCGCTTCTCCGAGAAGCCATAGCGTCCGGGCCAGCAACGGGCCGTTTCTGCTGTCCTCAGTATCCCGCGCTAGCACCTCGAAGGTCGCGCGGCAGGCCTCGAGGTCTGGAATCGCCGCGCCGGCTGGTCCACCACGCACCAGGAGCTCGCTTCGCCACAGCCGATGGATCGCCTGGGCGAAACGCCAACGGTGGGGGTCCGACGACTCTTCGATCAGCGCTTGGACGATCTGGCGCTCCTCCTCGAGATGGCGCCGAGCCTGCTCGAAGTCGTCGGCGAGCAGGTGCGCCCTCGCCACCTTGTTGTGGACGAGCGCCAGCTCTTCTCGCCACTCCAGGTTTTCGCGGTCACGCCCGGCGACGCGGGCGGCGATCTCGAGGTCGGCGCGATAGTGCTCGAGCGCCCCGGCCAGGTCGCCGCGCAGCCACAGGACGTCGCCGACGTGGTCGTGGGCAAGTCCGAGGAAGCGCAGTGTCTCGATGTCGTCGGGCGCCGCCGCCGCAGCCCGCCGCATCAGGTCCAGGTTGGCCTCGTAACGCGCCTGGGCACCCGTGAGCTCACCCTGGTTCTCGAGCACCTTGCCAAGCTTGGCGTATACGTGGGCAAGCTCGACGCTCAGCGGGTCTCCGTCATCCTTGCCGGCGGCTAGCCGCTCCAGCACCTGGGCGCTCACGGCGAGAGCGGCGGCGGCCGGGCCGAGCTTCCCGCGCTTTTCCAGCACCGAGGCGAGGTTGCTGTGGGAATAGGCCAGCTCGAGCTGCCAGGCGGCGTTCTCCGGATCACGGGCGACCAGGTCCTCCGAAATCCGGCGGTAGGCCTCGAACTGCTCCAGCGCCGCTGCCAGGTCGCCCATCTTCCAGTGGAGGAAGCCGAGCCAGAACCGGCTTTGGCCGAGCTCGAATTGCCAGTCGGCGCGGGTCGGGTCGCGCGCCGCCAGGCTCTCGGCCAGGGCCAGCGATTCGCCGAACGCCTCGGCCGCCTCGGGGACACGGCCGAGGGCGAAGCGCACCTGGCCGATCTGGTGCAGCGCCTTGGCGTAGTTGCGCGTCTCCTCGTTGCTGAGGTCTCCTTCCGGCACCGCGGCGAAATAGGCCATCGCCTGGTCGCCGACCTTGTCGAGAACGTCGAGCTTGCCGATCGGCTGCAGGTCCCGGCGCAGGTCGCCGAGCAGGAAATCGATCAACTTCTCCGCCTGCCGCCGTCGCTGCTCGGCGTTTTGGCGGGCCTCGAGCTCGCGGTTCTTGGCCTGCAGGGTCTGGTAGGCGAAGACCGAGATGACCAGCAGCATGACGGTGGCGGCGCCGCCGAGCCAGGCGGCGAGGCGGCGACGCCGGCGCCCGCGCGCCCGTGCTAATCGGGCCTTTTCTTCGGCCCGGCGCCGGCGGCGCCGCTCGTCGAGCGTGCGCAGCCGATCGGCCACCTCGAGGGCGCTGCGCGGCCGGTGCCGCGGCCGGCCGTCGGCGAAGCCGGCGATGTCCTCGCGGAGCAGCTCGTCGCCGACGTCCCGCTCCCAGCCGGCGGCCAGCGGACGCTCGAGGTCGCCGACCACCACCTGGTAAAGCATCACTCCGAGGGCGTAGACGTCGGACTGGATCGTGGGCGTGCGCCCGGTCAACACTTCGGGAGCCATGTAGAGAAGGGTGCCGGGGGTCGTCGAGCCGTCGCCGGCGGCCGTCGCCTCGGTCAGGCCGAGCGCGGTGATACCGCGGGCCAGGAGCCGCCCGCGATCGGTGATCATGCCGATGCCGAAGTCGGTCAGCACCGCCCGCGGCCGGCCCTCGGGGCCGGGCGTGATCAGGACGTTGGCCGGTTTGACGTCCTTGTGCAGGACGCCGACCGAATGGGCCGCTTCGAGCGCCGTCGCGACCTGCGCGATGAGCTCCAGGCGCTCACCGAGGTCGACGGCGGCGATACCGCCGCGGGCCGCGGCCCAGTCCACGAGGTTGCCGCCCGCGGTGTAGGCGGACTCGATGAAATACGGCGCCTCGTCGAGGTTCCAGTCGAGGACGCGGGCGATGTCGTCGCGCTCTCCGAGCTCTTCTTTGAGCAGCCGGAAGACGGTGATCTCGCGTTGCAGCGAGCGCAGCCGCTCGGCCTCGTAGCAGAATTTGAACACCCGGCGCTCGCGGGTCTTCGCATGGCTGGCGAGCCAGACTTCGCCGAAGCCGCCTTCGCCGAGCTTGCGCTCCAAGGCCCAGTCGGGGCGCCGCGGAATGGTGAGGCCCGGCGCCGGACGCCAGCCGAGGATCTTGCTCTGGGCGGCTGCCCGGATGACCTCCCCCGTGGCCGCGGGAGGGCGGAGGGGCGCGAAGCCCTCGGCGCCGACCTCGAAGACCTCGACCGCCTCCTCACCCGGGAAGAGATAGTCGCCGTGGGCCAGCCAAACGATGGTCCCGGAGCCACGGTTCTCAGGGTCGCGGTCCTGCCGCACCGCGCCACGCCGCGCCAGATCGAACACGGCGTGGGTCAAGAGCGTCTGCCGCGGGCCGGCGAGCGAGAGCAGGAGGGCCGCGGTGGCCTGCGCCAAGTCCTCCACCGCGAAGGTCCAGGCGTCCGGATCGCCGTCCCCTGGATCGCCGTCCGATCGCGCCACGCGGCCGACCGTGACCTCGCCGAGGTGGATCCCGACGCGGGTCTCGAGCCGGGTGCCCGTCTTTCGCTCCTGCTGCGCCAGGGTGCGGTGAAAGGCGAGGGCGAAACACACCGCGTCCCACGGCAGCTCGAAGATCAGCAGGCAGTCGTCCTCCGTAGGCGCCACCCGGCCCCGGTACTTCGCCACCAGGTCGCGCGGCGGCTGGCCGGGATCCTCGACCCCGCGGCCGTCGCCGGGCACCTCCAACACCACGGTACACTCCACCAGGTCCACGGCCACCAGGGCCTTGAGAGCGACGCCTTCGGCGATCTCACCCGGCTCCGCGGTGGGATCCGGAGTCAGGAGCGACCACAACTCCGCTCCGATCTCGTCCATGCTCTGGTGACGCTTCGCCGGCTGTTTCGCCAGCGCTTTGCTGACCAGCGACGCGAGCGCCACCGGGACGTCCGGCCGCAGCTTGCGTACGGATCGGACGTCGTGATGGAGGATTTCTTTGAGGAGCACCACCGAGGGGTGGCCGCGGAAGGGACGCTGGCCGGTCAGCATCTCGTAGAGCAGGATACCGAGCGAAAAGATGTCCGCCCGCTCGTCGACCGGCTCGCCGAGCAACTGCTCCGGAGCCATGTAGGCCGGGGTTCCGGGATGCACGCCGAGCCCGGTAAGGTCCGAGAGAGCGGGATCGGCCCTGGTGTTTTCGGGTGACGTTCCGCGGCCCGGCCTGTCGCGGCCCGGCTTGAAGCGGTCCTGCACCAACTTGGCGATGCCGAAGTCGAGCACCTTGATCCGGCCGCCGGTCGTCACCATGACGTTGGCGGGCTTGAGGTCGCGGTGGACGATGCCGGCGGCGTGGGCGGCGGCCATCGCCTCGGCGAGCGCGAGGGCGATCTCGGCCGCCTCGCGCCAGGGCAGGCCGCCGGGCGGGATCCGCTGACCGAGCGGCTCACCCTCGATCAGCTCCATGACGATGACGTCGGCGCCGTCGTGGGTGACGACGTCGTGGATCGTCACGATCCCGGGATGGTTGAGAGCCGAAGCGGCCCGTGCTTCTTGCAGGAAGCGGCGCCTGCGGCTCTCGTCGGCCACTTGCTCCGGGGGCAGGAGCTTCAAGGCGACGAGGCGCTCGAGGCGGATGTGCCGGGCCTTGTAGACGACGCCCATGCCGCCGGCGCCGAGCTCGGCGAGCACGTCGTAGCCTGCGATGCTCTGGCCGATCAATCGACTTCCTTCGATGACTTCCATCTTACCGCCTTACCGCGCGGTGGTGCCAGGAGCCCGTTGTTGACATTAGGCACACGGGCTGCTATCGTCTCACCATGAAGCGACTGCGCTGGAGCGCCGAGAAGAACCAGCTCCTGCTACGAACCCGTGGCGTCTCCTTCGAAGAAGTCGCGCTCCATATTGAACGTGACAAGGTCCTCGACGTCCGCCAGCATCCGAATCAGGAGCGTTATCCCCACCAGAAGATCTTCGTCATCGAGCTCGGCGACTACGTCTATCTCGTACCGTTCGTCGAGGACGAGGAAGAGATCTTCCTGAAGACGATCATCCCGAGCCGCAAGGCCACCAAGGAGTTCCGCGATGGCTGATCTCGACAGCGAAGAAAAGGAGATCCTCGAAGCCTACCAGGCAGGCCGGCTGAAGCCGATCGCCCTGTCCCGCGAGGAAATCGCGGGTTATCGCGCCGCCGCGCGGGCGGTCAGCCGAAAAGACAAGCGCGTCAACATCCGCGTTCCGGCACCGGACCTCGAGCAGCTACAGGTCAGAGCCATGCAGGAAGGCTTGCCCTATCAGTCCCTGATCGCGAGCATCTTGCACAAATACGTCACCGGACAGCTCGTCGTCAAGCCTGATGGCGCCGGCGCCGGCTACTCCGCCCGCGGGGAGATCGCGTGAGCGAGGGAGACCTCGCCCAGGCGGTGATGCCGGGCACGTCCAAAGGATCCAGAACCGGAGCCGGGCCTGCGCGTATTGTACCCCGTAGGGGGCGCGGACGCCCCTGTAAGATCGGGACGACGCGATGTACCGGATCCTCACCTTCCTCGCCCTCCTCGCCCTGGCGCTCGTCGCCCTCTTCGCCCGTGACCTCACCTGGGCGGTGGCGGGCTACAAGCCGCTCGGGATGGCGGGCCCCGAGGGCATCGACGAGCCCGCCTCCTTCGACGAGCGCGCGGCGCCGCGTTTCTTCGCCGAGCGCAACCGGCTCGAGCTCGTGGTGCCGCGCGACACGACGCTCGGCGAGCTGCTGCGTCTCTACCAGATCGATTTCCCCCACGTGCGCCGCCAGATCGCCGAGCAGAGGGGCGTCGACGCCCTCGGCGACGGCGCCGCGATCATGGCCGGCGAGCGCTTCCGGCTGACCCTGACGCCGCCCGCGGAAGGTCAGCCGTGAACGGCGGGCCGGCCAGCGGGAGATTCCTCTGCCTCCACTGCTGGCGCTCGCTCGAGCGGGCGGACGCCTACTTCCTGTGCGCGGCCTGCGACGACGATGTCGAGCGTCCCGTCTGGATGCGGCGCAGCGGCGGCGCCCTGCGGCGTCTGCGCGACGTGCGGCGTCCCTGGTGGTCGCGTCTCTTCGCCGACGAGGGCGGCGGCGAGGGGCCGTGCCCGCGTCATCCCGGCGCCCCCTTCCAGCTCTTCTGCGAGTGCGGCTACCCGTTGAGCGAGCGGGCGGCGCTGCGAGGCAGCCCCCTGGGGCTGGGGATCGCCGGTCCGCGCAGCTCGGGCAAGACGCTCCTGGTCGTCACCATGATGCACGAGCTCCACGGGCTGGAGCTCGCCGGCCGTCCCCTCGGCGCGGTGGGGCTCGACGACACCGAGAGCCGCTTCCACGGGCTCTCGGCCGGCTTCTTCGACCACGGCGACAAGCCTTTCGCCACGGCGCCGGAGACGGACGAAGCGCCGCGCTGGGACGGCGAGACGGCGCCGGGCAACTTCGCCTGGACGCTCACCGTGGGTGGCGCGCGCCGCGGCGCGCCGCCGGCGCTCGTCGCCGTCAACGACCTCGGCGGCGAGACCTGGGGCCTGGCGGGCCACGAGCGACGGGCGCGCTTCGACCGCTACCTCGGCCATCTCGGCTCGCTCATCTACCTGCTCGACGGCAGCTCGCTGGCCGCCGACCTCGGCTTCGCGGTGGACGACGCCTGGGACGCCTCGCCGCCCCCCGGCGACCGCGGCGCCGCGGCGCGCCAGTGGTTCTCGCGCGTCGCCGAGCGGCTCGGCCGGCGGGCGCGGCGGGTGGACCTGGCGCTGGCCGTCTCCAAGGCCGACAGCCTGTGGATCCACGACGACTGGGAGGGCCTGCGCCCCGGAGGCGAGGACGACGACGAGCGCCAGGCGCTCCTCGAACGTCTGCTGCGCGCGGCCCAGCGCCGCGACGTGCTGATCGAGGCGCGCCAGCGCTTCCGCGACGTACGGCTCTTCGCGGTCTCGAGCCTCGGCTTCCTGCCCGAGGGCCGCGACGTCGACGGCGAGGGCCACCTGCGACGTCCCGCCCATCCCTCGGGCGTGACCGAGCCGCTCCTCTGGCTCCTGGGAAAACGCCTGGCGGCGCCGAGGTGACGGACGATGGCGCCGCTCTTCCACGCGCTCTACACCAACGCCTTCGGGCGCCGCGGCCAGGGGTTCCGCACCCTCTTCGTGGCGCCGGAGTGGCCGCCGGCCGACCGCCGGCGCGTCGGCGGCTGGCTCGAGTTTCTGCGCCCGGACGAGGCGGGAGCGGAGGAACGGCTGGCGGTGAACGGCTTCCGCGTCGGCGGGACCCTCCACGCCTGCCTCGCCCGGCTCGACGACGCCTTCGCCCGCGACGAGCACGGCCGCGGGGGAGGAAGGCTGGTCCACGCCCTGCTGCTGCCGCTCGACGAGGACCTCCCGGCGGACGACTTCATCGGCGCGCTGCTCGCCGCGAGCCGCGCCTTCGACCGGCCGCCCGCGGCCGGCGACGAGGAGCGCCTCGAGGCCTACCTCGAGCGCTGCCGGGCCGTTCGCGAAGCGCGCGTCCAGCCGGTGGACCTGGATGCCCTGCGGGCGCTCGACGCGGACTTTCTGATACGTTTCTACGCGTTCTCGTCCGGTGCGTCGCGGGCCGCGGAGGCGGTCTTCGGGCAGTCCGCGGCGCCGCTCGCCGACGCCCTCGTCTTGGCCTCCGGCGGCCTGCCGCCGCGGCTGCGCCTCGCCTGCCGCTGGGCGCTGGGACTGCGGGCGACGCCGGAGACGTCGTTCGTGGCCCGCCGCGCCCGCGACGGCGAGGGGCTGCCGCCCGTCCCGGAAGGACCGGGGAGGGCCTACGCCGGCTGGTTGCGCGCCGGGGGAGCCGCTCCGCGGGACTGGGACGTCCGTTCCTGGGACGCCTTGCTAGAACGGATGCGCTGATGCCGAAACCGAAACCCCGCATCGAACACCACAACGCCCTTCCAAGGTTCCAGTCTGCGTGTGCTACCACGCCGCTTGAGACGGAAGGCACTGCAGCCTATCGCCCTGCTCGGGCTCTACTACCCGTGTGACCCTGGACGCCCTCGACGCCGCGCTCGCCGTGCCAGTGCCGGCCTACGAGCCGCTGATCGGCGCCTTTCGCGACCTCGTGGTGCCGTCGAACGTCACCGCCACCCCCGATCTGGCCGCTGAAGAAGCTCAGAGGGCCAGACGACCCCCGATCGGGCCGCTGAAAAAGTTCAGCGGCCAAAACGGCACTCGTTTCGGCCGCGAAAAAAGTTTAGCGGGTGGAACGTCGCTCGTTTCGGCTGCGAAAAAAGTTTAGCGGCCAAAACGGCACTCGTTTCGGCCGTGAAAAAAGTTTAGCGGCCAAAACGGCACTCGTTC
>Ga0302046_10002203_pt1 | contig 18200 bp, 15 predicted proteins | sample RVTome_11_FD_200261 | JGI IMG/M metagenome (GOLD analysis project Ga0302046, IMG submission 200261) | Soil microbial communities from uranium-contaminated site in the Upper Colorado River Basin, Wyoming, United States - RVT147D111 (version 2) ...
CGCGGCGCTGGCCGTCAGCACGAGCGCGATGACACACGAGCGCGCGCGGGGGGACACGCCGGGGATTGTAGTGGCGATCAAACGCCCGCGGCGCGCCCCGTCTGGCCTCCAGCCGGTACAATTCCACGACGCGCGGCCGCCACGTCGTGGGACGGAACGGCCTGAGGGTTGCACTTGGAGTCGAGGGCGAATGCGGGCGTTCATCACCGGTGCGGGCGGGCTGATCGGTTCGGAGCTGGTGCTCCCGGTCACGGAGCTCCCGTCGCGCCGGGACTGCGGCCACAGCGAGCACCACGCAGGCGTGAGCGAGGACGTGCGGATCGACCGGTCGACGCATTCGATCTTCGGCGCCAGCAAGGTGGCGGCGACCTCATGGTCCACGACTTCCTGTCGTACCTGGTCAAGGTCCGGCTCGAAGAGCGCGTGTACGGCGTCTTCGGATGCAAGGGACAGCAGGTTCGGGACAACCTCCACAGCCACGATGTCGCGGCGGCGGTCGAGGCCGTCTTCAGCAATCCCGGCCGCGGGGCCGTCTACAATATCGGCGGCGGGAGGGCCGACTCCTGCTCGATCCTCGAGGCCTTCGCGGCGGTGGATGCGCTGACCGGAAAGCCGAAGCGGTACGAGTACCAGGACGACGCGCGCGGAGGAGACCACATCTGCCCTACATCACCGACCTTCGACGACCGCCGGCAGAATCGAGAGGTGCCCCTCACCACCTACCAGCACTTCCACGTGCCACGGCAGTTCGACACGGAGTTGCTGCAGCGGGTGCTGGGCGGGCTGGCGACACCGGAGTATGCCCGCTGTACAGAGGCCGAAGCGTTCGGCCTCAGCGCGTCGTCGGTCTCGCGGCGTTTCTCCGCGGGCTGGTCGAGCGCGGCCTCCCCGCCGACGAGGGGTTGCTGGTCGTGACCGATGGCGCGAAGGGACTCTACGCCGCGGCCGACGCGGTCTTCGAGATCCTTACAGACGGCGAGCGCCACGCCAGACTGTCTCGCAACGCCCGGACTGCAGCCGGTCTCTGCTCTCGGGACACGGAACGCCGTAAACTTCACGCCTTCATTTCAGAGATCCTCTCGCGCTGATCATGTGCGGGTTCCATGGAAGCACCGGCGGCCGGCCCATCGCCCGGGACAGCCTTGCGCATCGCGGGCCCGACAGCTATGGCGTCTATAGGGATGGAAGCGTCGTTCTCCAGCACTGGCGTCTCAGCATCATCGATTTGAGCGACGATGGCGCGCAACCGATGGCAGTCGGCGACGATGCATCCCTTGTCATCGCCTACAACGGCGAGGTCTACAACTTCTCCGAGTTGCGAAAGGAGCTTCCGGATACGAGGTTCACATCCGGCACCGATACGGAGGTCGTGCTGCGCCTGTACGAGCGATACGGGCTGGACTGCCTGCCAAAGCTGGACGGCATGTTTGCTTTCGCGATATACGACAAGAAGAAACGCCAGATCGTCCTTGCGAGAGACCGCTTCGGTATCAAGCCGATCTACTATTACGTGGACGCCGAGAAGAATCTGGCGTTCGCGTCCGAGCTCAAGTCACTGATGTTGGGCCATCCTATCGCGCCGACCCTCGATAAGACGGCCATCCAATCACTGTTTCACCTGCTCTATATCGAAGGAGAGCGAACGCCGTTCGCGGACGTACGCAAGCTGCCGCCTGGAAGCTGGCTCGTCTACGACCTCGATTCGATGAGCTGGCATACGGCCAGATATCACCGGATCTCGTTCGTCGATCACGACGAGCCGGAGCCCGTGGCCGTTCAAAGAGTCGACGATCTCCTGGCAGACTCCGTGAGGATGCATCTGATCAGCGATGTTCCCGTGGGCGCTTTGTTGAGCGGCGGCGTCGACAGCAGCCTGATGGTCGCCCTCATGAGCCGGTATACGGACGAAGTCCATACCTACTCGGTGGGGTACGCGGATAGCTCGTTCTTCGACGAGTCCAAGTACTTCAATCAAGTCGCCGAGATGTACCGGACCGACCACCACCACACGGTGGTCCATCAGGAGCGGCTGGACGGGCTCGTCGACACGGTCTGCTCGGTGCTGGACGAGCCGCTCGGCGACACGTCCGTGTTCCTGAATTTCTTCATATTCGGATTCGTATCGGAATCCGTCAAAGTTTGCCTGTCCGGGCTCGGCGGGGACGAGCTCTTCGGCGGCTACAATCGCTACCTGGCCTGCAAGCTCTTGCCGGTCTACACGAACCTGCCTGGCTGGGCACGCGGAGCGATGGAAAGGCTGATAAGCGGGATCCCCTCCTCGCGGCACGGCCGCCTCGGCAATAGGGTGAGACTTATCAAGACGTTCTTGAGAAACGTCGACGAGAATCTTGGACGGTCGTACTGCAAGTTCATCGACTACCTGTCACACACCGAAGCGTCACCGGTCGTCGCCTGCGACCCGTTCGAAAACTCTCGATTCGATGCCTATTGGGACGAGGAAGCCGTGGACGGCATCAATCGCATCTACAAGTACGATATCGAAAACTATACGGTCAACGACCTGTTGCTGCTGGCGGACCGCATGAGCATGCAGCATTCACTCGAGGTTCGCGTGCCCTATCTGGAGAACGAGCTTGTCGACTACGCTCTCGGCATCGCCCCGAAGCGAAAGATCCGGCGCCTGACCATGAAATACCTGCTGAAGAAGGTTGCGGAGCGACACATTCCGAAGGACGTAATCTACCGACGCAAGCAGGGCTTCAGCTCTCCCATAACCGGGCTGCTCTCGCCGGCACGGCTCGATGCGCTGAGAACGGAGCTCGAGCAGAGCGATGAGCAATATGTGTGCATACTCAACAGACGTCTGTTCTCGGAGATGATCGAGAGCCACTCTCGAGGACGTGACGATTATTCACTGCAGATATTTACGCTGCTCGTGTACATGAGATGGATGCGGCACATGTTCGATCAGATCGGCGTCCGGGCTTTCGAGGACGCTTCCGGGGCGCGCGCATCGTAGCGCCTATGACGAGCTTCCGGAAATCCAAGTAAGACGCTACGTGCCAGGACGCGGAATATCGGGTCGCTCTTGCGCGACATGATCTCCGCGGCGGTGGCGCCGTCTTTGTCAGGCAGTCGACCCCTTCTCGAGCAACCTGCTAGTCCGGTCGCCTGAAGTCGGCGTCCTCGATCTCCACGTTGTGCGTGACGGCCGTCAGCGTGGCGGTCACGGTCTGCGCCACGTTGGTGGAGACGTTCACGTGCGCCACCAGGACGCCGTCCACTTCGCGGTAGTCCGAGAACTCGACGACCTGATCGATCGGCCCGCCCAGCTCGGGCACGTCGATGGGGATGACGGCCCTGACGATCCTGAAGCTGTCTGCGTCGATGAAGAACCGCGCCGACGCGCCGGACGCCTGCGTGGCTTCGAGCAGATACGCCTCGCCGTCTCCCAGAGGCTCCCGACCGATGAGCGTCACCGTTCCCCCGCGCCCCTTGTAGTCGAACAGCGGCGTCGGGAAGCCGCCGAACCTCATCGCGTCGAGCTGACTGCCCGTCATCTCGCGATCGCCGTTGATCGAATCGAGGACGTAGCCGTTCGTGCCGTCGAAGCGCTGGTCGATCGTCGCGTTGGGAGCGCCGAACGCGCTGAGATCGAGCTGAATGACCGTGCGGTTCCTGTCCGGCGCCTTCGCATGGACGGTCACCGTACCCTCGATCACTCCCGCCGGCGTCGTCAGCGAGATCGTGCCCCTGGAGACCCTGGACGTGAGTGCGTCGAGCGCCTCGCGCCCGCCCAGGGCGGCCAGGTGCTTCTCGACGATCTCGTCGGCGGACTGCGCAAAGGCGGGGACGGACCACACGCCAAGGGCCAGCGCGACAACGATGTGCCGAAGGACCTTGCTCATGGCGTCATTGGACGCTACGCCTTCGTGATTCGTTCCATGGCGAGGTCTCAGCCTGGGTCGTCGCGTCCCTTGCGCCGCTCGAGCTCCTCGAGCGTCCGCGGCCAGTCCTCGCGCAGCAGGCGCGAAAGCGCCCGGTCGGCGAGCAGGCGTCCGCCGGTCTGGCAGGTTGGACAGTAGTTGGCCTCGTTGGCTGCGTAGACGATCCGCTGGACCGGCGTGCCGCAGGCGGGACACGGCCGCCCGTAGCGCCCGTGCACCGCCATCCCCTCGCGAAAGGCGGTGACCTTCTCCGGGAACGCGTCCCCGGCTTCCTCCCGCAACCGGGAGGCCCAGGCGCCCAGTGTCCCGCGCGTCGCGTCGAGCAGGCGCGCGATCTCCTCGTCGGTGATCGCCGACGTCAGCTTGAAAGGCGACAGCCGCGCGGCGTGCAGGATCTCGTCCGAGTAGGCGTTGCCGATGCCGCTGAACAGATGCGGATCCGTCAGCGCGCGCTTGAGCGTGTGGCGCTCGCGGCGCAGCGCGGCACCGAACGCAGCGGGCGTGCAGCGCATCACGTCGATCCCGCCGGGGTCGTGCGCGACAAGCCCCTCTCGACCCTCCACCACATGGAGCGACGCCTGGCGCTTGGTGCGGGCCTCGGTGAGCACGAGCGTGCCGTCGGCGAAGTCGAGCGCGAGCAGCCCCACCTTGCCCGGGATCTTCGCGCCCGGCGCCTTCCACCGGAAGCGGCCCGCGATCATCAGATGGAAGGCGAGGAACAGCTCGCCGTCGACGGCAATGACGACGCGCTTGCCCAGCCGCTCGAGCCCCACCACCGCGCGTCCCTCCACCGCCTGGAGCGGCGGCGCGATCGAGCGCAGCAGGAACGGCGAGGCCAGCCGCGCGCGCACGATCGGCTTGCCCACGATTCGCGGATGCAGGGCGTGGAGGTACAGGAGGATGTCTGGAAGCTCAGGCACGAAGCGAACTGCCCGCCACGGACGCGGAGCCGGCTACGGCCGGACGGAGAACCCGAGCTCGTGGGCGGCGACCCTCAATCGCTCGTCGAAACACACGAACGGGCGCTTTCGCGGGCGTTCACCGCACCAGACGAGCGCGGCGGCGAGCTGCGCGGCGTCCGCGGCGCGAAGCACGTGCGCGTCGGGCAGATCCTCGGCGAGCGCCCTGAGCTTCTCCGTGGGGAGAATCTCGTCCCACGCCAGCCGCAGTCGGCCGAGCAGCCTGATCGCGCCGCCTCGTTCGGCTTCGGTCAGCCCGCCCTCTCGCACGAGTCTCGCGAAGGCGCTCCGGGTCTCGAGCGGCGTGCCCCACCAGACGATCATGCGCTTCAGCTCGCGCTGGAGCCGGCGTCCCTGCACGGTCGCCACTTGCGAGCAGCACAGGGGGACCACGGCGCTCGCATCCCAGAACGCCATGCTCAGTCGCCGTCGCGGTCGGCCCCGACGGCGGTCACGACGCGCTCCAGCGAGACGCGCGAGCGGCGCGCCGTCCAGAAGGAGGCCGGGATCGTGCCCGAGCCCCGGCGCATCTGCCCGGACGCCACGAGCGCCGACTCCTCCGCGTCCTCGCCCTCGACGGTGAACGGCACGATCCTGGCGATGGGACGCTGGCGGTCCCGCACGATGATTTCCTCGCCCGCGCGAACTTCCTGGAGGTACTGTGTGAGCTTGTTGCGGAGATCGGCGATGTTCGTGCTTCTCACGGGCAGCCTCAATATGGCTATGATAGCCAAGTAAGCCCGGGCTGGCAAGGCCGTTCGCCCTTTTCCTGGTGATGTCTCCCATGCGCAAGATCTTCCTCGCCATCGCAGCGCTCCTGGTCGTGCTCGTGGCCGCCGTCACGCTGGCCGGGTACTTCCTGTTCTCCGGCGACGCGATTCGCGCGGCCATCGAGCAGCAGGCCACCTCCTGGCTGGGCCAGCCCGTCCGGATCGGCCAGGCCAGCGTGGGGCTCTTCCCGCGAGCCTCGGTGCGGCTGCGCGACATCGAGGTGGGCGAGCCGGCGCAGGTCGCGCTGGCCGACGTGCAGCTCTCCACCAATCTGGGCGCGCTGCTCGGACGCCGCATCGAGGACGCCCGCATCGTAATCGCCGACAGCGTGATCCAGATGCCGCTGCCCTTCGCCATTCCGACAGGAGACGAGACGACCGAGGCCACCCAGGACGACGGCGCGCCGGCCATCGAGCTGGTGTCGGTCAGCGGCATCTCGCTGCGCGACATCCGCATCACGAGCCGCGGCCACGAGGTGGGCGTCTCCGCCGACTCGGCGCTCGCGGGAAGCCGTCTCACGCTCGAGCGCTTCACGGCCGAATCCAGCAGCACGTCGCTCACAGTGACCGGCGAGGCCGATCTCGAGCCGCGCATCGACGCACGCCTGCAGATCGAGGCCGATCGGCTGGACCTCGACGAGCTGATCGCGCTGGCCGAGGCCTTCACGCCCGAGTCGTCCGGCGGCGCGGGACGCGCGGGCGGGGGTAGCGGGGAGTTGCCCCACATCAGCGCGCAGCTCAGCGCGGACTCGGCCACAGCGGCCGGCGTGGAGCTGTCAGACCTCGCCGCCGACATGGAAGTGGACGGCGATCGCGTGCGGCTGGCGCCGCTGGCCTTCGGCCTCTTCGACGGGCGCTACGAGGGGACGCTCGACGCCCGGCTCGGCGAGACGCTGAACCTGACGCTCGATTCGCGCCTCGAGGGGCTCGACGTGGCGCAACTGGCCGCCTTCGGTGGGTCGCCGGACTCGATCACCGGCACGCTGTCGGGACGGGGCACGTTCACCGCACAGGGCGCCGACATGGCGGCGGCGCTGGCCAGCGCCCGCGGCAGCGGCTCGGCCGCCATCGCGGACGGCACGATCCAGCGGCTCGGGCTGGTGCGCACGGTGGTGCTGTTCTTCGGCAACCCCGCACCCGACACGGCCGCGTCGACCAACAGCTTCGAACGCATCGAAACTGCCTTCTCGCTCGCGCGCCAGGTGTTCAGCGCCGACAGCTTCGCCATGCGCTCGCGCGACGCCGACGTCACCGGCTCCGGCACGCTCGCGCTCGCGGGGAAGTTGCTCGACGGGTCGGTGCAGCTCCTGCTGTCGGAGGAGCTCTCGGCGCAGGCCGGTTCGGATCTGTCGCGCTACACGCTCGAGAACAACCGCGTCGTGCTGCCGGCACGCCTCGGCGGCACGCTCGACGATCCGCGGATCACGATCGACGCCGCGTCGGCCATCAAGCGAGGCCTGACCAACGAGATCCAGCGGCGGTTGCGGGGGCTGTTCGGCGGGGGCGACCAGGAGCAGTGAGCGCCAGGTCCGGCCACTTCCTGCGACCGCTGCTGAGGGAGCGGGAGCGCACGTTCGTCCTGCAGGATCTCGACGCCGGCGTGCCGCTGGCCACGGCCGTGGAGACCGCGGTCGATTCCGCGACCCGCCGCCGTGGTCTGCTCGGACGGACGGTCTTTCCCGAAGGCTCGGCGCTCGTCATCGCGCCCTGCCCCGCCGTCCACACCTTCTTCATGAAGATGCGCATCGACATCGTCTTCGCCTCGCGCGAGGGGGTCGTGCTGAAGACGTATGCGAACGTGCCGCCCTGGCGCATCGCGTTCAGCGGCACGGCGTTTGCCACGATCGAGCTGCCGGTCGGCACCCTCGCCCGGACCGGCACGGGGCGAGGACATCGCCTGCAGCTCATCCCGGCCGACGGCACCGGGGGGCCTCCGCGGTCCAGTTGAGCGGCGTCTGACCCACTACCGAACCACGGGCGCCGGCCGTCGTATCTGATAGTGTGGGATGTATCCGGAGCCGTCGGGGAGGTGTGCGATGACGTGCCCGAGCTGCCAGCGCGACCTCGAGGTCGAATCCAGCTATTGTCGCTTCTGCGGCGCGCGGGTCGGCGACCCTGCCTCCGCCTCCGCGCCCCGGCGCCTGACACGCGCGCCGGAGGACGGCCACATCGGCGGTGTGTGTGCCGGTCTCGCGCAGTACCTCGACGCCGACGTCACGCTCATCCGCCTGGCGTGGGTTGCACTCTCGATCGTCCCGGGCGTGCTCATCGGCGGCCTCGCCGCCTACGTCATCGCGTGGCTCCTGCTGCCAGTGGCGGCGGCGGGAGAGCATCGCGAGTACGCGGGCAAGCGCCTGGTCCGGTCCTCGACGGACCGTTATCTCGCCGGCGTCTGCGGCGGACTGGCCGAGTACCTCCGAGTGGACGCCGCCATCGTGCGGGTCGTCGCGGCGATTCTGGCCGTCTACCCCGGCGCGATCGTCGGTGGCGCGATCGCCTACGTGATTGCGTGGATCGTGATCCCCGATGCGACGGTCCGTGAGGGCGAGCGCGCGTCGGCGGCCACGCCGACGTTCTGACGTCGAGCTGGCACCATCCCGGGCCGTGGGATAACATCGCCCCGAGTACGCGCGATGGGGTCGTCGAACCATCCGATCAGCTGGCGCCGGCTTCCAGGATCCGCGCGGATGGCCGCGTGCGCCGTCCTGCTCGGCGGGCTGGCCATGGCCGCGTGCGACGGCGGCGGCCGGCTGCCCCCCTCGGCCGGGGGCCCAGAGCGTCTCGAATGGGACCAGCAGGCCCCGTCGGTCGAGAACCTGCGATCGATGGTCTTCCGCCTGTACGTGAACGACGAGCCGTTCGTCCTCGTCAACACGCGGTGCGGCGACAAGCCGGGCCTGCTCGGGTATCCCTGCTCGAGCCCGCTGCCGCCGCTCGACGCGGGACCCAACGTGCTCGAGCTGACCTCGACCGTTGGCGGCGTCGAGAGTCCGCGTTCGGCCCCGCTGAAGGTGAACGGCACGCCGAGCGGGCAGACAACAGGGGGAGGCGCCGGAACACCGCAGTCGGTCGCGCCGCCCAGAGCTTCCGAGAACGAGGATTCCAGCCGCGACCCCGTCTGCGTCGCGGCATCGAGCCGCTGTTACCAGGCATCCGTCGTGGCGCGTACGCCCGAGCCAATCCAGGCAGTGGCCCCGACACCGGATGGACGTGTCCTGTTCGTCGAGGGTGCCGGCCGCGTCCGCGTGCTGCAAGGGGACATGACCGTCACGGCACCTGCGCTCACGCTCGACCACGCGAACCGGCGCATCGTCGGGATCGCGATCGACGCCGACTTCGCCGCCACGCGCTTCGTGTTCGTCGCCTGGACGGAAGCGCGCCCCGACGGCGGCACGACACTCCAGGTGACCCGCTACCGGGAGGTCAACAACACGCTTGGCGAGGGCGCCCAGATCGTCACCGGGTTCCCCGCACCTGCAGGGACGCCGGTGCCGCTCGGGGTGGACGCGCACGGGCTCCTCCACCTGGCGTTGCCAACCGTGTCCGATCCTCCCGGCGGCTCGCCGGATACGCTCGAAGGACTCCTGCTGCGCTTCGACCGGGACGGGTTCGCCCCGCGCGACAACCCCCGTCGATCGCCCATCCTGTCGCACGGCTTCACCCGGCCCACGTCGCTCGACATCGACGACGCGCTCGGGAGGGTCTGGCTGACTGGGGCGACCGATCGAGGGCCGTACGTCGGGAGCGTGGATCCGGCCCTGGCATACAGCTCGACGTGGCCGTCGCCTCCTGTCCTCGTCGACACGTCTGCGACGGCCGCCTCGAGCGCGGCCCTGGCGATCGCGCCATCCATGGACCCGCCGCTCATGATGCTCGTCGGCGACGGGCGGCTCTTTCTGACGCAGCCGCTGGCGGACGGTCGGCTGGCGATCATCGGAGAGCTGTCCCTGGGCGTCGCCGCGCTCGGCGCCGCCGGCGCGGCGGGCGGGCGATGGTACCTCTCGGTCGACCCTGGAACCGGCGCCGGCGAGATCGTGATGCTCGTGCCGTTCGGCGACACTCCGTGAAGGGCATCATCCTGGCCGGCGGCGCGGCCACGCGCCTCTATCCCCTCACCCGGACCGTCAGCAAGCAGCTCCTCCCCGTCTACGACAAGCCGACGATCTATTACCCGCTGGCAACACTCATGCTCGGCGGCATTCGCGAGGTGCTGGTGATCAGCACGCCGCGGGACCTGCCGATGATCGAGGACCTGCTGGGCAGCGGCGAGGAGCTGGGGATCCGTCTGACGTACCGCCAGCAGCCGCACCCGGGGGGCATCGCACAGGCCTTTCTCCTCGGCGCCGACTTCCTCGCCGACTCCACGGTGTGCCTGATCCTCGGCGACAACATCTTCTACGGCAACGACCTGATCAGGGCGCTCGAGCAGTCGGTGACGCTCACGCGTGGGGCCAAGCTCTTCGCATACCACGTGCACGACCCCGAACGGTACGGCGTCGTGGAGTTCGACGCCGAGGGGCACGCCCTGAGCCTGGAGGAGAAGCCGGCGTCCCCTCGCTCGAACTGGGCCGTCACGGGCCTGTACTTCTACGACGGCTCGGTGGTCGAGATCGCACGGGGGCTCACACCCTCGGCCAGGGGCGAGCTGGAGATCACCGACGTCAACCTCGAATACCTGCGCCGAGGCCAGCTCTCGGTGGCCAGACTCGGTCGCGGCGTGGCCTGGCTGGACAGCGGGACCTACGACTCCCTGCTCGCGGCCTCCCAGTTCGTGCAGACGCTGGAGCTCCGCCAGGGGCTGAAGGTGGCGTGCATCGAGGAGATCGCCTTCGCGAAGGGATTCATCGACGAGGCCGGGCTCCTCCGGCTGGCGGATCGGTACGTCAACAGCTCCTACGGCGCCTACCTGCGGCAGGTCCCCCGCCATTACCCGGCCAGGCGTCAGGGCCCGTGAGGGGGCAGCCCAACCGAAGGGGCGTGTAGCGTTTCCCCACCGGCGTGAAATTCCGTAACGCCCACGCCTCGTGCGGCGCTGTCCCTCGGGCTGCCGCCCATCCGGGCGGCGCGCACGACAGTGGAGGGCACCGCAGGTTGCTCACACACAAGGAGATAGCGGCGAGAGAAAGGGTGCTCGGTGCAGATAAAAGTCTGCGAATACCGACACATCGGCGGCCCGCCAGGAGCAACAGATCTGTAGAAACTGGCCGATTCCGCGTGTTTCTCGGTGGGTATCCGTCATTCGGCTGGTGGCGTCCCACTTGCACTTTCTGCCGCGTCGAGCGGCATGTCAACAACCGTCCTCCCCAGCACGTCGCGACCTTTGGAGCAGAAGCCGGTCGGCAACGAAGCCCGTCCGGAACCGGCGGCCAGCGGAGAGCTGAACCCGCCTGCGCTCCGACGCCGGACCAGGTCCGTGACGTCCTGGCGGCGGTTCACGGCAAGCGTCTGCGCCCACGCCGTACTGATGGTCCTCGCCAGCTACCTGGCGTACTGGCTCAGGTTCGACGGGGCCGTGCCATTCGACTACCTGTTGACCTTCGCTGCGACCCTCCCGCTGGTCCTCGCGATCCGCCTCCCCGTGTTCCTGATGTTCGGTCTGTTCTTCGGCCTGTGGCGGTACGCGAGTGTCTGGGACCTGTCGCGCATCGTCATCGCCGTCTTCACGAGCAGCGTGATCGTCTACGCCTTCGTCCATGGCCCCCTGGGCCCCGGGGTCGTCCCGCGCTCGGTGCTCCTGATCGAGACGCTGCTGCTCGTCTGCCTCGTCGGTGGCATCCGTCTCGCCTGGCGTCTGATGCACCGGCACTGGCGTCGTGACGGCGACTGCCGCCGAGTCCTGATCGTCGGAGCCGGTGATGCCGGAGAGATGATCGTCCGCGAGATGCAGCGAGGCGCGCTGTACCAGCCGGTGGGCTTCATCGACGACGACCCCGGCAAGACCGGACGCACGATTCACGGCGTCAACGTCTACGGAACGCGCCGGAGTCTCCCGGCCGTGCTCGAGCGCACGAAGGCCACGGAGGTCCTCGTCGCGATCCCGAGCGCCCCGCCGGGTCTCGTCCGCGGCCTGGTGCGGGCCCTGGAGCCGTACAAGGTCCCACTGACCACGCTGCCAGGCCTGCACGAACTGGTGCAGGGCAAGGTCGGCATCACCAACATCCGGCCCCTCGCGGTCGAGGACCTGCTACCGCGTCCCGAGATCATGCTCGACGCGGCCGGGGCCCGGCGGCTCATCGAGGGTCGCCGTGTTCTCGTGACTGGCGCCGGAGGGTCGATCGGATCCGAGCTCTGCCGGCAGATCGCCGCGTTCCGTCCGGCCGCGCTGATCGCCGTCGAGCGCTACGAGAACAGCCTGTACGCGATCGCCAACGAGCTCCTCGACCGGGCCGCCTCGGCGCCCGTCCACCCGGTCGTGGGAGACGTCACCGACGTGGGGCGGGTCGAGGCCATCCTCGCCGAGCACCGTCCGCACATCGTCTTCCACGCCGCCGCCCACAAGCACGTGCCGCTCATGGAAGCGAACCCGTGCGAGGCGATCAAGAACAACGTTCGCGGAACGCAGGTCATGGCCGAGGCGGCCTGCCGCCACGGCGTCGAGCGCTTCGTGCTGATCTCGACCGACAAGGCCGCCAATCCGTCGAGCGTGATGGGCGCCAGCAAGCGCGTGGCCGAGCTGATCGCTCAGGCCGCCTGCTCCGAGGGCGCGACGCACTACGGCGTCGTCCGCTTCGGCAACGTCCTCGGCAGCAACGGCAGCGTGATTCCGCGGATGATGGACCAGATCCGCTCCGGCGGCCCCGTCACCGTGACCCACCCCGACATCACGCGCTACTTCATGCTGACGACGGAGGCGGTCGCGCTCGTGCTGCAGGCCGCGGTGCTCACGGAACGTCACGCCACCTTCGTGCTCGACATGGGCGAGCAGATCAAGATTCTCGACCTGGCGCGGAACCTCATCCGCCTCTCGGGCGCCGTACCCGACAAGGACATCCACATCTCGTTCATCGGCCTTCGCGAGGGCGAGAAGCTGAGCGAGGAGTTGACCGGCGCCGGGGAGACCCTCGAGCCGACCAGCGTGCCCAAGGTCTCCCGCGTGCAGTACTCGCCGGAAGACATGCCATCGCCGGCGGTGATGCGCAACATCGCCCGGCTGATCCGCAAGGCCAACGAGGGAGACGCGGACGGCGTGCTCGACGATCTGCGCCGCATCGTCCCCACGTTCACGCCGGCCGACGAGCGGGACGACTTCGTTCCCGTCCCATCGGCACGATCGCCGCGGACCGTGGCGCTGCCGGGCTCCTTGATCGGCGTCCCCAACGCGTCCCACGCCCAAACGTAGCGAGGCCTTCGGCGGGCTGCCCTCGAACACAGCAGCCGGCTGCCGGTGTCACTACTTGCGCAGGATGAACCGGTCCAGGACCAGGACGTCGAGGCCGGTGCCGAAGAACACCCGGATCGCGTCGCGCGGGGAGCAGACGATCGGCTCGGAAAAGCCGTTGAACGAGGTGTTGACGAGGGCGGGCACGCCTGCCGCCGCGCCGAAGGCCTCGTGCAGGCTCTCGAAGCGCCGTGACGCCTCGTCCTGTCCCGACACGGTCTGGATGCGCAGGCTCGCCACGCCAGTCGGCAGCACGTGCCGGAGCCGCTCGCCGTCGAGAATCCGATAGTCGAACTCCATGAACGCGGATCGTGGAGGCCCTTCCAGGAACGCCGGCACGGCAGTCTCGGGAATCGAGAGGCCGTAGGCCCGCTGAGGCTCACGCCGCTTCAGGAATCGATTCAGGTTGTCGAGGACGTACGGCGACAGCGGACTTGCGAGAATGCTGCGGTTGCCGAGCGCCCGATGGCCCCACTCCATCCGTCCCTGGAACCAGCCCACCAGCAGCCCGCGACGGAGGGCGTCGACCGTGGACTCGACGACGTCGTTCTCGCTCGCATAGTCGTACACCAGCTTGCAGTTGTCCAGCGTGTCCTTGATCTCGCCGCTCTCGTACCCGGGTCCGAGAAACGCCGAGACCGCCCGGCCGGGGCCCGCGCCGGCGGCAGCCAGCGCGGCACCCGCCGATGCGCCTGCGTTGCCGGGATTCGGCGGCACGAAGACGTCGTCGAAGATCCCGCCCTGACGGACCACGGCGTTGAAGTACGTGTTGTAGAAGAGCCCTCCCCCGACACAGAGGTGCGGCAGGCCGGTGTCACGGCGCACGTCGGCCGCAAGCTGCAGCAGGATGTCTCCGAGGTGACGCTGAAACGCGCTGGCGACGGCGGCACGATGCGCGATCGGATCGCCGCTGCCGGCGGCCAGCCAGTCGGCGACCAGACCCCGCCAGCCCGGTGAGGCGAACAGCTCGCCGTCGGCGTAGCGAATGAGGCTCTCGAACCGCACGGCGCCGTCGCCGCTGTCGAGGCGCGCCAGTGCCTCGAGGCGATGCTCCTGCCCGGGCCGAAAGCCGAACACCTCGGCGCAGGCCGTGTAGAGCGCCGCCAGCCCGGTAGTGCCCAGAGACCAGTCCCGGCGCACGAGCCGGTCGGATCCGGCAACCCAGATGCTGTCGGGCGGCGTCGAATGTCGATCGCACACGAGCACCGCGGCGCGGTCGAACGGAGACATCCGGAAGGCGCCGGTCGCGTGTGCCAGGTGGTGCTCGACCGGCGTCACGGGCAAACCGGCCGGCAGCTCGATGCCCGCCTCGGCGGTCGCGCAGGCCGTCACGTCGGGGAGCGTGCCGCCGCCGGTCGAGCGCAGCACCGCCTCGACGGCCTCGACCGGCAGCCGTCCGGCCTCGAGGCGCGCGCCCCGTACCCGGGTGACGCGCTCCTGCTCGCAACACCCGATCAGGACTCCGTCCCGGCAGGCGGCCGCGGCCGCGTTGCGCCGCACACCGCTGATGCCGAGGGTGAGGGTCTGACCGGACCGCGATGGAGACGGACGGGGCGGCGTCACCGGGCGATGAGCCCCCTGTCCCGGTACCACTCGGCAGTCGACCGGGCGCCCTGCTCGAAGCCGACACGCGCCTCGTAGCCGAGCAGCTCCCTGGCCCGGACGCCGTCGAAGCGGAAGCTCTTCGTGAAGAAATGCATCCGCCGCCGGTGCAGCGGCGGCGTGATCGAAAGCGGCCGCATCGTCCACTCCATCAGCGTGGCGGCGGTCCAGAGCGGCCACAGCGGAACGGTGAGGCGAGGGGCCCCGACGCCCAGTACTCCTGCGATCGTCGTGGCCATCTGCCGCGAGGTGAGCACTTCCAGGCCCGGGACCACGATTGGCTCGACGCCCCGGTACCTTCCCGTCGCCGCGAGCCGAAGGCCCGCCACGAGGTCGCCGATGTAGACCGGGTGGTGGAGATTGGCGGCCCGCCCGATGTGAACGTACCGTCCCTTCTGGATGGCGCGGAACAGCTTCAGCAGCCTCCAGTCGCCAGGGCCGTACGTTTCCGAGATCCGAATCACGACGAGCGGCAACCGGTCGGCGAACCCCGCCACGACGCGCTCGGCCTCGAGCTTCGTCCTGCCGTAGATGTTGTCGGGAACGGTCGGCGAATCCTCGTGGACCACCGCCCAGCCGGCCTGGTAGACCCCGATGGTGCTCCCGTGAACGAAGCGGCGGACGCCGGCCGTCGCGCTCGCCTCGAGCATCCCTTCCGTGCCACGCACGTTGACGTCGTGGAAATGCCGGTCCGACCGGCCGGCCTCGTGCTGGGCCGCTGCGAGATGATAGACGACCTCGACGCCCTCCACCGCCCGGCGAACCGCGCCGGCGTCGACCACCGAACCCTCGACGATCGTGAATCCCTCGTCGCGGAGCCGGCCCAGGTTCCCTGCCTCCGCCTCCGTGTTCGCCTGGCCGAGGATGCGCACCGCATCGCCCGCGGCCGCGCAGGTCCGGGCGAGAGCCGAACCGATGAACCCGGTGCCCCCCGTGATCAGGACCGCCGCCAACGCTCCCCCTGGACGAGCGACTCGAAGAGCGCCTCGTACTCGCCGGCGCAACGATCGATGAAGTAGCGCTCGACCCGGTCGCGGTTCGTCGCGCCGATGGCGGCCCTTCGATCGGGAGCCGCGACGAGACTCCGACACTGCTCCACGAACGCGGTGCGATCGTTCAGCGCGACGACCGCTCCGGTCTCGCCGGTCTCGAGAAAATCAACCTGGCCGCCGCGATCGTAGCAGACGACCGGCAGGCCGGCAGCCATCGCCTCGAGGAAGACGAGACCGAAGCCCTCGTGCTGGCTGGTCGAGACGTACAGGTCCGACAGGGACAGGAGCGCAGTCTTGTCCTCGTCGCCGATCATGCCGGTGAACCTGACGCGATCGGCGACTCCGCGCACCGCAGCCTGGTCGCGGAGCGCCGGCTCGAGCGGACCGGAGCCCACGACGACGAGCTTGACTCGAGGATCCGGCAGCTCGGCAACGGCATCGACGAGCTGATCGACCGCCTTCCGCGAGACCAGGCGCCCGACGGTGATCAGGAGGACGTCGTCCGGTGAGAAGTCGAAACGGCTCCGGGACGCCTCGACGCACGGGGGGCGCTCGATGCCAAGCGGGATGACGACCTCACGGGCATCGTGCGTGAAGAAGTTCCGGAGGTTCGCCAGCGTGTCGGCCGAGCTCGCCACGGTCGCGTCCGCCGCCAGCGCGAGATGACGGACGCAGAGCCGCAGCATCGCGTGTCGATGGGGAGACGACCACTTGCTCGGATCGTACAGATCTCCCCCGTGGACCGACAGCACGTGGGGCACGTCGAGTGCGGCCGCCAGCCGGTGGCCCACCGGCCCCGTGGGCAGGGCGAAGTGCGTGTTGACGACGTCGAATCGCTCGTCTCGCAGCAGCGCGCGCCCCCGCCAGACGCCGCTCGCGAGAAACGTGAACATCGACACGAAGCTGGCCGCCGCATACCGGCGGCGGCCGAGTACCGGCGCTCGCAGGACCCGCACGCCGTCCTCCACGCGCTCGGCCGGGAGGTCGAAGGCGCGGGAGGTGAGCACCGTGACATCGTGGCGACGTGCCAGCTCCCGCGCCAGGGAGGCGCAAATCACCCCTCCACCGCCTCCGAGCGGTGGGTACTCGTAGTTGCACACGAGTATCCGCATCAGCCGGTTGCCCCGCCGGTGAGGGCATCGTCCTGCCCGCCGCGGACCGGGCGCGGGAACCGCCGGACGACCTCGTCGATCTCCTGTTCCGCACGGCCGGGGTGCCACCCCAGCTCGGCCCCGAGCACCCGCGCCGCGGCCGCCAGCGCCGGAAGACCGGGAAAACGACCGGTGGCCAGATCGGTACGACGAAACACGACGTCTCCGAGCGTCTGCGCCATTTCCGCCCGGGCGGCGTGGCGGATCTGGGCCTTGATGGACGGTGAATCACCGAGCGACTCCGCCATGGAGGCATCGTCGTCGACATGACGGATGACCCGCTCGCAATCGGAGCCGTAGTTGTGCACGAGCGACCGGACGACGGCAGCCGGAAGCCGCGCGCTGTGCCGCGCCACGGTGTCCCCGAGCAGGTCGTCGAACGATGCGATGTCGCCGCCCTGTACCGGCAGCATGTGGGTGCGGCTCGCGGGGGTCCTGCGTCCGAGCTTCCGGCACACGAGATCCACGGCGCGCTCGGCATCGTCCCGGCCGGTGGTGAACCGGACGCCGATCAGCGTGATGAGGTTGTCGATGCCGTCCGGGCCCGCGTGATCCACGAGGCGGGATCGATGTCCGTACCGCAGGTTCGTGGCGCCCTCCGGATTGTCACCGAAGGGCACGAGGCCGGCGTTCCACAGCCCGACGTCGTCCATCGTGAGACCAAGTGGCGGATAGGCGGCGTTGACCTCGGCAACGAACCCCTGGAGGTCCGCCTCTGTGACCGTGAACGCGTCCGGGTCGCCGCGATAGACGACGTGCCACACGCCGACGAGCGAGTACTCGCGCCACGGCACGACGAACAGGTGCCGCGCCCCGCGGCTGAACCGCGCGTCCGGGTCGCTCGTCCGGCCCTGCAGGGCCAGCGCGTAGTCCCCACCGAACAGACGCCGTGGCACGACGAAGCAGGCGTCCCGCGAGTACGTGCCTGCCGGATCGAGCCGCAGGCCGCCAGCCCGGGTCAGGAACCTCTCGGCATAGGGCCCTGCCGCGTTGAGCACCACCTTCGCTCGAATCTCGAGCTCGCTCCCGGTCAGGTGATCGCGTGCCCGGACGCCTCGCGGGCGGCCCTCGGCGGGAAGCAGGCCGGTGGCTTCTACGTAGTTGGCCGCCACGGCGCCCGCTCCCGCAGCGCGCTGCAGGAACGCCAGGACAAGGCGCGGCGGGTTGAAGATCTGCCCGTCGTGGATGATGCCGGCGCCGGTCAGCCCCCGCTGGTCGAGCCCGGGAAACGCCCGCAGCACCTCGTCACGGGAGATACAGCGCCCGCGTGGGATCCGGCGCGCGGGGTCGTCGATGCCGCGGTTCCGGTCGAAGGTGAGCGCGTCGTAGGCCCCCATCCCGACACGAAGCGCTGCCTTCCCCTTCAGGCCGTGGCCGTAGGTGGGAACGACGATGGGCAGGGGCCCGACCAGGTGGGGCGCGATCCGGAGGAGTACCCGC
>Ga0302046_10002204_pt1 | contig 18200 bp, 17 predicted proteins | sample RVTome_11_FD_200261 | JGI IMG/M metagenome (GOLD analysis project Ga0302046, IMG submission 200261) | Soil microbial communities from uranium-contaminated site in the Upper Colorado River Basin, Wyoming, United States - RVT147D111 (version 2) ...
GGCTTCGGCCTTCTGCGCGAGCGCGGCCAGGCTATAGCTCGAGATGTCGTGCGCTACGCGGAAGCCCTCGCGGTTGACGGCGTCGATGTAGCGTCCCTCGAGCTGGCCGGCCGGCGCGAAGGCGACCGAGTGCACGAGGATGTCGAAGCCGTCCCAGCGCGAGGCCAGGGCGTCGAAGAACGCGTCGATCTGGCCGTCGTCGCCGACGTCGAGCGGCAGCGCGATGTCGCTGCCGAGCCCGGACGCGATCCTCTCGACGCGCTCCCTGAGCTTCCCGGTCTGGTAGCTGAACGCGAGCTCCGCGCCTTCGCGGCGCATCGCGCCGGCGATGCCGGCGGCGATCGAGCGGTTGCTCGCGAGACCCACGATGACGGCGCGCTTGCCGGCGAGAAAGCCCATGAACGACGGCCCGGGAAAAACGACGGGCGAAGCTTAGGAGCTTTGCTCGGTGACGTCTACATAGAGGACGAGCGACTGACCGGGCTGCAGATAATCGTCGGACGAGATCGCGTTCCAGCCGAGGAGATCGGTGACCGTGACGCGAAACCGTCCCGCGATCGAAGACAGCGAATCGCCGCGGCGGACGACGTAGCTGACCTGGCGGACCTGCGCGGGGCCGGCCACGCTCGAGGCCGCAGCGACGAGCGGATCGGAGGTCCAGATCACGAGATTGCGGCCGACCGAGAGCACGTCGCCCGGCGCCATCGCGTTCCAGCTCGCAAGCTCGGCCGTGCCGACGCTGTAGCGGCGCGAGATCGACCAGAGCGAGTCGCCGGAGCGGACGCGATAGTCGACGCGCGTGCCGTCGCGCTCGCGGCTCTGCTGCCTCGCCGTGCGCGCCTCGAGGCTGCCCGAGTAGGCGCCGGCCCCGGCCGAGGCGTGCGGGATCATGAGATGGTCGCCGGCGCGGATCAGCGTGCCCGCGAGGCCGTTGATCTGGCGGAGCACATCAGGCGTCGTCTCGTAACGCTCGGCGATCTGGCCGAGCGTCTCGCCGCGGCTGATCTCGTGCCGCGTCCAGCGCACGCGCTCGGTCGCTTCGAGAGCGGCCAGGGCTTCGCCGATCGGGCCCGCGTCCGCGACGGGCACGAGCAGCCGGTGCGGGCCGTCCGGGTCCGTGGCCCAGCGGTTGATGCCGGGATTGAGCTCGTAGAGCGTCTCGATCGCGAGGCCGCCGAGATCGGCGGCGAGCGCGACGTCGATCTGGCCGTCGGTCTCGACGGCGGCGAAGTAGGGTGCGTTCTCGATCTCGGGCAGCTCGAGGCCGAAGGCCTCGGGATCGGCGACGAGGTCGCGGATCGCGAGCAGCTTCGGCACATAGGTCGCGGTCTCGCGCGGCAGGTCGCCGCGGATGCTGAAGAAGTCGGTCGGCCGCCCGGCGGCCTCGGCGCGCGCGATCGCGCGCCTCACGTTGCCTTCGCCCGAGTTGTAGCCCGCGACCGCGAGCAGCCAGTCGCCGTCGAACTCCTCGTGCAGGAGCTCGAGGTAATCGAGCGCGGCGCGCGTCGAGTCGACGACGTCGCGGCGGCCGTCGTACCACCAGTTCTGCCTGAGCCCCAGGCGCTCGCCCGTGCCCGGAATGATCTGCCAGAGCCCCGAGGCGCGTCCGCGCGAGTAGGCGAACGGATCGAAGGCGCTCTCGACGATCGGCAGCAGCGCGAGGTCGGCCGGCATGCCGCGCTCGTCGAGCGCTTCGGCGATGTGATGCAGGTAGCGGCGGCCGCGCTCGAAGACGCGCTCGATGTAGTCGGGGTGACTGCCGTACCAGGCGAGCTCGCGCAGGACGACGGCATCGTCGACCGCGGGCAGGACGAAGCCCGAGCGGATGCGCGCGATGAGATCGGGCGGCGGCAGCGGGACGGGCTCGAGCTCGAGATCGCCGCGGTCGAGCGTGAGCCGCGCGGGCGGCACGACGACGGGCGCGACGGCGGCCTCCGCAGCCGCGGCAGCGGCAGCCTCCGCCCCGTCGGCCACGGCGGCAGCCCGACTGCCGGCACCGGTCGACGCCGCGCCCCGTGCCGAAGCGCCGCCCCGATCGCCCGGCGCGAGCGCGCAGCCCGCGAGCCAGGCGCAGGCAAGAAAGACAAGGGCGGGAAAGCGTGATCTTGTTCTCATTTTCGGGTCCGCTCTTATGACGCCAGGCGCAGAAACCGGCCCTATGCTACTCGAGGACCGGTCTCCGGCAAGGTACTCGGTCACGCCGCCATCGCATAGAATGACGCGATGGTGCCTCCGAACTGGTTAGCGACGCCGCTCGGGCGGCGCTGTCTGCGCAACGAGCAGCGCCTGGTCAGGCGCGCGCTCGACTGCGTCTTCGGCGCCGAGATGCTGCAGGTGGGCACCTGGGGGCCCGTCGACGCGTTCAGGCGCTACGCGAGAACGCAGCGCGTGGCCGTGCTCGATGCGCCAGGGGGCGCGGATCGCGCCGATCTGGTCAGCCGGCCCGACCGCCTCGCGGTCGCGAGCGACTCGATCGACGCGATCCTCCTGCCGCACACGCTCGAGCGGAACGAGACACCGCACGCCGTGCTGCGCGAGGCCGCGCGCGTGCTCCGCCCCGACGGCTGCCTGCTCGCGCTCGGCTTCGCGCCGGGCGGGCTCTGGGGCCTGAGGCACCTGCTCGCCCGCGGCGGCTATCCGCCCGGCAGCCGGCACCTGATCCGCGAGCACCGCCTGCGCGACTGGCTCGAGCTCTTGAGCTTCGACGTCGAGCCGGCCGAGAGCTATTGCCACACGCTGCCGTTCGAGCGCGTCCGGCGTCTGGGCGCCCTGCCGCGCGAGCGCTGGGCCAGGCGCTGGCTGCCGATGCTCGCCGGCGGCTATCTGATCGTCGCGCGCAAGCGCGCCGTGTCGCTGACGCCGATCCGTCCGGCCTGGCAGCGGCCGCGGCTGCGCGCCGTCGGCGGGCTCGTCGAGCCGACGACGCGCGTCTCGCGGCGCGCCTCGAATTGATGAAGGAGGTCGTGGCCTACACGGACGGCGCCTGCCGCGGCAACCCGGGACCGGGCGGCTGGGGCGTCGTGCTCCGCGCGGCGGGGAGCGAGAAGCGGCTCTCGGGCGGCGAGGCCGAGACGACCAACAACCGCATGGAGCTCACGGCCGCGATCGAGGCGCTCGCCGCGCTCAAGCAGCCCAGCCGTGTCAGGATCTACACGGATTCGACCTATGTGCGAAACGGCATCACCGAATGGCTGCCGCGCTGGGTCGCGCGCGGCTGGCGCACGGTCGACAGGAAGCCCGTCAAGAACCGGGACCTCTGGGAGCGGCTCGTGGCCCTGACCGACGGCCACGAGATCGAGTGGCACTGGGTCAGGGGACACGCGGGCCACGCCGGCAACGAGCTCGCCGACGAGCTTGCCAATCGCGGGCTCGAGGAGCGCCTTCGCGCATGAGGCAGCGCGTGACATCGGGCGTGAGACGGCGCGCGGGACGCAGCCGATGAGACAGGTCGTGCTCGACACCGAGACGACGGGGCTCGACGCCTCGGCCGGCCACCGCGTCATCGAGATCGGCTGCGTCGAGCTCGTGCACCGGCGCTACTCGGAGCGGAGCTTCCACCGCTACGTCAATCCCGAGCGCGCGATCGACCAGGGCGCGCTCGCCGTGCACGGCCTCGGCGAGGGCTTCCTCGCGAAGCAGCCCGTCTTCGCCGACGTCGCAGCCGAGCTCATCGAGTTCATCACGGGCGCCGAGCTCGTGATCCACAACGCGGCCTTCGACGTGGGTTTCCTGAACACCGAGCTCGCGCGCCTGTCGGAGCTGCCACGCCTGGCGGGCCTGCCGCGCGACATCCGCGAGATCTGCGAGGTGCGCGACACGCTCGCGCTCGCGCGGCGCATGCACCCTGGTCAGCGCAACAGCCTGGACGCGCTCGCAAAGCGCTACAGCGTCGACAACTCGATGCGCGAGCTGCACGGCGCGCTGCTCGACGCGAGGATCCTGTCCGAGGTCTATCTCGCGATGACGGGCGGGCAGGTCAGCCTGTCGCTCGACGCCGAGGCGGCCGCCGGCGACGGCGCCGCGTCGGCCGGGCCGGCGCTGCTCGACCGCGAGGGGCTCGACCGCGCGGGCCTCGACCTCGTCGTGCTCGCCGCGTCGGACGCCGAGCTCGACCTGCACGACGCGATGCTCGAGCGCATGCGCAAGGAGTCGGAGCGCGCGCCGCTCTGGGACAGGCTCGCGGCGGCCGAGCCGGACTATAATCCCGGCCTTTCGCCGGACTGAGAGCATCGATGCGTTCTCTCGACGAGGTCAGGATTGGCGTCATCGGGCTCGGCTACGTCGGCCTGCCGCTCGCACTCGAGTTCGGCAAGCGCCATCCGACCGTCGGCTTCGACATCAACGCAGCCAGGATCGCGGAGCTCGAGGCCGGGCGCGACTCGACGCTCGAGGCGGAGCCCGAGGCGCTCGCGGCCGCCCTGAAGCTCGAGTACGCCGCCGATGCCGAGGCGCTTCGAGCCTGCAACGTCTATATCGTCACGGTGCCGACGCCGGTCGGGCGGAACAAGCGACCGCTCCTGACGCCGCTCAAGTCCGCCAGCGAGACGGTTGGCAGGGTCATCGCCGAAGGCGACGTCGTGGTCTACGAGTCGACGGTCTACCCGGGCTGCACCGAGGAGTTTTGCGTGCCGATCATCGAGCAGATCTCGGGGCTCAAGCTGAACCGGGATTTCTTCGCCGGGTACAGCCCCGAGCGCATCAACCCCGGCGACAAGGAGCACCGGCTGCCGACGATCACGAAAGTGACTTCGGGCTCGACCCCCGAGGCTGCCGCCTTCGTCGACGGGCTCTACGCGAGCATCGTCACGGCCGGCACGCATCTGGCGCCGAGCATCATGGTGGCCGAGGCCGCGAAGGTCATCGAGAACACGCAGCGCGACGTCAATATCGGGCTCATCAACGAGCTCGCGCTGATCTTCGAGCGGCTCGGCATCGATACGAACGACGTGCTCGAGGCCGCCGGCACGAAGTGGAATTTTCTTCCGTTCAAGCCGGGGCTCGTCGGCGGGCATTGCATCGGCGTCGATCCGTACTATCTGACGGCGAAGGCCGAGGAGCTCGGCTACCGTCCCGAGGTGATCCTGGCCGGGCGCAGGCTCAACGACTCGATGGCCGAGCATGTCGCGCACCGTGTGCTAAAGCTCATGATTCGGCGCAACATCTCGCCGTCGGGCGCGCGCGTGCTCGTGCTCGGGCTCGCATTCAAGGAGAATTGCCCGGATGTTCGCAACACGAAGGTCGCCGACCTCGTGCACGAGCTTAAGGCCTATCGCTGCGCGGTCGACGTCTGGGACCCGTGGGTCGACGGGGCGGCGGCGGAGGACGAGTATGGGATCCGGCCCGTCGAGGAGCCGGAGGCCGGCGCCTACGATGCGATCGTCGTCGCGGTCGCGCATCGCGAGTTCGTCGCGCTCGGCTACGACGGCATTCGCGCTTTCGGGCGGCCGAACGCCGTGCTGTTCGATATCAGGAACGTGTTGCCGAAGGAGAGGGTGGATGGGCGGCTCTGACGGCACGTCATGAAGTATCTGGTTACGGGCGCGGCGGGGTTCATCGGCTTTCACACGGCGCGCCGGCTTCTCGCGCGCGGCGACGAGGTCGTCGGGCTCGATAATCTGAACGAGTACTACGATGTCACGCTCAAGCACGCGCGGCTCGAGCTGCTCAAGATGGAGCCCGGTTTTCGCTTCGTCAGGCTCGATCTCGGCGACCGCGAGGGCATGGCGGAGCTCTTCGAGCGCGAGCGCTTCGAGCGCGTGATCCATCTCGGCGCGCAGGCCGGCGTCCGTTACAGCATCGAGGCGCCGTTCGCCTACGTCGACAGCAACCTCCTCGGCACGATGTGCGTGCTCGAGGGCTGCCGGCACACGGGCGTCGCGCATCTCGTCTACGCCTCGACGAGCTCGGTCTACGGCGCCAACACGAAGATGCCGTTCAACGTGCACCAGAACGTCGATCATCCGCTCTCGCTCTACGCGGCGACCAAGAAGTCGAACGAGCTCATGGCGCACAGCTACGCGGGCCTCTACGGGCTGCCGGTCACGGGTCTGCGTTTCTTCACGGTCTACGGGCCCTTCGGGCGGCCGGACATGGCGCTCTTCAAGTTCACGCAGGCGATCCTCGCGGGCAAGCCGATCGACGTCTACAACTACGGCCACCACCGGCGTGACTTCACCTACATCGACGACATCGTTGCCGGCATCGTCGCCGCCGCCGACCACGTCGCGGCGCCGAACCCCGACTGGGACGGCGACGCGCCCGATCCCGCCTCGAGCAAAGCGCCCTACCGCATCTACAACATCGGCAACCAGCGCCCGATCGAGCTCACGCGCTACATCGAGGTGCTCGAGGAGTGCCTCGGCCGCAAGGCCGAGCAGAATCTCCTGCCGATGCAGCCCGGCGACGTGCCCGACACCTGGGCCGACGTCGAGGCGCTCGTCGCCGACGTCGGCTACCGCCCCGAGACCTCGATCGAGGAGGGCGTGCGCGCTTTCGTCGACTGGTACCTCATGCACTACGACATCCGGTTATAAGACGGTGCCGGACATTGGATTGTTGGATTGTTGGATTGTTGGGCTTTTCGGGTATCAGCCGTGCCGAACGCTGGTTTGCTGGTGCGTTGACCGTCGCTAACGCGAGTTCTTCCACTGCTTTGATAGCGTTGACGGATCGCGACCGAGGTAACGCGCGACCTCGGTGAGATTCGCGACGCAGGTCGTCACGGCTCGCTCGAGCAACTCGAGGCGAATCGGCGTCAGGTCGTGCCAGCGAGAACCCGAGCGGAGCAGGCCGACTTCGATACTGTGATCGGCACAGACGCGTGAAGCGAGCTCGTCGAGGGTTTTCCGCTCACGAGCGGGCTCGCGCGTCGCGCGGACGCGCGCTACGAATTCGTCGCCGCCGAGGATCCGTTCATCGTCGGGATGGACCCTCTCCTCGATCGCGATCTCATCGTCCGGCAGCGAGCCGCCGACGAGCTTCGAGTAGGCCGAGCGGGCGTCTCGCAAGTCCCCTCCCAGCAGGGACAGACCGAGCTCGGTCGTGACCCAACCGATCGACTCGGCACCGAGGTAGACGCGATGCGAGGACCATGGGTACTCGCCGGGATCGCTCGCGAGACCGGCCTTGACGGGGTTCAGGTGAACGTAGCGCAGCACCGCCAGGAAGTAGGAGTCGACGGCGACAAGCCGCGCGCCGTGACGGCGTTCGAACAGGTGGCCGGTCGTGCCGAGCGCTTTGTGGCGGTAGCGTGAATAGCGCGAGGCGACGCTCCCGACGAGATTACCGAGCGGCGACTCGCCGATCTGGACGAGCGCATGCAGATGGTTCGTCATCCAGCAGAAGGCGTGAAGGCGGGCGTCGAAGCGATCCAGGGCGTCGGCGACGATTTCGTTGAGCGTCGCGCGATCGCTGGAGGACGCGAACAGATCCTCGCGGTGATTGCCGCGAAGTGTGACGTGGTAGCAGCCGCCCGGGACGTGAAGGCGTGGTGGTCGGGACATGGCTTGGGCGGATTCAGGGTTCAGGGTTCAGGGTTCAGGGTTCGGGGTTCAGGGTTCGGGGTTCAGGGTTCGGGGTTCAGGGGGGAACAGCGCCCAGCGTACGGCGACCGGCCGACCCGCTCGACGGCTGAAATTGCGCTCTGTGCCCGGAAAACGCAAAGTCCAACAATCCAATGTCCGGCACGCAAGAAACATTGTAAAAATATGATTATGATGTTACTTTTACAATGATGATTGAGCGGCAGCTGAGGGGGGCGGTTGAGCGGTTACTGACGGAGCAGTCGGCAGTCGCGATCCTGGGTCCGCGCCAGGTGGGCAAGACGACCCTGGCGCGCGAGATCGCCACGACGCGACCGGCCCAATACTTCGATCTCGAGAACCCGGAGGATCTTGCGGCGCTCAGCGAGCCGGGGGCGCTGCTGTCGCGATATGCCGATCGTCTCGCGATCCTCGACGAAGTGCAGCGCATGCCTGGCCTGTTCCGGATCCTGCGGGGACTTATCGACGACTATCGGCGCTGCGGGCAGGGGACGGGGAGCTTCCTGCTCCTGGGCTCAGCGTCGGTGGATCTGCTCCGTCAGACGTCCGAGTCGCTCGCGGGACGTATCGCCTATCGCGAGCTCGGGCCTTTCGGCCTGCTCGAGGTGGGTGGCGACGATCCGGCTGCCACAGAGACGCTCTGGGTCCGCGGCGGATTCCCGAACGCCTACCTCGCGTCCTCGGACGCCGCGAGCATGACCTGGCGGCGGGACTTCGTGCGCACGTATCTCGAGCGCGACATCCCGCAATTCGACGCGCGCGTTCCGGCCGAAACCTTGCGACGATTCTGGACGATGCTCGCGCACAGCCAGGGCGGTCTGCTCAATGCCTCGAAGCTGGCCACCGCGCTCGTGATCGACGTGCGAACGCTCAACCGGTATCTCGACCTGCTCGTCGATCTGCTGCTCGTGCGCCGGCTTCAACCGTGGTCGGGCAACGTCAAGAAGCGTCTCGTGCGGTCACCGAAGACTTACCTGCGGGACAGCGGCATCGCCCATGCCCTGCTCGCGCTCAACACGCTCGAAGACGTGCTCGGTCATCCCGTCGCCGGCGCGAGCTTCGAAGGCTTCGTGATCGAGAATCTGCTCGGAGCGGCGCCCGACTGGGTGCAGCCGTTCTTCTATCGGACCAGCGCCGGCGCCGAGGTGGATCTCGTGCTCGAGCTGACGCCGACGCGGCGCTGGGGCATCGAGGTCAAACGGTCGCTGTCGAGCCCGGAGCCGAGTAAGGGGTTCCACCTGGCCTGCGACGACATCGAGGCCGAGCGGCGCATCGTGGCGTATCCCGGGACGCGCGCGTTTTCGCAGCCGAATGGTGTCGAGACGCTACCGCTCGCGGACTTGCTTCGCGAGCTTGCTTCGGTCTGAGGCTGAGGCGGGCGAAAACATGCCGGAGGGGATAGTGGATATCCGTAGGATATCCAAGTCGTGAATCTGCCGGAAGCTGGCGGATGCTGGCCGCATGATGTCAATACGACGTATTGATACATTGCACGAGGCACCGTATGCTCCTCCCATGAGCGGCAAGGACCAGTTCCTTCAAATCCGCGTGACGCCGGCGCAAAAGGCGGCGATCAAGGCCGAGGCGGCCCGGGCGGGCCTCGACATGTCGGCCTTCGTCCTCGCCCGTGTCCTGCCCGCGCCGCGCGGGCGGTTCGAGCAGCTTGCGGCCGAGCTCGCGGCGACGGGGGCCCAGCGGCGCTTCGCGTTCGCCGCGCTGCACGACTTTCTCGCGGCTGCCGCCCCGCGGGAGCTCGCCGCGGCGACGGGCTCGGCTCCCGCGGCGCTGGCGCAGCTTAAGCCCTACGCCGCCAACTACCTCGCCGCGATGGTCGAGACGGCGGCCCACCGGCTCGGGCAGCGGGCGCCTGAATGGACGCGAAGCGTCCCGCCGCTCGGGGCGCCCGTGTTCGGATCATCGTATCCGGGACTGCGCCTGCATCTGCTAACGCGGTCGCCGCCGGCGTTTCGGCGCCGCAACATCTTCATCGACTCGACGATCGGGAGCCGCGTGTGACGGCGGCGCTTGAGGCAGCGGACATCGAGCGCCTCCTCGGTGAGCTCAACGACGAGCTCGCCGCTTTAGACGTGCACGGCGATGTCTATCTCGTCGGCGGGGCCGTGATGAGTCTCGTGCACGCGGCGCGCGAGTCGACGCAGGATCTCGACGCATACTTCGAGCCGGCGAAGGTGCTGCGTGAAGCGGCGGCGCGCCTCGCGTTGCGCAACGATTTGCCGGCCAACTGGCTGAACGACGCTGTCAAGGAATTCCTGAGTGAGCACGGCAGCTTCAGCCGCTATCTCGAGCAGAGTCATCTGACCGTCTACGCGGCCGAGCCCGAGTATCTGCTCGCGATGAAGTGCCTGTCGGCGCGGATTGGCGAGGAGTTCCATGACGTCGACGACATAAGGTTTCTATTGCGCTACCTGAATCTGACGAAAGTCTCCGAGGCGAAGGACGTGCTCGGGAGGTACTATCCGCTCGAGCGTTTTCCGCAGAAGACGCTCTACCTGCTCGAAGAGCTGCTTGGCGGCTGAGCTGAACCTGAAGATCCAACAATCCAATGTCCGGCACGGAAAAGTGACAAAGTCCAACAATCCAATGTCCGGCACCAAAGCATACGGACCGCGGACCGAAGCGTGGCGCAAGCTCGAGCGGGCGGCGCGGGAGGTGCCGTCGATTGCGCGGCTCTTCGCGGCGAATCCGATGCGCTTCGAGCGCTTCTCGGCCGAGGCGCAGGGGATCCTGCTCGACTTCTCGAGGCAGCGGCTCGACGAGACGGCGCTCGCGGCGCTGCTCGAGCTGGCCGAGGAGACCGGCGTAGGCGGCTGGATCGAGCGCATGTTCGCGGGGGAGGCGGTCAACACCACCGAGAAGAGGGCGGCGCTCCACGTCGCGCTCAGGCGCCCGGCCGGGATGCCGCTTGCCTCGGGCGGCGAGGACGTGATGCCGCTCGTCGAGGCCGAGCGGGTGAAGATCAGGCGCATGGCGGATGCGCTCCACGCGGGCGAGCTGAAGGGCGCGACGGGCAGGGCGATCGACACGGTCGTCAACATCGGCATCGGCGGCTCCGATCTCGGCATCGCGATGGCCTTGCAGGCGCTGGCCGAGCATCGCCGGCCCGGCCTCGCCGTCCACTGCGTCTCGAACGTCGACGGCGTCGCGCTCGCGCACGCGCTGGCCGAGGCCGATCCCGAGACGACGCTGTTCGTCATCTGCTCGAAGACCTTCACGACGCTCGAGACGCTGACGAACGCGCAGGCCGCGCGCGCCTGGCTGCTCGAGCACGGCGGCGAGGCGGCCGTCGCCGGGCAATGCGCGGCCGTCTCGACCAACCACGAGGCGATGGACGGCTTCGGCATCGCGGCCGACAGGCGGTTCGCGATCTGGGATTTCGTCGGCGGGCGCTATTCGCTCTGGTCGGCGGTCGGGCTCACGACCGCGCTTGCGATCGGCTCCGAGCACTTCGACGCGCTGTTGAACGGCGCGCATCACATGGACGAGCATTTCGAGACGGCGCTCCCCGACCAGAACCTGCCCGTCCTGCTTGCGCTCCTTGGCGTCTGGAACCGGAACTTCCTCGGGATCCCGGTCCACGCCGTGCTGCCTTACGACGATCACCTCGCGCGCTTTCCCGCGTACCTGCAGCAGCTCGAGATGGAGAGCAACGGCAAGTCCGTGCGACGCGATGGCGGGCCCGTCGAGTGCGCGACCTGTCCCGTGATCTTCGGCGAGCCGGGGTCGAATGCGCAGCACTCGTTCTTCCAGCTGCTGCATCAGGGCACGGATCCGGTCTCGGCCGATTTCCTGCTGCCGGCGCGGTCGCTCGTCGGCCGGCAGGACCAGCAGGACCTGGCGGCGGCGAACTGTCTTGCGCAGGCGTGGGCGCTTGCGGCGGGGGATCCGTCCGGCGATCGCTCCGCTGATCCCTCCACGGAGGGATTTCGCACCAATTCGGTGCAGAATCCCTCGGCGGAGGGGTCGAGGAGCGGCTCCGCGAGCGGTGCGCCGGCGCCCGACCCGCATCGAAGCTGCGCCGGTAACCGCCCGAGCACGCTCGTGCTGTTCGAGGCCCTCGATCCCGCGACGCTCGGCAAGCTCATCGCGCTCTACGAGCACAAGGTCTTCGTTGAGAGCGTGATCTGGGACGTCAATCCGTTCGATCAGTGGGGCGTCGAGCTCGGGAAGCGGCTGGCGTCGGGGCTTGCGGGGGCCGTGCGGGAGGCGGGCGACGATCCGGCCATGGTGGCCGGGGCGCTTGTGCGGCTGCGCGAGCTGAAGGACCTTTGAATCTCCGCGGAAACGCAGATTTCAGACCTGTCCTTGCCGGCGAAGGCCGATAGAATCAGATGGCAGCATCACGTCCTGAGGGAGGCTTCGAGCCATGTCGACGACGGAAGCCGCAATGGAGGAACGCATCGCGCGGCTCGAGTCGGACGTCGGGCACATTCAGGGAGATATCGGCGAGATCAAGGTGGATCTTCGCGGGATGCGCGACAAGATGGACACGATGCACACCGGTCTGTCCACGCGCATCGACAACCTCGGCGCGATGATCGACGGCAAGATCGGGGCGCTCGACCAAAAGATGGATGGCAAGATCTCGGCGCTCGATCAGAAGATCGACACCAAGGTCTCGTCGCTCGATGGCAAGCTATCGGCACTCGAGGAGAAGATGGACGACCGGTTCTCGTCGCTCGGGGAGAAGATGGACGGCAGGTTCTCGGCAGTGGACGACAGGCTCATGTCGTTCGAAGAGAAGATGGACGGCGAGTTCTCGGCAGTGGACGACAGGTTCATGTTGTTCGAAGAGAAGATGGACGGCAGGTTCTCGGCAGTGGACGACAGGCTCATGTCGTTCGAAGAGAAGATGGACGGCAGGTTCTCGGTCGTCGACGGCAAGTTCTCGTCGCTCGAGCACAAGTACGTCGCCCTCAACGATAGGATCGCATCGGCGCAGCTCTGGGCGCTGATCCTGTACGGCGCGTTGGCTGCGACCTTGCTCGGCACGATGGCGCGAGGCTTCGGCTGGGTGTGACGAGCCCTGGACGTTCCGGTGTTGCGTCCACGCACGAAGGTCCCCCGCGGGGATGTGCTGACCGGTAGAAGTCGGCGCGTGGTGCAGGAGCGCGATGTCGGCTCCGCTCCGAGCGCTCGTTTTAGCCCCGACCGGATTTTGAACCCGAGTGATCGCCGCCTCGACGAGGACGCTCCGGCGAGCGGATTCCTGTCCTTCGCTGCGCCCGCGTCGGAGGGCGGCGCTCCACGTCGCGCTCAGGCGTCCTGCCGGGATGCCGGTCAGGGTCGGCGGCGGGGACGTCATGCCGCTCATCGAGGCCGAGCGCGCTAAAACGAGGCACATGGCCGACGCGCTTCACGCCGGCGAGCTTGAGGGCGGGACGGGCAAGCCGATCGACACGGTCGTCAATATCGGCATCGGCGGCTCCGATCTCGGCATCGCGATGGCCTTGCAGGCGCTGGCCGAGCATCGCCGGCCGGGTCTCGGCGTCCACTGTGTCTCGAACGTCGACGGCGTCGCGCTCGCGCACGTGCTGGCCGAGGCCGATCCGGAGACGACGCTCTTCGTGATCTGCTCGAAGACCTTCACGACGCTCGAGACGCTGACGAACGCGAACGCCGCGCGTGAATGGCTCCTCGGGCACGGCGGCGAGGTTGCCGTCGCCGCGCAGTGCGCTGCCGTCTCCACGAATCACGAGGCGATGGACGCTTTCGGCATCGCGCCCGAGCGGCGCTTCGCGATCTGGGATTTCGTCGGCGGCCGCTATTCGCTCTGGTCGGCGGTCGGGCTCACGATCGCGCTTGCGATCGGCTCAGCGCATTTCGACGCGCTCCTCGACGGCGCGCACCACATGGACGAGCCCTTCGAGACGGCGCTGCTCGATCAGAATCTCCCGGTTCTGCTCGGCCTCGTCGGCGTCTGGAACCGGAACTTCCTCGAGATCCCGGGCAGGTCATCGTGCCGCGCAAGGGCGTGGGCGCGCAGCATTCGTTCCTGCAGCTGCTGCATCAGGGCACGGATGTGGTCTCCGCGGATTTCCTGCTGCCGGCGAGGTCGCTCGTAGCGCGGCAGGCGGAGCAGGACCTCGCGGCGGCGAACTGTCTTGCGCAAGCCTGGGCGCTCGCGGCCGGCGACCCGTCGGCGGAGGGGTTTCGCACTGAGTTGGTGCAGAGCGCCTCCGCGGAAGGAGGCCGCACCCATTCGGTGCAAAATCCCTCCGCCGAGGAGCCCTCCGATCCGCATCGCAGCTACGCCGGCAACCGGCCGAGCACACTCGTGCTGTTTGCGGCCCTCGATCCGGTGACGCTCGGCAAGCTCATCGCGCTCTATGAGCACAAGGTCTTTGTCCAGAGCGTGATCTGGGACGTCAATCCGTTCGATCAGTGGGGCGTCGAGCTCGGTAAACGGCTCGCGTCAGGTCTGACGGCGGCGGAGCGGTCGGCGGGCGATGACCCGGCGATGATCGCCGGGGCGCTAGCGAAGCTGCGAGAGCTCAGGGACCTGTGAGGCGCTCTTGCGACTCGTTCGAGGCCCGGCCCTCCAGAAGCGCATCGATGCTGATGTCCTCGTCGAGATCAGGCCAGTGGATTCCACGGCCGGAACCGACAAGGATCCAATGCGCCTGCTCGCGCTGCGCGCCTCGCGCCAACCGCGGGTACCAGGCCAGGGGAACGGAAATGCTCCGGCCATCAGTCAGATCGACCGTCAACCTGTCGTGGTCGATGCTCACGCCTACCGCCAGCGGCTCATCCAGAATGTTGGCCGAAGTACTCATGCCAAGCTTCCAGTAACGAAGTCTGATGCTGCCCAATGATACTCTCAACGGAGCGCAGTTCATGCGCCGCGAACCCCCAACTGCGGCTGTGTCGGAGTGGATCGAGCCAGTACTTGGCCAGTGCATCGTCCCGAGCCACATGAACGTGCGGTGGTTCCGGTCCGTCTGATGAGAAGAAAAAGAACCGATACGGTCCGCTTCGAAAAACGGTCGGCATACGTCAGTGTTGTCCGTAGCGGCGCGGTGCGGAACGTCAGAATCTGCCGACAACGGTCCGTTTATGATCCAGCAGGGGTCGTTGCGAGAAGCCGCACGCGGCCAGAGGCTCCCGAATCTCGGCGGAAAGGCAGGATTTCTGGCCCGCATCGCGCGACTCGAGTCGGATGTCGGACACATTCAGGGGGATGTCGCGGACATCAAGGCCGATCTGCGCGGGCTGCGCGACAAGATGGACGCGATGCACACGGGACTGTCTGCGCGCATCGACACCCTGGGTGCATCGGTCGACGGCAAAATCGGGGCGCTCGATCAGAAGCTCGACGGCAAGATCTCAGCGCCCGATGGCAGGATCTCGGCTCTCGAGGAGAGGATGGACGGCAGGTTCTCGTCCCTTGACGACAAGTACGTTGCCCTCAACAACAGGATCGCGTCCGCGCACCTCTGGGCGCTGATTCTGTACGGCGCCCTGGCCGCGACCCGTGCTCGGCACGATGGCGCGCGGCTTCGGCTGGGTGTGACCGGCACGGGCGCGCCGATGAGCGCGCCGCCGGTCAGCGTCCCAGGGGCGGCCCGCGGCGCCGCCGCCGAAAGTCCTTGCATTTCGGCGCAAGCCCGGGGATGGGTCGCCGCATGAATGTCTGGCTGTATCGTCGGCGCCTGTCCCTCGGGAGTGGCGCGCGGCAACTGCTTAAGATGCAGGCCGAGGGGCTCGAGCGCGCCGGCATCCGGCCAACGCTTGCCGCCGAGCGCCGCCGATTCAAGTATTTCCTGCGTACGGGGCGGCGAATCGAGCACTTGCCCCTCGCTCGGGCTCGCGAGCTCGCGGGAAGCGGGAGAGTTGTCTTCGTCGATCATTCGGCGCGCGTTCCGGAAGCCGGGATCGTTTTCGTTCACAGTCTCTGGAGGGCCGCGGCGGAGCGCCTGCCGACGTTGGGCTGCCGCGGAGCTGTAGCGGAGGAGGCGGCGTTCTTTCGCGAGCTCGGCCGGGATTCGCTGATCGCACGAGTCCAGGTGCTGCACCCGGGCTTCCGCACGCATCGCTAAGCCCCCCGAAGCGCTCAAGCAGCATGCGCTGGCGCGTGAAGGCGTCGTCTCGTACCGGCCCAAGGCGCGCTGCCCGGAAAGCTGGTACGCCGCGCTCGATCTCTTTCTGTATCCCGCCGCCTGGGAGGAGCGCGGCATCGTCGTCGTGGAGGCCCAGGCTATGGGGCTGGCCGTCCTGACTTCGCGCCTCGTCGGTGCGTCGAAGTGTCTGCCGGACGAGTACGGGCCTGGGTTGGGCAGGCGGACGGAATCACGGTCCGTCGTCGCAATCTGGAGGCTGGCGAAGCTCAGACCGCAATTATTCATGAGGCCATCGAGATAGCGCCTGACCTCGGCGCAGGCGAGGGGCTCCCGGTCGCAGGCGGCATCGACTGCCTCGAGCACGGTGGCGGCGACCAGGGGGCGCGTCATGACCGGCTCGCCAGCCAGGACCATCATGCGCTCGATCCGGCGTTCGATCTCGGGCGCGATGTCGAGCGGCAGGTACGGGCTGACGCCGCGGGCCGCGTCGGCGGTTCCGGACGCGCACAGGCCCATGAGCATCAGAATCGATCGTGCGGCTACGGAGCGGAAAGCTCCCGCCGATGAGGAGGTAAGCACGGCTTCCTTTCGGGTGTTCTTGCCGATGGCGAGGATGACCTACCGCATCGCGGCCGGACCACATCGCCGGAGAGAAACCTTCGAGAACGCTTACGCCCACCTGAACTTTGCCGGCGAATGCGGTATATTTCCGCGAGTTTCGAGTAGTGAGAGAGCCGTGTTTCGGCGCGGCTCGACCGAATTCCGAGTGCAGGTGGGAGTGCTCGTGCCCAGAGCTTGTCGTTGCTTGGTTCGCCTGGCCGCGGTCGCGGCTGTTTTTCTCGTCGCCGCACCCGTGCCGGCTCAGCTACCGTCCGATATCCAGGCGCAGGCTCGAGCGTTCAGCCAGCTTCCGGCCGCGGAGCAGCAGCGCGTGCTCCGCAGCCTCGAGAGCATACTGCCGCCCGGCGAGCGGGATGCCATCCTCGGCCCGCTGCTCGAGCAGCAGCGGCTGCAACGGCAGGTTGACCTCGGCGTGGCGGATCCCGGCAGTGCCGATCTGCTCGCAGACGAGCCCGGGTTCGGCTTCGAGCTCGAGGAAGTGCCCCCGGTCTTCCGTGCGGGCGACTCGCTCCTCATTGAGCTCGAGGAGACGGACGCGCCGGGGAATGCGCAAGTCCGCGAACGCCTGCGCAATGCCAACCCCTACCGGCTCGACGACGCCGGCAGGCTCTATCTGCCCGGCATACCGCCGATCGAGCTCGCGGGCCTCTCGGAGGACGTCGCGGCGCTGCGGCTCGCCGTCGTGCCCGAGCTTGGTCCGTTCGATGTGACAGTGACGCGGCTCGATCTCGAGGCCGTGGGCGAGGACGCGCTCGAGCTGTTCGGACACGACTTTTTCGACGACGTGCCGTCGACCTTTGCCCAGGTGAGGACGATTCCGGCGCCGGTCGGCTACGTGATGGGCCCCGGCGACGCGCTCAACGTGCGGTTTTTCGGCAGCCAGAACCTTACACACTTCCTGCCCGTGGATCCCGACGGGACTATCAGCATCCCCGGGCTCGCGCCGATCAACGTCACGGGCCTGACCTTCGACGACGCGCGCACCCTGATCAGCGATCGCGTGACCGAGGCCCTGATCGGCGTGACGGCGAGCACCACGCTGGGCGAGCTGCGCTCGATCGAGGTGTCCGTCTTCGGCGACGTCGTCAGGCCGGGCTCCTACACGGTGAGCTCGCTCGCGAGGATAATCAACGCCTTGTTCGCGAGCGGCGGCGTCTCGGAGATCGGCTCGCTGCGCCGCATCGAGCTCGTGCGGGGCGGCGAGACGGTCACGACCCTGGATCTTTACGATCCTCTGCTGCGTGGGGATACGAGCAACGACGCACGGCTGCTATCCGGCGACACGATCTTCGTGCCGCCGATCGGGCCGACCGTTGCGATAGACGGCGAGGTCAGGCGGCCCGCGATCTACGAGGTGAACGGCGAAAGCGTCGACGAGCTGATCGCGATGGCCGGCGGGCTTCGGCCCGGCGCGGACTTAGGCGCCGCCCGGCTCGAGCGCATCGTGGCCGGCAGCGGCACGACCGTCATCGACCTCGACCTCGCCGCAACCGGCGGCCAGACGCCTGTGCGCGACGGTGACGCCGTACGCATCGCGCCGACGCTGCAGCGGCTCAGCGAGGCCGTCCGGCTCGACGGCAACGTGCAGCGGCCCGGCAACTACCCGTGGCGACCGGGTATGACCGTAAGCGATCTGCTGCGCGGACCCGAGGACGTCAAGCCGGTATCCGATCTTGGATACGTGCTGATCCGGCGCGAATCGAGGGAGAACGTGGAGGTCGACGCCTTCTCGGTCGACATCGAGGCCGTCTGGCAAGGCAGGCTCGGCGCCGCTGACCTGGCGCTCGAGCCGCGCGACACGGTTTATGTGTTTCATCTGGAAACCGGCCGCCAGCAGTACATGCAGCCGATCATCGAGGAGATCAGCGCGCAGATCGGCCCCGGCGAGTCCGCGCCCGTCGTCCGGGTCGGCGGCCAGGTGCGGGCGCAGGGTGACTATCCGCTCGAGCCCGGCATGCGC
>Ga0302046_10002205_pt1 | contig 18199 bp, 11 predicted proteins | sample RVTome_11_FD_200261 | JGI IMG/M metagenome (GOLD analysis project Ga0302046, IMG submission 200261) | Soil microbial communities from uranium-contaminated site in the Upper Colorado River Basin, Wyoming, United States - RVT147D111 (version 2) ...
CGTGCACCCTTCCCGACGTCGGGCTGCGGAACGCCAGGCGCCTTTCGACGATCCGCTCGAGCGCGGCGCGCTCCTCACCGCCCGGCAGGAGGGCCGAAAGCTCGCCATCCGAGACGAGTCCCCTCTCCTCCACCAGCCCCCACGCGCGCCGCTCCGCCTCGTCGGACGCACCCAGGAGCTCGAAGGTCGCCGAGGAGGTCTCCGCGACCGCGGCCAGGCCCCGGCGCTCGAGCACGACCTGGATCTGGTCGCGGTGTGGCTCCCGTACACCCCGGAGCACGAAAAACGCTTCGTGCGCCGGGTTCGCCCGCGCGTCCTCGAAGAGCTTGGCCACGACCTCGTCGGCGCAGGAGAAGTCGAGGATCTCGACCTCGGTGAGATCGATGAGCGACAGCGAGCGGCTCCCCGCGACCTGGAGCTGCGCCTCGATGGCCATGCGCACCGCGCGCCCGGTGGGCCGGGTGACCAGGTGCGCGTACAGCGACGTGACCGTCCGCTGCAGGAGGCGACCGACGTCGATGGCCACGAGGTCGGGCGGGACGTCGGTCACGTGACGCTCCGCGCGAGCGGGGCTGGAGCCGCACCGGGCGCGGTCGGCCTCACGTCCCGCTCCGGGCCGGTAGGATGATGCTGATCTGGGCCCCCGGGAACGGCTGGAGCCCGTCGACCAGCGGCGGCGTGTCGTCCCACTCCGGCACCTGCCCGATGCGCGCCGTGCCGCTCCGGATGGCGATGGCGCCGTTCCAGCGTTGGACCTGCCGACGGATCTGCTGGATCCCCTGCCCTCGTCCCGAGTCTGCGAAGCGCGTGAGCCCGTGGAGGAAGGCCGCCTCGAGCGCGGTCGTGTCTCCCCAGCGGTCCGCGTAGCGGGCCGAATGCTCGTCGCCCAGCGAGCTCCGGAAGCCCTGACCCACATCCATCACGGAGATCACGACGACGTAGCGGCCCAGCCGACGCGCCCAGTTGTACGCCTGCGCCGCGACCCATCCCGCCGCCCCCGCGTGCTCGACGATGTTCTGGCACACCTCGGAGAGGATGACCGAGAACTGCACGACCGAAGTCACCGGGTATCCGAGCTTGGACGACAGGATCGCCCCTGCCCCGCGCTGCACGCGCTCGACCACCTCGTGCACGTCCGCGTTCGCGGCCACGGAGGTGATCTCCAACAGGACGTCGGACGGCCCTCCGCCGCGGCGCCGGGGCACGGTCTCGAGCTCGAACACGTCGCGGGCGGCCTCGAAGAACGCCATGCGCGACAGGTAGCCCAGCACGTCGGTGCTCTCGGGGACCTCCAGGCGAGGCACCACGCCCTGGCGGCGCGCGGCCACGGTGCCCGCCACCAGGAGCGCGACCATGCCGTTGGGGTCCACCCACCGCAGATGGCGGGCGTCGAAGAGGCTCCGTTCCCCGCCCAGCAGCGCGACCTCGTCGAGAAAGGCGTCGACGGTCTGGTGGTCGAGCGAGCCCGGGACCGGGATGACGTTCAAGAAGGCCACCCCTCGACGTGCGAGAGGCGGCCGGCCAGGTGACGGTAGAGCCCGCGGGCGCCGCGGTGATCGACGTTGCGCGCGGCGAACCGGTTGGCCCGGGTCATCGCCCCCTCCAGCCCGTCGCCGGCGAGCAACCGAGCGAAGGCGGTGGCTCCCCACACGTCGCCGCACCCGGTCGGGTCGCCCGCGCGGGGGGGCTCACCGAGCCCGACCTTTCCGCTGCCGGCGGCGGCCACGGCGACGGTGCTGTCGCCACGCCAGGTCATAGGGTCCGGATCGAGGTTGGCGCTCGCGACATAGGCGGCGCCGCGTGCACCCAGCGTCACCGTGATCAGCTTGAGGTCCGGTCCGAGCGCCCCGGCGGCCAGCCGCCACGGGTCCCCCGCCGCGCCCATCAGCTCGAACTCGTCCTCGTTCATCTGCACCGCGTCGAAGCAGCGCAGCCAGGCCGCCCAGGCATCGAGCGTGCGCGGCATCCTCTTGCCGTGGCGGTTCATGCCCAGGAAGAGCGAATGCAGATCCGCATACGTGGGTCCGCGGTACCCGACGCGCAGCGCCCTGGCCGTATCGAGCTCCATCTCGAAGCCGGATATGAAGTTGACGTAGAGCGCGTCGCACGCCTCCGCGAGGGGGGCCAGCTCCGGCCACGTCCACGACGGCACGCCGCCGGTGAGCCGCTCGCATCTGCGCGCGTCGCTCTCGTAGCGGAGCTCCACGCGGTTGTTGGGCTCGGGAACGACGACGATCCCCGAGTCGTCGAGCCGCGGCAGCTCGCGCAGGAAGTGGCGGCCCTCCTCGCTGAGGTCCCTGCCGATCTTCAGGATGGGCATGATCGTCCACGCCTCGGGGAGCGAGGCGGTGAGCGCGGCCAGCGCGTAACCGATCCCGCCCCACTCCTCCACCGGCTCGGACCTGCCGTCCCGGTCCACGATGCGGTCCCACACGAGCGTGCCGACCACGCCGAGCCTGCGCGCACGATTCATCGGGTGTACTCGCCCTCCGCGATGAAGATGCCCGCCGCGCCTATGATGCCCGCCGTTTCCGGCAGCTCGCCGGGCACGATCCTGCAGGCGCGAACCGCCGCCTCGAAGGCGCGCCGCCGCACCTCCGCGCGGAGCGGCGCGAACAGGTGCTCGCCCGCTCTCGTCACCCCGCCGACCACCACCACCACCTGTGGGTTGAACAGATTCACCAGGTTGGCCACGCCCGCGCCCAGGATCTTGGCCGTCTCGGTCATCACCTCCCGCGCATAGGCGTCCCCGAGCAGGAGCGCGTCGTAGACCGTCACGGCCGTGATGCGGTCGAGCTCTCCGTCCACCAGGCTCGGGAGCACCGACTCGTACCCTGCGCGCAGACCCTCCCGGGCGCGGGCGGCGATGTTGGGGCCGGAGGCGTAGGCCTCGAGGCATCCGTAGTTGCCGCAGGCGCACCTGCGGCCCATGAAGTCGATCGTCGTGTGCCCGAACTCGCTCGCGCTCCCCGAGGCGCCCCGCACGAGCCGGCCGCCGAGCACGAGCCCGCCGCCGATGCCCGTGCCGAGCGTGAGGCCGACCAGCACGTCGACGCCCCGCCCGGCCCCACGCCACCACTCGGCGTAGGTGGCGCAGTTGGCGTCATTGTCGAGCGTAGCCGCCAATCCGAGCGCGTCGGAGATCTTGCGCCGGATCGGGTAATCCACCCAGCCGAGGTTGGGGGTCGCGAGCACCACGCCCTCCGTCAGGTCGAGCGGTCCGGGGCAGCCGATGCCGACGCCCAGGACGTGGCCGCGCGTGCCGCCGTGTGTCTCGAGGGTCTCGGAGATCGCGCTCTCGGCCATCTCGACGATCTCGTCGACCGCGGCGTCCGGACCGAGGTGCACCTGCGTAGGACTGGAGCGCAGCGCCGCCGGCGTTCCCCCGTCGAGCGGTACCACGCCCACGGCCAGGTTCGTGCCGCCGATGTCGACGCCCACGACCCACCGCGCGCTCACCGCGCGCCCGGCAGCGCGAGCAGGGACTCCACCGCCTCGACGACGCTCGGGACCTCGATCAGTCGCATGCACTCCTCGTGTGCGCGGTCGAGGCGCGTTCCTCGGCCGCGTCTGGGGCAGTGGTTTCTGTAGCAAGGCTTGCAGGGAAGCTCCGGGCCCGTGACGCGGACGTCGAGGGCCCCCCGCTGGCCGACCTCTCTCGGATCCGAGGGTCCCCACACCGTCACGGTAGGCGTCCCCACAGCGCCGGCAAGGTGCATGGGGCCCGTATCGTTCGTGACGACAACCTCGCAGAGCGAGAGCAGCGCCGCGAGGTCGACGAGATCCGTCCTGCCACCCACGTCCAAAGCGCGGGGTGCCGCCGAGGACACCGCGCGGGTCAGCGACCGCTCCGCGGGTCCGCCCATCACCACCACCATCGCGCCTGACTCGGCGAGCGTCCGCGCGACCGCGCAAAACCGCTCGAGGGGCCAGCGGCGCGCCGGCGCGTTCGCCCCCGGAAAGAGGCCCACGAGCGGAGCGGTCCCCACCACCCGTGTCCGCCACCGGGCGATCGCCTCCGTCGGCGCGGCGATGGAATGCACGGCCCCCCCTCGCCCGACGTCCTGCCCGAGCAGGAGCCTGTACTGATCGACACGGTGGTGGGGGCGCAGCGCCTCGGGCCGAATGCGTTCGCTCAGCAGCATGCCCCGGCCGTCGGTGTCCGTTCCCCGCAATCGGCGGACCGCTCCCCATCGGAAGAGCCAGGCCGCCGAGAACGCGGGCGTCAGCAGCACGCCCTCGCGGTAGGCCCGCCGGCGGAGCTCGCGCAGCGCGGCGAGCCACCCCGCCGCCCCACGCTCGAACCCGAGGATGCGGCCCGGTACGCCGGCCATCCGGACGAGCGGTGCGAGCCACTCCAGCACGAGCACGTCCGACCCGTCCGCCACGAGCGCGGGAAGCGCGAGAACGACATCGCCGAGGTGGTTCGGCGCACGAACGATCCTCGCCGGCTCACGCCCCCCACGCTCCGCGGCCAACGATGTGCCTGCCAGCCTCAGTCCTCGCCGAGGTCGAGCACGGCGAGGAACGCCTCCTGCGGGATCTCCACCGTGCCCACCTGCTTCATGCGACGCTTACCCTCCTTCTGCTTCTCCAGCAGCTTGCGCTTGCGCGTGATGTCGCCTCCGTAGCACTTGGCGGTGACGTTCTTGCGCAGCGCCTTCACGTTCGTCCGCGCGACCACGTTGTTCCCCACCGCGGCCTGGAGCGCGACGGCGAACTGCTGCCTGGGAATCAGGTCCTTCAGCTTCCTCACGAGGTCCCGGCCGTACACGTAGGCCTTGCTCTCGTGGATGATGACGCTGAACGCATCGACCGGATCACCGTTCACCAGGACGTCCAGCTTCACGAGGTCGGCCGCCCGGTACTCCATGAACTCGTAGTCGAGCGCCGCGTACCCGCGCGTGCCGCTCTTGAGCCGGTCGTAGAAGTCCAGGACGATCTCGGAGAGCGGGAGCTCGAAGTCCAGCTCGACGCGTTGCGGGTCCGGATAGCTCATCCCGCGGAACACGCCCCGCCGCTCGTGGCAGAGCTTCTGAACGTTCCCGATGTACTCCGCAGGGCACAGGATGCGCGCCCGCACGATCGGCTCCGAGATGCTCTCGATTCGGCCCGCGGCGGGAAGCGCGGTCGGGCTTTCGACCCGAAGCTCGCTTCCGTCGGTGAGCGTGACGTGGTACTCCACGTTGGGGACGGTGGTGATGAGATCGACCCCGAACTCGCGCCCGAGGCGCTCCTGGACGATCTCCATGTGCAGCAGCCCCAGAAAGCCACAGCGGAATCCGAACCCGAGCGCCACCGAGGTCTCGGGCTCGTATTGGAGGCTCGCGTCGTTGAGCCTGAGGCGCTCCAGCGCGTCGCGCAGGTCCGGATAGTCGTCGGCGTCGGTCGGGTACAGGCCCGCGAAGACCATGGGCCGTGCCTCCCGGTAGCCCGGCAGCAGGTCCGCGGCCCGATCGTCGGCGTCCATGATGGTGTCCCCCACCCTGGTATGAGAGACCTCCTTGATGGCCGCCACGACGTAGCCCACCTCTCCGGGCGTCAGCTCGGGCCGCGGGACGCGGCCCAGCTGCATGCACCCGACCTCGGTCACCTCGTACGTGGCGTCCACGTTCCCGAACGCGATCCGCATGCCGGGCTTGAGCGTGCCGTCGAAGACCCGCACCGACGGCACGGCACCGAGATACTTGTCGTAGAGCGAATCGAAGATCAGCGCCCGGAGTGGGGCTCCCGCTTCCCCGCGCGGTGCGGGCACGCGCGCCACCACGGCCTCCAGCACCTCGTCGATGCCGATTCCCTCCTTCGCGCTCGCGAGCAGCACGCTGTCGACGTCCACCCCCAGCAGCTCCGCCACCTCGCCCCGCCGCCGCTCGGGCTCCGCGCCCGGCAGGTCGATCTTGTTGATGACCGGGATCACCTCGAGGTCCGCCTCGAGCGCCAGGAAGAGGTTCGACAGCGTCTGCGCCTCGATGCCCTGCGCGGCATCGACGACGAGCACGGCCCCCTCGCACGCGGCCAGCGACCGTGAGACCTCGTACGTGAAGTCCACGTGCCCGGGCGTGTCGATCAGGTTCAGCTCATACTCCACGCCGCCCCGCGCGCGATACAGCATCCGGACCGCGTGCAGCTTGATGGTGATGCCGCGCTCGCGCTCGAGCTCGTTGTCGTCCAGGACCTGCTCGCGCATCCGGCGCTGGTCGAGCGTGTGCGTCTGCTCGAGCAACCGATCCGCGAGCGTCGACTTGCCGTGATCGATGTGTGCGACGATGCAGAAGTTGCGGATGTGCTCGGTTTGCAATGGAGCGCGGGGGATCGGTGATCCGGTCGGGAGCGCGAAAAGTTAACCGGCGTCGCAGGGCTCTCGAAGTGCCCACAGCGGAGCGCCGAAGAAAAGCCTTCTCCCCGCGCGCGGGCGGTCCGTATCTTCGATTGGGCGCCCATCCCCCCCCCAGCCCGTTCCCCCGCCACTCCCGGTAGCAGCAAAATGAGCGTGACCTCACTTCGCGCGCCCACGGCCGCCGCCTGCCTGCTGGTGGCCGCGTGCGAGCTGCCCGAGCTCCCCATCGTCGAGCAACGATGGATCGTCCCGGTGGAGGAGACCGTCGTCGACGTGGACGAGCTCCTGCCGAACGGCGTCGTCGTGGACCCGACTGGCGCGGCGTTCGACGTGAGCGTGCCGCAGGTTTCCGCATCGGAGACCCTGGGCGACCTCTGCGGACCACCCTGCATCGTGGCTTCGGGGCTCATGATCCCGGTTCCCGTTCCGCCGTTCAGCGCGACGTTCAGCTCGTCGGAAGCCCTGCCCCCCGACGTGCTGAGCGCGACGATCGCGGGCGCGCAGGTGGACATCGAGATCGTCAACGGATTCTCGTTCGATCCGCTCGCGGGCGGCGGCACGCTCGAAATCGTCGTCACGGATGAGGGCGGGGGCGGGACGGTCGGTCAGCTCGCGCTGGACGGGGCGAGCGAGGCGCTCGCGCCGGGCTCCACCACGACCCGGAGCGTCACGCTCACGAGCGGCGTCGTGATCTCGGGGCCGCTGGCCGCGACGGCGAGCCTCGACGTGGTCGGCGGTCAGGTGGCGACCATCGACGCCGCCGATGTGCTCGGCGTTTCGGTCACGACCGACCCGCTCGGGGTCAGCTCGATCACCGTGGCGGTCGCCGGCCGCGCGGTGGACATCGAGTCGACGGACCTGGAGGCCGATGAGCTGGACGCCTGGTTCACGGACGCCATCATGTCCGGCACGATCTTGCTGGACATCAGCAACCCGTTCGGCGCGGGCGTGGATGGAGACATCGACATCGGCGGCGTGACCAAGACCTTTTCGATCACCGACGCGCCGACCTCCACCGTGGACCTGACCTACACCGGTGACGAGCTCCGCTCGTTCCTGGGACTCCCGGGCGTGGCCCTCACGGGCTCCGGCACCGTCGTGGGCGGTCCCGTGACCATCAGCCCCGGCATCGAGATGCGCATCGGCGCCACGCTCGACGTCGTCGTGCGCTTCGGATCATGAGGCCGGCCATGAGCAGACACACCCGACGAGCCCACCTCGCGGCGGCCCTCCTCGCCGCGGCCGCGCTGTCGCTGTCGACCCGGCCGGCCGCCGCCCAGCTCCCGAGCGCCAGCGCCTCCTCGCTCGGGCTGGCGAACAACAACACCGCCACGGTGCGTGGCTTCGGGGCCATCAGCGTGAACCCCGCGGGGCTGGCCATGCCGGGTTCGGGCTTCAGCCTGGCGGTCGCACCCGTGCAAGTGCGGGATGGACTGGACCCCGTCACGTTCGCCGACATCTTCTTCGACCACGGCGGCAGGGAGATTCCGGGCGCCACGAAGGAACGCTGGCTCGCGCTGGTGAGCCAGGAGGGCTCGGAGTCGGGCCCCCTCGGTCTCGACGTCACCCCGCTGGCCCTCACGATCGGCAGCTTCGGCATCCAGGTATCGACAATCGGCTCGGCGACGCTGAGCCTGCCAACCGGGGTCGCCGAGGCCATGCTGTACGGCAACGCCGGCCGCACCGGAAGCGCCACCGACCTCGAGCTCGCGAACGCCGCGATCCAGGGCTTCGCCGCCACGACCGTCGGAGTGGGCTACGCCGTTCGCGTCGGGAGCTCCAGCGTGGGCGCCACGGCGAAGTACACGCGGGGCCACGTCATGGCTCTGGGCCACAGCCTCAGCGGGGCCGTCGAGACCGACCCCGCCCTCCTCGTCACGCTCGACTTCCCGATGGTGGCCACGTGCGCCGAGCCGGCGGTTTCCGGCTGCACCCAGGATTTCGTGGACGGCGGCCGCGGGTTCGGCCTGGACGTGGGCTGGATGCTGGACCTGCCGGGCCTGTCACTCGGGGCCTCGGTCACGAACCTGTTCAATACGTTCGCGTGGGACACGGACAAGCTCGGCTTCCGGCAGGGCACCGCGCTCTTCGAGCCGGGAGAGGTCCGCACCGACTTCGAGGAGCTCGCCTACGCTTCCGCGCCCGCGGTCCTCCGGGTCGCCGTGGAAGCCATGAAGTTCGAGCCGAGGCTGCAGCTAGGCGCCGCGCTGGACCTGAGCTCCGACCTCACGGTGTCGGCGGACGTCCACAGGCGCTTCGGCGACGGCGCCATGGACGTGGCGCCCAAAACGCACGCCGGCGTCGGCGCGGAGTTCCGCGGACTCCGGGTGCTCCACCTCCGTGGCGGCTTCGCCGCGATCACCGGGGGTGTCCAACTCGGTGGCGGCGCCTCGATCGTGCTCGGTCCCGTGAACCTCTCATCCGCGGTCGCCCTGCGCAAAGGCTCGCTGGACGACATGACGCTGCTCCAGCTCGCGCTCTCGTTCGGCGGCCGCTAGGAGGCATCGAGGGCCCGCACCAGCCTGCGCTTTGGCCCGCCCCTAGCCTCCTGGGCGCCGCGGGGGCGGCCGCCTCGGCGGCGGACGCCGCGGCTGGACCGTGGGCCGAGCGGTAGACGGCCGCAGCGTGGGACGCCCGCGCGTCGGCGGGCGGGCGCTCGCGACGGGCGGGCGGCTCGCACCGGGCCCGACCGCCGGACGGCCGCCGCGGGACGGCGGCTGCCGCACCGCGCCCCGTTCCGGCCGGCTCACGTCCGGGCGGGCGGGCACGCCCCTCGCACCGGGACGGCTCGGCGTGCCGGCCGCGTCAGGGCGACGCACAGGGGCGCGCGCATCCGCGGGGGAAGGCCGCACGCGCACGGCCCCGCGCGCGTCCGGGCCGCGCGGCGCGGCCGCGAGCGGCCTGGCGGCACGACCGGCCGGCGTGGGCGGAGCGGACCGGTCGTCTTCCCTCAGGGCCCGCGCGTCCGATGCGCTCGGGGGTCGCCGCAGGGGCAGCCGGCCGCTGGGCCTCGACGGACGTCTCTGCAGCGTGGGGCGCGGCCGCTCCTGCGTGGCCTCGGTGCCGGTCGGCGCGCGCGCGCCACCCCGCGGGGGCGCCTCCTGGGGCGCCCGCTCCTGCGCGCTGCCGGCGGCCCCCCGCCGGGTGGGCGCCACGGGCCGCTCGGGCGTGCCCGAGCGAGCGCCGACCTCGGGCCCGCGGGTCGTGAGCGGTCGGCCCGCGGTCGAGCCCCCCGAGCCGGCACGCGTCGTCGCGGCGGCGGGCCGGGTCACCGCGCCGCGGCGCTCGGGCTGCGCCACGCCGGCGGCGCCGGCCGGCTCCTTGTACTGCGCGACGCGGCGGGGTGGAGCCTCGCGCGTCAGCACCAGCGGACGCCAGGGCTCGCCGGGCCCGCGTGGCAGCACCGCGTACCGCGGCCGGTCCCGAAACCGCGCAACGACCACCCTGGTCCCGGAGTACCGGTAGCTCGGATAGAAGTACGGGTCGTCCCAGATCACCACTCGATAGGTCGAGCACGTGTACGCGTACGGGTTCCACGCCGAGTATCGACGGAAGTCGTGGCAGTCGTAGCACAGGAACCGGGGGTACGTGTGCGTCTCGCCGACGCTGTAGGTGATGAAGTCCAGCGCGTAGGGCACCTGCTCCCAATCCGGGATCAGGTATGCGACGTAACTGTCGATGGCCACATACGGATCCTCGTACACGACATCGCCCACCGCGCTCAGGTCCCAGCCACGCGCCGGGTCGTACCCGAGGCCCGAGAGATCCAACGGCTCGGGAGAGGCCACCATGAAGAAGTACCCGGCGCCCGGATCGTCGCCGACTCGCCAAATCGGCGACCTGGGAAAGAGGAGGCGGTAGTCGCGGCCGCCCCGGACGCGCGTGTCGACGCCGGGATCCTGCGGGAACAGGAGCTGCACGCGCCCGTCGGTGTCGATGCGGAAGATCGCCGCGTACGCGTCGTGTGACGTGCGGTAGAAGATCCGCACCGCGTCGCCCCTCTGCACGACGGGCTCCTCGCCGCGATCGAGCCAGATGCGCGCCTCGAGCGAATCCTCGAGCGCGGGCTCCTGCGCCCGGACGTCGGCCACGGTGGAGACCGCCGTGCCCAGAACGAGCAACGCGTGGAGGCGCATGACTTCTCCGGATCGTGTTTTCGAAGGGGATTCACCTCCTGAAAAGCAACACGCGTGCCAGCGCCGGGGCGTCACGATCCGCCCGCCGCTCGCCGTCCGTCACGCCCGTCGACCTCCTCGTGCGTCACCCCCGAAGGACAAGCGACCTGTCATGAGGACACTCCGGGCGACGCGTCGCGTGCCGTTGAGCGCGTCGATGCGCACGGGTAGCTTCGTGTGCCTCACATGAACGACCTACGCACGAGCGCCCAGGCCGGCGCACGCCCGGACCTCCTCGACCCGAAGGCTCTGTCGCAGCTCGGGGGCATCGAGTTCATTGCACGAGACGTGGTCGAGGGCTTCCTCATGGGGCTGCACCGCTCGCCCCATCGCGGCTTCTCGGCCGAGTTCGCGGAGCTTCGCTCCTACCGGGCGGGCGACGACCTTCGCTACATCGACTGGCGCATGTACGGCCGCTCCGACCGCTACTACGTCAAGCAGTTCGAGGAGGAGACGAACCTCGCGGCCTACCTGCTCGTCGACGTGAGCGAGTCGATGGGCTGGAGCTCGGAGCCCGGCTCGCTGCCGAGCAAGCTGTGGTACGCGAAGCATCTGGCCGCCTCGCTCGGGCTCATCCTCCTTCGGCAGGGCGACTCGGTGGGGATGGTGGCCTTCCACGACGCCGTGATCGACAGGGTGCGCGCGCGCGGGGGTCGGCGCCAATGGCGCGAGCTGGCGCGCCGGCTCGAGAAGCTGGAGGCCGTGGGCCGAACCTCCGCCGAGGGTGCGCTGCGGGACGTGGCGGCGATGCTTCGCCGGCGAGGGCTGGTGGTGCTCCTCTCCGACCTTCTGGTCGCGCGGCAGGAGACGATCACGGCGCTGAAGTACCTCCGCCACTACGGCCACGAGGTCCTCGTGTTCCACCTCCTGGACCCGGGGGAGCGCGAGCTGCCCCAGGCGTCCGAAGCGCGCTTCTTCGACCCGGAGACGAACGAGGAGCTACTCGTCAGCGTGGCCGACATCCGGTCCGAATACCGCGAGGCCGTATCGGACGCGATCGCGGAGTGGGCGCGCGAGCTTCGACCGCAGGGCATCGACTACGAGGTCGTGGACACGAGTCGGTCGCTCTCGCTCGCGCTGCGCGCGTACCTGAGGAAGAGGGAACGGCTCGGATGAGGGGCGGGGCCGAGGTCCGCTGATGGGCGCGCTGAATCCATGGTTCCTGACCGCCGCGCTCTCGATCGGCGTGCCCCTGCTGCTCCACCTCTTCCACAGGCAGAAGGCGCGCCGGATCAGCTTCCCGGCGCTCCGATACCTGGAGCGCACGGAGCGGGAGCACGCCCGGCGCATCAAGCTGCGCCAGCTGTTGTTGCTGCTCGCCCGCGTGACGCTGCTGCTCCTGTTGGTCGCCGCGGGGGCGCGGCTCTTCGTGCAAGGTCGCGGGGCGTCGCATCCGCCGACCGCCGTGGTCATCGTGCTCGACAACTCCATGAGCAGCGGTCTCGTCCGCGGCGAGACCCGCGTGCTGGACCAGCTCGAGGCGGTGGCCGACGAGACGCTTCGCCAGGCCACGGACGAGGATCGCTTCTGGTTGATCCGCGCGGGAGAGCCCTGGCTCCCGGCCCTGCCGGGCGCAGCCGCCGAGACGCGCACGGCCGTCCGGGAGACCGCCGTGAGCGCCGCCGCGGGAGACCTCAGCGCCGCGCTGGAGCGGGCCGCGGACCTGCTGCGCACTTCGGAGCTCGAGGCGCGCGAGATCCACGTGTTGTCCGATGCACAGGCCACGGCGTTCGTCACGTCGGCTCGAGCGCCCGCCGGCGACCTCCCCGTCGTGCTCTGGACCGGCGATTTCGACGCCACGGAGAACCGCGCCATCACGCAGGTCGTCGTGGGTGGCGGCCTGCCGCCCGTCCAGGGCCAGCGTACCGAGGTGACCGTGACCGCCCTCGCCGCCCCCGGTGACACCACTCGCCTACCCGTGCGCCTGATCGTCAACGACCGCATACGAGGGGCCGCGAGCCTCATGGGCGGGGACGAGACCTCCATCGTCTTGCCTCCGACAGGCCCCGGCTGGGTCCAGGGGTACGCCGACGCCGATCCCGACGCGTTGCGGGCGGACGACCGGCGCTACTTCGCGTATCGATCGCGACCCGCGCCCACGGTGGCGGTGGGCGGAGCGCCGGGTGTCTTCGTGGCCGAGGCGCTCGCCGTCCTGGAGACCGCGGGCAGGGCCCGTACTTCCGTTGCCCGGGAGGCCGATCTGCTGATCGCGCACGAAGGCTTGGGCCTGCAGGAGCGTGGCCCGTCCGGCGCGGCGCTCGTCATTCCCCCCGAGGACGTCACGCGGCTCCCCGCCCTGAACCGCCGTCTCGTGGAGGCGGGGATCCCGTGGCGCTACGAGCCGCGCGCCAGCGAGGGCGAGGCCGACCTGTTGGGCTACGCGCTCCCGTCTCCGCTCGAGGGCGTTCGCGCCCGCGATTGGTTCGCGCTCGAGCTGAGCGGCGACCCACCGGCCCCGACGGGCGTGCTCGCGGAGGCGGGAAGCGACCGATGGGCCGTCGAGGGCATGGACCCGAGCGGGCGGCGCTACCTCTTGCTGGCCTCGCCGCTCGACGACGGCGCGACCTCCCTGCCCGTTTCGACCGCGATGCCGCGCTTCGTTGATTGGGCGGCGAGCGAATGGGCCGGCGCGGGCGGCGCGGCGGCCGAGCGACTGGCGGGCAGCCACCTCTCGGCGCCCGCCCGAGCGACGCACGTCCGCTTCCCGTCGGGCCGGGAGGTGGAGATCGACGGAACCCGCACCGTACGCGGCACGGGCGAGGCGGGCTTCTACCGCTTCCTGGCCGGAGACTCCACGATCTCGGTGACGGCCCTGAACCCACCGCCGCAGGAGTCGCTGCTCACGCCCCTCGACGAGGACGCGTACTCGGACGCGATCGGCACCGAGGTCGTGAGCGTCGACGATCAGGAGGATTGGGCCAGGGCGGTTTTTCGTGCGCGCCAGGGACCCGAGCTGTGGCGGCCCTTGCTGGCGGCCGTGGCGGTTCTGCTCGTGTTGGAGTCACTCATGGGCGCATCCGGGCGCGGCGAAGGACGACGGCCGGGGGACAGGGGAGCGGCCCGTTCCCCGCCATCATCGGCACGACCCACGGTGAGCGCGGATGGCGTCGTCTAACCCGATCTTGAGCGCGGTCGCCTCCTGCCCGGGCATGATCGCGACGGCCACGTCGCTCCCGCCCGCCGGCGGGTGCTCCACGTTGGGCGGGGTCGTCGGCTCGCTCGGGCCCGCGGTGGTGGCGTGTCTCCATCACCGGCACCACGGCCGCGTCTTCGTTGCCGTCACGGACACGCCACGCGCGGCCGTCGCCACCGAGGCCGACCTGGAGGCGTTCTCGGGCGCCGACCGCGCCGCCTATCTCTTCCCGCAGAAAGAGGCGCTTCCCTACGAGGCGTCCGAGCCGCACCTGGAGATCGGAGGCCTCCGGGTCGAAGCGGTCGAGGCGCTCTTCGCCGGACGCGCGAAGATCCTCGTGACGACCTCACGCGCGCTGCAGGAGCGGGTTCCGATCCCCGAGCGACTGGCCGGACTGCGCAAGACCCTGCGCGTGGGCGACGCCGTGCGCTTCACGGATCTCCCGGCTTGGCTCGAGCAGCGGGGGTTCGAGCGCGTCGCGCTCGTGGAGGAGGTCGGGCAGTTCGCCGTCCGGGGCGGCATCGTGGACGTCTACTCGGTGGCGTCGAGCGACCCGGTCCGGATCGAGTTCTGGGGGGACGAGATCGTCTCGATCCGGAGCTTCGACGTCCTCGACCAGCGCTCCGTCCGCCAGCTGCCCACGACGCACGTGCTGCCGGTCGACTTCCGCCCGGGGAGCGGGGCCGAGGAGACGGTGCCGCATTCCCTGCTCGAGCTACTCCCGCAAGACGCCGTCCTCGTCCGGCTAGGACCCATCGACATGCTTGGCGAGGCTCGGCGCACCTGGCAGCGCGTCACGACCCTCTACGACGACCTCGTGCACTCAGGTGCTTCGCCAGCGGCGCCCGGCGACCTGTTCGTCGCACCCGAGGGCTTCGAGCGGCTCCTGGAGGGCTTCCCGCGCCTGGACCTCCTGGCGGACGCCGTGGGGGAGCCGGCGCTGCAAGCCGCTCCGCCGCCGCCCATCGACCGGGATATGGGCCGCCTGGAGGCATACCTGCACGCCGGAGCCTCGACCGGCCGCGAGACGCTGCTGCTGTGCGACAACGACGGTCAGCTCCAGCGGCTCGAGGAGATCCTCGGAGGCACCAACCTCATCCCGCCGGGCACGCGCCTGGGCATCGGAGCGCTCACTGCGGGCTTCGACCTGGCGTGCAGCGATCCGCCGCTGGCGGTCCTCAACGATCACGAGATCTTCCGCAGGCCCCGTCGGGTGCGCCGCAGCCGACGCTTCCGCGGGGCCGTGGCGCTCGAAAGCCTCGCGCAGCTGACGCCCGGCGACTACGTGGTGCACATGGATCACGGTGTCGGGCGCTTCGGTGGCCTGGAGCACGTGGAGGTGGCCGGCGAGGAGATCGAGGCGCTCGCCATCGAGTACGCGGGAGGCGAGGTCCTGCGACTGCCCGTGTATCGCCTCGACCTGATCGAGCGATGGGTCGGCGCGTCGGAGGACTCAGAGCCGCCGAGCCTCCACCGCATCGGAGGCAAGCGCTGGAAGGCGCTCCGCCAGAAGACCGAGCGCGTCATCGAGGAGATGACCTCGGAGCTGCTCGAGCTGTACGCGCGGCGCCAGACGGCGGTGGGCTTCGCGTTCTCCCCGGACACGCGCTGGCAGATGGAGATGGAGTCGTCGTTCCTCTACGAGGACACGCCCGACCAGAGGAAGACGAGCGAGGACGTCAAGAGCGACATGGAGTCGGAGAGGCCCATGGACCGGCTGGTGTGCGGTGACGTGGGCTACGGCAAGACCGAGGTGGCCATCCGCGCGGCGTTCAAGGCCGTGCAGGACGGGAAGCAGGTCGCAGTGCTCGCACCCACCACGATCCTCGTGGAGCAGCACCGCCACACGTTCGAGGAGCGCCTGGCCGACTATCCGGTGCGCGTCGGGGCGCTCAGCCGCTTCCGCACCGCCAAGGAGCAGAAGGCGCTGCTGGCGGGCGTGGCGCACGGCGCCATCGACATCGTCATCGGCACACATCGGCTCCTGTCCAAGGACGTCCACTTCCACGACCTGGGGCTGCTCGTCGTGGACGAGGAGCAGCGCTTCGGGGTCAAGCACAAGGAGCGGCTCAAGCGGCTTCGAACGTCGATCGACGTACTGACGCTGACAGCGACGCCCATCCCCCGCACGCTCTACCTGTCCCTGTCCGGCATCCGTGACATCTCCATCATCCGAACGCCGCCGCGGGACAGGATGCCCATTTTCACGAACGTGCTCCCGTGGACCGACCAGCTCCTGTCCGAGGCGCTGCACCGTGAGCTGGACCGCGGAGGCCAGACCTTCTTCCTGCACAACCGGATCGACACGATCTACACGGTGGCCGAGGACGTTCGGGCGCTGGCGCCGGAGGCGCGTGTGGAGGTCGCGCACGGGCAGATGGGCGCGCACGAGCTGGACGAGGTCATGCGCGCCTTCGTGGACGCCGAGGTGGACGTGCTCGTGTGCTCGTCGATCATCGAGAACGGCCTGGACGTGCCGAACGCCAACACGCTCATCGCGGACCGCGCCGACCGCTTCGGGCTGGCGCAGCTCTACCAGATCCGCGGGCGCGTCGGCCGCTCGGACCGAAGGGCGTACTGCTACCTGCTCGTGCCGGACGACGTGGCGGAGGACGCGGAGCGCCGGCTGCGCGTCCTGGAGCACTACACCGAGCTGGGATCGGGCTACTCCGTGGCCCTGCGCGACCTGGAGCTGCGCGGGGCCGGCAACCTGCTCGGAGCCGACCAGTCCGGATACGCCCACCAGGTGGGGCTCGACACCTACCTGCGGCTGCTCAAGAAGACGGTCGAGAGGATGGAGCGTGGTGAGGAGGCGACGGACTGGCCCGATCCGGACGTTTCGCTTCCCGGCGCAGCCTACCTCCCGGACGCCTATGTTTCAGATTCGAGCCAGAAGCTCCATCTTTACCGCCGTCTCTCCCGGGCGCGGGAGCGGTCGGAGGTCGAGGCCATGCGGCGGGAGCTGGCGGACCGGTTCGGCCCCGTGCCCCGGGAGGTCGAGCGGTTGCTCGACGCCGCGACGCTGCGCGTGCTGGGTCGCGACGTGGGTGTGGAGCGGATCCTGGTCCGCGAGCGCTCGGCGCGCGTGACCTTCCGTGAAGGCGTGGTGCCGAGGATGGCGGTGCTCGAGGGACCGCTCAGTCAGCGCCACGCCAGCGCCGAGGTGCGACGCCTGCACCCGCTGTCGGTGCGGCTCGAGCAGGTGGGACCGGAACCGATACAGGAGACGCTCATGCTGGCGCTCGCCGCGCTCCGCTCCGCGCGCTCGGCGGCGGCGTAGACGGCTGTGCGCATCGAGGCAACGGAGGAAGCGAGCCCTTGGAGACCGACCCCAACGCCAGGAAGAGATGGCGCTTCGCGATCTCGCTCGCCGCGACGCTCGTCGCCACCGGTGGGTGCGACCGCGGCGGGAGCGGTGAGCCGCCGGTCGCGTCCGTCGGCGCATACGAGCTGGGCGTCGACGAGGTCGTCGACCTGCTCGTGGACCACGAGCGGCTCCCGGCCCAGGTCGACGTCATCGGATCGCTCGCGGAGCTGTGGATCGACTACACGCTGCTCGCGGAAGCGGCGGCCCGGGACTCCACGTTCGGACAGCTCGACCTCGAGCCGCTGGTGAGACGCAGAGTCGAGCAGACCATGATCGGCCAGCTGCGAGACTCCGTCATTCAGGTGGACACGTCGATGACCCAGGACGAGCTCCGAGACCTCTACGAGTCGCGGAGCCCGGAGCTTCGGCTCCGTGCCCGCCACATCATGCTCACGTTTCCGGTGGGCGCCAGCCAGGCGCAGCGGGACAGCGTTCGCGCTGCGCTCGCGGAGCTGAGGCGGCGCATCGTCGCGGGCGAGTCCTTCGAGGCGCTGGCGCGCGAGCACAGCCAGGACCCCGGGAGCGCCGTCTCCGGTGGCGATCTCGGCTACTTCGGGCGCGGGGACATGGTGCTGCCGTTCGAGGAGGCGCTGCTGGCGCTCGAGCCGGGAGAGGTGAGCGACGTGGTGCTGACGCCCATGGGCTTGCACCTCATCCGGTTGGAGGAGCGGCGCGTGCCGGACTTCGTGGAGGTCGCCCCGGAGTTCCGCAACAGCGTGCGCGCCCAGCGCCTCGCCGAGGCGGAATCCACCTTCGTGGCCGGTCTGGAGTCCCGCTCGCCGCCCGAGCTGGCCGACGGGGCGCTCGAGGTCACCCGCGAGATGGCCCGCGCGCCGGGCACGCAGCTCTCGGGTCGCGCCGCACGCCGGCCGCTCGTCGAATGGGGAGGCGGGGCGTTCACGGTCGGCGAGCTCCAGCTCGTCCTCCGATCGGAGGGGGCTCCCCTCCGCGATCAGGTCGCGGGCGGCACGGACGAGGCGCTGACCGGCTTCCTGCGCGGCCTGGCCAGGCGCGACATGCTGGTGGCTGAGGCGGTCGCGTCCGGACTCGAGCCGCCACGCGCGCGCGTGGATTCCATGGTCGCGGACGCGGCCGAGCAGCTGCGCGGCGCGGCGCGCGCGCTTGGGCTGCTGGAGCTCGATCGAGCGCCGGGGGAGCCTCTCGACCAAGCGGTCGCGCGCGCCGTC
>Ga0302046_10002206_pt1 | contig 18198 bp, 12 predicted proteins | sample RVTome_11_FD_200261 | JGI IMG/M metagenome (GOLD analysis project Ga0302046, IMG submission 200261) | Soil microbial communities from uranium-contaminated site in the Upper Colorado River Basin, Wyoming, United States - RVT147D111 (version 2) ...
TATCCTCCTCATGGTCGAGGGCGGGCATTGCTACCATCCCGATCTGTTCGAGCCAATGAATCAGGTGACGTTGTCCGAACTGGACGTTATGCTGGAGCGCTTCTCAAACCTGAACGTGGTTCTCCTTGGATCCCGCTGGGAATCCACCCGGTTTGTCAATCCGATGATGCAAAAACACAGGCGGCTCCATCTTGAATTGTCGAACCACCAGGGAAACCGCGCCATGGAATTGTTTGCGGACTGGTACGGTACTGATCGGATTCTCCTGGGCACCGGAGCATTGGAGAAAGCTCCGGGAGCCGCAAAGTCCTTTGTGGATTACTGCACGTTAAGTGAAGATCGAAAATCAAAGATCAGTTCGGGGAACATCCGGCGGCTGGCAAAGCTCGACCGGACGCTCTTGCCGTACTCCGGAAAGGAGCCGAACGATCCGATTCTCTCTCTGGCAAAAGACGGTAATCCGTTGGAGAACATCCTGGTCATTGATTCTCATGCACACATGTCGCATGACGGGGCGGAAGGCATCGGGTTTCTGCACCAGCCGTATGGCGATGCACAGAGCATGTTCGAACGCGCCAAACTCATGGGCATTGATGCCATATGCGTCAGCGGATTTCTGGCGGTGTGGACGGACTATGAGGAAGGGAACAAGATCATTGTCGATGCCATGAATCGCTATCCGGGGTTCTATCACGGATATGCCGCCCTCCAGCCTCAGTATGTGAAAGATTGGAAAAAAGAATGCAGTTTGTGGTACGGCAAGAACAAGATGAGCGGAATAAAACCCTATTATCCCAGGACATTCATCCCTTATAATGGCAAAGCTTGGGCGCCGTGGTTTGCCTATGGAAATACAATTAATGCCTATGCATTGATTCATCCTTCTCCCAATGTGGTTCAGGAGACATCGGATCTTGCCCGCAAATACAAAAACATTTCGTTTATTCTGGCGCATTCCGGGGCTTCATTCCCGGATGCCAGGTTGGCCATCGAAGTAGCAAAGAAGCACAAGAATGTGTTTCTCGAAATTACGCTTACATCGGTGACGTATCGTGTTATCGAATTTATGGTCCGGCACGTTGGAGCTGACAGGGTGCTGTTCGGAACCGACCAGCCAATGAGAGACCCGATTCCGCAATTCGGCTGGATGGCCTATTCGCATTGCACGTTTGAAGAGAAGAAGAAAATGTTCGGCCTCAACATGCAAAAAATTCTCAAGCGGGTGAAAACACGGAAATGATTGGAATTCGGACAGCCGTTGGAGCGGCTCTTGTTCCTTTTTGCCTTGGGATAGCGCTCTCTCAGACTGCAACGACCGACAAGTTAAGGGTCTCGGCTGAATTGAGGGATGGAGCCCTTGTGGAGCGATTCTCCGCCCGCTCGGAAAACGGTTGGGAAGAAATTCTCGTAAGCGGAAATACCGCGCGACCCGATCCGGCTCTCAAGCTCAACCGGGAAATCGTTCCCTTAAGATTCACCAGTACGCAAGTGTTCGGTGCCGACAGCCCAACCCCAATGCTAGTGCTCAGAGGCGAAAGTGATCGGGTCAGCATCCGGAAAACGATTCGCCTTCAGACTGGAAGTTCTTTTGCCCACGTACTCGTACGTGCGGAATTCAAAGAGCCGGTGTCCCTAGAGTATTTACTCTCCACGTATTCTTTTGCACCGGGAGGCTGGCTGGATTTTGTCTATACCCCCCAGCTGCGGCCTGAACCCGATGAAATCATTGCCGATCACACTTTCAGAGCGCCGGCCCTCATGATGCAAAAAGGAGCGCTCTTTGCCGCGATGATCCCGGATCTCAGGACCATTGACGGGCAAAACCGGGTCTCGAGGACCGGAGCGGATGTCCAGTTGAGCGGCATGTTTCCACTGATGTCTTTCGGGCTCATTCCCTGGGAGAAGAAGAACCATGTGTATTACTCTCACTCGGATTCTTCGGTTGTTGCAGTTCCGAAGGGTACAATTGAGTTTGGATATTTTCTCACTGTTTCAGCGTCTGCCCCTCGTCGGAGAGGGTATCAGGATGTTGTGAGATTTCATTGGGAAGAATTCGGCGCAAAGAATTTTCTTGATCCAATTGGTCCGCAAGCCCGCCCGTTTGCTGCGTATGTGCAAAAAGCCTGGCACGAGTTTGTGCCAATAGTTGCTCTTGACACAACGTACCGGGGAAAACAGGTCACATTGCTTCGGCAGGAACGGCTTGCATGGAGTAACAAACTTCACAAAGCAGCGAACAACGATAATTGGTTTAACGTCTGGTTTAATTCTCTCAGGACCGCCTATGGGATGTATCTGTATGCGTTGGAATCAAACGATGACAGGTTGAAACGGCAGGCTCTTGGGAATCTGAATCTCTCGCTCCTCGCTCCGCAAAACAAGGGAATCGCCCCCTCGATATTCTATATTGACAGCACAGGAGGGCATTGGGTTGCTGATCACGCCTGGGGTGGAATACGAAACGGAACGGCCTATGCAATGTTCCACAATGCATGGACCGGTTATTGGCTTCTGCAATGGAGCGATATTCTTCCGGAACGACGCGGCGAAATCATCGCATACACCGGAAGGTTTGCCGATTTTCTCTTGAGAAAGCAAGCACCATCCGGTGTCATCCCGTCATGGTATGATCCCCTAACGCTTGAAGCGGTTCCCGAATTCCGGGATGAAAATGCCGAAACGGCCGGCGCCGCTTTGTTCCTGGCCGAATACCATCGCAGGACCGGACAACGGAAGTACCTGGATGCAGCCGAGCGCGCAATGAACTACATCACTGGGAGTATCCTTCCCGAGAACAAATGGTTTGACTATGAGACGTTTTTTTCCTGTTCACGAAAACCGCTCGGCTTTTTTGATTCAAACACTGGTCAGCACCCCCAGAACACCCTCTCGATGCACCAGTCAGCCGAGGCGTATCTGAGTCTCTTTGAGCTTACGGGAAGGACTGAATATCGCGACAACGGAGTTGCTGTTATGGATTACCTGTGCCTCTATCAGCAAATCTGGAGTCCCGAATGGCTCTCCCGCGAGCTGATGGGCGGATTTGGCGTGCAAAATACCGACGGCGAATGGAGCGACTCCCGGCAGGGTTATTTTGCGGTGACGCTGATTCGCTATTACGAGTTAACGGGAAAACGGGAATATTTCGAACGCGGCGTTGCGGCTCTTCGGGCTATGTTTTCCCTGTTTGAGTCTCCCGAATCGCCGCGCACGGCCGAGAATTATGCCCATGCCGCCGCAGACCGGCTCGCCGGTGTCACCGGATTACACTGGGGCACGGGCAGTTCTGTTGTATCGGTTCATCTCATTAGTCAAAAATACGGTGATGCGTTCGTCGATGCAGGGGGACAGTGGGGCGTTGGAATTGACGGATGCAGAATCCCTTCGGTGCTTGTGAACGGAACGAGCATCGATGTGAAGATTGCAGACAATGTTGCAACCCCGCGCCCCATCAGGGTGACGTTCGGAAACATGCAGAAGAACTCCTATACCGTTGTCGTCAACGGGGAGAGCAAGGGGACACGAAGCAAAGAAGAACTCCGGAAAGGTATTACCATTGCGCTCTAAGTTGCTCATGCTGTTTGCAGGTCTCGTATGGTTCAGCGCGGAGGCCCAGGAAACCATCCTCATGTCTGTGCTCAACTCAAGGAAACATCGCCTGAATGTCAGCGATAATCCTGTGGTAGGGGTTTTTGCAAGCACTGATGCCGGGAATTCCTGGGAGCAGAGAGGGTGGAAAGAATACATCCGCACGTTTTATACCGAGGCGGATGAGTGCGGAGTATTGTGGTCGGCTTGCGGCAACGGAGTGCTGCGATCAACCGATCAAGGAACCCGGTGGGTGATTACGACGGGATGGGAAGTGACGGAAGTACTGAAGGTTGCCGTCGATCCTTCGAAGTCTTCCACGGTCTACGCTGCAACGGCGTACGGTATCTTTAAAACAACGGATGACGGCCGTACCTGGCGGGAAAAGAAAATCGGGCTGGCTTTGCCCTTCACGTCGGATGTTGTGGTCGACCGGTCGAACCGAAACCGCGTCTTTGCCGCGACCGAAGTAGGCGTTCTCCTGAGTGCCGATGGCGGAGATTCGTGGAAGACCGCAGGGTTGAACGGACTGGGCGTGCGTGCTGTCGTGCAGGATCCTTCGAATTCAGCTCGGCTCTGGGCCGGTACGCAGGATGACGGCATATTCGGCACCACCGATGGTGGAACGACATGGAAGCGCATGAACGACGGACTCCAGCACAAAACTGTGTACACCATCGCCGTCCACCCAAACAATTCGTCTCTTGTCTACCTGGGAACCCACGGCGGGGGAGTGTATCGAACGGAAAATGGCGGAAGGAAATGGGAACGGCGCAGTGATGGACTTGGAAACCCTGACGTTCACTCTCTCCTTGTCCTTAAAACGAATCCAAACACAGTATTCGCCGGCACATTGAATGGCGGACTTTTCCGTAGTGCGGACGGCGGAAATACCTGGCAGTTCAACAGTCAGGACGAAGGCCAGGTATGGGGGCTCTCATCCAAATGAAAACGACCTTCACGATTCTTCTCGTTCTTTGCTCTGCATTCGCCGTTCACGCTCAGGTTGATTCGCTCTTTGAGGCCCGAAGGGCCCGGCTTATTGATGTCGTCAGCCGTGAACAAGAGAAGAGTCCCTATGTCATCGCTTCGAAAATTCACAAGGCGTTCGAAATTGACCGGGCTCTGGTTCTGCTTGACTCCCTGACGTACGACAAGGGGATCGGCGGAATGTTTTACTCCTACTCTCTCATCGGGACGTATTTATTTACGAAAGACGCCATTCCGGATTCCCTCCGGAAAAAAGTGCGTCTGGCGTACCAAAACCGAATGATGTACCGGGGCGATACGGAGAATCATTGGGTCATGTATTACACGGGCCTGTATCTTGCGGCGCAGACATGGCCCGGTGAAACGGGGGAGACGTGGTTCAACGGAAAGTCGTCAAAGGAGAACCTTCGGGAAGCAGGCGGGTGGCTGAATGAATGGTTCCGTATCTCGAGCACGATCGGCCAGGGAGAATTCGACTCCCCCACGTATTTTATCACCTTTGTGACACCGATGATCGCTCTGTACGAATTCGCCGCGGACCCGGTGATGAAAGTCAAAGCACAGCTGATGCTCGATTTGCTTTTCGCGGATTTTGCGGCTGAGCATCTCGAAGGAAATTACGGGGGCGCCCACAGCAGGGACTATCCTGAAGATATTATTAATCCGCTTGGAGCCCCCAGCACCATGTGGGCATGGCTCTATTTTGGCGAGCCGAAGTTCGAGCAATGGGAGGAAACGCGCTTCCGGCCAAGGAACAGGGGCGGGTGGGAAGCGGTGTTCGGGGCGTTGAGTTCTTACCGGCTTCCGGCCATCATACGAAACATTGCCACGGACCGTTCCGAATCGTACGTTCATACGGAGACAAAGAGGGTTCGGAATATCATCCGGTTTGGGAAGGAAAAGAACCCTCCTGCATTCAAATACACGTACATGACAAAAGACTATGTTTTGGGCTCCCTTCATGGAGGAATTCTTCAACCAATCCAACAACACACCTGGGACGTGACAATCCCTACGGGAAAACCGTACAACACAATCTTCACGCTGCACCCGTATTATTCCGGCAGTGAGTTAGGGATGTTTTTTCCCGAGGAATTGAAGTTCCTGTCCGAAGAAGTAGACCGCTACCACAAAGTGTATACGAATCCGGGAAAATGGAATTCCAGCTCGCCGTACGAGCAAACCTTTCAACATCGGAACACTCTCCTGGTGCTGTACAAACTTGAGAAAGGAGTGATGCAGCCACACATCGACGGATTCTTTCCCAAAAACCTCGACGAACGGGTTGTCGATTCCAAAGGATGGGTGTTTTGCAGAACGGATGACACTTATGTCGGATTGTATTTCGTGAAGCCCGGCGAATGGACCGAAGAAACCGTGAATTGGCGGTGGAGAAGCCGTGCTTTGAATAATGGCATTATCGTGGAAGTTGGTTCAGAATCAGAGGATGGATCCTTCCAAACCTTCCGGACCAAAGTTCTTTCGGCAAGGATTGATCTGAAGGACTTTGATCGTAAGAATGCCATTCACTACACCAATCGTCATGGTATCGAAATGCAGTTTTCCTTTAATGGTCCGAGAGTTGTGAACCGGAGGGAAATCAACCTTAAAGATTACCAGTTCTTTGACGGTCCGTTTATTCAAAGCAAGTGGGGGAGCGGTGTCATTACCATTCGGTACAAGAATCATTCCCGTGTACTGGATTTCACAAGAGCAACAATTCAGGAAAGTCACTAGCATGATCTCTCGAATCGGAACAATGACAATCCTCGCGATCTTCGCGGCAACGTTGCTTTCCGCCCGGCAGGCGGAATCGACCGTCTATGCAAGCGTGATCTCCACGAAGCTCTTTGTCGTCGGGGCGGCGAATCCTCGGACGGGCCTTTTCTATCAACGCACGTCGGAAGACACAGTCTGGCATCACACAGGCTCCAAAAACATTCGCGCCAATGGAGTGGCAGTATTCCAGGGGTCGAAGGGAGGCCTCCTGTACGTTGCCTCGGGAAACGGATTGCACAAGACCTCTGACGGGGGTGCGTTCTGGCGGATTACGACCGGATGGGAAATAACGGAGGTGTGGAACGTGTGGGTCGATCCGAAGAATGCCTCGAATGTCTACATCGGAACAGCCTACGGCGTTTACAAATCGACCGATGGATGCGATACGTGGAAACAGGTTCTTCGCGGGTTTGTTTCATCAATCATTGTCGATCATTCAAATTCATCGGTGCTGTACTGCACCACGGAAGACGGCGTGTTCAAAAGCACGGACCAGGGGGAAACATGGAAGCGGACGGGATTGTCGATCAACCGCATCAGGACAATCAGTCAGCATCCCACCGATCCGATGATCCTCTTTGTCGGAACGGAATACCATGGGATGTACCGGACTTCCAACGGTGGGCGGACGTGGACCAGGGTCGAAGCGGGGATCGATCATCCCACATTCTATACGATTGCCTTTGATCCCGTTGAGCCGAAGAATATGTATGCAGCCGGGTTTGCAACGGGTGTGTACAGGTCCATCGATGGAGGATACTCTTGGAACAGAAGCAATAAGGGATTGGATATTGAGAACATTCGGGCCGTGGCCGTTGATCCTTCGAATAATAAACGTGTCTTTGCGGGAACGTATGGGAATGGCGTCTATCGGTCGGAGGACGGAGGCCAAACGTGGCGTTGGGTCGGTCTTCGGGGCGCTCAGATCGGAAAAATTGTCATCGAACCTTCATGAAAGTGCCCAATATGATCAACATGAGACTTCTGAAATTATTGTCCTTCGCAATCTTAACTTGCACGCAACTCCAGGCGCAGATACCGGACCGTGTTACGTATCTGAGAGACTTTAGACAACGTGTTGAGACTCTTCGCTCCGTGTATGATACGGCGCAGGGGGCCTCCTATTATACCGTTGCCGCCCGATACGCACGCAATCGAGACATCGCCTGGGCGGATAGCGTCTTTGAATTCCTTTTGCGAGATCCCGCCGGAGACATGTTCTGGATGTTTCCCGTCATCGGGGCGTACCTTCACGGAAAAGACGTGATGTCTGATCGGACGCGGGCCGTCGTCCGGAATGCGTGGAAAACGTATTCGCCTTATCGCGGCGACACGGAAAATCACTGGGTTATGTATTACAGCTCGCTGTTCCTGGCCGCCGAGCAATGGGCGGGGCTGCCGCGAACTGAATGGTATAATGGAAAGAGTTCCGATGAGAACAGGATCGAAGCGAAGGGGTTCCTCATTGATTGGATGAAAACCACGACGACAATCGGCCAGGGTGAGTTTGATTCTCCCGATTATTTTCCTGAGTACGCGATTTCCATGATCCTCTTGAGCCAGTTCGCCAAGGACCCTGAGGTGCGTTCCAGGGGCCACATGATGGCTGACTATCTATTTGCCGATTTTGCAGTGGACCATTTGGAAGGCCAGTATATTGGCGGATTCAGTCGTATTTATGAGCCGGCGGTCTACAAGCCGCTCCGTTCCCAAGCCTCGGCGTTTGCCAATATCTATTTCGGAACCGGAGTTCCGACGATCTCCGGATGGGTACTTCTGCCCGCCCTCTCTTCTTATGAACTCCCGGAAATCATCTACAAAATCGCTATTGATCGTTCGACAAGCTATGTGCATAAGGAACATAAAAGAGTACGCAACATTATCCGTTTGGGAACCGAGAAAAACCCGCCCGTTTATAAATACACCTACATGACGAAGGACTATAGCCTGAGCTCATTGCATGGCGGTATTCTCCAACCCATCCAGCAACACACATGGAGCGTGCGCTTTACTTCCGGAATACCCTACACCACCATCTTCGGACTTCATCCATACTGGTCCGCGCTGGAGCTGATTATGTTCTTCCCGGAAGATGAAAGAATGATGATCAGCGATGTCGTGGCGTCAAAAGGGACGTACAATAATCCGAACAAATGGACGGGGAGTTCACCGTTTGAGCGGACATTTCAGCATAAGAACACCCTGATGGTTCTGTACGACATTGAGCCGGGAACGACAACCGAGCATATCGACGGATTTTTCCCGATGAATCTGGAACGGAGGGAAATCGATCAATCGGGATGGATCGTTTGCAAGGCGGGAGACACGTATGTCGGATGGTTCCCTCTTCAGAAATACGAGTGGATCGAAGAGTACGAGAAACCGGGGCAGGCGAAAAATACCATTGGCCGGCCGGAAACAACTCCTGGAACACCATTGGCCGGAAACTGGAGACTTCGGAGCCACCAGCTTCAGAATGGATATATCATTGAAGTCCGGTCTGCGGCTGAAATCGGATCGTTCGAGAAATTTCGCAAGCAGCTTGCAGGTCATATTCCCAAGGCAACGTTGAAACCGGGAGCCGTATCGGCCGAATACAAGACTCTTGATGGTGCCAAGATGAAATTCTCGTTTCCCGACGGACGCATCCTCGATGGCAGGAAGGTCGATCTATCGAAAACCAAACTCTTCGAGGGGCCCTATCTGAATGCGGAGGTCGGAAGCCAGAAACTGACAATCACCTACAAGAAATCCCGACGCGTCCTCGACTTCATGAAGCTTCCCGTTGCAGAGTGATCACGTGGCGGGATCGCGAAAACAACTGGATGTAGTGGTCGCGGGGCTTGCGGTCGTTGACATTATCGGAAAACCTGTCGATTTGCGCCGGCCACCGAAGGCGGGTGGACTGCAGATCATTGATTCGCTCCGGATGACAACCGGTGGCAACGTTTCAAATGTCGGAATCGATCTAGCCAAACTCGGGTTCCGTGTCGGAGCGATTAGCCGGGTGGGAAACGACAGCCTGGGCCGATTCATGCTTCAGGAGTACAGGGCGTATGGCATCAACACATCCGGGATTACGGTCGACCCCGGGGCCCAGACTTCCGCCACAATCGTTTCGGTGGATCGGGCAGGGGAGCGGACGTTTCTTCATACCCGCGGCTGCATGGCTGGATTCCGCGCCCGCGATGTGCTGAAACAACTTCCGTTAATTCACAAGGCCCCCTGGTTCGTATTTGGATACCTGGGATTGCTTCCGGAAATGGAGCGGGGGCTGGCTCGGCTGTTCCGGACGATTAAGCAAAGGACCGGGTCAAAGATTTTTCTCGATACCGGCGGCAGGCCTTTGCGGATGTCCCGCGCGAACCTGAAGTCCCTCGTCTCCTCAGTTGATTGTTTCATTCCGAGCCTTGACGAGGCAATCTTGCTGACGGGGAGGAAGTCCCCGGAAGCGATTGTGGAAACACTGCTCGAATCAGGGAGGCTTGAGATTGCCGGAGTCAAGCTGGGGAGGAGGGGCTGCTACGTCGCTTCACAGAAAGGGGCAAAGCACATTCCCGCACGGCAGGTGCGGAGTGTTGTTGACACCACGGGGGCAGGAGATGCGTTTGCAGCAGGATTTATTGCAGCGCTGATTAAAGGGCTCGATGTATTCGATGCCGCCCATGCGGCTAATGCCGTGGCTGCCTCCAGCGTCACAATGCTCGGGGCCTCAACTGCTATCAGACCGTTTAGAACTTATTTGCGGAAATGAAAAAAAAGAAACCAACGTATCATATTGTCTCCCATTCACATTGGGACCGGGAGTGGTACTTCCCGTTCGATCGCTTCAGAGCGATGCTTGTCGAAATGATCGAGGACCTGATTGTGCTTTTTGAGAAGAACAGAGAATTCCGGTCGTACACGCTCGACGGTCAAATGGCTGCGGTGATGGATTATTTGGAAATCCGCCCCGAGAGGGCTGAGAAGATAAAAGCATTGGTACGCAGAAAGAAGCTCTTTATCGGACCCTGGTATATTCTGAACGATGAATTTCTTTCCGGTGGCGAAGCCCACATCAGGAACCTTCAGTTAGGTTTCCGCCTGGGAAACTGCCTCGGCGGAGTCATGAAGCTTGGCTATATCCCCGATCAATTCAGCCATATCGCTCAAATGCCTCAAATGTTGCTCGGATTTGAACTGGATACGGCCATGTTTTACAGGGGGTTTGGCGGCGAGAAAGGGCAGGAATCTTCGGAATATTGGTGGATCAGTCCCGACGGTTCTCGTGTCCTGCTTCATCACATGCCGAAAGACGGGTATAGTGCCGGATACTTTGCTACCCATGATCCGGACATCATTGTGCAGAAATTCGACCGGCTTCGGAAGGAACTCGATGCCCGGGCGACAACATCGCATCGGCTTTTCTTTAACGGGGGTGACCACCATTGGCCAGATGATACCGTGACTCAGGCAGTTCGCGTATTGCGCAAACACTGTGACGGCGTTGTTCTCCACAGCAATTTCCCCGATTTCATCACGGCAGTGAAAAAGGACCTTGGGCGAAATCCTCAATTGCCCGTGCTCGCAGGAGAAACCAGATTCGGTTTCCGCCACGCCTACGCAGTGCAGGGAGGCGTGTTTTCGAGCAGGATGTATTTGAAGCAAATGAACGCCGAATGTCAGGGCATCCTCGAGCGTCTTCTGGAACCGCTGAATGTGCTGGCAATGCTCAAAGGCGCAAGGAGCAAGACTCCGCAAATCGAACAGGCATGGAAATACGTTATCCAAAATCAGGACCACGATGCTATTTGCGGCACGAGTACCGATGAGGTACACAGGGAGATGATTGTTCGGTACGAAAAGGCAAAACAAATTGGCGCTTTTGTAAGCCACGAATGTTTTGCGACCCTCTTGCCGTACGACGAACACGCAAAGGAAGATGACAGATTCCTGTTTGTTTTCAATCCGACCTCGTTTCCACGTTCGGAAACTGTGGATGCCATTGTGGATTTCTACCTCCAGGATGTGGTGGTCGGATTGAACCCGGAGGTGAATGTATCGCCGAAACGAACGTTGGCGACGGGATTTCGCTTGATGGATGAGAAAGGAAACGAGATATCCTTCAGTACTCTCAGACGGACCGAGGACTTCGGAATTACTTATTCGAAACACGATTACCCGAGCCAGACCCTCGTTGATCGGCATTTCATTGTCCTTGCCGCCAACGATATTCCCCCATTTGGGTGGAAGGGCTGCAGAATCGTAAGAAACGAGACCCCGGGCGCCCTTCCCTCCGGAGTGATCTCCGGGAAAGATTACCTCGAGAATCCCTTCCTGCGTATTGAAATCCACGACATGGGATCAATCCATCTGAAGGATAAAAGGACTGGATTGGAGTACGGACCGTTGAATGTGTTTGAGGATACGGGCGATGTCGGGGATGAGTACAACTATTCTTATCCGGAACGCGACGAGGCATTTCGGTCGACGCAGTTCAAGCCGGCCGTGACCCTCAAAGAGCAATCTCCTCTCCGTGGAACCATTGCTGTCCACTATTCCATGATGCTTCCTGTATCGGCAGCAACGGACGAACGGAGTCGGTCTTCCGCAAAAACCGCCGTCCATGTGACGACGGCAATTTCACTCAGCCGGGATTCAGAGCGGGTTGACTTCACTACCACAATTCATAATTCCGTCAGGGACCATCGGCTGAGAGTTACGCTGTTTACGGGCATCGACAGTATTGTCTCGTACGCGGAAACCCCGTTTGCAGTCGTGAAGCGGGAGCATACAGAGTACGACGTAACGCAATTTCGGTTTGAGCATCCGGCCCTGGTTGCCCCGATGCAGAGATTCGTGACGCTTTCCGACGGCAAAAAAGGGATGACGCTTCTTGCAAAGGGATTGCCGGAGTATGAGCTGAGCATTCGTGAGAAAGGGAAGCTCTCATTGACGCTCCTGCGCTGTGTGGGTAAACTCTCCGGCCGAAATCTGCTCACGCGCCCCGGGGGGGCGGCAGGATGGTGGACCGAAACGCCCGAAGCGCAATGCCCCGGCGCTCACACATTTGAATACTCCGTGGTTCCTCACTCGGGAAACCTTGAATCCGTGTGGCCCGCGATCCTTCGTGAAGCGGATCGATTTACCTCGCCGCCAGTGACGATCAACCGGAAAAATGATCAAAAAGTCCTGAAGTATTCTTTTCTTTCGATGGAACCGGCCGATGTTCAGGTAACAGCTGTGAAGGAAGCAGAGGACGGGAATGGGATTATTGTGCGAATCTGTAACCCGGTCGGTCAACGCCGGAACGCAGCACTCCGCCTTCATCAGCCTGTTCTGAAGGCAAATCGTTGTTTGCTCAACGAGAAAAATATGGAACGACTCAAGGTGCGGGGAAAGAATGCAATTCCGCTTTCTCTTAGACCTTTCGAAGTCCTTACGGTGCGAGTGAAACTTGCATCGAACAAAACGAAACCAAGAGGTTAATCCATGTCTCATCTGGCTGGAAATCAATTACGGCAGAACAGAATTCTGAACGCTGAAACGGGTAAAGGCATCATCGTGGCGATCGATCACGGGCTCTTCATCGGGCCGCTCCCCGGTGTCGAGAACCCCGGGGAAACAATCGACGCCCTGCTTCCGGGGAATCCTGATGCGGTCCAAATGACCCCCGGCACGACACGTGCCTGCATTGACAAGTTTTTCGGGCGAAATAAGCCCGGCATCGTTGTCAGGCTTGATGCCACGAATATCTGGCGCAAAAAGCCTGCTCCCAAAGAGGGGTACTACGCTCAGGTCGCCTCCGTCCGGGACGCGATACAACTCGGCGCCGATGCCGTCGTCACGTTCCTGTTCGCGGGGTATGATACCGATGCGCAAGAGGCGGAGAATCTGGAAGCCCTTGCAGCCATCGGGGCAGAGGCAAGGACCTACGGCATTCCGTTCATCGTTGAACCGCTCGCAATCGAAAAAGGAGCGAGCGTGGTGCGCGATTTCGAGATCATGAAGCTGATTGTCAGGATGGCCTCTGAAATCGGAGCGGATCTCATCAAAGCGGATTATCCGGAATCGCGTGCACAGTTCGAACAAATGGTTTCCCTTGCCACAGCGCCGATTCTGGTGCGCGGAGGGCCGAAAATGGACTCCGATAAGGAAATGCTTCAGATGGTCAAGGATGCTGTGGACGCAGGGGCCCGGGGAATTGTGTTTGGACGGAACGTGTGGCAGCACAAGAGCCCTGCCGGGATCCTGCGAGCTCTTGCCGACATTGTGCATGAAGGCGCAAGCGTCCAAACGGCCCTTGACCGCGTAAACAAGGGGAGCCGGTCATGAAGGAGATTCGGGTCGGAATCATTGGCTTTGGCCAAATGGGGCGCATTCACGCCTACGCATACAGGTCTATTCCGCTGTATTACGACGGTCAACCGTGCAAAATAATATTGAAGGGGGTCTGCGATGCAAACGAAGCGCTCGCAAAGAAGGGTGTTGACCAGGCCGGCTTCGAATTCGGGACCACCGATTTCCGCGAGCTTGTTTCGAGGAAAGACATTGACGTGATCAATATCTGCACGCCAAACAAACTGCATCGCGAGGCACTTCTGGAGGCAATCCGGAACGGAAAGCATGTCTATTGTGAAAAACCGCTTGCCTTCAATGAAGCCGAGGCGACGGAGATCGTGAAAGCGGCAGACGCGGCCGGTATCAAGCACCAGATAACGTCCGAATACCGCTTCATCCCCGCCATCATGAAGGCGCGGGAACTCATCGACCTGGATTTTGTGGGTCGAGTTTTTCATTTTCGCGGAGTCTACCTTCATTCAGGGTATATCGATCCGAAACGTCCCCGTGAATGGCGAATGCAGAAAGACGTGATCGGAGGAGGTGTGCTTGTGGATCTCGGGCCGCACCTTCTGGACATTATGCACTATCTCGTGGGTGAAGTCGAAAACGTCTCCGCCACCATGGAGACGTTTTTCAAAGAACGTCCCCTTCCTGGGGACACGTCGAAAACCGGGCCGGTGGAAGTGGAAGATGCGCTCACGGCCGTACTTCGTTTCAAGAACGGCGCCCTTGGCACTGTCGAGTTTTCCCGCGTTGCAACGGGGGCAGAAGACGAAATGCGGTTCGAAATCCACGGACAAAAGGGTGCCCTGGGATTTAACCTGATGCAGCCAAATGAACTCCATGCATTCAATGCGGCGGACCCAAAAGGGTCCCAGGGGTTCAAAAGAATTACCACGGTGCAGAAGTACCCGGCGCCGGCCATGATGCCAGCTCCGAAATTCACAATGGGTTGGGTGCGCTCCCACGTCGCCGCGCAATACCAATTTATTGACTGCGTTGCCAATGATCGCATACCTTCCCCGAATTTTCATGATGCACTGAAACTGCATCACCTGCTTGAAACAATGTATGCTGCTGTAACAAAACGGACATGGGTGTCCGTGTAAAAGAAGAAAGAAGGACAACGTCGATGAAAACATTTACTGTTCGGGAGAATCTTCAGCTCCTGGGAAAATACCGGTTTGCGGAGGTCCAGATGATGGAGCTCATGGGAAGTTGGGCCTGCACGATGGTGCATCCTGAAATCAAGATCGCCTTTGGGAGGCACATGTATCAGGATGCTGTCCATGCAGATTTGATCGGGAAGCGAATACCGGAACTGAAAGGCCGGTCGGCGCAGCATCAATACATTTCGCCGGGTGATGAATACGTCCGCATCGTGGAAACAATCTGGCGCGCCGAGGATGAGGCGAGCCGCATGATCGGACTCTATCGGATCCTCAAACCCGCGGTGATCGATTCATTGCGGTCTCACCTCGAAAGTATCGAGCTTCCGGCGGACGAGCCAACGGCCTACATCCTGCGCCATATTGCCGATGAGGAACAGGATCAGGTAGCGTGGGTGGAGACCATCATTCCGAAAATCCTCGCGGCATCGGATGCAGAAAGAATCGGACGTTGGGAAGCGGATCTGAAGCAACGAATGAAGAATGTGCCCATCGGGACAAATGGAAAAGCCGGCACATACTCCTTTAAAAAAACACATCCCTATAGTAAGTTGCCGCGGAGGGATTCACGCTGGACTATTGCCGGAGAAAGTGAGCAGTTTGTAGAAAAGAATTGGTCCTTTGATACCAACGAGGGGAAGCTCCATCTGCTTCACGACCTCCTGAACAGCGAATTCATCACCGTCGAACGCATGGGACGGATCCTTGCCGATTGTCCCGACATTCCCTGGCAGATGAAGATGGATATGGCGCACCAGGCTTGGGACGAAGCCCGGCACGCAGAGATTGTCCAGCGTCGATTGGAGGAATTAGGGGGACATGTCGGGATGTATCCGACCAGCTTTTTCGGGTGGGAGCAGGATGTCAACCGCCCTGATCCACTCGAACGGCTTGCACTTTCAAATATGACCTTCGAAAGCGAAAGCTGTAAACATCTTCGGGATTGGATCGCAAAAGCGGGAAAAACCGGAGATACCCGGTCAAAACAACTTGTCGAGTTTCTGCTTGCCGATGAAGTGAACCATGTGTTATACGGTATTCACTGGATCGACGAACTGACAAAGAGTGATCCGGAACGCAGGAAGCGCGTCCTTGCGTATCCTGATCAGGTACTGGCCGATCAGCATCCGGTGGGCGTCTACTTCAAGGAAACAATCAACGCAAAAAAGGATACTCAATGAGAGTCGCTCAGTTTGTGCAATCAACGGGGGAATGTATCGGAGTTGAGATGGAGAACACCTGGATGGATTTCACCAAGGCGCTCGCCCTCTATTCGGTCGTAAAGAATGGAAGTGAGGGCGCGCTGAGGAAAAACCTGGGGGAATGGATACAGGAAGGGACATTCGATATCGAGCTTGCAAATTCGGTCACGGCGTTTGTGCATGAACAAAAGCTGGAAGACATCCTTCGCCTGGGGAAGAAAGCCGTTATGAAGGCGCCAATTGCACGGCCCCCAAAGATCGTTGCGCTCGGCCTGAACTATGCCCTCCACGCGGCAGAAGGAGAATTCAAAGTTCCCGAGGAACCTATCATCTTTCTCAAAGCCGGGTCGTCAGTTATCGGTCCGGACGAGCCAATCCGGCTTCCCAGGAATCTCGGAAGGATGGATCACGAGGTGGAGTTGGCAGTGGTGATTGGAAAGAAAGCAAGTGAAGTCCGGAAAAAGGATGCCTTTCGCTATGTTGCAGGATATACCATCCTGAATGATGTCAGCGCAAGGGAACTTCAAACGAAGGATCTCGAGAAACGGCATCCGTGGTTCAGATCGAAGAGCTTCGATTCCTTCACTCCACTGGGGCCTTGGATTGTGACGGCCGACGAAATTACTCCGCCGGTTCACCTTGATCTCCAGTGCACCGTCAATGGCCTGGTTCGTCAACAAGCCAACACGCGTGATATGGTGTTCGATATTCCGACGCAAATCGAGTTCATCACGAAATATATCACTCTGGATCCCGGTGATATTATTTCCACCGGTACACCGGAAGGAATCGGTCAGATAAAGCACGGGGACAGAGTCCTTTGTCATATCGAGAAAATCGGGGAGCTTAAGAACCCCGTCCGACATAGATGAAAATCGATCGCGTGACACTCACGCACGTCAGAATACCGTTAACAGAGCCGTTCAGAATCAGCAGCGGAGAGATAAGAGACAAGGATGCAACCTTGGTCGGAGTGTCTTCCGAAGGCCTGACAGGCTACGGCGAGGCGTCTCCCATGGCCGGCACATTTTATTCGAGCGACACGCCGGAAAGTGTCTGGGAACTGTTGGTGAACACGCTGGTGCCAGCAATTATTCGCGGGAAGCCCGACTCGATAGAAGCTGTCAATGCCGTTCTCGAACAATTCGCGGGAAGTCCCTTTGCGAGAGCAGGCATTGAGACCGCTTTCTGGGATCTTGCAGGCCAGCAAGCCGCAAAGCCGATTTTTGAATTGCTCGGAGGCAAGAATCGCTCATTGGATTCCGGCCTGGCTGTCGGGATTTATCCGGACATCAGCAGCCTGCTTGCAGCGATCTGCCGGCACATGGCCGAAGGATACAAAAGGATCAAGATCAAAATCGAGCCGGGATGGGATTTGAAACCCCTCAAGGCGGTTCGAAAGGAATTTGCAGAGGTTCCTCTGATGGTTGATGCAAATGGCGCCTATTCAAAAAAGGATGTCGATTACCTGACGGGCCTTGATGCCTTTGACCTGATGATGATTGAACAGCCTTTTCCCCGGAATGAACTGCAATGGCATGCTGAACTCCAGAGCCGCATCAAGACTCCTGTGTGCCTCGATGAAGGAGCGGAAAACGCAGCGAGCATTCAGCGGGCTCTCTCGATGAACGCTTGCAGGATAGTCAATATCAAAATACAACGCGTTGGCGGTTTACAGAAAGCAAAGCAAATGCATGATTTGTGCGCCGATGCTGGGATCCCAGTATGGGGTGGAACCATGCCCGAATTGGGCGTGGGCGGCGTACAAACCCTTCATCTGGCTTCGCTCGGGAATTTCAGGTTCCCCACGGATGTCGAGTCCTCCCGGCGTTGGTTTGTTGATGACATTATTGACCCTGTTCTCGAAGTGAAAAACGGAACTCTGCGGATCCCCGAAGGGACCGGGAATTGCCATCGCGTGAAGAACGAGACAATACAGAAATACAAAGTCGTCGAAGCGCTGTTCAAAGGTTCTGAATGAAATCTCTTAAAACATCATTTGCCGGTTTCACACTCCGAAACCCTCTCATTGTTGCCTCTGGCCCCGCCAGTCATGACGTCAATCAGATTGAACTGGCGGAGAAGCAGGGGATTGGCGCTGTGGTACTGAAAACCGCGTGCTCCGATAAGTATGAACATATGAGGTT
>Ga0302046_10002207_pt1 | contig 18197 bp, 16 predicted proteins | sample RVTome_11_FD_200261 | JGI IMG/M metagenome (GOLD analysis project Ga0302046, IMG submission 200261) | Soil microbial communities from uranium-contaminated site in the Upper Colorado River Basin, Wyoming, United States - RVT147D111 (version 2) ...
CCGCGGGGCCCAGGCTCAACCCATCATGGCCACCCGGTCCAACCACCGGGACCAAAAGGCCGAATACATGACCGCCCGCCAACACCGCAAAACGACCTTGCAATCCGGGAAGGGTCCATACATGACGGGTAGGCTCGGGGCCCTCCTAAACCGCCGCCTCGCCGTAGTAGAGCATGACCGCGTGGGTTGCCTCGGCGAAGAAGAGCCAGCGCTCGACCAGCACCCCCAGGTAGCCGACCAGCGCGCCGGCCACCGCGAGCCCCGCGCCGGCCCAGCCGCCCACGGCGAGCGCCAGCAGCGACAGCCCCGCCGGCGCGGCGAATCCCAGGGCGAGCGCGGTCGCCCGCAGCCGCGCCGCGTGCTTGCGCGCGACCCGGTAGCCCATCTCCTGCTGGAGGTAATTGGGCGAGGTGTGCGGCGCCTCGAGCAGGCGGACCGTGCCCGAGAGCCCGGTGGCGCTCGCCGCGGTCGCGACCGGATCGGCGCTGTCGATGTGCCGCCAGTAGAGCAGCTTCAGGCCGGCGCCGAGCGCCGCGGCGGCGACGGCGAGCAGCGTGACGGCGGGACGCGCCTCGCCGAAGACCCGCAGCACCGCGTCGAGCGCGAGCGCGCCCGTCAGCAGCGCCAGCACCAGGTAGACCGGCGGGACGTAGGCGTTTTGCCAGCGCGGGACGGCGCGGATCGAGGCGTAGATCATCGCCGTCGCCGCCACGGTCGCCGCCGCCCCCAGCGCCGCCAGCAGCCCGAAGACCGCCCAGGTCCCGGTGGTCGCGCCGAAGAACACCCAGCCGATCCCGAAGAGCCCCGCCGGCAGGTAGGTGGCGAGCGCCAGCACCCCCTCGCGCGAGAGCCAGGACGAACGCCATTCGCGCACCGCCATCCAGGCGCGCTCGGGATGGCCCAGGTGGAAGGTCGAGCTCAAGAGCCCGAAGCTCACCGCGCCCAGCGCCAGGCCGAGCCCGGCGAGGCCGAGCCAGGGATCGGCCGGCAGCGCGCCCGCCGCGCCCGCGATCCCCAGCAGCGCCAGGAGCCCGTAGCCGAGCCCCGAGGCGGTGGTGAAGAAGATGATCGAATAGGCGGGATGCATGGGCTCGCGGCGCCTCAGTCGGTGAGCAGCCTGTCGAGCCAGCCGAGGAAGCCGCCCTCGGGCGAGGCATCCTCGAGTGGCTTGAGCGCGGCGGAACCTGGGACCTCGCCTCCCGCACGGCGCGGCCGCGGCGGCAGGTATTTGTTGACCGGCCCGGTCTTCATCTCCGGCATGAGGTCGACCCCGCCGCGCTCGGCGACCAGCTTGGAGACCTCGCTGCCCGGGTCGCCCAGGTCGCCGAAATGCCGCGCCGTCGCCGGGCAGGTCGAGACGCAGGCCGGCACCCGGTCGACCTCCTCCAGCGCCTCGTTGTAGATGCGGTCGATGCAGAGCGTGCACTTCTTCATCACCCCCTCGACGCCGTCGTACTCGCGCGCGCCGTAGGGGCAGGCCCAGGAGCAGAGCTTGCAGCCAATGCAGCGGCTCTCGTCGACCAGCACGACGCCGTCGGCCGCGCGCTTATAGGACGCCCCGGTCGGGCAGACGGTGACGCAGGGCGCGTCCTCGCAGTGCAGGCACGAGCGCGGGAAATGCACCACGCGGGCGTCCGCGCCTTCGCCGCCGCTCACCTCATAGGTATGGATGCGGTTGAACCAGACGCCGTCGGGATCGGCGTCGTAGGGCCGCCGGTCGGTCAGCGGCGCGTGGTAGCCGCCGTCGTTCCACTCCTTGCAGTTGACCGCGCAGGCATGGCAGCCGACGCAGATGTCGAGGTCGATGACGAGGCCGAGCCGCTTGCCCGACGGCGCGTTCGGCAGGCCGGTCATGACGCCGGGGCCTTGCGTTTGCCGAGCGGCCAGACCGCGGGCCGCGGCATCAGCCCCGGCGGCGGCGCGAGCGGCTCGAACTGCGGCGCGGTCTCGCCGACCGCTTCGTCGGCCGCCACCTTTTCCATGCGCACCCGCAGGTCGTACCAGGCCGCTTGGCCGGTCACCGGATCGGAATTGGAATAGCGCATCCCCCCCGCCCGCTCCGGCAGGCATTCGTCGATCAGGTGATTGAGGAGGAAGCCTTGGCCGACCTCGCCGACCCCCTTGCCGAGCCCCCAGGCCCCGGCGCGCTTGCCGACGGCGTTCCAGGTCCACACGGTGTGCGGGTTCACGGCGTCCATCAGCCGCACCTGCACCTTGATGCGCCCGGTGCGGCTGGAGAGCCAGACCCAGTCGTCGTCCCCGATGCCTTTTTCCTCGGCGGCGGCGCGCGGCACGTAGAGCCGGTTGCTCCCATGGATCTGGCGCAGCCAGGCGTTGGGCGCGCCCCAGGAATGATACATCGCCATCGGCCGCTGGGTGACGGCGTGGAGCGGGTAGTCGCCGTCTTCGGTCTCGTCTTCAAACGGCGGGTACCAGAAAGGCAGCGGATCGAAATACGTCTCGATCCGCGCGCGGTGATCCTCGGGCGGCTGGACGTCCCCGTGACCGCGCGCGGCGAGGCGGAAGCGCTGCAGCTCCTCGGCATAGAGCTGGGCGATGATCGGCGCGTCGTCCTGGATGAACTCCATGCCGACGGCGTAGTCGAGATAGGCCTGGTTCACGTTGCGGAAGAAGCCCGCCTCGGGCGCGATCGCGCCGCGCCAGAAGCAGCCGTTGGCGATATACCGCGCCAGCTGGTCGGGGTTGGGCGCGCCCTTGCCGGCCGTCTCGCCCTTCTCCCCGCGCCAGCCCGCCAGCATGCCGATGCCGGGCCGCCGCTCGTGGTTGGTGATGTAGTCGCTGTAGCCGCCGGGATAGGCGGGCGTGCCGTCCTCCTTCGACATGCCGGGCAGGCGCAGCCGGGCGCCCAGGTCGAGCAGCACGTCCTGGAACGGCCGCACGTCGCGGTCGGGCGCGACGACCGGCTGGCGGATCGCGTCGGCCGGCGCCTCGGCATCGGAGATCGGCCGGTCGAGCAGCGAGATGCAGTCCCAGCGCTCCAGATAGGTCGTGTCGGGCAGGACGAGATCGGCGTAGGCGACCATCTCCGAGGCGAAGGCGTCGGAATAGATGATGCGCGGGATCCTGTACTCGCCCGTCGCCTCGTCTTTGTCGGTGAGCATGCGGATCGTCTCCGGCGTGTTCATCGACGAGTTCCAGGCCATGTTGGCCATGTAGAAGAACAGCGTGTCGATCGGATAGGGATCGCCCGCATGGGCGTTGGCGATCACCATGTGCATCATGCCGTGGACCGCCAGCGGCGCGCTCCAGGAGAAGGCCTTGTCGATGCGGAAGGCGTCGCCGTCCTCGCCGATCAGCATGTCCTCGGGTCCGTGCAGGAAGCCCAGGTGCGGGCCCGGCAGGGGCGCGTCGGGGTGAACGTCCCGCGGCCGGCCGGTCGGCCGCGGCAGCGAGGCGAGCGACTTGGGATAGGGCGGCTTGTAGCGCATGCCCCCCGGCGCATCGATGCTGCCGAGCAGGAGCTGCAGGACGTGAATGGCGCGGCAGGTGTGGAAGCCGTTCGAATGCGCCGAGATGCCGCGCATCGCATGCATCGCGACGGGCCGGCCGACGATGCGCTCGTGTCGTTGCCCGGTCCAGTCGGTCCAGGGCTGCTCGACCGCGACCTCGCCCGCGAAGGCGGCCTCGGCGATCTCGGCGGCGATGCGCCGGATCGCCTCCGCGGCGATGCCCGTCGCCTTCGCCGCGGCCTCCGGGCCGTAGCGCGGGTCGAGATAGCGCTCGGCCAGCAGATGGAAGACCGGCCGCGCGCGCCGGCCGTCGGCCAGCTCGTACGCGCCCTTCATCGCCGGCGCCGCGTCCTTGCCCAGCGCCGGCATGAGGGCGTCGCTCTTCGTGTCCCAGCACAGCACCGCGCCCGCCTCGTCGCGCGCGAAGAGCCCGTCCTCCGCCCCGCCGGGATCGTCGATCACCAGCCAGCCGGCGTTGGTGTAGCGGCGGAGATACGGCGCATCGACGCGCCCCGCGCGCAGGAGCTCGTGGACCAGCGCCAGCACGAAGAGCCCGTCGGTCCCCGGCGTGATGCCGACCCATTCGTCGGCGATGGCGGAATAGCCGGTGCGGATCGGATTGACCGAGACCACCTTGGCGCCCCGGCCCTTCATCTTGCCGAGCCCGGTCTTGATCGGGTTGCTGTCGTGGTCTTCGGCGACGCCGAACAGCATGAGGTAGCGCGTGCGCTCCCAGTCGGGCTCGGAGAACTCCCAGAAGGCGCTGCCGATCGTGTAGAGCCCTGCCGCCGCCATGTTGACCGAGCAGAAGCCGCCATGCGCCGCATAGTTCGGCGTGCCGAAGCGCTGGGCCCACCACGAGGTCAGCGCCTGGCTCTGGTCGCGGCCGGTGAAGAAGGCGAGCTTCGCCGGGTCTTCGTGGCGGATGCGCCCGAGCCACTCGGTCGCGAGATCGAGCGCCTCGTCCCACTCGATCGCCTCGAACTGCCCGCTGCCCCGCGCCCCCACGCGCTTCAGCGGCTTGGTGAGCCTGGCGGGGGCCTTCAGATGCATGATCCCGGCCGAGCCCTTGGCGCAGAGCACGCCCTTGTTGACCGGGTGGTCGCGATTGCCCTCGATGTAGCGGACCGCGCCGTCCTTCAGGTGGACTTTGATGCCGCAGCGGCAGGCGCACATGTAGCAGGTCGTCGTCTTGACCTCGTCGCCGACCGGCGCGCTGGTCTCGATCTCCCGGTCCTGATTGCGCGATGCCATGAACGATCCGACCCGACCCCGCCGCTCGAAATCCGCGCGGCAGGGTCATCGTAGCGCGTAAGCCCGCGCGATTGCAGCCCGCTCGTCGCGCGCCTGCCATGCGCGCAGCCGGGCGCAAGCCCGTGCGCGGTCAACGATGCGCGCAGCGGCGGGTGACGCCGGCGGGCACGATCTTGGGGCGCACCTCGGTGACCGCGGCGGCGGCCGAGCCGGACGGGTTCGCCGCGCCGTCGCTGCGGCCCGCCTGCGCGCCCGTCCCGGAACCGGCCGCGGCGCCGCCGCTGGCCATGCGCAGGTCCGCGAGCTGAACGCCGAGCGCCAGGCACGCCAGCGCGATCGCGAGTATGGTGAGGGCGAGGGCCATCGGCTCGTTTGCATCCTCTTCGCGCCGGGAACCCGGGCCGCCCGATTGCGGCGCCGTGCCGGCAGCATGGCTGGGAGTGTGCCCCGGCGGGCCTGAACCGGCCCTGAGAGCTCCGTTCATATGGCATTCACCTGGCCGGAAGCGGCGCCGGGGCGCCCGCCGATGGCGCGTGACAGCCGCGCTCCAAGCGGTAGAATGCGCGCTCGGGCCTGCAGGCAGGGCAGGAAAGGGGTCCGATACAATGCGTATGACGGCGTTCGGATTGGCGACGCTGGCGGTGCTTGTGGGCGCCGTCCCGGCAGCGCATGCCGCGGGCGAGCCTGCGGCCTACCGCATGACCACCAGCTACCGCGTCTACTGGCTGGGCCTGCCGGTCTTCAGCGGGTCGGTCACCGGGCGCCGGCTCGACGGCCGCTACGCGCTCGCCTTCAGCTCGCGCTCGATCGGCGTGCTTCGGGTGATGCACCGCTCGCGCGTCGAGGCCAAGGCCGCCGGCATCATCGGGCCCGCGCGCTATCGCCCGCTGCGCTACCGGCTGCGCGCCAAATGGAAGCGGAAGCAGCGCAGCGTCGACATGGATTTCACCGCCGACGGCGGCTTCAGCCTCTCGGTCACGCCGCCCGAAAAACGAAAGCGCGAGCCGGTGCCGCCGGACGTCGCCGCCGCCGCCTTCGATCCGCTGACCGCGCTCCTCCACAGCACCACGGTCCCGCTCGACGCCAAGGCCTGCTCGCTCGCCGTGCCGGTCTTCGACGGCAAGCGCCGCTTCGACGTGCTGTTCGAGCCCGCCGGCAAGGAGACCCTGACCACCCTGATCTCGCCGCTGCTCGACCGCGAGGCGGTCAAGTGCAAGGTCCGCGTCCGCCGCATCGCCGGCTTCACCGACAAGGAGATCAGGGACATGGACAAGTCCAAGGACAAGCAGCCCGTGATCTGGGTCTCCAAGCTGCGCAGCCTGAAGATGTGGATGCCGGTGCACATCACCTACATGAGCAAATGGGGCCCGACCGTCGTCCGCGTCGAGGGCATCGACGTGGCGCCCCTGGCGGAAACCGGCCAGGCGCCGGTCAGGAAGACCGGCTGGACGCCGCCGGCGTCCACGAGGTAGGCGCGGCCGGTCGTCGCGGGCCCGAGCCTCACGCCGCCCCTCCGCCGCCGGCCATTTCGTGCCGCGATTTCACTTCGTGCAGCGCTGTGGGCGCGGCCGATTGGCGGGTCCGCGGCCACGGGCCGCCGCGGCGCCGGGATCGGCCTGCCGGCGATTGGGTCTGGCCCCGGTCCGGCGTTTCCGATTGAATGCGCGGCGCCGAACCCCGATCGATCGAAGGCGGAGCGGATGTTGCCCAAGCGAGAGACCATGCCTACCACGAGCGCCAAGGAGCGCCTGCTCGACGCGGCCTACGAGCTCTTCACCCGGCACGGCGTGCGGAAGGTCGGCGTCGACACGATCCTGGCCGCCTCCGGATGCGCCAAGGCGAGCCTTTACCGGAACTTCGCCTCCAAGGTCGATCTCGCCGTCGCGGTCCTCGACAGGCGCGAGGCGGTGTGGACCCGCGATTGGCTCGAACGCGAAATCAAGGCCCGTCACGCCGATCCGCGCGAGCGCCTGCTGGCGATCTTCGATGTCTTCGACGAGTGGTTCCGGCAGGCGGATTTCGAGGGGTGCTCGTTCATCAACGTGCTGCTCGAATCGGAAACCGGCAGCCCGGTGCGCACGGCCGCCGCGCTCCATCTGAAACGGATTCGCGCGATCGTGCGCAAGCTCGCCGTGGCGGCGGGGCTCGCCGACGCCGACGCCTTCGCCCAGGCCTGGCACATGCTGATGAAGGGCTCGATCGTCTCCGCCGGCGAAGGCAACCGCGAGGCCGCGCGCGAAGGCAAGCGCGCGGCGCAGCTGGTGATCGACGGCTGGCCGCGGCGCTGATCCGACCGGCCCCCACAAGGCGCCGCCGCGACGGCGGCGCCACCGGGTCAGCTCAAATCCTCACAGCCTGGATCGGATCGCATTTGGGTCGGATCAAAAATTGATCCGGCCCAAATGCGTGAATCCGATCTAACTATTTGATGATAGGGCAGAGTCACCTGCTCTAGTCGCATACCCGAGAGTACCGGCGCGTCCACCGGTTCGCGCTTCGCTCCCGGGACCAGGCCGAAAGATCCCGCTCCCGCGCGCCGCACCGGCCGAATGGGGTTGACAGTCGCCACGATCGGGACTGCAATGAGACCGACCGGTCTGTTCCAGCATCGAAGCCGGTTGCGGCGAATGGTTCCGTCCGCCGCCTGATATCCCGGGAGGAAATTGCGATGACCTATGATCCAAGAACCGCGACCGGCATTCCAACCGAGCCGGTCGGCTCGCTGCCCCGGCCGATGAAGCTGCAGCAGGCCTACGCCGCCTACGACGAAGGCAGGATCGACCGCGCCGCGCTGGAGGCCGAGCAGGATGCCGCGGTCCGGGACTCGATCGCGCGCATGGAGGCGACCGGCTCGCCGATCGTCTCCGACGGCGAGCAGCGCTGGTCGAGCTTCGCGACCTATCCCTTCACCGACACCTTGGCCGGCACCGGCCTGGAGGAGCACCTGGCGCCGGGCGGGCAGTATTTCGCCATCTTCTCCGACGGCCACCACCGCCAGCTGCCGCGCCTGGCGAGCGGGCCCTTCCACTACAAGACCTACGCGGCGGATGCGCTGAAGAAGGCCATGGCGATCGCCACCAAGCCGATGAAGCAGGCGGTGATCTCGCCCTCGATGCTGGCGCTGCTCTACCCGCTCGATGAGAGTATCGGCGGCTACGACCGCGAGACCTTCGAGGCCGACCTGATCGCCGAATGCGTCAGGGACGTGCGCCAGGCCTTCGAGGCGGGCGCCGCGCGGGTCTCGATCGACTTCACCGAGGGCCGTCTCGCCTGCCGCAACGATTCCCGCAACCCCTGGACCGGCAAGGGCATGCTGCCGCACTTCGTGGCGCTCATCAACGGCGTGCTCGACGCGTTCCCGGCCGAGGAGCGCGCGCGCATCGGCATCCACACCTGCCCGGGCGGCGACTGCGACGCGGTGCACAGCGCCGACGTGCCCTACAACGAGCTGCTGCCCAGCATGTTCGGGATCAACGCCGGCTACTTCCTGATCCAGCTCGCCAGCGAGCGCGACAAGGAGCAGGTCTACAAGGACATTGCCGCCAGCCTGCGCGAGGACGCCAAGGGCGTGACGCAGATGGCCTATGTCGGCGTGATCAACCCGCAGAACCCGCGGGTCGAGACGCCGGAAGAGGTCCGCGACCAGCTCGTCACGGCGGCCAAGTACATCCCCAAGGAGCAGCTTGGCGCCACCGACGATTGCGGCTTCTCGCCGTTCAGCATCGACGTGAAGCCCAACCACGGCTCGCCCGACCACGCGCGCGACGTGGCCTTCCAGAAGATCGCCAACCGGGTCACGGGCGCCACCATGGCGGCCGAGGCGCTCGGCGTGCACTGACGGGGCAGCCGGGGCCGGCTGCCGCGCGCCCCTGGCCGGTTTCGAGCCTATAGGGGAGTGAGCGGCGGCGGCGCACGCCCCCTCTCCCGCCCGCGCGAGAGGGCCGCTCTCTCACATCCTGGCGAAGCGCCGGCGGTGGTATTCGGCGTTGCCGAAGGCGACGTCGATCATCGAGAGGCGCTTGAAGTAGTGGCCGACCGCCAGCTCGTCGGTCATGCCCATGCCGCCGTGGAGCTGCACCGCCTGCTGGCCGACGAACTTGCCCGACTTGCCGATCTGCGCCTTGGCCGCCGCCGCCGACTTGGCGCGGGTCGCGGGCTCGGCCGCGCCGATCGTCGCCGCCGCGCGGTAGACCACCGCGCGCGACATCGCCTGCTCGTTGAACATCTCGACCAGGCGGTGCTGAAGCACCTGGAACTTGGAGAGCGGCACGCCGAACTGCTGGCGGGTCTTCAGGTACTCCTGGGTCTGCTCGACCAGCGCCGCCATCGCCCCGCAGGCCTCCGCCCCCAGCGCCACCATGGCCCGGTCGACCGCCGCCGCGATCGCGGGATAAGCGCCGCCCAAATCGCCCAGCACGCCCTCGGCCGCGGCGCTCTCCAGGATCACCTCGCCGGCGCGCTGGCCGTCGTTGGTCGCGTAGGCGCGCACCGTGACGCCCTTGGCCCCGGGGTCGACGAGGAAGAGCGTGATGCCTGCCTCGTCGCGCTCGCCGCCCGCCGTGCGCGCCGAGACGATCAGCTTGTCCGCCGCGCCGGCATGCCAGGCGACCGCCTTGTGGCCCGAGAGCGCGTAACCCGCGCCGGCCTTTTCGGCCCTGGTCGCGACCGCGTTCAGATCGAAGCGCGAGCTCGGCTCGCCGTGGGCGACGGCGAGCAGCAGTCCGCCCTCGGCCACCGCCGGCAGGATCGCGGCCTTCTGCTCGTCCGAGCCCGCGTCGGCCACCAGCCCCGCGCCCATGACGACGGTGGCGAAGAAGGGCTCCAGGACGAGCCCGCGCCCGAAGACCTCCATCAGCACCGCGGTCTCGACCGCCCCGCCGCCCAGCCCGCCGTGGTCCTCGGGCAGCGCCATGGCGAGCCAGCCGAGCTCGGCGAAGCGCTTCCAATGCGCGCGGCTGAAGCCCTCGTCGCTGGCGGCCAGCTTGCGCCGCGCCTCGAAGCCGTATTCGTTCTCCACGAAGCGCAGCGCGCTCTCGCGCAGCATCGATTGTTCGTCGCTCAGCTCGGTCGTCATGGATGGTCCCGCCGCTTCCGCTCTTTCCGCCGTCCCACTCACCCCGACCCTCTCCCCCGAGGGGCTGAAACGCCGAAGGCGTTTCAGGGACCCGCGGCCGAAGGCCGTGGGAGGGTGAGGGGGCCTCCCTTGCTTCCCCTAAAGCCCCAGCACCATCTTGGCGATGATGTTCTTCTGGATCTCGTTCGAGCCGCCGTAGATCGAGGCCTTGCGCCAGTTGAAGTAGGTCGGCGCGAGCGGCATCGCGTAGTCGGGGCCGATCGGCTCCTCGTTCCAGCCGGGCTGCAGCGCCTCCGGCACGTAGGGCGCGGCGTAAGGCCCGATGGCCTCGAACAGCAGCTCGGTCAGTCCCTGCTGCACCTCGGTCCCCTTGATCTTGAGGAGCGAGGATTCCGGTCCCGGCGGCTTGCCCTTGGCCTCCTCGGCGAGCGCGTTCAGGACCACCGATTCGAGGCCGAGCAGCTCGAGCTCGACATCGGCGATCCTGTCGGCGAAGCGCTCGTCCTCGATCAGCGGCCGCCCGCCCGACATCTCGCGTCCCGCGATCTCCTTCAGCCTGGCGAGCTGCTTCTTGGAGCGGCCGACCGCGGCGATGCCCGTGCGCTCGTGCCCGAGCAGGAACTTGGCGTAGGTCCAGCCCTTGTTCTCCTCGCCGATCCGGTTGGCGACCGGCACGCGCACGTCGTCGAAGAAGACCTCGTTCACCTCGGCGCTGCCGTCGAAGGTGCGGATCGGCTTCACCGTGATGCCGGGCGATTTCATGTCGATGAGGAGGAAAGAGATGCCCTCCTGGGGCTTGCCCTCGGTCGAGGTGCGCACGAGGCAGAAGATCCAGTCGGCGTATTGCGCGTAGGTGGTCCAGGTCTTCTGGCCGTTGACGACGTAGTCGTCGCCGTCGCGGATCGCCCGCGTCTTCAGCGAAGCGAGGTCGGAGCCGGCGCCGGGCTCCGAATAGCCCTGGCACCACCAGTCCTCCGAGGCGAGGATGCGCGGCAGGTAATGCGCCTTCTGCTCCTCGCTGGCGAAGGTGTAGATGACCGGGCCGACCATGGCGAGGCCGAAGGGGATCAGCATCGGCGTCTGCGCCCGGCCCAGCTCCTCGTCGAAGATGTGGCGCTGCATCGGCGTCCAGCCGGTGCCGCCGTATTTCTGCGGCCAGTTGGGCGCGATCCAGCCCTTCGCGAAGAGGATCTTCTGCCAGCGCACGAAGTCCTCGCGGGCCAGCTTGAGGCCGTTCTCCATCTTCGTCCGGATCTCGGCCGGGTAGCTCTCCTCGATGAAGCGCCGCACCTCGTCGCGGAATTTTTCTTCCTCCGGGCTCAGCACCAGGTCCATGCCCCTCGCCTTTCGATGTCTTGCCGGCCGTCTCGCCGTTCGCGCGACTATACGGCAGGCGGCGAGGCGTTCAAATCGAAGGCATGACGATTTCGCGGCGCGGCTCCCCCTCACCCTCCCACGACCCTGTCGGGTCGCGGGCCCCTCCCTCTCCCCCGAGGGGCGAGGGGGACGCCGCAGGCGTTCCATATGCCTTCGACTCGCATTCCGGGGCCGAGCCGCTATCATCCCCGGCCTCGATACCGGGGGGAACGCGCCCATGACAGACACGGCCGACTACAAAAACCTCTTCGACCTCAGCGGCAGGACCGCCGTCGTCACCGGCTCGACCAAGGGCATCGGCCGGGCGATCGTCGAGGCCTATGCGGCCTTCGGCGCGCGCGTCGCGGTCTCCTCGCGCAAGCCCGACAAGTGCGACGAAGTCCGCGACGCCATTATCGCCTCGGGCGGCGAGGCGATCTCCATCCCCTGCAACATGTCGCGCATGGAGGACATCGACGCCCTCGTCGCCACGGTGACGAAGGAGCTCGGGCGGATCGACATCCTGGTCTGCAACGCCGCGGTCAACCCGCATTTCGGCCCCCTCGCCCAGATCCCCGAGGAGGCCTTCGACAAGGTGCTCGACACCAACGTCAAGAACAACCTCTGGCTCTGCAACAAGGTGATCCCGCAGATGGCCGCGCGGCGCGACGGCGCGGTGGTCATCGTCTCCTCGGTGGGCGGCTTCAAGGGCCATCCCAACCTCGGCACCTACAACATCTCCAAGGCCGCCGACATGGCGATCGCGCGCAACCTCGCCGTCGAGTGGGGGCCGTCGAACATCCGCGTCAACTGCATCTGCCCCGCCGTGGTCAAGACCGACATGGCGCGCGCGCTCTGGGAGGACCCCGAGGTGCAGCGGGCGGCCTCGGAGATCTACCCGCTGCGCCGCCTGGGCGAGCCCGTCGACATCGCCGGCATGGCCGTCTACCTCGCCTCCCGGGCCGGCGCCTGGACCACCGGCCAGAGCTTCATCATCGACGGCGGCATCCTGATCACCGGCGCGGGGGCGTGAGGGGGAGGAGACGCGGCCCGGCCGACGGTCTATTTGCAGGGGCGGGTTTCAAACCCGCCCGCACCGCCCAAGGCAAGTGAACCACAGAGACACAGAGGCACAGAGGCTCAGCGACACAGAGGCACAGAGATCATCCGGGGCGCGGCACCGCATACCCATTCCTCCGTGCCTTTTACTCTGTGTCTCTGTGTCTCTGTGCATCTGTGGTGAAAAACGGGCGGGTTTGAAACCCGTCCGCACCGCCCCAAGGGAAGTGAACCACAGAGACACAGAGGCACAGAGATCATCCAGGGCGCGGCAGCGCATACCCATTCCTCCGTGACGTTTCTCTGTGTCTCTGTGCCTCTGTGGTGAAAAACGGGCGGGATCGAATCCCGACCCCACAAATTAGAGCAAGCGGAGCAACCCCCATGGTCAACTACGTCGCCGTCCTCGTCGCCGCGGTCGCGGGCTTCGCCTTCGGGGGGGTCTGGTACATGTCGCTCGGCAAGCTGTGGATGGCGGCGCTCGGCATGACCGACCATCCCAAGCCCAAGCCCGCCCCCTTCATCATCGCCTTCGCGGCCCAGCTGGTGATGGCCTACATGATGGCCGGCGCGCTCGGCCATCTCGGCACGGTGAGCGTGGTGGCGGGGCTGATCACCGGGGCGCTGCTCTGGGTCGGCTTCGTGGCCACGACCCTGGTCGTCAACCACCGCTTCCAGGGCGCCAAGTGGTCGCTCACCCTGATCGACGGCGGCCACTGGCTCGGCGTCATGCTGGTGATGGGCGCGGTGCTGGGGCTGTTCGGGGTTTAGAGCGCGCCCCTACGCCGAGCCCTCCATCAGCGCCACCCCCTTCTCCGCCAGCCCCGCCACCCGCTCGCCGAAGACGGCGAAGCGCTCGTCCTTGGTCTGGCCGCGCAGGTAGCGGATGTAGATCTGCTGGATGATCACGGCGAGCTTGAAGACGCCGAAGACGTGGTACCAGGTGACGTCGCCGAGATCGAAGCCGGTGCGCTCCGCGTAGCGCGCGACCGCCTGGCCCCGCGTCGGAAATCCCGGCTGGTCGGACGGCATGCCGGTCACCGCGGTCCAGTGCGCGGGGTCGTCCGCTTGCGCCCAGAAGTTCAAGAGATAGCCCACGTCCATCAGCGGGTCGCCGCGCGTGCACATGTCCCAGTCGAGCACGGCGACGCAGATCCCCGGGTCGTCCAAGTCGACCAGCACGTTGTCGAGCTTGTAGTCGTTGTGGAGCAGCGTCACGCGGTCCGAGCTCGGCAGCCCCTCGGCGAGCCAGGCGATCTGCGCGTCGATCTCGGCGCTCTCCTGGTCCTTGGCGGCGTGCCAACGCCTGGTCCAGCCCTGAAGCTGGCGCGCGACGAAGCCCTCGGGGTGGCCGAGGTCGCCCAGCCCCGCGGCATCCGGGTCGACCAGGTGGAGATCGGCCAGCGTGTCGACCAGCATCTCGCCGATACGGCGGCAGAGGCCGGCATCCCCGGCAAACGGCGCGGGGATCTCCTTGCGGATGACGAAGCCGTGGCGGCGCTCCATCACGTGGAAGGGCGCGCCCAGCACGCCCTCGTCCTCGCAGAACACGTGCGAGACCGGCGCCTTTTCGAAGACCTTCGAGAGCGGCGCCAGCACCCGGTGCTCGCGCCCCATGTCGTGCGCCGAGGGGGCGACGGGCCCGAGTGGCGGCCGCCGCACGACGTAGTCCGCCCCGTCCGCGAACGACACCAGATAGGTCAGGTTCGCGTGCCCGCCGCCGTACTGGACGACGCTCATCGCCCCGTCGGTCTCCGGCAGGTTCGCCTTCAACCATGCATCGAGCGGCGCCGGGTCGAAGCGCTCGTCGGCCCGAACGTCGATAGTTTCGGGGTCGGCGGTGATGGCCGTGGTCATACGCCCGAGATTACGGCCACACGGGCGGGTTTAAAACCCGCCCCTGCAACCACCTGCCTACCCGGAGGCCGGTGACCGCGTGTTGCCGGCCTTCCCTTCTTCTCGTCGGTGACCGTGACCACGGTGACGCCATTCCCGGGCTGGGACCGTTACACTGGGATGAATGAATAGGTGCAGATCACTATGTGTTCGGAACGGCGTAGCGGTAGTGGTCGCCGCGCAATCGAAAAGGCTGTAGGCACGATGACGACACGACAGGAGATTTTTGCCCAATCGGCAAAGAAGCTGCGGGCTGACTTCGACGAACTAACGTCAATTCCCCATAACGCCCTCAAGGGGTACGAGGCGGAAGGGGTAATACGGGATTTTCTCAACGGCCACCTGCCCAAGAGATTCGCGGCCGGCTCTGGCTTCATAATCGACCAGCGGGACACTGTATCGCGGCAGACCGATGTTGTTATCTATGACGCATTCAATTGCCCCGTTTATCGAGCGTCCGATGCAGCAGCGATCTTCCCGAGTAACAATGTCGCGGCAGTTGTTGAGGTTAAATCTCGGCTCAACAAGCGGGAACTCAGAGACGCTTGGGACAAGATCGAAAGCGCAAAGAAATTAGCAAAAGTACGGTCGCATCGCACGACGGGATATGTACGCGATCAAACCCTTGGCTGTGTGTTCGCGTTCGACAGCTCGGTCTCATTGCCGACGATCGGTAATTACTACGCAGATTTGCTCAGAGAGCGAGGGATCGGACACCACGTCGACCTAATAGCCGTACTGGACAAGGGTATCATTATGCTAGGCGCGCAATTGCCGGGCCAGGCATGGAACGCTTGCTTTATAGACGAGATGATGACGGGACCCGCGGCGGAAGGCTCACACTTCGGGGTCAGCGTCCATGAAGTCGGGAGAGATACCTTAGACGGGTTCCTGCGGCTGCTACTACCCAATCTGATGGCCTTCCGGAGTCATATGGACCATCCAGGGCTCGCGTGGGAGAGAACTGAATCTGGCGGATTGGGAATGCTTCATTACCTGTTCTCGTACACAGCGGAAATCGATCCTATTCTGCGCGCGACACGACTCAGTGAATATTCCGACCAAGTAGAAGCCGAATTCGCGGCAAACCCAGTTCCTCCGAATTACAGACGCAAGTCCCGGTAGGTCACTACGTGTACCTAATGTGTGCACTTAAGTCCGCCTCTGCCGACGATCAAATCGACTTCGATCACGAAAAACCCCCGTTAGGTCAAGGGCTTGGCGGGTTCCTACAATTAGGCGCGCCGTTCGTATCCGTTCTTATTTGTAGGGGCGGGTCTCAGACCCGCCCGCCCCTGCACCACCTACGCCCGGTTCTCCAGCACCATCATGCCCGCGGCCGTGTTGGAGATCGGGATGTGGTAGTTTCGGTGAACCTCGGAGACCTTGCCCGTCAACGACCCGCGCATGGTGATCCAGTTGATCAGCTCCGCGCCCTGGGCGCCCGCCAGCTCGACGATGTCGTGGATCGAGTACTTCGCCAGCGCTTCGGGGTCGCTGACGATCTTCTCCATGCACATCTGGTCGAAGTCCTTGTTGATGAAGCCCGCCCGGGTGCCGTCGAGCTGGTGCGACAGGCCGCCGGTGCCGATGATCACCACCGTCTCGTCGCTGTCGTAAGATTCGATCGCGCGCCCGATCGCCTGGCCGAAGGCGAGGCACCGGGCCGGTTTCGGCAACGGGTGCTGCACGGTGTTGACGACGACGGGGACCGTCTTGACCTGCGCTTTGGACCGGTCCGGCCAGAACAGCGACATCGGCACGGCGAAGCCATGGTCGACCGCCATTTCCTGGCACGAGGTGATGTCGAACTCGTCGGCAACCAGCGATTCGATCATGTGCCAGGACAAATCCGGGTCGCCGGGGAAGGGCGGCACGGGCTTCAGGCCCCATCCCTCGTCGACATTCGTGTATTCCGGCGCCGCACCCACCGCGAATGTGGGCAGCGCGTCGAGGAAGAAGTTGAGGCCGTGATCGTTGTAGATCACGACGGCGATGTCGGGCTTCACCTCCGCCAGCCATGCGCGCGCCGGCGGAAAGCCCTTGAAGAAGGGCTTCCAGTACGCGTCCTCGAACATCTCGCGGCTGATCGCGTTGCCGATCGCCGGGATGTGGGACGTCGAAAGTCCGCCGATGATCTTTGCCATGGTCTCACCCTCCCGCCGCGACGAGCTTCGCCTTGAACGCGTCGACGCTCATGCCGGTCTGCTGGGCGCCGATGTCCTGCACGCCGAGCCCGAAGATGCCGGCGAACTTCGCCAGGTAGTAGATGTTGCCGCCCGCATCGAGAAGCTCGAGCACGTTGCGGTGCTCGATCGCCGCGCGCTGCTGCTCGTTCAGGCCGAACTTGGTGCAATAGGCGTCCTCGTCGCGCAGGAATTCCCCGCGGTTCGCCGCCTCGTTGAACGAGTAGCACATCTTGTTGAGCGCATAGCCCTTCTGCGCCTGCTTGCCGTCGAACATGACGGTGCCGGGAATCGGCCTTTCAGCCTGGCTTTTTCGAGCCACCGAAGACCTCGCCATTCGATAGTTTAGCCACGCGGGACGGCCCCGCATGGTCAGCCGACCACAACCGCAACCGTCGCGGAATGATTTAGGTCAATCGGGGGAGACGCGGTCAGGCCGTTCGGGCGGATTTGAAACCCGCCCGCGAACAGCAGTGGCAGGATAGGGACCGCGCGACAGGTCGCCCCGCCCTCTCACGCCACCTCGAACAGCCCCGCCGCGCCCATGCCGCCGCCGACGCACATGGTGCAGACGACGTACTTCGCGTTGCGGCGCTTGCCCTCGATGAGGGCGTGGCCGACCATGCGCGCGCCCGACATGCCGTAGGGATGGCCGATCGAGATCGCCCCGCCGTCGACGTTGAGCGTCTCGTCGGGAATGCCGAGCGTGTCGCGGCAATAAAGCACCTGCACGGCGAAGGCCTCGTTGAGCTCCCACAGGTCGATGTCGTCCATCTTCAATCCCGTCTTCTCGAGAAGCTTGGGCACGGCGAAGACCGGGCCGATGCCCATCTCGTCGGGATTGGTGCCGGCGACCGCCATGCCGCGATAGATGCCGAGCGGCGTGAGCCCGCGCCTTTCCGCCTCCTTCGCCTCCATGAGCACGGCTGCCGAGGCGCCGTCGGAGAGCTGCGAGGCGTTGCCGGCGGTGATGTGCCTGCCTTCCTTCACCGCCATGCCGTCCTTGAAGACCGGCTGCAGCGACGACAGGCTTTCCATGTCGGTGCCGGGGCGGTTGCCCTCGTCGCGCTCGAGCAGCGTCTCCTCGCGTGTGATCTCCGAGGTCTCGCGGTTCTGCACCAGCTTCACCGAGGCCAGCGGCACGATCTCGTCGTCGAAGCGCCCGGCCTGCTGCGCCGCCGCCGTGCGCGCCTGGGACTGCACCGAATATTCGTCCTGCCGCCCGCGCGGCACGCCGTAGCGCTCGGCCACGGTCTCGGCGGTCTCGAGCATGGTCATGTAGATCGCCGGCATGTGCTCGACGATCCAGGGATCGCGCGCGCGGGTCAGGTTCATGTCCTTGGTCTGGACCAGCGAGATCGACTCGAGCCCGCCGCCGACGGCGACCTGCATGCCGTCGTCGACGATCTGCTTGGCCGCCGTGGCGATCGCCATCATGCCCGAGGAGCACTGGCGGTCGATCGTCATCCCCGGCACCGTGTCGGGCAGCCCGGCGCGGATCGCGCATTGCCGCGCCGTATTGGTGCCGGTCGAGCCCTGCTGGAGGGCCGCGCCCATGATCACGTCCTCGATCTCGGCCGGGTCGACGCCCGCCCGCTCGACCGCGTGCCGGATCACGTGGCCGCCCAGCGCCTGCGCCTGCGTGTCGTTGAAGGCGCCGCGATAGGCCTTGCCGATCGGCGTCCGCGCCGTCGAGACGATCACCGCTTCCCGCATGGTCTTTCTCCTTCGTTCCGTCGGGCGAGGGCCTCCCCCCACCCTAGCCCTCCCCCCGCCGGGGCAGGGCTATCGCATTTGGGCAAGTATAGAGAGGAGGAACATATCGTCCCATCCGGCTTTTTTGATTTTTCGCCGGATGGATGCCTTGTCGGGGTGGGATCGCAGCAGGTTGAGGGCGAGCTT
>Ga0302046_10002209_pt1 | contig 18187 bp, 15 predicted proteins | sample RVTome_11_FD_200261 | JGI IMG/M metagenome (GOLD analysis project Ga0302046, IMG submission 200261) | Soil microbial communities from uranium-contaminated site in the Upper Colorado River Basin, Wyoming, United States - RVT147D111 (version 2) ...
CGGTGTAGGGCAGGTCGAGCACGGCCTCCCGGAAGGCGGCGGTGGCGGTCTGTACGCGCTCGGAGAGCACCGCCTCCTGCTCGCGCGAGAGGGTCGGGATGGGGCCCACGTGGGCCAGATACAGATCGAGATTCGAGCGCAGGGCGCGCTCGCGACCTTCGCTACCGGATCCGCGCCACATGGTCTTCCAGCTCCTCCAGACGGTGGATGGTGTCGACGCCGGGTACGGCGAGCGCGCCCGCCGCGCAGCCCCCCAGCCAGATGCGCACGCGCTCGGGCAGCGCCCGGCGCAGGGCGCGGATCTCGCGCTCGGCGCGCGCCGCGTCGTCTCCCGCGACGCCGAGGGCCACGGCCTTGGCGCCGAGCGTGCGCGCGGCGAGCGTGAGCTCGTCCGCCGGCAGGTCCGGGCCCAGGTAGACCGAGCGCACGCCGGCGCCGAGCGCCCAGGCGGCCGCGATCAACGCGCCGAGCTCGTGACGCTCGCCCGCGGGCGTGGAGAACAGCACGGTGGGGCCGGTCGCGGCGGCGCCGTCGCGGCGCACGGTGGGACCGAGCAGGCTGCGCAACGCGGCCGAGGCGGCGTGCTCGGCGGCCACCGAGAGCTCGCCGCGCTCCCACTCCTCGCCCACCCTGCGCAGGAGCGGCACGGCCAGCTCCTGGGCGAAGCTGCGCGGGCCGAGCACCGCCAGCTGGAGCGCGAGCGAGCGCTCCACGCGGTCGATGTCGAGCCGGCGGAGCGAGTCGAGGATCTGCTCGACCGGGAGGGCCTCGCTGACCGCCCCGCGCCTCGCGTCGCCGCCGAACTCGAGCCGGCGCGCGACCTCCTCGTCGGGCAGCAGCGCCACCTGGCCGATCGGGTGGCCGGCGTCCACCGCTCGCCGCAGCAACCGCAGGCGCCGCACGTCGCGCTCCGAGTAGCGGCGCGAGCCGCCGGGGGTGCGGCGCGGCTGCACGGCCCCATAGCGCCGCTCCCAGGCGCGCAGGGCATGGGCCGAGATGCCGGTCATGCGGGCCACGGCTCCCGGGGCGTAGTGGGCCTCCTCCCGTTCGATCGCGCTCATCCGTCTCCTCCCTGGGCTGCTCCGACCGGGACCGGGCAGGACGAGCCAATGTCTAGCTCTGTGTCCATTTATTGTCAAACTTTCTATTGACAATATCTGGACAAAAGTCCATGTTCCTTCCCCTCGTCGCCTACCCCCGGGGGTCCCCATGGAGAGCTGGAAGATCGCGGTCCTGTACGACGGCGACTGCCCGTTGTGCCGCCGCGAGGTGGCCTGGCTGCGTGACCGCGACCCGGCCGGCAGCGTCGCACGCTTCGAGGACATCGCGGCGCCGGGCTTCGAGGCCTCGCGCTACGGCCGGAGCCAGGCGGAGCTCATGGCGCGCATCCACGGCGTGCTGCCCGACGGGAGGCTGGTGGAGGGCGTCGAGGTGTTCCGGCGCGTCTACGCGGCGGTGGGCCTCGGCTGGCTGGTGGCGCCCACGCGCTGGCCGCTCCTGCGGCCGCTGTGCGACGCGGCCTACCGCTGGTTCGCGCGCAACCGGCTGCGCCTGACGGGCCGGGCCGACGCCTGCGACGAGCACACCTGCACGCCATCGGCACGGAGCGCCGCCGGGCGGTGAGGGCGATCCACTGGTTCCGCAACGACCTGCGCCTGCGCGACAACACCGCGCTGGCCGCCGCCGCGCGGCAAGCCGAGGCGGTGCTCCCGCTGTTCGTGCTCGACGACCGGCTGCTGCGCGGGCCGGGCGCCGGCGCGGCGCGCGTGCGCTTCCTGCTGGACTGCCTGCGGCGCCTGTCCGCCGATCTCGAGGCCGCCGGCTGCCCGCTCCTGGTCCGCCGGGGCCGGCCCGAGCGGGAAATCCCGCGCCTGCTCGCCGAGACGGGCGCCGGGCTGCTCTGCTTCAACCAGGACGAGTCCCCCTTCGCGCGCGCGCGGGACGCCCGCGTGACGGCGGCTGCCGGCAAGGCCGGCGCGCGCGTGCTCGCCTGCAAGGACCGGGTGGTGTTCGACGCGAGCGAGATCCGCTCGGCCGGCGGTAGCGGCTACGTGGTCTACACGCCGTATCGCAAGGCCTGGTACGCACGCCTGCGCGAGTTGCCCCGCCCGGAGTCGCGACCGCGCCTGCGGCCCTTCCCCGGCGCGCCAGCGTCGCTTGCGATTCCCGACGCCGCGCAGCTCGGCTTCGGCGGCGAAGCGCTCGAGCTGCCGGCCGGCGGCGAGGCCGCCGCGCGCCGGCGCCTGGACGCCTTCCTCGACGGCCCGGCTGTCGACTATGCCGCCGCGCGCGACCGCCCGGACCGGGCCGGCACCTCGCGGCTCTCGCCGTACCTGCGCTTCGGCGCGCTCTCCGCGCGCACCTGCGTGGTGCGCGCCGTAGCGGCCGCCCGCGAGCGGCGCGCAGCCGCGGCCGGCCTCTACAAGTGGGTGGACCAGCTCGCCTGGCGCGACTTCTACCACGCGATCCTGCGCGAGCACCCCCACGTCCTGCGGCGAAACCAGCGCCGCGAGCTCGACGCCTTGCGCTGGGAGGACGACGAGCAGGGCTTCGCGGCCTGGTGCCAGGGCCGCACGGGCTACCCGATCGTCGACGCCGGCATGCGCGAGCTCGCGCGCACCGGCTGGATGCACAACCGCGTGCGCATGATCGTGGCGAGCTTCCTGACCAAGGATCTCCTGATCGACTGGCGGCGCGGCGAGCGCTTCTTCTTCCAGCAGCTCGTGGACGGCGACCCGGCGAACAACAACGGCGGCTGGCAGTGGGCGGCCTCCACCGGGACCGACTCCCAGCCGTACTTCAGGATCTTCAACCCCACGAGCCAGGCCCGGCGCTTCGATCCGGAAGGCACGTACGTCCGGCGCTGGCTGCCCGAGCTCGCGCGGCTCGACCCGCGCCGGATCCACACGCCCTGGGAGGCGCCGCTCGACGCCCCCGACTACCCTGCTCCGATCGTGGATCACGCCGAGCGCCGAGTGCTGGCCCTCGAGCGGTTCGAGGCCGCGCGCGCCGCCGCGCGGAGCGCATGACGAACACCGCTTTCGGCCAGGGCCCGATCCGCATCGGCATCTCGAGCTGCCTGCTGGGCGAGGAGGTGCGCTTCGACGGCGGGCACAAGCGCGACCGCTTCCTCACCGACGTGCTCGGCCCGTTCGTCGAGTGGGTGCCCGTCTGCCCCGAGGTCGAGCTCGGCATGGGGATCCCGCGCGAGGCGGTCCACCTGGAGTCCGCCGGCGACGATTCCGGCGTGCGCATGGTGGGCGTGAAGTCGGGCACCGACCACACGGCCGCCATGGGCCGCTTCGTCCGCAGCCGCGTCCGCACGCTCGGGGAGCTCGACTTGTGCGGCTACGTGCTGAAGAAGGGCTCGCCCTCCTGCGGCATGGAACGCGTGCGCGTGTTCCGAGGCAAGGGCATGCCCTCGCGCGACGGCCGGGGCCTGTTCGCGGCCGGCCTGATGGAGCGCCTGCCGCTGCTGCCCGTCGAGGAAGAAGGCCGCCTGCACGACCCGCCGCTGCGGGAGAACTGGATCGAGCGCGTCTTCGCCTACCGGCGGCTGCGGAACCTGTTCGCGGAGCGCCTCTCGCGCCGCCGGCTCGTGGAGTTCCACACCGCCCACAAGCTCCAGCTCATGGCCCACTCGCCCAAGGCGAACCGGGAGCTCGGGCGGCTCGTGGCGGAGGCGCACGCCCTCCCGGCCCCCGAGCTGCGCAGCCGCTACGAGAGCGGATTCATGGAGGCGCTCGCCCACAAGGCCACGCCCGGCCGCCACCGCAACGTGCTCGAGCACATGCTCGGCTACTTCCGCGATCGCCTGGACGCGGAGACGCGCGCCGAGATGGCCCGCCTGGTTGCCGACTACCACGCGCGCCTGGTCCCGCTGGTGGTGCCGCTCAGCTTGATCGCCCACTACGTGCGCAAGCTCGACGTGGCCTACCTGCGCGGGCAGGTATACCTGGCGCCCCATCCCAAGGAGCTGATGCTGCGCAACCACGTCTGAGACGCGCGCAGGGCTACCAGATCCCCGCGCGGCGGCTCATGCCCAGGGCGTCGATGCCCTCGGTGCGGCGGGTGACGCTGCGCAGCTGCTCGGCGAAGCGCTTGCGCCGCTCGGCCAGCTCCGGAGCGCTCGGGTCCAGCAGGCCGCGGTTGCGCGCCAGCTTGAGCGCGGTCTGGAACAGCACCTTGGAGACCGACTCCTCGCTGCGCATGCGGCGCTGGAGCCGGTACTGGCGGCCGCGCGCCAGGCAGCGCGCCAGGAAGGCGGGCTCGTCGAAGTCCCGCGTCGCCTCGAGCTCCTCGAGCTCGTCGCTCACCACGCGGTAGGCCTCCACGAACGGCCGCACGGCGCGATGGGCGCTGTAGGGGGTCCAGGCGGTGATCAGGCGCAGGATCGATTCGGCGCCCCCGGCCACGCGCTGCTGCCAGTCGGGGGCCTGGAGCGCGAGCTCGTCGCGCAGCTCGTCGCGGAAGGCCTCCTTGCCCGCGAAGAAGAACTCGAACTTGAACAGGTCGCGCAGGGCCATGGCCTCGTTCCAGAGCTCGGCCAGCGGGTCCTCCACGTCGGGCTCGGCCGCGCGCAACAGGGCGAGCTCGCAGATCGACGGGTTCACGAAGAAGTGGGCGATGGTGTTGCGGTAGTAGGCCGCCGTCAGGTGCTGGTCCGACTCGATGCCGTAGACGGGCTCGGGCCCCTGGTCGTAGCAGGTGAGCACGCGGTTGCGGACCAGGGCGTCCAGGGCGCGACGGATGCCGCTCGGCGTCTCCAGGTCGAGATCGCCGATGGTGGGCAGCTTGCGCCGCCGCACGTATTCCAGGCGCGGCGACAGCACGTCGCGCACCTGCTCCACGCTGAGCGCCCGGTCGCCGCGGCCCAGGAGCACCATGCAGATCAGCGAGCTCGCGGTGATCGGCGTGGCGCGGTTCACGCGGGTCGACACCTCGAAGGCGATCTTCTGGGTGGCGAGATTCACCTCGTCGGCCTGGGGCTCGGCCGCCGGGTCGGGCGGGCCCAGCACCCGCGAGAGCGACAGCGGCTCGCCGAAGCGCATGTGGATGCGCCCGTAGGGCCGGCGCAGGGAGCGGATCACGCCCAGGAACCAGCCGAAGCTCTCGGTCTGCTTGGCGCCGCCGGTCTGCTCGGCGGCGTAGCTGCGGACGTCCTGGATCTGGTCGTAGGCGATGGAGACGGGCAGCAGCACCACGTCCTCGGACTTGCCGCGCCGGTAGGCGTCCACCACGTAGGCCAGCATCCCGTAGCGCGGCGGCAGCATCTTGCCCGAGCGCGAGCGGCCGCCCTCGATGTACCACTCGAGCGGGAAGCGCTTCTCCACCAGGTAGTCCACGTACTGGCGCAGGACGAACTTGTAGACCTCGTTGTCCTTGAAGCTGCGCCGGATGAAGAACACGCCGCTGCGCCGCCACAGGGCGCCCAGCGGGAAGAAGTTCATGTTGATGCCGCCGGCCGTGTGGTTGGGCGGGTGGCCGTTCTCGTGCAGCACGTACTGGAGCGAGAGGTGATCGAGGTTCGACTTGTGGGAGGGCAGGAACACCACCGGGTGACGCTGGGCGATCGCGTAGATGCCCTCGAGCTGCTCGCGGTCGTAGTCGATGGCCTCGGCGTAGCCGCGCGTGTAGAGCCAATGGATGAAGCGCGCCACCAGGTCGATGACCAGCGGGCTGTGGGTGGCGGCGATCTCGCGCAGGTAGCGCGACGCCTCGCGCGTGACCGCCTGGGGGTCGCGACCGAGCTGGCGCGCCAGCCGCTCGATCCCGCCGCGGAACGCGGGGCGTGCGAGGATGTCCTGGTGGACGAAGCGCGGGACCTTGTAGCGCATGCCGCGCAGCCTGCGCTCGGCGCGCTCCAGCGCCAGCGCGGCCTGACGCGCCACGTACTCGGCGAGCCCGGTGGTCTCGGCACCCGGCCCGCCGCAGGCCGCCCGCCAGCGTGCGCGCAGCTCCGAGGCGGGCGCCGGCTCGCCGGCCACGATCCGGCAGCGGTCGGGCGCGCGGGCGCGGATCCAGTGCTGGCGCAGCCAGCCCGGGTCGCGGGGGTCGCCGAGCGCGAGCAGGTCGCGGAAGTGCACCTCGCGGCGGCCGGCGTGCTTCGGTGCCAGCCAACACACGCGCAGCGGCACGAGCAGCGGGTCGTCGCCCGCGGCCAGCCGCGCCTCGAGCCGCGGGTCCAGGCGCCCTTTGCCGCCGTGGCGCGTGGCGGGGATCGGGAGCTTCTCCACGTCGGCTTCGGCGAACCCGTCGGGCCGGTGCGAGTCGACCCAGCCCTCGAGCAGGCGGCGCTCGAGCGGGCTCGCCGCGTCCAACAGGAACACGAAGCGCCCGGACGGGCTGGCCGGCCAGGTCGGCACCTCCAGCGGCGCCAGGGGGGGTCCGGTCTCCGGGGGCTCGGCCATGCGCGGGATTGTATCCGCAACCGCAAGCGGGCGGGGACGCGTTCGGGCGCCCCGCGACGCCGCACCGTGTTCCCGGCGCCGGGCTCGCGGCTCAGCGCGCCGCGAGCCAGTCCACCGCCAGGTTGGCCATGGCGCGCACGCCGAGCTCGAGGGCGTCCTCGTCCACCCGGAACAGCGGCGAGTGGTTGGGCGCGACGTCCTCGGGGCGCGAGCCCGGCGGGCGGATGCCGAGCCAGAAGTAGAAGCCCGGCACCTCGCGGGCGAAGGCGGAGAAGTCCTCGGCGCCCGTGCGCGGCGGCGCCTCGATCACGCGGCCCGGAGCCACGCGCTCGAGCGTCGGGAGCATGGCCCGGACCAGCTCGGGGTCGTTCCAGGTGACGGCGTTGCCGCGCTCGATGGTGACCTCCACGCGCGCGCCGGCGGTGGCGGCCATGCCTTCGGCCGTGGCGCGCACCCGCTGGTGCAGCAACTCGCGCTGCACGGGATCGAGGGAGCGGATCGTGCCCTCGAGCTCCACGGTCGCGGGGATGATGTTGCCGCGCACGCCGCCCTGGATGCGGCCGATGGACACCACCGAGGGGATGCGCACGTCCACCTCGCGCGCGGGCAGGGCCTGGAGCGCCAGGATGGTGCGGGCGGCCACGGTGATCGGATCGACGCCCCGCCAGGGCGCGGCGGCGTGGGTCTGGGTGCCGTGGATGGAAAGGCGCAGGCGGTCGGAGCTGGCCATGGCGCCGCCCGCGCGCCAGCCGATCTCGCCCGTCTCGTGCTCGGGCACCACGTGCAGGCCGAAGATCGCGCCGGGCTTCGGGCTCGCGAACACGCCCTGCTCGAGCATGAGTGGCGCGCCGCCCTGCTCGCCCCGGGGCGGGCCTTCCTCGGCGGGCTGGAACACGAACATCACCGAGCCGGGGACCTGCTCGCGCATGTCCGAGAGCACCTGGGCGACGCCGAGCAGGATGGCCACGTGGGCGTCGTGGCCGCAGGCGTGCATCACGCCCACCTCGCGCCCTTCGTATTCGGTGCGCACGCGCGAGGCGAAGGGCAGGCGCGTCTCCTCGGTCACGGGCAGCGCGTCCATGTCGGCGCGCAGCGCCACCACGGGGTCGGGCCGCGAGCCCTCGAGCAACGCCACCACCCCCGTGTGGGCCACCTGGCGGCGCACCACGAGGCCCATGCGATCGAGCTCCTTGGCCACGAGCTCCGCGGTGCGGACCTCGCGATTGGAGAGCTCGGGGTGCTCGTGCAGGTCGCGGCGCCAGGCCACCACCTGCTTCTCGACCTTGCCGGCCGCCGCGGCGATCGCCTGGGCCCGCACGCCCGCCGGGCGCGTGCGCGCGTCGCCCGCGTCCGGCTCGTCGCCGCACGCGGCGAGCAGGCCCGCGCAGCAGAGCACGGCGGTCCATCTCCTCGAGCGCTGCATCCGGTTCCCCACGGTCGTGTCCTCCCCGTCTCCCGAGCGTCCTTGTCTCCCGGGCGACGCCCAGGGTAACGTCCGGTGTCCCTGGGGGCAGGAGTCGCCATGTACGATCAGCCGCGATGGGCCCGGGAGGCGGCCGTCCCGATCCTGGCGGGCCTGATCTGGCTGTGGTGCGCCGCGAGCTTCGGGGTGGTGGGCTTCACCTTCTCCCTGATCCCCGGCGTGCTGCTCCTGGGCTCCGGAGCGTCGTTGCTCTTCTGGCCCGGTGACGACCGCATCACCCAGTTCGCCGCGCTGGGCGGGCTGCTCGGCGTGCCGCTGGCGCTGCCCGTGTTCCTCGTGTCCGGCTTCGGCCTCGGTGTGGTGCTCGTGGGCTTCTCGGCGGCCGCGTTCGTGGCGGCCGGCGTGGCCGCGATCCGCCAGGAGCCCCACGTACCCCACGTCCCGGCACCCACGCTCGACCTGCGCACCGCCGCCCAGGTGGGCGTGGACGAGGCGCTCCTGGCCACCATGGTGCTCACGCGCCGTTCGCCCTGGGGCCGCGAGCGCGACCGCATCCTGCGCGAGGCCGAGCAGGCGCGCGCGGTCTTCGCGGGGCACGGTTGGCTCGACAAGCCGGCCGACTACCACCGCACGCCCCCGGAGCTCGCCCGCGTGGCCGTGACCCACGGACGCACGATCGGGATCGACTACGAGGAGTGGAGCTTCGAGAGCGGCTACGAGCCCGCCGAGGACGAGCCGGCGCGCGAGCGCTGGCTCTCGTACGGCCCGAATCGCACGGCCTACGCCCGCGTGCTGCGCGCGCGGGCGGCGGACCGGCCGTGGCTCGTCTGCTTCCACGGCTACCAGATGGGCTGGCCGCTCACCGACGTGGCCGCCTTCCAGCGCGTCTGGCGGCGCCACGACCTGAACGTGGTGCTGCCCGTGCTGCCGCTGCACGGCCCGCGCAAGGTCGGCCGCCGCAGCGGCGACGGCTTCCTGGACGGCGACATCCTGAACTCGGTCCACGCCGAGGCCCAGGCCATGTGGGACGCGCGCCGCATCCTCTCGTACCTGCGCGCCCAGGGAGCGCCGGGGATCGGCGTGTTCGGGCTGTCGCTCGGCGGCTACAACACGGCGCTGCTGGCCTCGCTCGACGCCGGGCTCGCCTGCGCCATCCCGGGCATCCCGGCCACCGACTTTTCGCGGCTGATCTGGCGCCACGGTGCGCCCCTCGAGCTGCGCTCGGTGGAGCACCATGGCTTCCGGCGCGCCATCGCCGACGAGGTGCTGCGCGTGGTGTCGCCGCTCGAGCTCGAGCCGCGCGTGCCCCAGGAGCACCGCGCCATCTTCGCCGGCACCGCCGATCGGCTGGTGCCGCCCGACCAGGTCCACGACCTGTGGGAGCACTGGGGCCGCCCACGCATCCACTGGTACCAGGGCGGCCACATGACGTTCCTGATGGACCCGCGGGTGGAGCGCCTGATCGGCGAGACGTTGCGCGGGGCCGGGCTCGTTTGACTTCGCTCCGAGCTCGGTCGGCTTCGCTCGGCCGCGCCTCGCTGCGCGCAGGCCGACTCGAGGGTCGGCCTGCTTGCGGGTCTGGATCGCTGCTAGCAGGCTGCTAGAGGCGGAGGTCGTTTCCCCGCCAGGGCGTGCTGTCCACCGCCGGGTCGCCGAACCGCGCGCGCAGCGCGTCGATCCACTCCAGGACGTCGGCCAGGTCGATCCTCCGCCGGGCGGGGTCGTTGGAGGAAGCCTGGACCTCGAGGCCGATCAGGTCGGTGGCGTCGACCACGGGCAGGAGGTCGTCTGCGCGGGTCGGGTCGGGGAGCGCTCGGCGGAGTCCGGGGCACGCCGGCCCAGGCGAGGTCCCACGAGCTCAGCTCGAGGCGCGGCGGGCGTCGCGGGCGGCGAGCTCGGCGAGGATCTGCTGGTGGCGGGCGCGCGTGAGCGGGTAGCCGCGCGCGAGGAAGGCGGCGAGCAGCACGAGCCCGCTGGTGCCGACGGACGCGAGCCAGCGCACCGCGGTGCGGGCCGACTCGGGCGCCACGGCGTCGCGGCCCTCGGGCAGGCCGGCCAGATCCAGGAACAGGCCCGCCGCGCCCACGGCCAGCGCGCCGCCGAGCTTGCGCAGGAAGGTGAAGAATCCGTTGTACAGACCCTCGCGACGCTCGCCGGTGACGAGGTCGTCCGCGTCCACCACGTCGCCCACCATGGACCAGGGCATCAGGTCGGCGGCGCAGTAGCCGATGGCGACCAGCGGCGCGAAGCAGATCACGAGCCAGCGCGGCCAGTCCGGCTCCGCGAAGAAGAAGGCCAGGTTGCCGACGCCCCACCACAGCGCGCCCACGGCGAAGACCGTGGACTTGTCCATGCGGTGCGAGACGGCGAGCCACAGGGGCAGCGAAGCCACCACCGCCGTCAGGAACAGCGCCATGGCGATCTCGAAGTCGCCGCTGCGGCCCAGGCAGTGGGTGAAGTAGAGGATCAGGACCGCGCCGACCAGGTCCATGGCGATGCGGCTCACCAGGTAGAAGCCCATGAGCTGCATGTAGGCGCGGTGGCGCAGGAGCGCGCGGACGCCCTCGCGCAGGGAGAGCGCACTCTCGCGGGTCTGGAACTCCGGGCGCTCCCAGGTGACGGCGTGCACGGCGAGCCAGGGCGCGGCGATCAGCACGCCGTAGCCCACGGCCGTGAGCGCGTAGGAGCCGGCGGTCGCCTCACCGCCGCCCACGGCGGTTGCAACCGGGCGGATCGAGATGGCCGCGAAGATGCCCAGGATCGAGCCCGCGTTGCGGAACACGTTGAGCGAGGTGCGCCCGTCGTAGCTGCGCGCCATCTCGGGGATCAGCGCCAGGTAGGGGACCGAGAGCATGGTCATGGACAGCGAGAGCAGCACGTACCAGAGCGTGTACCAGGCGAAGCGCGCCGCCTGGGCCTCCACGGGCGCGGGCGCCCAGAGCATGGCGAAGGCGATCCCGAACGGGACCGCGCCCAGCAGCAAGTACGGCCGGCGGCGACCGCTGCGCCAGCGCGTGTGGTCGGAGATGCGCCCCATCAAGGGGTCCGTGAACGCGTCCACGGTGCGGCCGATCAGCGGGATCAGGCCCGCGAGCGCCGGGCGCAGCTCGGCGTACTGGGTGAGGAAGTAGAGCGTGTAGACCATGGAGAGCGACGCCAGCACGGTGTTGACCGTGAAGTCGCCGGTGCCGAACACCGCCTTGCGGGCGACGGTGAGGCGCGGGTCCTCGCCCTCCTCGGCGCCGGTCGCTCGCGGGGCTGCGGTCAACGGCGCCTTCTCCCTGGCCCGGGGGCCGCGCCCATTCTATATCTGTGCCGATGATCGCGGCAGTCTTGTTCGACCTGGACGGTGTGCTGATCGACAGCCGCGACGCCTGGTACCACCTGCTGTGCGCCGCGGCGCGCGACCTCGGGTACCCGTCGATCCAGCGCGACGTGTTCGACGCCTCCTTCGGGCAGGGCATCGCTGCCGACGTGGCGCAGTTCTTCCCGCGCACCACGCCCGCCGGGCTCGAGGCCTACTTCGACGCGCACTTCCTGGAGCACGCGCGCCACGTGCTGGTGGATCCCGCCGCGGCGCCCGTGATGCAGGCGCTCGCCCAGCGTGGCATCGCCGTTGCCATCGTCACCAACACCACCTCGGCCCTGGCGCGCGAGACGGTGCGCGGCGCCGGGCTCGAGCCCGACCTGCTGGTGGGCGCGAGCGACGTGCCCCACGGCAAGCCCGCGCCCGACATGGTGCTGCTGGCCTGCGAGCGGCTGGGCGTCCCGCCCGGGCGGGCGCTCCTGGTGGGCGACTCGCGCTTCGACCGCGCCGCCGCCCGCGCCGCCGGCGTGCGCTTCGTCGGCTACGGCCTTGCGGGCGACGCCCGCATCGATCGCCTCCCCGAGCTGCTCGCCCTCCCCGACCTCGCCTGATGCGCGCCTAGAAGCCCTTGCGGTAGAGCGTCACGACGGCGGCGCCGCCGAGGCCCAGGTTGTGCTGGAGCGCGAGCTTGGCGCCCTTCACCTGGCGCTTGTCGGCCTCGCCGCGCAGCTGCCAGTTGAGCTCGGCGCACTGGGCCAGGCCCGTGGCGCCCAGCGGGTGGCCCTTGCTGATCAGGCCGCCCGACGGGTTCACCACCACCTGGCCGCCGTAGGTCTGGGCGCCCGAGTCCACGAACTCGCCCGCCTTGCCCTCGGGGCACAGGCCGAGCGCCTCGTAGGTGATCAGCTCGTTGGCCGAGAAGCAGTCGTGGAGCTCCACCACGTCCACGTTCTCGGGACCGAAGCCGCTCTGCTCGTAGACCTTGCGCGCGGCGTTGCGCGTCATGTCGTAGCCCACGAGCTTCATGTCGCTCTTCTCGGCGAAGGAGCTCTGGTAGTCCGTGGTCATGGCCATGCCGATGATCTCCACGGCCTTGCTCTCGAGGCCGTGCTGCTTCACGAAGTCCTCGCTGGCCAGGATCGCCGCGCCCGACCCGTCGGAGGTGGGGCAGCACTGGAGCTTGGTGAGCGGGTCGTAGATCATGGGCGCGTTCTTGATGTCCTCGAGCGAGTACTCGTCCTGGAACTGCGAGTAGGGGTTGTTCACCGAGTGCTTGTGGTTCTTCCAGCCGATCTTGGCGAAGTGCTCGGGCGTGGTGCCGTAGCGCTCCATGTGCTCGCGGCCGGCGTTGCCGAAGAACTGCGGCGCGGCCGGGGCCTTGGCGAAGCCGCGCTTCTCGATCATGGCCTTGGCGTGCTGGTCCATGGGGTTGGTGCGGTCGGTGTACTTGATGCCGAGCGACCCCTTTTCCATCTTCTCGAAGCCGAGCGCCAGCACGCAGTCGGCGATCCCGCCCTCGATGAACTGCTTCGCCATGAACAGCGCCGTGGAGCCCGTGGAGCAGTTGTTGTTCACGTTGTAGATGGGGATGCCGGTGAGTCCCAGCGTATAGACGGCGCGCTCGCCGCAGGTGGAGTCGCCGTAGCAGTAGCCGACGCAGGCCTGTTCGATGAGCTCGTAGGAGATCCCGGCGTCGGCGAGCGCGCGGGTGCCCGCCTCCTTGGCCATGTCGGGGTAGTCCCACTGCTTGGACCCGGGCTTCTCGAACTTGGTCATGCCCACGCCGACCACGTAGACCTTGCGTCCCATCTGGCTGTCTCCTGGCTTGGATTGATTCGCGAGTCAACGCAGCTTAGCAGCGGCGACCCCGGACGTCCGCCCGGGGCCGTCGAACGCGCAAGCCCTCGTCCCGGCTAGGCTTCCGGCCGGGGATCCACCTGGAGGGGCGATTCGTGGCGCGCCCGCGCGAGCGGCTCTTCCTCGAGCAGCTCGTCGTCGGCCAGCGGCGCGTCCGCGGGATCTTCGAGCGCCGCACCGTCGTCCGCGCCGGCGCCCGGCAGCCCCTCCATGGGTGCAGTCGGCTCGATGCGCAGCGCGCCCTCGGGGCAGAGCGTCTCGGCGCCCTGGGCCAGGTGCTGGTAGATGCTGCGGTACTGGAGCGTCATCTCGCGCAGCAGGTCCGAGGTCTGCCGGAAGTGGCTCACCACCTCGGCCTGGTAGCCCGAGAGCTCGGAAACCGCCTGCTCGCGCTCCTGCTCGGCGGTGGCGGTGCGCGCCTCGAGCTCCGCGCGCGCGGCCTCGAGCTGGGCGATCTGGCCCTCGCGCGCGTCCACGCGGACCTCGAGCTCCTCGATGCGCTCGCGGTCCCTGGGCCGGCCGCGCCGGCCGATCAGGATCCCGAGCGCCAGCGCCACCACGGCCGCCGCGGCGGGAATCAGGTAGGGGGCGAATGCGTCCACGGGGCTCCCTCCTCGACGAAGACGACGAGGCGCCAGACTACCGCAGCGCGAAGGCCCCGCCGAGGAATTCGCGCGAGGCATCAGCCCCCGGCCTGCCGTCGGGTCCGACGCGCGAACGGCAGGACGGCGAGCAGGGCCGCCAGGGCGCCCGGCCAGTCGCCCCAGCGCTCGTAGAAGCTCCGGCCGTCGAGCATGCGGACCGTGGCGCGCGCGTGCTCGCGCGTGAGCAGGCCGGTGCGCACCACCACGCGGCCCGTCGGGTCGACCACCGCGCTGATGCCGCTGTTGGTGGCGCGCACCAGGTAGCGGCGGTGTTCGACGGCGCGCAGGCGGGCCAGGGCCAGGTGGATGCCAGGCTCCTGGGAGTCGCCGAACCAGCCGTCGTTGGCCAAGCTGACCAGCAGGTGGGGCCGCGCCGTGCGCACCATGCGCCGCACGAAGGCCGGGCTCACGGCCTCGTAGCAGATGGGTGTCGAGATGCGCCAAGGCCCGAGCGAGAGCGGCGGCACCTCGCGCGCCGCCCGGAACGACTGCGCGTGGGGCAGGAAGCGGCCGAGCGGCCCGAGCAGCGGGCCGAGCGGCAGGCGCTCGGCCAGGGGGATCAGCAGGTTCTTGTCGTAGGCGCCGTGGATCACGCCGTCGGCGCCGATCAACAGCGCCGAGTTGTAGCGCTCGCTTCGGCCCGCCTCCACCTGCACCGTGGCCGCTCCGAACAGGAGCGGCACGCGCAGGTCCTGGCGCACGATCTCGCCCGACACCGGGAAGGGTCCCTGGATGCCGCGCGTCCAGACGGTCTCCGGCCAGACCACGAGATCGAGCTCGCCGCCCGCGAGCAGCGCGCGGGTCTCCTCGAGGTAGTCGCGATGGACGCGGCTCGCTTCGCGGCGCTTCTCGAGCACCGCCAGGTTCGCCTGCACGAGGCCCACGCGCAGGGGCGGCGCGTCGGCGAGCGTGCGCTCGAGCTGGCGGATGCGCAGCGCGCCGTAGCCGAGGCTCGCGAGCAGCGCGAAGCCGGCGAGCGCCAGGGCTCCGGCCGCGGGCCGCCGCCGCGCGCGCCACGCCCGCACGCCCTCGAAGGCCGCCACGTTCAGCAGGGCCGCCAGCGCCGTGAGCAGCAGGGGGCCGCCGAGGTCGGCAATCTGCACCAGCGCAGCACGCTCGGCCAGGGCGGTGCCCATGGCGTAGGGGAAGAGCGCGGGGTAGAGCCACTCGAGCGCCACGAGTGGCGCCACGCCGGCCAGCGCCGGCGGCGCGCCGCGGCGGCGCAGCACGCTCCAGGCCGCGGCCTGGAGCGCGAAGCGCAGCGCGAACCAGAGCGCGTGGGCGAGCCACAGCGCGGCGCCCAGGACGACGTTGCCGCCGAGGAACACGTCCACGAGCTGCCACAGCCAGGTGTAGCCTCCGGCGCAGGCGACCAGGCCGAACACGAGCCCGAGCCGCGCCGCTGCGCTCGCGCCCGTGCCCGGGCGCTCGAGGGCGAGCCAGAGCGGCACGAGCGACACCGCCGCCAGCGGCCAGAGGCCGAAGCCCACGAAGCCCAGGAACTGGAGCACACCGCCCGCGGCGGCCAGGAGGAGCCCGCGGCCGGTCAGGAAGCGGCGCCCTCGCGGCAGGCCGGTGCCTCGGGAGCCGCGCGTTCGCGGGCGGTACGGCCCTCCTGGTCGCGGATCGCCGGGTCGGCGCCGCGCGCGAGCAGCAGCGCCGCCAGCCGGTCGTGACCCTTGGCGCAGGCGAGGATCAGCGGCGTGTCGCCGAAGCGGTCGCCTTCGTCCAGCAAGGCGCCGCGCGCGATCAGGAAGTCCGCGACCTCGAGCTGGCCCGCGCCGACCGCATGGAACAGGGGCGAGCGGCCGTCGGCGTCGCGCGAGTGCACGCGCGCGCCCTGCGCGGCCAGCTCGCGCACGATCTCGAGCCGGCCCTCGCCGGCGGCCCACGACAGCGCGGTGCGTCCGCCGACGTCGGGCTCGTCCACGGCGGCGCCGCGCTCGCGCAGGAAGCGCAACAGCTCGAGGCTGCCCGCGTCGCGCGCGGCGAGCATCAGCGCCGAGCGCCCGAGATCGTCCTTCGTCTCCAGCGGGACGCCGCGTTCGAGGGCGATCTCGAGGGTGCGCCGGTCGCCCTGGCGTGCCGCCTCGAGGTAGCGGTCCTCGAGGGTGAAGGGCGCGGGAGCGAGCGCCTCGCCCGTGCCCATGGCCAGGTTGCGGCCAGCGCCCGTCGTCGCGGGCGGCACGGGCACCGGCGGCGGCTCCTCCGCCGGGCGGCAGGCCACGGGCGCGAGCAGCAGGGCGAGCAGCAGGATGGCGCGGCGTGCGGCGGGCATGGCGGCGGGAGTCTGGCACGAAACGAGCGGGCCGGGGGCCCGCGAACGGACCCCCGGCACGGATGCGCGCCCGGCTACGTGCCCGAGATCGCGTCGTTGATCAGGGGGGCCACGATCGACATCCCCGGATCCTCGTTGTTGTAGTAGTTCTCCTTCTCGACGATCCGCTGCTGCTGGTTGTTGACCAGCCAGTTCTGCAGGAAGGTCTCGAAGGGCCGGAACGTGCCCGTGCACTTCCAGGACTGGGGCCACGGGATCTCCCACCAGTACTTCTTGCGGATGTTCGAGCAGGCGTGGCTGCCGATGAACGTGATGATCGACGAGCAGTGGCTGTCGTTGATCGGCCGGTGCCAGGGGATGTGGTAGCTGTAGTTCGCCTTGGTGTTCATCTTGGCGACCAGGTTGGCCTGGTCCTGCCGCCAGTAGGCCAATACCGTGGACGGCGTGATTCCCGGGTAGAAGCGCTCGTAGGAGAACCGGGAGTAGTTGTAGTCGCTCGAGTAGCCCGTGTAGGCGAACCGGTCGTTCGGGAACTCGTTCGCCAGCATGTCGTTGATGCTGCCGAAGTCGTTCGGGTTGAAGCTCGCCGCGAGCTGCGAGTAGAGCGACTGCAGGTTCCACTGGACGGTGATCAGCTGGTGCAGAGGGCGCGACCGGTAGGTCGAGTTCGGTGCCGGGAAGATCGGCCCCGAGTCGTTCAGCATGTAGGCCCGGTTGGTCGGGCGCAGCGTCCGGCGGGCCTGGTAGAAGACCGCGTTGGTCGCCGTGCCGCCCGCGCTGAAGCCGCTCACGAGCAGCTTGCTGATGCTCGGGAAGCGGATCGCCAGGTAGTCGAGCGCCGCGCGCGTGTTGTTGTAGCCGCTGTGGCGCCACGTGATCGGCGGGTTCTGGCCCGTCGGATCCGTGTACGCGACCACGTTGTTGCCCACGTGCACGTCACCGGTGCAGTAGGGCATGTAGACCACGTCCCAGCCCTTGGTGGCGATGTCCTTCTTGGCCCGGAACGGGATCCCCGGGTCCGCGCCGTTCACGAGCGGAGAGACGTACTTCGGCTGGAACTCCTGGATGTAGTTGTTCGGGATCCCGTTCGGGTGGGCGGCCCCGAGCAGGCCGGCGCGGCCGCTGCACGTGTCGTAGTCCCAGCACGCGCCGCCGCCCTCGAAGTAGAGCAGCAGGTTGTTGGACGTGGGGCTGTCGTACACGTAGAAGCGGTACTGCGAGCCGTTGCCGCACACCGTGCCCGGCAGCTGGATCTGCTGCCACGGATAGTTGTTCCCTCCATCGACGACATCTTCGATCCCGACCGCGCGCGCCGTACCGACGGCGAGCGTGCTCGCCAGCAGCGCGACGGCGAGCCCTGCGAGTTTCCCTTGCATGGACCTTCCCCCTCTGGCTTCGGCCCTCGCCGGGCGCGGCGAGGGGCGCCCCGCCCGTTTACACAGAACGTGATCGGGATTCAAGAAAATATGATGACGCACGGCGTCAGAAGCGTTTAATGTCGCTTCTCGGGATAAAACATGAATAGCGATCACATTAGTCGGGGACTTTCGCCGGGTCGGCGAAAGCGGCCTCGTCGGCCAGCCAGGCCTCGCGGGCGGCGTCCTGGGCGTGCCTGCGCTCGAAGGCCTCCTGCTCGCGCCGGGGCAGCTCGAGCAGGCGCGCCAGGTTCAGGCGACGCGCCAGGTGGAGCAGCCCCAGGTCGCGCTCGGGGATCACGTCGCCGTAGTGCTCGATCAGGTAGGTGGTGAAGTCCACGTAGTCGCTCGAGAGGCGCGAGCGGTGCTCGTAGTAGGCGCGGATCTCCTCGTCGCTGGCCGTGCCCGAGAGCACCTTCCCGTACTCGACGTTCCAGCGCTCGCGCTCGGCCTGGCGCCAGGCCTCGGTGCGCGCGTCGGTCGTGGGCGCCGAGAGCTCCCAGTAGAGGTTGTGGGGGAGCGCCGCGCGGACCTCTTCCAGGTCCACGGCGGCCCAGGTGCCGCCGAGGCCGTTGCCCGCGGCAAGCGCCGGATCGCCGGCGGGAGGGGGCTCGGAGGGAGCCGCGGAGACCGCGGGAGCGTCCGGGGGCTCCGGCGCGAGCGGAGCGGAGCCCGCGCGGGCGTCGGGCGCCGTCGCGCCCGGCTCGCGCGGCGCCGGCGGTCCGACCCACGCGAGCCATGCCAGCGCGCCGAGCGCGAGCCCGGCCGCGACGCAGGCGATCGCGACGAGCATCCGGGGCCGGGCGCGGCCCGAACCGGGCGGGGGCGAAGCGCGCATGGGCTCCACCTTATG
>Ga0302046_10002211_pt1 | contig 18180 bp, 17 predicted proteins | sample RVTome_11_FD_200261 | JGI IMG/M metagenome (GOLD analysis project Ga0302046, IMG submission 200261) | Soil microbial communities from uranium-contaminated site in the Upper Colorado River Basin, Wyoming, United States - RVT147D111 (version 2) ...
TGTGTAGGACGGCGGACCGTCGTTCCGGTAGTAGACGTTGTCGAACCCGATCTCGTTGGTGACGACCACGTCGAGGTCGCCGTCGTTGTCGAAATCCGCCCAGACGTTGGCGAGCGACGGGGCGGCGTCGGTCACGAGCGCGCCCGTGGTAACCTCCACGAAAGTGCCGCCGTCGTTACGATACAGGTTGTTCGGGAAGCCGCTGTAGTTGGTGACGAAACCGTCGCGGTCGCCGTCGTTGTCGTAGTCGATGAAGTTCCAGGTCTGGCCGTCGCGCTCGTCGTTCAGCGGCAGGTCCGTGATACGGGCAAAGGTGGCGATTCCTGTTTCTACCCGCTCGTTGCGGTACAGGAAATCCGGGCCGGGCGTGCCTATGGCGGGGCCGCTGCCGATGAAAAGATCCACATCGCCGTCGTCATCGTAGTCGATCCAGTTGCCGACGGTATAGGGCGCCAGGCCCATCACTACCGGGCTGTCGGTGACGCGGGTAAACGCTACGCCGCCGTCGTTGAAAAAAAAGGAGTTGGGGATAGACGGCCCCAGGAAGCCGGCCGGATGCGCGATGAACAGGTCGACGAAGCCGTCGTTGTCCACATCGCCCCAGGCGCAACTCCAGCCCCGGTTGTCCGTCGCACCCCCGATGTCGCCGTCGGTGATCTTCGTGAACGTCTCCAGCCCGTCATTTCGGTACAAGAAGGAATTGGCGATACCGGCGTTAAAGACATCGAGGTCGCCGTCGTTGTCGTAGTCGGCCCAGCACGTACCAACGGCGGCCTGGAGGTCGTTCAGAATGATGCTGTCGGTGATCTTCGTGAACGTCCCGTCGCCTTCGTTGCGATACCACGAGTTCGGGGGCGACGTAGCGGCGTTGGCGACGTAGAGATCCAGGTCGAAATCGTTGTCGATGTCGACCCAGGCCGCACCGAAGGAATTGTCGGTCTCGGTGGTGACGGCACCGGCCGTGATGGCCGTAAACGTCTGCCCGTAGAGGGCGGGGGTGATGGATAGCAGAATCGCCGGGATCAACAAGGCCCGGGCGAACGACCAGCGTGTGTGGTGCATGGGACTCCTCGTGCTGTAATGAAGGGGGTCTACCGTGAGCACCTACAGCGTACCCGTCTCCGGCCGAGGAGTCCTGCAGAAAAGCTCAAGTTTATCTCAGGGCCCTGTAAAAAACGGCTCAGGCGTTCTTTTCACCCGTTGAGGCCGTGTCTTCAGATGGAGAAGCCCCTCCGGTCTACTTTGCAGGAACGGCAGAGAGAGGTACCGGAAAGCGGAGGCGCGAATCACGAAGCCTCCCTCCGGATCCGTGCTGCTTTCCATGACCCTACGGCAGGAATCCTCATGCAAGCCCTGAACACGCGCTTCTTCATCGATGAGTGGCTCGTAGACCCCCGGCTTCACCGCATGGTTGGCCGAGGGCGGACGGTCTTGATCGAACCGAAGGTGATGCAGGTGTTGACCTGCCTGGCGGCACAACCGGGCGAGGTGATCGAACGCGAACGCCTGTTGGACGGGGTCTGGGGCGATACCATCGTCACCGACCATGTGCTGACCCGGTCGATCTCGGAGCTACGCAAGGTCTTCGAGGATGACCCACGCCGTCCTGCGGTGATCGAGACAATCCCTAAAACCGGCTACCGGCTCATCGCGCCGGTGGTGATGGACGATCCTCGGGCCGAAGGGACGCCGTCTCCTTTTCCCGGCGACTCGATGCCGCCCCATGCTGCGGACGTAGCCCTCACCCCCGGGCTCTCGATGCCTTCCGCGCCCGCCTCGGCCCGTCCGGCATGGCCTCCGCACGGGCTGGCGCTGGCCGGCCTGTTGGTGGTGACGGCGGTTTCGGCATGGCTCCTCGCCCCGACGTTGTCCGAGCCGACGCGGCCGCTCCGTACACACCTCTTCACCAGCTTTCCCGGTATTGAAGCCCACCCTGTTTTTCACGGCAACCGGATGGCCTTTACCTGGGCCGAAGAACCCGGCCGAAATCCCGACCTGTACGTCAAGCAGATCGGCGACGAGGCGCTCCTCCGGCTCACGGACGACGCCGGCGGCGTGTACGTCCCGGCCTGGTCGCCCGACGGACGCTATCTGGCCTACCGGCGGCTCGCGCAAGACCGCTGCGGCCTCTTTGTCATTTCCTCCCTCGGCGGTCCCGAACGCCAACTGGTCGATTGCAGCATCAGCCGGTCCGGCCTGGCCTGGTCGCCCGACGGACACCGGCTGGCCCTCACCGTGCTCGACACGACCCTCCAGCCGCACGGCCTGGCCCTGTTCACGATGTCCACACGGGCCATCGACCCGCTGACCCACCCGGAACAACCCTATCAACGCGATTATATGCCGGCTTTTTCGCCGGACGGACGCCGGCTCGCGTTTCTGCGCAGCCTCAGCCACGACATCGCAGACATCTACGTGGTCGACGTAGACGGGACCGATCCACCGAAACGCCTTACCTTCGACAACCGCTACGTGGCCGGCCTCAGGTGGTCTGCCGACGGGCAGGGCGTACTGTTCTCCTCCAACCGCGCCGGCAACTTCAAGCTGTGGCGCATGCCTGCCGACGGGGGAGAACCCGAATGGCTGGCCGCCGTCGGGGCGTACGATCCCGGAGGATTCAGCGTATCCGCCGAGGGCAACTACCTCGCCTACGAGGAATGGGACTACGAAATCAACGTCTATAGCCTCTTGCTGACCGCACCGGACACGCCAGATTCGGCCCGGCGCGTCGTCGCCTCTACGCGCTGGGATTACCATCCCCAGGTCTCGCCGGACGGACAGCGGATAGCGTTCGGGTCGAACCGCTCCGGGACGTTCGAGGTCTGGGTCTCCGAAGCCGACGGCCGCCGCCCCATGCGCCTGACGACGTTTGACGGCCCCTTCGTCGGGATGCCGCGCTGGTCGCCCGACGGGAAGCGCCTCGCCTTCGACGGCCGCGTCGACGGCCGCGCGGTGCTCTACCGCATCGACGCGGCGGGCGGCCCTCCCACCGGCCTCACCGACGGCACGACCGATGCGCTGGCGCCGAGCTGGTCCCGGGACGGCCGGTGGCTTTACTTCGCCTCGAACCGAGAGGACGGCTGGCAGATCTGGAAGATGCCGGCCCAGGGAGGCGAGGCCGTCCGGGTCACCCCTGAGGGCGGGTATCTCGGCTTCGAGTCGATGGACGGGAAGACGCTGTACTTCAGCAAGTACGCCGTGCCCGGCCTCTGGAGCCTGCCGGCGGAAGGGGGACCGGAAACCAGGGTCGTTGATGACCTCGGGATCTCCGACTGGGGCAACTGGACGGTCGCCGATGCCGGCCTCTACTACGTGTCGCGAACCCCGGAAGGGCCCGTGCTTACCCACCTCGACCCGGCCACCCGTGAGACGACATACCTGCACACATGGTCCGGGCCTCCCCTGAGCCACGAACCCGGCCTCTCCGTCTCACCCGACGGACAACGCCTCTTCTTTGCCCGCGCCGACCGCATCGAGAGCGACATCGTGCTGGTGGAAGAGTTTCGGTGAATCGAACACCATAACACGCAAATACCCGCTCCCGGAGCCTTACAGCAGGTGCTTGACGCGCCCGCCGTCTACGGGGAAGGCGATACCGGTGATGTAAGCCGCCGGAGCGCTGACGAGGAAAGCGGCTGCCGCCGCAAACTCCTCCGGCTCGCCGATGCGTTTGAGCGCATTGGCCTCTGCCCATCCTGCTTCGATCTCGGCTGCCGTCTTGCCCGAACGGGCTTGAATACTCTGGTTGAGATGCGTGAGGCGGTCCGTACGCGTAAAGCCGGGCAGGATAGTGTTGACGGTGATCCCGTCAACACCCAACTCTTCGGACAGCGTCTTGGCGAACCCTTGCACCCCGGCCCGCGCCGTGTTCGACAGATACAGGTTGGATATCGGCTGCTTGGCCGCGACGGACGTGATCATCAGAATACGGGCGTGGCCGTCGTCGGCCGCCGCGCGGCGCAAGTAGGGTAAGGCATGGCGGCACAGGTTGATCGTGCTCATCAGGTTGAGTTCGAGGCCGCTGCGCCACTGGCCGGCGTCGAAATCGTCGATGAAGCCGGTGGGCGGCCCGCCGGCGTTGGTGATGAGGATGTGGAGACCGCCGAAGTGGTCGGCCGTCCGCCCGACGGCCGCCTCGACCTGCGCTTCGTCCGTCACGTCGCAGACGAGCGGCAGCACGCGGTCCGGGGGGACGCCGCCTGCCTGGGCGATCTGCCCGGCGGCTTCATGGATACGCGCTTCGTCGCGCGAGCAGATAGCCACCCGGCATCCCTCGCCTACCAGGGTGGTGGCAACGGCAAGGCCGAGGCCGCCGCTGGCGCCGGCCACAAAAGCCGTACGCTCCTTCAATCCTAAATCCATGCGTTCTTTAGCTAATATTCGTTTGAGTTAGCCCATTCCGTACCGGATGTTGTCGTCTCCCATTCACGCTAAACACCGCGCATGCATGACTCGCAGGGCACACGCCGATTCGGTCCCTCGTACGGTGGTCAAGACACCGTTGGCGCCGGCGGCCATCGGGCCGTATAGCCAGGGCATCCTGGTAGGTAGCACGCTCTACTGCTCGGGGCAGATCGCCATCGAGCCGAGGACCGGTAGTATGATCACGGGCAGCATCACCGACGAGGCTGAACGTGTGCTCGAAAACCTGGGCGCCGTGCTTCACGCCGTCGGCATGGACTACGAGAACGTCGTGCGCTGTACGGTCTATTTAACCGATATCAACGCCTACGCGCAAGTCAATGAAATCTACGGGCGATATTTCAACGAAGCCCCGCCCGCACGCGAAGCGGTACAGGTGGCTGCCCTGCCGCGCGGCGCCCAGGTCGAGATCTCCTGCGTCGCCGTCCGCTAGCTTTGCAGGACGGCATGCACCTGAAGCCCCTCCTCCAGCACGTCACGCCCCCGTAGAAAACCCAGTTCCATCAAAAACGCATATCCTACCACCGAGGCCCCGGTATGCCGGGCCAGGCGATAGCAGGCCGCCGCCGTACCCCCGGTGGCAATCACGTCGTCGTGGATCAGGACGCGGTCGGTCGGTGCCAGGGCATCGATGTGCATCTCGATCGTGTCCGTACCATACTCCAGTTCATACGCGACGGCGACGGTCTCGTAAGGTAGCTTACCCCGCTTGCGCACCGGCACGAACCCGGCACCGAGGTACTGGGCCAGCATCGCGCCGAGGATAAAACCCCGCGCCTCGATGCCGACGACCCGGGTGATGCCTTCGTCGACAAAGGGTGCAGCGAGTGCTTCGACGGCCCTGGGCAACAAGAGCGGATCGCCCAAGATAGGGGTGATATCCTTAAACTGAATACCCGGCGTGGGAAAATCCGGGACGGTGCGAACAGCCCGGGCGAGGGCAGCGGCGATATCCATGCGACAAGAAAGCGGGATGGCTGGTAACCGGCGAACGCAAAAGCCGGGCGCGCGATGCAATATAACCCGTTTATCGGTAACGGATCAGGGATAGGCGCTGAGCTCGAGTCCTTTTTCATACCCGGCCTTAAACGCACGCACGGCCCTGAAGATAGCACTGGCCAGATAGATTTGCCCGTTTTCGCTCGCCAGAAAGGCCGCTTCCTCGGCGTTGGTGACGAAACCGAGTTCGACGAGAATAGACGGCATCGAGGCGCCCCAGAGCACGTAGAACCCGGCCTGCTTGACACCCCGGTTGATGCGCCCCACGCGCCCGGTGAATTCTTGCTGTACCAGCCCGGCGAGTTGTTCGCTGCCGCGCATGTAGGCGCTCTGGGTCAGCGTCTGCTCGATGAGGGCTTTCTGGTTAAGCCCCTCGTAAGCGCCCTGGTCGCTCTCGTACCGGATGACGCTGTTTTCGCGCTCCATGACTTTCTCGGCCGCGTCGGTCTTGTGCATCCCGAGGAAATACGTCTCCGTGCCCTGGGCAGACCGATTATGAGCGGCGTTGGCATGGATCGAGACGAAGAGTTTGCCGCCGGCTTCGTTGGCGAGGTGCCCTCGGTTGCTGAGCGTGATGAACCGGTCGTCCCGGCGCGTGTAGACGACGCGGACACCGAGCAGCTCTTCCAGATACTGACCCACTTTGAGCGCGACGGCCAGCACTACGTCCTTCTCGCGCAACCCACCGGCTCCGATGGCCCCCGTGTCGTCGCCGCCATGGCCGGCATCGATGACGACGGTATCCAGCCGCCAGCGAGCACGGGCATCGCCCAGGACCGCCCGGCTGGTATGCGGTGCCGGCGTCGCCCCCGAAGGCGCCGACGCATCCCATGCCGCAACCGGACGTGCCGGGGTAGCCGACGGGGTTCCCGCGACGTATGTCAATCCCAGGATCACATCCGTCGAACCCCGGTCCCGATAGGCATCCGCCTCGACGGCTACCTGAGCGTCGAGTTGAAAACGCACGAAGATATGGCCCTGCCGCGCTTCGAGGGTGTAGGCCTGAACGGGGCCGCCCGGCGTATCCCGCTGACAGGCCTGCGAGACTTCGGCGTTGAAAAGGACGAATTCGAGTTCGTTGCCGGAAAGAAAGCGCGGCTCGCTGTAGGCATGGAGGGGCTCCGACGTGTGGATGCGTACGACGTAGCCCTGGCCGTCGCTACGCGGCGCGAAGGAAATACGCTCGACGACCGGTTCGGCCCGCACAGGCCCGGCGACCAACAACAGGACCCAGAGGCTGCCGAACACACAGCCTTTCCAGGTTCTCGACCGACGACGCAATGGTTGCATATGCATGCGGGCTATCCAGCAAAACGGGCTGCCTACATAATCGACCCAACGAACCTCCCCTTAAGCTCGCCTCCGCCATCGCGGGGTTCATGGCGGTACGTACAACGGGCTCCTGCACGCAAGGATTTTGACGCAAAAAAAGACCCCTGTTGCACTGGCAACAGGGGCATATAATGCAACGCGCCCGGTGTAAAGTTCCGCGAGCGGGCACTTACCAGTCGTATTTATCGTGCTGGCCCAGGAGTTCGCGGAGCCGGCGGTCGATGATCTCGCTACGCGCCTGGGTCCGTTCGTTCTGCTCGTCGAGCGCCTGGTTCATCGACGCGCGCAGCCGTTCGATGCGCTCCTCACGGAGCGCCTGCTTGCGGTCGAAGAGTTCGTTGAGCTTTTCTTCGAGTTCCTGTTCGAGGCGGGTACGCTCGGCGCCCTCCGCCCGGCGCGCCTGTTGCGCCAGCCGCTGCGACTCCATCTCCATCTTCATGATCTCGGACCGCCCCTTGGAGGACTCGGTCAGCGCCAGCAGTTCGTCATTGAGCCGGCCGGAGGCGATGCCGTTGAAGCCGTCACCGCCCCACAGGGTCACGTTATCCTCGTCGTCGTCCCCGAAGGCATAGCCGTGAAAACGAGCCGGCGGAGTACGCAGGGTGCGAGCGAGGGCATCCGAGCGTAGGTTGAAGACGTGCGGCCAGGCATCATCATCGCTGATGTAGAAGCGGGCGCCGTCTCCGTCTCTGGCGCTGCGGACGATGACGCGGCGGCCGTCTTCGCCCATGATGACGAGCGTCTTATCCCCCTCGACCCAGATCGTGTCGGTCTCCGCCTCGTCCTGGGCCGCCGCCGGGTCGATCGGGAGGAAGACGGCCAGGCACACGACGCCGAGTGTTAGAATCCATCGTACCGTATTCATGGCTTGCTGTGTAAGGTTGGGTGATTGAAGAAAGGGAAGGCGTCTACCGATGATCCGGGGGAGTGGGGGAAGCTATCAACTGGTTAAAGCGCTGCTCGATGAGGCGTTCGCGCCACTGTTCACGCTTACGCAAGCGCTCGTACAACGACGAGAGTTCCTGTTCGAGTTGCTGGATCTCACGGCGCCGATTCTCTTGCTTGAGTTCGAATATTTCGGATAGGCGCTGGCGGAGCCGGTTGGCGAGGGCCGCCCGCGTAGCGCCGTCCGGCAGGTTGCGGATCTCGCGGGCCAGGCCTTCGGCTTCGCGCTCCATGCGCCATTCCCGCACGAGCAAGGCGTAGAGGGTCTGGTTGAATTGCTGGACGTCGCTCAGGTAGTTCTGCACTTCGAGCTTCGGCAGCAACTCCATCACCTCCGCCGCCTGCTCTACCTGCACGCGGGCCTTTTCGAGCGCCTGGGTAGCCTGCTGCTGATCGACCTCATCGCTCAACCGGGCCAGTTCCTCGGTAGACTCCTGCAACGCTTGCGTCTGCTCTTGCGCGAGCGATGTGGAAAGGAGTGCCCGGCCTTGAACGTTGTACCGACCCAGCAGGACGCTGTCCCCCCCATCGTCCTGATAGTAAAGCGAGAGGCCGCCCCGGTCATCGCGCAGCCGGGCGACAGGCTGAAGGCGTTGGCCTTCCAGGGTGTAGAGGGCGCCATTCAAGGCGATGTAAGGCCGGGCATCGCCGACGTAGCTGTACGTCGCCGTGATGCCGTTCAGGTCAAGATCGACCGGCAAGTCGTCCGAGGACACTTCCTTGCCGTCGATCGATACTTTTCCGTTCTGGATCGTGAGCGTGTGTACATTCTGGGCTTCGACCGGCTTCCCGGCGGAAAGCATCAGCACGACGCACAGGCCCGCTGTGATGGATCGGATTAAGCGATTCATGGATCTATGGAGGTTATACCTATCGAAAGAGTGACACGTCCGTCGGGCCTGCCTCCCGTCAGGGTTGTTGGCCGCCGGGACGGCGTGTGCTGGCGGCGTCCAGGCCGGAGGCAGCCCCGGGATGCTGCATCTGCAACGAATCCAGGGAGATCACGGCCGATTCATCCCAGAGCGAATCCAGGCTACGGGCCCGCAGCATTTCTATGTGGCGGTGGACGCGCAGCAACTCGTCGGATTCATCCCAGGTAGGAGCAGCCTCCGCTTCTTCGGCACGCGCGCCGTCCTGGTCGGCAAGTTGGAAGCCCAAGGCGGGAGGCACGGGTTGCGGCTCCGCGTCCTTTTCAGGAGCGAACCGACGAAACTCGGAAGCGCCGACCTCTGCCTCCGCCCCTTCAACCCCGGCCTCTTCTCTGGGAACAGCCGACGCTGCCGGCGCCAGGGCTTGGCTCTCCGGAAGCGCGGACGGCGACGTCCGCAAGGCGTCCAGCCCGATGCCGACGGCCAATACCACGGCCAGCGCGGTGCTGACGGCACCGATGAGCCCGAAACGACGCAGGCGCAGACGCGGGCGCGCTGCACGGTCTTGCTGCTTCAATGCAGGGGTGGTGAACCGAGACGGGACGGCAGCCGCTGCAACCACCCGGTCGATCACCTGCGGGTCGGGACGAACACGCGGGCGGAGGTCGAGGTGAGCCTTGACCTGGCTCAGCGCCTCGTACTCCTCCCGTGCCGCCTCTTCCTCCAGGAGACGACCCAGGTCCGTACGATCTTCTCCCTCCCCGTACAGGTGTTGCACTATGTGTAGCTTCTTATCCATGGGCGTCCCATGCCGGGATCAGAGCGTTTGTGTTTCAGCCGGTTGCTTTTTTTTTGACTCATCGATCATGCGGCGCAGGTTGAGCAGCGCATAGCGCATACGCCCCAGGGCCGTATTGATGGACACATCCGTCAGCTCGGCGATCTCCCGAAACGTAAGTTCGGCGTCCTGGCGGAGCAGCAGCACCTCGCGCTGTTCGGGCGGCAACCGCTCGATGCAGGCATCGAGCCAGTCGCTTTGCTGCAGGCGATGGAGTTGCTCGTCGGCAACGGGCGCGTCGTCCGGAAGCCGATCCCAGAACGAAGCGCCGGTCTCCTCGTCGGCAGAAGCCGCGACGTCCTGCCATTTTTTACGGCTGCGCAGATGGTCGAGGGCCGCGTTGCGGGCGATGCGCATCACCCAGCCGACCCAGCGCCCCTGTTGCGTGTAGGACCCCCGCCGCTTCTGCATCGCGTCGATGACGCGGAGGAAAGTCTCCTGAAACAGGTCGTTGGCCAGGTCGCGGTCGCGCACCATGCCCAGCAGGTAACCGTAGATCCGCTCCTGATGGCGCTCGACCAGGGTGCGAAACGCGGCCTGGTCACCGCGCTCGAGGTACGCAGCCACGAGGTGTTCGTCCGGGGGATGCATCCGCCTTGGTTTGAACTCGACTTCCGAGGAGTCGCCGGGTTGTCTACCTGGCTCCGTAGTAACGCCGGGAGCGCCCGGGTTATTGCAAGCTACACGAAAATTTGAAAAATGCTTCCCGTACCGCTTTGTGAAACACTCGACGTACTTCTGCTTGTACTGGTAGATACGCCGTTGCAGGTTGTTGGCCCCCCGGTAGAGAGTCACCTGGACCGGCTTGCGACGATGTAGACGTCGTACTGCTTCTGCATCACAGCACTAGGTCCAGCACCTTGTGCAGCCGTCCCACGCCCGTCACCTCGATGCCTTTGGGGACGGTGACGCCTTTGAGGTTGTTCTCCGGGACGAGGGCGCGTTCGAAGCCGAGCTTGGCCGCTTCCTTCAGGCGCGGCTCCAGCTGGCTGACGGTGCGGATCTCGCCGCCGAGCCCTACCTCACCGATCAGGACTGTCCCCGTGTCGGTCGGGACGTCGCGAAACGACGAAGCGACAGCCACGACCACGCCCAGGTCTACGGCCGGTTCTTCAAGCCGTACGCCGCCTGCCACGTTGAGAAAGACGTCGTGCGTGGCGAGGCGCACCCCTTCGCGTTTTTCGAGGACGGCCAGCAGGAGTTGGAGCCGGCGATAGTCGAAGCCGGTGGCCGTGCGTTGCGGCGTGCCGTACGAAGTCGGCGTCACGAGGGCCTGGATCTCCACCAGCACCGGACGCGTGCCTTCGAGCGAACAGACGACCGTCGAGCCGCTGGCTCCGTAACTTCGCTGCGAGAGAAAGATCGCACTCGGGTTGGCGACTTCGGCCAGGCCGGTCCCCTGCATCTCAAAGACGCCGATCTCATTGGTCGAGCCGAAGCGGTTTTTGACGGCGCGCAGGATCCGAAAGGCGTGGTGCCGGTCGCCTTCGAAGTAGAGGACGGTATCGACCATGTGCTCCAGCACGCGCGGCCCGGCAATCGACCCCGCCTTCGTCACGTGCCCGACGAGGAACGTCGCCACGTCCATGCTCTTGGTGAACTGGAGCAGCGCCGACGCGCTCTCGCGCACCTGGCTGACCGACCCCGGCGCGCTCTCGACGTCCGGCCGAAAAACCGTCTGGATGGAGTCGACGACGAGGACGTCGGGCCGGGCCTCCTGGGCGGCGGCGATGATGGCCTCGACGTTCGTCTCGGCGAAGAGCAGGAAGGCGTCGGACGTGACGCCGAGCCGCTGGGCGCGGAGCTTGACCTGCCGGAGCGACTCCTCACCGGTCACGTAGAGCACGCGGCGATCCGGCAGGTACTTGCCCAGCTCGGTCATGAGCGTACTCTTGCCGATGCCGGGGTCGCCTGCGACCAGCGACAGCGAGCCGTGCATGATGCCGCCGCCCATAACCCGGTCGAACTCGGCTACGCCCGTCGCCAGGCGCGTCTCTTCGCCCAGCACGATGGCCCCGAGGGGTTGAGGCGATAGCGCCGTAGTCTCTGCGTGCCGCTGCGACGAGGCCACCCGCGCCTTTACCGGCGTGCGCGGGGCGAGGGCCTCCTCGACGAAGGTGTTCCACGCGTCGCAGTTCGGGCATCGCCCGAGCCACCGCGCCGATTCGTAGGCGCACTCCTGGCACACGTAGCGGGTCCTGCTCTTTGCCATAAACGCTCCGGTACAGAGAAAGAGAACAACGCAAAAATAATACGCAAAAACACTGACAGCACCCCGTCACAGGAACCCGCATAGGAAACATACACCGGTTACAATCATTAGGCTTTTTCCTGTTTGCCGCTGCATCCCGAGAATCACCCGTCTGTTCCTTTGGAGGCGTTCTCCGGTGCATCACGCCCGCGATCAGTCACCCAAAGACGCCGGATGCCTTCGTTGCAACTGAGTCTGACGAAGCCGTTTTTCAGCCTGGGCCGGTTTGTATTGCTCCTCTCCAAGGCCTTTGCCTCGCTGAGCGAGTTCAGCCTGTACCGGAAAAACTTCTTCATCCAGATGGTGCGCATCGGGATCGAGTCCATCCCGATCGTCGCGCTGGCCGCCGCCTTTTCGGGGGCGGTGACGACGGTCCAGACGGCGTACCAGCTCGTCAGCCCCTTGATCCCCCGCTCCACCATCGGCGCCATCGTAGTGCCGTCGATGATCATGGAACTGGGGGCCGTCGTGACGGGCTTCATCCTGGCCGGACGCGTCGGCGCACGGATCGCCGCCGAGCTGGGCACGATGCGGGTCACCGAGCAGATCGACGCGCTGGAGGCGATGGGCCTCAACTCGATCGGCTACCTGATCGTGCCGCGCGTGATGGCCGGCGTCCTGATGTTTCCCGTGCTCTACATCGCCGCCAGCTTTATCGGGATCACCGGCGGCCTCCTGGTGGCCGAGTTCTCCGGCCTCGTACCCATCGGCGAGTTCGTGCAGGGTGCCCGGAGCTTCTATCAACCCTTCGGCCCGTACTTCGGGCTGATCAAGTCGTTCGTCTTCGGGTTCGTGATCACGTCGATCTCGTGCTACATGGGGTACTTCACCGAAGGCGGCGCCGAGGGTGTCGGCAAAAGCACGACGCAGGCCGCCGTCATCAGTTGCGTCTACATCCTCCTCTCCGACCTTGTCCTGGCCGTGTTATTGCTCTAGCCGATGATCCAGGTAGAACATATCTACAAGAGTTTTAACGGCAAGCCGGTGCTCCAGGATGTCTCGCTGGAAATCAAGGAAGGCGAGACGATGGCGATCATCGGGCGTTCGGGATCCGGCAAGAGCGTCTTGATGAAACACCTCATCGGTCTGCTGACGCCGGACCAGGGGCGCGTGCTGGTCGACGGCATTGACATCAATCGGATTCCCTACGGGGAGCTGCGCCAGGTGCGGCGTCAGTTCGGCGTGCTCTTTCAGGGCGGTGCCTTGTTCGACTCGATGAACAGCTTCGACAACGTAGCCTTTCCCCTCCGTACCTTCACCAAAAGGACCGAAGCCGAGATACGCCGGGAGGTGGAACACTGCCTGAACGTGGTCCACCTGCCGGACGTGGGCACCAAGAATCCGTCGGAACTCTCGGGCGGTATGAAAAAGCGGGTGGCGCTGGCACGGGCCATCTCGCTCCGCCCCCGCTACATCATCTACGACGAGCCCACCAGCGGCCTTGACCCTGAGACCTCCAATACCATCGACGAACTGATTAAAGACCTGGGCGATCAACTCAACGTCACCAGCATCGTCGTCACGCACGACATGCACTCCGTCCTCAGCATCGCCGACCGGGCCGCCTTCATCTACGCCACACGGCTGCACTGGGCGGGCACGATCGACGAATTGCACCAGTCGACCGACGAGGTACTGCGCGCGTTCGTCAAGGCCAACGAATATGCGATCGGTGAGCCGACCTTGTCCTCCCCGGCCGGGACGTCTTCCTAACCTTCCCGTTCGAAGCTTGTGAAATACACCAACGAAATAAAAGTGGGCGTCGCGCTGGTGCTTTCGGCCCTCATCTTTTACGTCGGCATCCGCTACTTCAAAGACCTCCCGCTCTTTCAGGGCACCAACGCCTTCTCCACGAACTTCGCCAATGCCAACGGGCTCGTCTCGGGCAACGTGGTCCGCATCCACGGCGTTAACGTCGGCGCTGTAGATGAAGTCCGGCTCGCGCCCGGCTCTTCCCGCGCCGAAGTAAGCTTCCACGTCGACCGAGGCGTCGTCATCCCGCACGGTTCGACGACGTCCATCGGCGGCTTCGGGGCGCTGGGCGTCATCCGGATCGACATCAACCTCGGCCCGGCCGACGGCCCGGCGCATCAGCCCGGCGACGTCATCCCCAGCTACGAAGAGGACAGCCTCGACGATCTGCTTGAACGAGCGCCGGCGCTCGTGGGCCGGGCCGACAGCCTCCTCATCGGGGCCACGGCGACGCTCGACGCCGCCCGTACCCTGATCGCCCACCCGGAGAGCGACCTGCGCCAGACGCTCGTCGCCATCCAGGGCAGCGCCCAGGCCATCAACAGCCTCCTGCGCAGCGAGCAGGCCCGCATCGCCCGCGTCCTCGAAGGCGTCGACACCCTTACCGGCAGCCTCAACACGCTCGCACGCGACTCGCTGGGCGTGACGGTGGAAAACCTCAATGCCTTGCTGGACCGCGTCGATCAAAACATGGCGGCGCTTATGGGGACGACGGCGACGCTCAACACCATCCTGGGCAAGATCGACCGGGGCGAAGGGACGCTGGGCCTCCTCATCAACGACGCCTCGCTCTACCACCAGCTCGATACCACCCTCGCCAACCTCAACCGCATCCTGCTCGACTTCGAACGCGACCCGAAGCGATACCTCAAGGATTTGAAGTTGATTGATGTTTTTTAGTCCGTGGTCATTTGTCCGTGGTGCGTGGTGGGGAAGGCGCCCCTACTGACCCATGACCTTTTCCCATCGGCCTAACACCCTCGACCATGCCGACCTACGACGATGCGCTCGCGCTCTTTCACGAATGGACCCGGACGGACAGTTTGCGGCGCCACGCCTATGCCGTCGAAGCCGCCATGGAATATTATGCCCGTACGTTCGGCGAAGACGTCGCGTTGTGGCGCATGACGGGGTTGCTGCACGACATGGATTACGAAAAGCATCCGTCGCTCGAAGAGCACCCCTTCGTCGGTACCGCCGTATTACGCGAGCAAGGCTATCCCGAAGCCCTGATCGAGGCGATCCTGGGCCATGCCACCTACAGCGGCGTGCCGCGTACGACACGGATGGCCAAGACCCTGTTCGCCGTGGATGAACTGGCCGGCTTCATCACCGCCGTAGCGTATGTGCGTCCGACGAAGCTGGAAGGGATGGCCGTGAAGTCGGTCAAGAAAAAGCTCAAGGACAAGGCGTTCGCCGCCGCCGTCAGCCGCGAGGACATCCAGCAGGGCGTTGAAGAACTCGGCCTCGACCTCGACGCGCACATCGCTAACGTCATCGCCGGCATGCAGGCCCGCGCAGACCGGCTGGGGTTGGACACGCCGTAAAACAGGCCGCGTACAAGGGGAGGGTGCCTGACGCACCGTTGGTGAAAGCATCATGGCGAAAGAGGAGTTCGAGCATACCGGAGCGGAACGAGACGACGCAGACGCTTCGCCGTCGCCCCCCGACGTCAAGGTCGTCGACGCGTTGGAAGACGTCGAGGCGGAGGAAGTGCCGGAGTATGAGGTGCTGGACGCGGCGGCAGAGACGGGCGAAGCCCCCGAGGTGATCGCCGCCCGTGCGGTGACCCGGGCACGAGCGCACGACCTGCGGGCCTTGCTGAGCACCTACGTCCGCCGCCACCTCCCGGAGGCCCCGCCGCAACCCGAGAAAACCCCCGACCCGCCGCGCACCGTCGGCACCCACGCCCACACCCTGCCGTACCTGCGCCTGATCCCGTGGGCGCTGGCCGTGCTCTTCGCCTGCTCCTTCCTCTGGGACTTTGACGGCATGACGCTCAGGCTCTTCGGCTACGCCCTGGCGCTCGAAGGCTTGCTGCGCATCGTCTCGGTGAGCGGGCTGATCGGCTTTTTTACGAACTGGCTCGCCATCACGATGCTGTTCAACCCCCGTAAGCGGCGGCCCATCTTCGGGCAAGGGTTGATCCCCGCACAGCGCGAACGCGTCATCTACCGCCTGGCCCGAGCCGTCTCGGAAGAACTCATCAACGAAGAGATCATCAAGCAAAAGATCGAGGAGAGCGGCGTCATCCCGAGGTACCGAGAGATGGCGCTGTCTGTGACGCACGGCGTGCTCGAAGACCCCGAGTTCCGCGACGAACTGAAGCACCTTACGACCGACTACGTCGACACGGTGCTCGGCTCGGAAGCCGTCCGCAAAAAGATCGTCGACTTCACGATCAAGAAGCTGGAAGACTACACCCGGCAGAGCCTCGGCGGGCTGGCCATCAAAGCCTATCGCTTCGTCAATGAAGACGATTTCAAGCGGCGCATCGACCAGGCTGTCCAGGAACTACCCAGGTCGCTCGACCTCGTGCTCGACGAGATGGATCACCTGCTCGACCGCCTCCCGGAGAAGATCACCGAACGCTCCGAAGAAATCGAACAGTGGATCACCCGCATCATTCTCGGCTTCGTCGGCACCCTCGACGTATACGGCATGATCATCACCAACATGCGCCGGTACGACGAGCAGAAGCTGGAGGCCCTGATCAAGAACTCGTCGAACGAGCAACTCAACTACATCAAGTACCTGGGCGGCCTGCTGGGTTTCTTCGGCGGGCTGGTCATCTGGAGGCCGCTGCTGGCGCTGACCGTCTTCGGCGGCCTCGGCCTGGCCCTCTACGTCCTCGACGTCGCGCTGATGCGGATGAAGCAGGAGTAGATTTATACCCGTTCTGCTTAATGATCGTGCACCCCTCAGCTGTTATCCCGGCCCCGAGCCGGACACGAGGCGACACGAGCGCCGACGACACGAGGGTGCAGCCCGACTGACGCAAGTAAGTAAGCCGACGGACCGAAGGTACTCTCCAGGTCTTGCAAACCGGCGCCATCCCGGATCAGGAAGTGCGGCAACACCCCTACACGGCACCCAAGGCCCCCGCTTCGTCATGCTGAGCGTAGCGAAGTATCTCGCCCGGTCGCTCTTGCAAGGCCTTCTCGGTGAGATCCTTCACGCCGCGTTGCGTCGCTCAGGATGACGAGGCGCCGGCTGGGATCCCGTCCGGGATGACAAGCTCAAGAAGGAAAGCGCCATACGCTACGGTATTTCACCAGCGTCATCCGGCCCGTCGCCGCCATCCCCTCCCCTGCCGCCGTCGCGATCACGCGGCAGAGGTACGTGCCCGAGGGCAAGGGACCGGCCTCCGCATCGACGCTTCGGCCAGCGACGGTGTCCATGAGCCCCCGCCGTATCGACTTACCGGTCGGATTCAGCCGGAAACGGGCAGAACGGCCGGTCTGACCCCTCGGATGGGCTGTGGCAGTGCCGGCACGGCAATCCGTATCGCCGGCTCGTTTTCGCCGAAGTTGAGCAGCACCTCAAGGACGCCGTCGTGGGTCGTCTCATCCATCAGGCGGCGGCGCAGGACGCTCGCATCGCGGAAACCTTTAAAGTACCCGCTGTAATGACGACGCATCTCCAGGACACCGCTGTGCTCTCCCAGCCACTCGCACTTGAGCGTGAGGTGCTCGGCCACGACGGAAAGGCGCTCCGCCCACGACGGCGGCGGCGGCACCTCTCCCGTCGCCAGATAGACCTTGGTGTCGCGAAAGATCCACGGGTTGCCGATGGCGCCTCGCCCGATCATCACCCCGTCGACGCCGGTTTCTTCGAACATCGCACCGACCTTCTCCGGCGTGGTAGCATCGCCGTTTCCGATGAGCGGGAGTGCGCGGACGCCCTCTTCTTTGATGCGCCGCAGCCACGGCCAGCGCGCGCCCCCCGTATACATCTGCTTGCGCGTCCGGGCGTGCACGGCCAGCGCCTGGATGCCGCAGTCTTCCAGCATCCGCGCCACCTCCAGAATCCGGATCGTCTCGTCGTTCCAGCCCAGGCGCGTCTTCGCCGTCACCGGCCGGGTAGCCGCCTCGACGACGGCCCGCGTGAGGGCCTCCATCTTGGGCAGGTCGCGTAAGATGCCGGCCCCGCCGTCGTGGCAGACGACCTTTTTGACCGGACAGCCGTAGTTGATGTCGAGCACGTCGGGGCCCACGGCATCGACGATGCAAGCCGCCTCGCGCACCTGCTCCAGGTCACCGCCGAAGATCTGGATGCCGACGGGACGCTCCTCTTCGTAGATGTCCAGCTTCATCACCGAGTTGTCGGCATCGTGGACGAGGCCGCCGGACGAGATGAACTCGGTGTACAGCATGTCCGCCCCGTACCGTTTGCAGAGGAGCCGAAACGGAGGGTCGCTCACGTCTTCCATCGGCGCGAGAAACAGCGGGCGCTCGCCGAGATCGATGGGACCGATGTGCATAAAAAAGCCTCGCGAATAGGCAGTGCGTGGTGCGACGGATGCTGCTACCACCGACCGACGGCCGGGGAAGGGCGTCTCGAACGAGCCGACGGAGAGGCCGGTTCCTTCGGGCAGGAAGGCCGCCCCCGGGCGCTTTGCGGGCACAGGTACAACCTTTTCGCCTACCTTCGTATACCGCAAAGAACTCCCTCTTCATTGAGCCTGACGTACCATGCAAACCCGACGCTATCGTTTTCTTCCGGCTGCGCTTCTTGGAACGCTCCCCGTGTTCCTGGCCGGATGCGGAGGC
>Ga0302046_10002212_pt1 | contig 18173 bp, 15 predicted proteins | sample RVTome_11_FD_200261 | JGI IMG/M metagenome (GOLD analysis project Ga0302046, IMG submission 200261) | Soil microbial communities from uranium-contaminated site in the Upper Colorado River Basin, Wyoming, United States - RVT147D111 (version 2) ...
TCGAGCGCATGATGCGCGACTACCGGATCAACAAGATCTTCGAGGGGTCGAGCGAGATCATGCACCTGTTCATGGCGCGCGAGGCGGTCGACAAGCACCTCGAGGTCGCCGGCGCCCTGATCGACCCGCGCAAGAAGCTGGCCGAGAAGCTCGCCGAGCTGCCCTCGATCGCCGGCTTCTACGCCACCTGGTACCCGACCCGCTGGCTCGGCTGGGGGCACTTCCCGCGCTATCGGGAGATGGGCGCCTTCGCCGGCCACCTGCGCTTCGTCGAGCGCCACTCACGCAGACTCGCGCGCGAGGTCTTCCACGGCATGGTCGCCTACGGCCCCAAGCTCCAGAACAAGCAGGGCTTCCTCTTCCGCCTGGTCGACATCACCATGGAGCTGTTCGCGATGGCGACCTCGGCCGCCCGCGCCCACGCGATGGCCGAGCGCCGCCACCCCGAGGCCGCCAAGGCCGCCGAGCTGGCCGACCTCTTCTGCCGCATGGCCCGCCGCCGCATCCGCGGACTCTTCCGCGACCTGTGGTCCAACGACGACGTCCGCAAGTACAAGGTCGCCCAGAACGTCCTCGCCGGCCGCCATGCCTGGCTCGAGCAGGGGATCATGGGCCTCGGCGTCACCGCCAAGGCGCTCGAGCCCCCGACGCCGTTCGCCGAGCGCGGCGAGCGGGCGCCGGTGGCGCGGCCGTTCGCCACGCATTAGGTACCTTCCTTCTGCGTGGCGGTGGCAGGCGCTGCGGCCGAGGGGATCGCCTAGATCCCTGCGGCGTCCGCGACGATGCTCAGGAAGCGGCGAAGGGCCTTCGATCCTTCGGGATACTCGTCGTGAGTGCGTCCGGGATCGAGGAATCCATAGCCGTGGCCGATCCGGTTGCGGAGTCCGGTCGCGGATCGTAGGGCGCGCGCGAGATCGGCGTCCAGAACGCTCTTGTCGCGCAGGATGTCGAAGGAGTCGCCGGCATCCTCGGGCGGCCCCCATTCCTCGTCGACGACCCAGTGCGCCGCGAGGTCGATGCACTCCTGGATGGCGAGGAACAGGTAGAACATCGCGACATCCCGGTCCTTATCGGTCGCGAGAAACTCCTCCCGGGGCCTTGAGAAGAGCGGGTCGGCTGCCGCCAGCCGGGCCTGGGCGGCAGCGACCTTCTGGGCGACGACGTCAAGCCGAACCATGGTGGACTCTCTGGCGCAGCCGCTGGACGGCGAGCCGGTGGAGGCTTCGCGCGGTGGGCGCCCAGTCCCACCAGTCGAGAAGGGCCCGGACCTTGAAACGCTTCCAGTCCCCTTCCTGACGTTCGAGCAGCACTCGGCCGTCTCGCGCGATCTCGAAGCGCAGGAGAGGCGGCGCGCGGCGGAGGTCGATCAGATCGACGGGGCGGCGCGCTGCCTCGCCCACCGCCCCCTCGACTTCCCACAGCGTGGTCGCGGCCTCCGGCTCGAGGAGGACGCCCAGGTCGAGGTCGCTCCTTGGCGTCGTCCGCCCGCGTGCGGTCGAGCCGAACAGCACCGCCAGCCGAACCGCCGGGAATCGGGCCAGGGCCTCGAGCAGGGAATCCTCGGGTGGTGTTTGCATCCCGCCGATCGTAACAGCGTCTCCCGGCCCGGGCCGCCTGCCCGTTCAGACCTCCTGCCGGCGCAGCGCGCCGACCGCAAAGGCAGCGGGCAGGGCGATCCAGAGCACGAGGGCCGCGACCAGCAAGGCCGTCGCCGGACCTGTGCCGCCGAGGGCGCGGACGAGGACGGCGCCGGCGGGGCCGAACAGCTCCCTGCCGGAGATGCCGAGCAGCGCGGCGACGCGGGTGGCGTCGACCGGGTTGGCGAACAGGGCGCCGCGCGCGACGCCCGAAGGGAGTGGTCGTGGAGCCGCGCCGAAGGGTGGGGAGGGCGCCGGTCGGCCGGGTAGGCCGGCGCCGGGCGAGAGGGATCTCGGGCCCGCGGCGGCCCGCCGAACGGGCCGTCCCGGCGGCTAGCGCAGGTTCACCACCACCCCGTCGACCAGGTCGATGTGCGCGGCCTGGGGCGCCTTGGGCAGCCCCGGCATGCGCAGGACGTCGCCGAGGAGCGCGATCACGAAGCCCGCCCCGGGGGCCGGGATGAAGCGGCGGCAGGTGACCTCGAAGCCGTGGGGGAGGCCGGGCCGGGTGGGGTCGTCGGAGAGCGAGGCCGGGGTCTTGGCGACGCACAGCGGCGTGCCCGCCATCCCCAGGCGCTCGACGAACGCGAGGTCCTTCTCCGCCTCGCGGGTGTAGGCGACGCCGGAAGCGCCGTACATCTCGCGCGCGACGTGGACGAGCTTCTCCTTGACCGGCTGCTCGTTGCGGTAGACCGGCGTGAAGTGGCGCGGCGGGTGGACCGCGTGCTCCATCACCAGCTCGGCGAGCGCGGCCGCGCCCTCGCCGCCGCGCGCGAAGTGGTCGGCGGCGGCGGCCGGGACGTCGCGCGCCGCGCAGGCGCGCAGCACCGCGGTCACCTCGTCGTCGCCGTCAGCGGCGAAGCGGTTGACCGCGACGATCGCCGGCTTGCCCAGCCGGTGGACGTTGTCGACGTGCTTCCACAGGTTGGGCAGGCCGGCCTCGACCGCCGCCGGGTCGGGCCGCTCGAGGTCGCCGGGCGCGGTGCCGCCGTGGTGCTTGAGCGCCCGGATCGTGGCGACCACCACGGCGCAGGCGGCGTCGACGCCGGCGGTGCGACACTTGATGTGGAAGAACTTCTCGGCCCCCAGCTCGGTGGCGAAGCCGGCCTCGGTGATCGTCCAGTCGGCGTAGGCGAGCCCGGTGCGGGTGGCGAGCACCGAGTTGCATCCATGAGCGATGTTCGCGAACGGCCCGCCGTGGACCAGCGCCGGCACCCCCTCGGTGGTCTGCACCAGGTTCGGTCGCAGGGCGTCCTTGAGCAGCACCAGCATCGAGCCGACCGCGCCGAGGTCGTCCGCGGTCACCGGCTCGCCGCCGAGGGTCAGCGCCACCAGCAGCCGCGACAGCCGCGCGCGCAGGTCCTCGGCGTCCGCGGCCAGGCACAGCGCGGCCATCACCTCCGAGGCCGGGGTGATGTCGAAGCCGGTCTCGCGCGGCACCCCATGGATCGGCCCACCGAGCCCGATCACCGCGTGCCGCAGCGCCCGGTCGTTGAGGTCGATCACCCGCGGCCAGAGCACCCTACGCGGGTCGATGCCGAGGCCGTTGCCGAAGTGGAGGTGGTTGTCGAGCAACGCGGCGAGCAGGTTGTGGGCCGAGGAGACGGCGTGGAAGTCGCCGGTGAAGTGGAGGTTGACGTCATCGGCCGGCACCAGCGACGCCCGCCCGCCGCCGGTGGCCCCGCCCTTGCGCCCGAACGTCGGGCCGAGCGACGGCTCGCGCAGCGCCAGGCAGGCGCGCTCGCCGAGCAGGGCGAGCCCCTGAGCGAGGCCGATCGAGGTCGTGGTCTTGCCCTCCCCGGACGGCGTCGGGGTGATCGCGGTGACCAGGACCAGCCGCCCCCGCGGCCGGTCGCCGTCGAGCGCCTGAAGCCGCACCTTGGCCTTGCCCTCGCCGTAAGGGATCAGGTGCTCGGGCGCCAGCCCGAGCGCGGCCGCCACCTCCTCGATCGGACGCGGTCCGCGCGCCGATCCCGCTGTCTCGCTCGCGCTCATGACCCTCCTCCTCCCGGCGGGCAGCACCGGCCGGCGATCGGAAACCGCTGATTCCAGGGTCTGAACCTTATCGCAGCACCCGCCGGCGCCCGCGCCCTCCTCCGGGGTAGGGCGGGGCCTCCGTCGGGTAGGCGCGCGGCGATCGTGTTCGCAGGTTCGCGGACGGGGATCGATTCGGCGGCCTGGGCGGGTACACTCGCCGTCGCGATGCGCGCCGTCCTCCCCACCGCCGACCCTCCCGACCCATGCCCCCGCCTCGGCGAGCTGCCCGATCCGGTGCCCGGCCCGGGCGAGGTGCTGGTCGCGGTGCGCGCGGCCGGGCTCAACCGCGCCGACCTGATGCAGCTCTGCGGGCACTACCCGCCGCCGCCGGGGGAGAGCGAGGTCCCGGGGCTGGAGCTGGCGGGCGAGGTGGTGTCGGCGGGGGAGGGCGTAGACCGCTGGGAGCCCGGCCGGCGGGTGATGGCGCTGGTCGCCGGGGGCGGACAGGGCGAGCTGGCGGCGGTTCCGGCGGGGCAGCTCATGGCGCTGCCCGAGGGGCTGAGCTTCGTCGAGGGCGCGGCGATCCCCGAGGCCGGGTTGACCGCCTGGACGAACCTGGTCGCCGAGGGCGGCCTCGCGGCCGGCGAGACGGTGCTGATCAGCGGCGCCAATGGCGGCGTCGGGACGTTCACGGTGCAGCTCGCCGCCGAGCTGGGGGCGCGGGTGCTTGCGGCCGGGCGCGACCTCGGCCGGCTCGAGCCGCTGCGCGACCTCGGCGCTGCCGAGTTGGTGCTCCTCGACGACGGCCTGCCGGCCCGCGTCCGCGAGCTGACCGGCGGCCGCGGCGCCGACCTCGCGCTCGACCTGGTCGGCGGCGAGCACCTGCCGCGGCTGCTCGCCGCGCTCACCCCGAGCGGCCGCCTGGTCCTGGTCGGCCTGACCGCCGGCAGCCGTGCCGAGCTGGACCTCCGCCGGATCCTCAGCCTTCGCCTGCGCCTGATCGGCTCGGCCCTCCGCACGCGCTTCCGCTCCGAGAAGGCCTCCCTCGTCGCCGCCTTCGCCGAGTTCGCCCTGCCGCGCCTCGCCGACGGCCGGCTGCGGCCGGTGGTCGACCGGGTGTTCCGGTTCGAGCGGGCGGCCGAGGCCTACGCCGCGCTCGAGGCGGGCAGCGTGTGCGGCAAGATCGTGCTCGAATTCGGCCGCTGAATCTCGCTACGCGGTGCTCCGCGCCATCGTCTCTTCTCCCCACCCCAGGAGGTCGTCGACCGTCCCTCGGCTCACCGCGTGGTAGCCCGGCCGCGCCCGTTCGTAGACCTCGAGCGCCCACTCCTTGCCCTCCGGAGTCGCCGCCAGAGCGCCGTAGAGAGGGACGAGGAACTTGCGGCGGCCGACGCGGAGGAGGAATTCCTCGAGTGCCGTGTAGGCGGGCCGGTAGCCGGCAGCGACGGCGTGGCCGAACCACTCGGCCTGGATCTCGGAGTTGCCGCTGGCGGTGAGGTCGAAGGCGCGGTCCAGCTCGGCGAGGCGGGCCTGCGGCAGGTCGTCGGGCAGGCCGCGGAGGAAGCGGAGCCACTCGTGGGTGGTCCAGTCCGCGGTCGCGAGATCCGTGGCCGGTCGGCCTTCGAGCCAGGCCTGGCGCTCGGCGTCGACGGCGGCGAAGCGGGCGCTCTCGGGCGCCGCCAGGTTGTCGGGCAGGCCGGGCTCGTAGACCCAGCGCTCGACGCCGACCCGCTCCGCCTCCTCGGGGCTGAGAAGCTCGGCGCGCAGGTGGTCGAGGAACTCGGCGCTGGTGATGGAGCGGAAGGCGAAACGGTCGAAGTAGCCGCGCAGGAAGGCGTCCCAGCGCTCGCGGCCGACCGCCTGCTCGAGGGTGCGCAGGAAGAACCGGCCCTTCTCGTAGGCGACGTCGGTCATCCCCGCGTCGGGATCGCGGCCGGCGAGGTCGAGGTGGAGGCGGGTGTCGGGGGAGTCGGCGCCGATCTCCTCGACGGTGTCGCGGAGCTGTTCGAGCCCGAGCGCGGCGAGCATCTCGGCGTACTCCTCGCCGTAGATCGCCTCCATGATCCGGCCCTCGAAGTAGGTGGTGAAGCCCTCGTTGAGCCAGAAGTCGTTCCAGTTGGCGTTGGTCACCACGTTGCCCGACCACGAGTGCGCCAGCTCGTGGGCGATCAGCGCCACCAGCGACCGGTCGCCGGCGAGGATGGTCGGGGTGGCGAAGGTCAGCCGCGGGTTCTCCATGCCGCCGAAGGGGAAGCTCGGCGGCAGGAACAGGACGTCGTAGCGCCCCCACTGGTAGGGGCCGTAGAGGCGCTCGGCAGCGTCGATCATCTGCGGCGTGTCGGCAAGCTCCCAGGCCGCGGCCGGCAGGGTCGGCGGCTCGGCGTAGACGCCGCTCACCCGCCCCAGCGATTCGAAGCCGATCTCGCCGACCGCCAGCGCCAGCAGGTAGGACGGCACCGGCTGCGGCATCTCGAAGCGGTAGACGCCGCCGGCCTGGTCGGCGGTCGGGTTCTCGGCGCTCATCACCGCCATCAGCCCCTCGGGCACGTGGACCGTCGCCTCGTAGGTCATGCGCACGCCGGGGGTGTCCTGGCACGGCACCCAGGTGCGGGCGAGGATCGCTTGCGACTGGGTGAACAGGAACGGCCGCTCGCCGCCGGCGGTCTGCGCCGGGTCGAGCCACTGGAGCGCCGCCGCGCCCGGGCTGGTCGTGTAGTCGACGTGGACGACCTCGGTCCCGGGCGCGATCTCGACGGTCAGCGGCCGGCCGAGGAAGGGCTGGCCCTCGACCTCGTCGCCGAGCGTGAAGATCGCCGCCGCGCCGTCGCCGAGCGCTACCGCGGCGATCTCCAGCCCGCGGGTGTCGAGCACCAGCTCGCTCGCGCCCGCCGGGTTGTCGACGGTCAGCGAGGCGCGCCCGGAGAGCGTCCGGGCGTCGAAATCGACGGTCAGGTCGAGCGCCAGATGGGTCACACGCACCTCCCCGGGGCGCGAGAACGAGTGGGGATCGTCGACGACGGCGGCCGCCTCGCGGGTCGCCTCCGGTTCCTCGGCCGGGGCGCAGCCGGCGGCGAGGAGCGGGACGAGACAGAGAGCCGCGAGGGCGGCCCCACGGATTCGGGCCTCGACGTTCCAGCGGATCGGCGGCATGGTGGGGTTCCTTCTTTCTCGCGGCGCGGGGTGGAACGGCCGGGGAGAGGTGCGGCGCGGGCGCGCGCCCGGCAGTGTGACGCACCGGAGTATAGCCGCAGCCCATCTACGAGCCGGGCAACCCGGCCGGGCCTCCGAGGCTGCGGGGATGTGGGCGGTGGATACGGCGGAGAACCGGACAGCCGCGAGCCCGGTGGGTCAGCCGATCTGCGCCGCCACCGGCGTTCCGCTCGACCGGACCGCCGGTCTCCCCGCCTCGAGGTCGCTCTCCAGCTCGGCGGCGATCGCGAACACCTCGGGGCGGGTGAGCTTGGCGCCGGCGCCGCGGTCCTCGACGCGGTCGAGGGTGGCGAGCGCAAGTCGGACGGGCAGGGCGCAGAAAGCGACCAGACCGCGCTCCTGCCGAGGCGTCCGCTCCTGGAGGGCGGCGACGTAGCGGGCGGCGGCGTCGAGGTCGGAGCGGGCGCGTGCGAAGACCGCCGCCCGGGGAGTGGCGGCGGGGAGGAAGCGGCGGCCCTCGCCGGCGTCGTCGGCCGCGTCCTTCAGGATATTGACGAGCTGGAGCGCCTCGCCGAAGCGGGCGGCGTGCCGGCGCAGCTCGGGCGCCGCCGGCGCCAGCGCCGGGCGGTCGAGCAGAAACAGCTCGGTCAGCATCTCGCCGACAATGCCGGCGACGACGTAGCAATAGCCGGCGAGGTCCGCGAGGTCGACCAGCTCGAGCCGGCCGCCGCCATCGGCGCGGGCGACGAAGCCGGCCATGCCGCGCGCCGTGCGCACGGTGTGGCGGCCGACCACCGAGCGGGCGTGGGGGCCGAGGGCGTCGAACGCGGCGAGCACCGCCGGCGTCTCGGCGAGCAGCTCGCGGTAGCCGTCGTGGCCGTCGGGCAGCGCGGCGCTCCACGCCGCCGCCAGCTCCCCGGCCTCCTCGGCCGCCGGCCGCTCGACCAGCCGCACGAACCGCCCGAGCGCCTCGATGCGCCGTTCCTTCGGCCAGGCGGCGGCGTCCTCGAAGGTGTCGGCGATCCGGAACAGCAGGTAGGCGATCGTCACCTCCTGTCGGGTCGGCTCGGGCAGCAGCGGGATCGACAGCGCGAAGGTGCGGCTGGTCTTCTCGAGCAGGTCGTCGAGCGAGGCGGCGGCGGTGGGGGCGGGGAGTTCGGCCATGGGCGCGCTTTCGAGCTGGTTGAGAGGCTATCAGAGCGCGCCGGCCCGGCTCGCCGCCGGCGACCTTACCAGCGCACGACGAAGTCCACCTTCGACGCTACGATTCCGGCAAACGACACAGGAGGACAGCGATGCCCAGCCGCCTCGTGCTTTGTACCGCGATCGTTCTGACGCTCGCCGCCGGCGTGGTCCTCGCCGCCGGCGGGACGCCCGCAGCCGAGCCGGCTGCCGTACCGGCCTCTGCGCGCGCCGAGATCGGCGCCCTCGCCTGGCTGAGCGGCTGCTGGAGCGGCCCGGCCGGCGAGGAGTGCTGGCTCGAGCCGCGTGGCGGGATGATGCTCGGCGTCAACCGTGGTGCCGCCGGCGGCGAGGGCGGGCCCTCGTTCGAGTTCCTGCGCATCGTCGAGGAGGAGGGCCGGCTGGTCTACCTGGCGAGCCCGGGCGGGCGCTGCCCGCCGACGCCGTTCCCGGCCATCGAGGTCGCCGAGGGCCGGGTGGTGTTCGCCAACCCGGAGCACGACTTCCCGCAGCGGATCGCCTACTGGTTGGAAGGGGAGGACACGCTCCGCGCCCGGGTCGAGGCCGAGGAGGACGGCGAGATGCGGGGGTTCGAGCTGCTCTGGAAGCGCGGGGGCTGGGACGGCGACTGAGGCGGCCGCGGTCTCCCCGGCGGGTTCGGCCGCCGATCCCGCCGCACAGGCCGGGGGAGGGGGCGTGATCGCTCAGCCCGCCGGCACTCGGGTGCCCCCGGACGGCTCGCCGGCGAGGCCGAAGGCGAGTGCCCCGGGTTGGCGGCCGTCGAGGATCCACGACTCGACGCCGAGCGCGGCGAGCGTCAGCGCGGTCTCGACGCGGTGGCGCATCCCGCCGGTGACGTCGGTGCCGGCGGCGGCGCCGGCGATCGCCGCGGCGGCGAGGTCGCTGGGCGCGATCTCGGCGCGGGTGGAGCCCTCGGCGTCGAGGACGCCGGCGGTGTCGCCCAGCCAGAGCGCGCGCTCGGCGCGGTAGCCGTGCGGGGGCAGGTGCTCGGCGAGCGCCAGGAAGACCTGCTCGGTCGAGCAGATCGCGACCCCACGCTCGCGATCGAGCACGACGTCGCCGTAGACCACCGGCAGCAGCCCGAGCCCGAGCGCCAGCGCCACCGGCTCGGCGTTCCAGGCGACCGGGCGGCCGGCGGCGGTGACCACGGCGGACGAGGGGGCGATCGAGAAGGGGAGGGCACCCGCCTCGGCGAGGGCGGCGATCACCCGCCGGTGCAGCTCCGCGGCGCGCGCCTGGGTCTCGGCGATCCCGGCGAGCCGCGCGCGGTCGCCGGCGCCGCGGTCGATCCCGCCGGCGAGCCCGTGCGCGGCGGCGGCGACGTGGCCGAACGAGCCGCTGCCGTGGCCGAGCACGACCCGCGGCGCCTGCTCGGCGTCGAGCGCGGCCGCCAGCTCGCCGGCCAGCCGCCGGATCACCTCCGGCCGCGCCGCGCCGGGCGTCTCCTTGTCGGTGATCAGGCTGCCGCCGAGCTTGACCAGCACGACCGGGCGCGGTGCGGGCCGGCGGGGCGAGGCGGGGAACCGGTGGGGGCGCATGGCGGGCGCGGGTCGGCTCGGAGGTCTCGGGTCGGGCTCGGGTGGGATGGGTGGGGCTCGGATCGGGTCGGGTGCCTCGGCTCGGGCCGGTTCAGGTCGGCTCGGATCAGATCAGGTGCTCGTCGTGCAGCGCCGGCCCGTCACCGACGCGGTCCTCGATCACCGATCGTACCTCCGGCAGGCGCGCGAGCCGCGCGGCGACCTCGCCGGCCTCCTCGGCGGGGCAGACGACGTGGACGTTGGCTCCGGCGTCCATGGTCGCCCAGGCGGCGAGCCCGGAGCCCGGTGCGCGCACCGCGCGGACCTCCTCGAGCACCGCCAGGGTCCCCGGGCGCCAGTAAAAGATCGGCGGCCGCGAGGTCATCGCGATCAGGTGCAGCTCGACCGCCTCCTCCTCGAGCACCGGGCCGAGGCGGCCGAGGTCGCGCTCGCGGATCGCCGCGCGCACCTCGTCGAGCCGCCCGGGTAGCTCGGCGAGCCGGCGGGCGAAGTGCGGGCTGGTCGGCGCCAGGCGGTGGCCGTCGAGCGAGGAGACCGTCTTCGGCGCCTCCTCGACCAAGGCGATGACGTCGGCGAGCAGCCAGTGGGCGGCCGGGGCGATCTCCGCCGCCCGCGGGTCGTCGTCGTCGCCGCCGGCCGCCTCGGACGGCCACTCGACGTAGCCGCCGAGCACCGAGCGCGCCGCCGAGCCCGACCCGCTGCGCCGCGCCAGCGACGACAGCTCGGCGCGCCCGAGGCCGCCGCGGCCGGGATCGCCGAGCGGGTCGCGGCCGAGCGCCGCCGCCACCGCCGTCGCCAGGGCGGCGAAGCCGGAGGCCGACGAGGCGAGCCCGGCGGCGGCGGGGAAGCTGTTCTCGGTGGCGACCCGGAAGCGCGGGCGGGCGGCGCCGGCGCCCTCGCCGCCGGCGGCCCAGTCGCGGAGCGCGTCGAGATGGCGCCATACCCGCGCGGCGAAGCGCTCGGGCGCCGGCTCCAGCTCGCCGCGGGGGCCGCGGCGAAGCACCTCGTCGGCGTCGCCCGCGCGCGACGCCGGCAGCGGTACGACCGTGGTGCGGCTTCGGCAGCGCTCCAGCGTCATCGAGATCGAGGGCGCCAGCGGCAGCGCCCGCGCCGGGTCGCGCGCCCCCCAGTACTTGACGAACGCGATGTTGGCCGGTGCGCTCGCCGTCGCCTTGCCGCTGCTCATCCCGCCTCCGCCGGCGGGTCGCGGTCGGGGCCGGTGAGCCGCAGCCCCTCGACCCCGAGCGGCACCTCGAGGCGGCGGATCGTCGCCAGCTCCGCCACCCCGGCCAGCGCCTCGGGTTCGGGATGGTAGGCGAGCAGCGACCCGGCCCCAGGGCCGGCGAGCGAGCCGGCGCCGGAGATCTTGGCCGCGCCGCCGGCGGCCTCGATCGCTTGCACCAGCGCCGCCGCCGGCTCGGGCACCACGCCCAGCTCCTCGAGCGCCCGCTGGCCGGTGGCGACCAGTGCACGTACCCGGCCGGGGTCCTCGGCCTCGGCCGCCAGCTCGTCGCGCAGCCCCCGGGTCGCCTCCGCGAGGCGGTCGAGCACCTCCCGCCCCCACGCCGGGTCGGCCTCGAGGCGGGCGCGCACCGCGGCGATCACGGCGCCGGTCGCCTCCTCGGCCGGGCGGCCGGTGTCGTAGACCGCGAGCCGGGCGAGCAGCGGCGAGCGGGCGGTGAAGGCGGAGAAGGCGAGCGCGCCTCCGGCGCCAGCGGGCTCGGCCCACACCAGGCCGCCGTGGAGCACGGTCATGCCGTCGACGCCCGACGGCAGCCCGTGCTGCCGGCGCTCGACCTCGAGCGCCAGCGCCTCGACGTCGTCGATCCCGGCCGGCGCGCTGCGCAGCGCCAGGTAGCCGGCGACTACCGCCACCGCGGTCGCCGCCGAGCTGCCGAAGCCGGAGCCGAGCGGCAGCTCGCCGGTCAGCTCCAGGTCGATCGGCGGGCCGTCGCGCTCGCCGAGCAAACCCGCCGCCTCGCCGAGCGCGACCAGCACCACGTGGGCCGGATCGTCGCCGCGCAGGGTGGCGAAGGCGGCGGCGCTCGGCCGCTCGGAGTAGGTCTGCCAGCGCTCGCGGGCGCGGCGGGCGTGGCCGACGATCTCGCGCCACGGCACCTCGCGCGGCGGGCCGAGGGCGGGGGCGTCGAGGCGCACGGTCGCCGGCCCCCGGTCGCGCGGCCGCGGGCCGGCGAAGCGGGCCTCCAGGCGCAGGCCGGCCGCCGCCACCAGCGCCGGGCGCCGATAGACGACGGCGTGCTCGCCCATCAGGATCAGCTTGCCGGGAACCGAGGCGGTGACCCGTTGCACCGGTGCGGGCGGTGCCGGGTGCGGCGGGTGCGGCCGGCGCCCGGCGGCTGCGCTCAATCCGCCTCGGTCTTGCCGCGGCCCAGCCGCTCGTGGGCGCGGGCGAGGTCCTGGGAGGTGAACGCGGCCATCAGCGAGACCTCGCCCGCGAGCACCGCGCCGCCGACGATCTCCGCCAGCCGGCGGGCGGCGTGGCCCGGTCGCTCGGGGTCGGGGACGATGCCGAGCATGCTCAGGGCCTCGCGCTGGGTGGCCAGCTCGGTGCCGCCGCCGATCGCGCCGACCGGCAGGTCGGGGAGGTAGACCGAGCAGTAGACCGCGTCCGGCCCCCGCGGCTCGATGCAGGTCACCCCGAGCGAGCCCTCGACCACGTGCGCCGGGTCCTGCCCGGTGGCCAGGAACAGCGCCGCCAGGACGTTGGCGTAATGGGCGTTGAAGCCCATCGACCCGGCGGCGATCGAGCCCAGCAGGTTCTTGCGGTACTGCGCCTCGACCAGGTCGCGCGAGGTGGTCTTGAGCGTCCGCTTGAGCACCGCCGCGTCGATCACCGCCTCGGCGAACACCCGCTTGCCCCGGCCCTCGTGGAAGTTGATCGCCGCCGGCTTCTTGTCGACGCAGTAGTTGCCCGAGAGCGCGATGCACGAGATCCCGGTCGCCGGCTCGATCAGCTCGGTGACCACCCGGTCGCAGGCGATGGTCGCCATGTTCATGCCCATCGCGTCGCCGGTCTCGAAGCGGAAGCGCAGGAAGACCGTTGTCCCGAACGCCGAGGGCCGGACGTCGACCAGGCGCAGATAGCGGCTGGTCGCCTCGGCGACCGCGCGGATCTCGCTCTCGTGCTCGCGGATCCAGGTCAGGAACTCGCGGGTCTGGACCACGCCCGAGGTGCGGAAGGCCGGGGCGCGGGTCATGCCGACGTCCTCGACCCGCACCGTCGCGCCGCCGGCCTCGCGGATCGCCGCGCAGCCGCGGTTGGTCGAGGCGACCAGCGCCGCCTCGGTGGTCGCCAGCGGCACGTAGACGTCGCCGTCGACGTACTCGCCGTGGAGCCGCAGCGGTCCGATCACCCCCATCGGCACCTGGATCGCGCCGAAGAAGTTCTCGCAGTTGCGGCACGAGGCGCGCTCGGCGTCGAGGGTGTAGCGGCCGACGTGATCGAGGCGGGCGCCGGTGATCCGCTCCAGCGCCGCCCGGCGGACCGCCGCCGCCTCGTCGGCGGACAGCTCGCGCGGGAGCTGGTAGAAGCGCCGCTCGCCGGCGGCGAGCTGACGCTCGAGCTCGCGGCGTTCGCTCTCGGCGTCCATCGGTTGCCTCCGGGCTGCGGTCTGGCTCTTGCTCATGGCTGGTCTCTCCCCCACGATGGGACCGGCTCGATCGGCGCCCGCTTCAGCTCGGCAACGGTGCGGGCGCCGGTACAGAACATGGCGATCTTCAGCTCCTCGACGGTGCGCTCGATCTTCGCCTCGACGTCCTCGGGCGAGCGGGTCGCGGCGGCCAGGAACGGGAAGGCCATGCCGGCGAGGTCGGCGCCGAGCGCGATCGCCCGGGCGACGTCGAGGCCGTTGCGCACCCCGCCGCTGCCGATCACGGTCACCCCCGGCACCCGGCTGCAGTGGCGGATCGACTCCGGGGTCGGGATCCCCCAGCCGGCGAAGACCTCGCCGATCTCGGCGTCGCCGGCGCGCGCCGCCTCGATGCGCGACCAGCTCGTCCCGCCGAGCCCGGCGGTGTCGACGATCGTGATGCCGCGCTCGGCGAGCGCCGCCGCCAGCGCGCCGGAGATGCCGTTGCCGACTTCCTTGGCGATCACCGGCACGCCGAGCCCGGAGGCGATCTCGCCCATCTTGTCGAGCAGCCCGGAGAAGTCGCACTGCCCCTCGGGCTGGATCGCTTCCTGGAGCGGGTTGAGATGGAGCACCAGCGCGTCGGCGCCGATCATCTCGACCGCGCGCCGGCACTCGGCGAGGCCGAAACCGTAGTTGAGCTGGACCGCCCCGAGGTTGGCGAGCAGGACGGCGGTCGGCGCCTCGGCGCGCATCTCGAACGTGCCGGCCGTGGCGGCGTCCTCGAGCGCGCGGCGCTGCGAGCCGACGCCGACCGCGATGCCCGCAGCCTCGGCTGCCCGCGCCAAATTGCGGTTGATCCGCGACGCGACGTCGGTGCCGCCGGTCATGCAGGAGATCAAGAGCGGCGCTGCCAGCCGCTTGCCGAGGAAGGTCGTCGCGACGTCGATCTCGGCGCGGTCGATCTCGGGCAGCGCGGCGTGGGCGAGCCGCCAGCCGTCGAAGTAGGAGCGGCCGAGCTGCATCTTCTCGTCGAGCGCCAGGCGGATGTGGTCGGCCTTGCGGTCGCCGCCGGCGCTCGTGGCCGGGGCGGTCGTCGTGTCCGCCGGCTCCTGGCCAGCGGCGGCGAGCGGTGCGGCGGGGCGGGGCAGGGTGCTCATCGCCGGCGGCTCCCCAGGCCGTCGATCAGGCCGGCGAGGAAGTCGCGGCCGCCGGCGGCTCGCTCGTCGTCGCCGGCCGCGGCGCCCGCGGCTCCGGCGGAATCGAACGCCGTCGCCAGCGCCGCGCGCGCCTCGTCCAGCCGCTCGTCGATCATCTCTCGCACCCGGTCGAGGGCGCCCGATTCGCGGATCGCCGCGGCGGCGGCCGCCGCCTCCGCCGGTGGGAGGGCGCTCCGGCCGAGGGCCTCGCGCAGCCGGGCGGCGCCGCCGCCGTCGAGGCGCTCGAGGGCGAGGTGGACGAGGAACGTGTACTTGCCGCCGGCGAGGTCGTCGCCCACCGGCTTGCCGACCGCGCCGGCGTCGCCGAACAGGCCGAGGACGTCGTCCTGGAGCTGGAACGCCTCGCCGAGGGCGCGGCCGTAGCGGCCGAGCGCGGCGCGGGCCGCCGCCGGCGCGCCGGCCAGCACCGCCCCCAGCTCGATCGGCCGCTCGACGCTGTAGCGCCCCGACTTCAACCGCAGCACGCGCAGCAGATCGTCCTCGCTCGCCCGCCGCTGCGCGGCCAGGCGCAGCTCGAGGAGCTGGCCGCCGATCACCTCGGTGCCGAGCGCGGCGAAGATCCGATCCAGCTCCGTCCGGCGGCCGGCGTCGCCGACCCCCGCGGAGGCACCGGCGAACAGCTCCGCCGCCCAGGTGTGGGCGAGGTCGCCGACCAGGATCGCCGCCGAGCGGCCGAAGTCATCGGCGTCGCCGCCCCAGCCGCGCTCGCGGTGGAACGCCGCGAAGCGCTCGTGGGCGGCCGGCTCGCCGCGACGCACCGCGGAGTGGTCCATGACGTCGTCGTGGACCAGCAGGTAGGCGTGGAGCAGCTCGACCGCGAGGCCGATCTCGAGGGCGGCCTCGGCCGTGCCACGGCCGCCGCACGCGAGATGGCTGAACCAGACCAGGGCCGGGCGGAGCCGCTTGCCGCCGGCGGTGGCGAGGTCGGCCGCGGCGTCGACCAGGGGCAGCGCCTCCGGCAGCTCGGCCTCGACGGCATGCCGCCGCGCCGCCAGCCAGGCGGCCAGCCGGGCCTCGAAGCGCTCCCGGAACCCGGCCAGGAGCGCGGCGAAGCGCTCGGCGGTCGCGTCCCCCACGGTCGGGCCGGCGGGCGTCCCCCCGGCGCCGGTCTCGAAGGGGCCGCGCGCGATCTGCGCCGTCTGCGTCGTCTGGCCGCTGTCGGTGTCCATCTACTCCCTCGTTCGTCGATCCACGTGCTGCGCGAGCCTGGGCGGGTGCGCGACCCCCGGGCGGCCGCGACGCTCGGTGAGGCGTCTCGGCTCGCGCGCAGGGTCGGGCCCGGAGGCTGTGGTCAGCCCTTGTGGGTCTTCGAGCGCGGGAGCTGCTGCGGGATGCGGCCGCGGCCGCAGGGCGTGGCGTGGTGGACCGCGAGTACCGGTCGCGCCAGCATCACCCGGGAGGTGGTGGGCAGGATCTTGACCTTCTGGAAGCGCGAGAGCAGCCGGTCCGCCTTGACCACAGCCGGCTGCACGAACTCCGGCAGCCGGGTCAGCACGAAGGTCTTGGCGAAGTTGCGGGCGATCAGGATCACGGCGGCCTCGACGGTTCCTCGGTCGGGAGATCCGGTTCGGCGACCGAGTGTAGCAGGTTGGGGCGTTGACGTCGAACGTGAGCGAGTGTCTCCCCTGGTAGACTCCTCGATCGATGAGAAGTCGCCGCCCCGCCGAGGGCGCCCGTGACGTGCCGGACGGCGCCAGTCCCGAGCGGGGCCGGGTCGGCGTGGTCAGCCTCGGCTGCCCGAAGAACCTGGTCGACACCGAGATCATGCTCGGCGAGCTGGAGCGCCGGGGCTACCGGATCGTCGCCGACGCCGGCGAGGCGGACACGGTGATCGTCAACACCTGCGGCTTCATCGAGGAGGCCAAGCGGGAATCGATCGACGCCATCCTCGAGCTGGCGGCGGGCAAGGAGGAGGCCGGGCGCAGGCTCCTGGTCGCCGGCTGCATGGTCAACCGCTACGGTGCCGAACTGGCGGCGGAGATCCCCGAGATCGACGGCTTCGTCGGCCTCGACGAGCTGCGGGAGGTCGCCGACCGGGTGGCCGCCGCCCGCCGCCGCGGCGCGCCCGCGGGCGCCCCGGACGGTGGCGGGTTGATCCGGATCGGCGACACCGGCGCCGCGCCGCCGCCGGCGCCCTCGCACCTGGTCTTCGATCACACCGCCGCGCGCCGGCTGACCACCCGCGGCTACGCCTACCTCAAGGTCGCCGAGGGCTGCGACAACCCGTGTACCTTCTGCGCCATCCCGAAGTGGCGCGGCCGGTTCCGCAGCCGCACGGTCGAGTCGCTGGTCGCCGAGGCGCGGGCGCTCGAGGAGAGCGGCCCTCCCGCGTCCAGACCGGTCGAGCTGTGCCTGATCGCCCAGGACACCACCCGCTACGGCGGCGACCTCGGCATCGGCCGCCACGGCATGGTGCGGCTGGTCGAGGCGCTGCTCGCCGGCACGTCGTTTCCGTGGATCCGCTTCCTCTACGCCTACCCGACCACCCTCGACCCGGAGCTCCTGCGTCTTATGGGGAGCGAGGAGCGCTTCGTCTCCTACCTCGACATGCCGCTCCAGCACAGCGATCCCGAGATGCTCAAGGCGATGCGGCGGGGCGGCAACGCGCGGCGCTACCTGCGCCAGCTCGAGACGGCTCGCACGCTCGCCCCGGACGTCTTCCTGCGCACCACCTTCATCGTCGGCTTCCCGGGCGAGACCGAGGAACGCTTCGAGCACCTGCTCGAGTTCGTGCGCGAGTCGCGCTTCGACCACCTCGGCGCCTTCGCCTACAGCCCCGAGCCGGGCACGCCGGCCGCCGGGCTGCCCGGCCGGGTGCCCAAGGCGACCGCGCGCCGGCGCTACGAGCGGCTGCTCGCCGAGCAGGAGCCGATCGCGCGGGAGCGCCGCCGGCGGCTGGTCGGGCTGCGGATGCGGGCGCTGGTCGAGGGCGTCCACGAGGAGACCGAGCACTTGCTGGTGGCGCGCCACCACGGCCAGGCGCCGGAGATCGACGGCCGCATCCTGATCAACGACGGCGCTGCCTCGCCCGGCACGCTGGCCGAGGTCGAGATCACCGACGCCTACGCCGACGACTTGGTCGGCCGGGTGGTCGGGCCGGCCGGCGTGCCGGGGGTGACGCCGGCGCCGGACCTCGCGGCGGTGGGGGCCGCCGCCGGCTAGCAGTCCCGGGGCGCTACGCCCGCTCGACCGTCCCGGCCTCACCCGCACCGCGATGCTGGTCATCCACGACGCCTACCACGCCGGCGACCTGCCGCGCGGCGGCATCGCCGCGATCGGCAACTTCGACGGTGTCCACCGCGGCCAGCTCGCGGTGCTCGAGCGGGTGACGGCGCGCGCCGCCGCGACCGGCCTGACCCCGACCGTGATCACCTTCGAGCCGCACCCGCTGGCGGTGCTGCGTCCCGCCGAGGCGCCGCCGCGGCTGACCTCGGCGGAGCACAAGGAGGAGCTGCTCGCCGCTGCCGGCATCGAGGCGACCCTGGCGGTCGCGTTCACGCCCGAGTTCTCGCGCACCCGCGCCGAGACCTTCGTCCGCGACTTCCTCCACGGTGAGCTGGGCCTCGCGGAGATCTACGTCGGCACCGGCTTCGTCTTCGGCCATCGCCGCGAGGGCGACCTGGCGCTGCTCGCCCGGCTCGGCTCCGAGCTGGGCTTCGAAGTCTGCGAGGTCGAGCAGGTGAGCTGGTGCGGCGAGCGCATCTCGAGCACCCGGGTGCGGCGGGCGATCACCGAGGGCAGGGTCGAGGAGGCCGCCGAGATGCTCGGCCGGCCGTACTCGGTGCGGGGTACGATCGCGCGCGGCGACCGCATGGGCCAGCGGCTGGGCTGGCCGACCGCCAACCTCGAGACCGAGGG
>Ga0302046_10002213_pt1 | contig 18171 bp, 20 predicted proteins | sample RVTome_11_FD_200261 | JGI IMG/M metagenome (GOLD analysis project Ga0302046, IMG submission 200261) | Soil microbial communities from uranium-contaminated site in the Upper Colorado River Basin, Wyoming, United States - RVT147D111 (version 2) ...
CCCATCCCCCTAAAGGGGGCTGGCCCGGAGCGAGTCGAATCGCCGATCGCGCGCTCGCCGAGCCCTGCGCTCGCAACGGCGACGACGGCTCGCCATCGACGTGGCGCGCGCGGGGCCCCCGTGCCCCGCCCCCGGCGTCACCACGTTTCATGAGCGTCACTGGCGAGAGTCACCGGCGGGGGGACGGGGGTGAGGCGGCGGGCGGCGGCGGGTCGCTGCTTTGGATGTAGCCGTTGGCGACGAGCTTGCGGTCGGGGCGGGGCACGCCGAAGAGTGACACGCGATCCCCGGGCCGCAGGGCGACCACCGTGGTGTCGCTCAGGTTGGAGGCGTCGACGGTGTGGACCTGGCCGTCGTCGGTGCGCAAGGTTATCGCCGTTCCCGAGACGGATTGCACAGCCCCGTCGAGGCGCCAGAGTGGCTCGGGGGGCTGGGCGGGAGCCGGGGCGGTGGACGGGATCGAGGCGGACGGGGCCGGCCCTGCGCCGGGCACGGTCAGCCCGAGCGCCGCGGCGTCTCCGGGGCCGAAGGCGATGGCCGCCGTCTCGTGGGGGCGGGTGCCCTCGACGCCGAGGACGGCGACCCGGGAACCGGCCGTCAAGGGCCCGGGAACACGGCGCTGGGCGGCGCTGATGTCGACGTAGTACAGCCGGCCATCCTCACTCCGCACGACCACGAAGGGCTCGGCCGCGAGGTTCGGTGGCCATTCGAGCGTGCCTTCGACGACCCGCGGGTCACCGGGGGCGGCCAGCGCGGGTCCCGCAAGCAGCGTCAGGATGGCGAGGACGACGAGGGATCGCTTCATGACGGACCTCCTCGCCGTCTGACCTGGCAAGGAGGGTGCCACCGATCAGGACGATCGGCCGCGCTCCGCCCGCCAGCGCCGCCATTCGGCCAGGCGCCGGCCCAGTTCCGCCTCGAGTCCCCGGTCGACCGGCCGGTAGTACTGGCGGCCCCGCAGCGCCTCGGGCAGGTGCTCCTGCGCGACGCGCGCCTCGGGCGCATCGTGGGCGTACTGGTAGCCCGCGCCATAGCCGAGATCGCGCATGAGCCCGGTCGGCGCGTTGCGGATGTGCAGCGGCACCGGCTCGGCCGGGCGCTCCTGCACGTCGGCCCGGGCCTCGTCGAACGCCACGTAGGCGGCGTTGGACTTCGGCGCCAGCGCGAGATAGAGGGTCGCCTGGGCGAGCGCCAGCTCGCCCTCCGGCGAGCCCAGGAAGTCGTACGCGTCCCGGGCGGCCAGCGTCAGGACGAGCGCGTGCGGGTCGGCGTTGCCGACGTCCTCGGAGGCGAACCGCACGAGCCGGCGGGCGACGTAGAGCGGGTCCTCGCCGGAGTCGAGCATGCGGGTCATCCAGTAGAGCGCCGCATCGGCGTCGGAATCGCGCAGCGACTTGTGCAGCGCCGAGATCAGGTTGTAGTGCTCCTCGCCGCTCTTGTCGTAGAGCAGCGTCCTGCGCTGGGCCGCCTCGCGGATCCCGGCCTCGCTCACCCGCCGGCGGCCCGCGGCCGGCGGCACCAGCTGCACGGCCAGCTCGAGGACGTTGAGCGCGGCCCGGGCGTCGCCGCTGGCCAGGCGCGCGATGAGCGCCAGCGCCTCGTCCGCCACCTCCGGCTCGAGCCCGGCCAGGCCGCGCTCGCGGTCGGCGAGGGCGCGCCGCAGGATCGCCACGAGGTCGGCCTCGCTCAGCGCCCGGAGCACGTACACGCGGCAGCGCGAGAGCAAGGCGGAGTTCACCTCGAACGACGGGTTCTCGGTGGTGGCGCCCACGAGCACGATCGTGCCCTTCTCGACGTGGGGCAGGAAGGCGTCCTGCTGGCCGCGGTTGAAGCGATGGATCTCGTCCACGAACAGGATGGTCCGCCGCTTCCGCCGCGCGCGCTCGGTCTCCGCCTCGGCGACGACCTGGCGGATCTCCTTGACGCCCGACAGCACGGCCGAGAACGCGACGAACCGGGCCCCGGCCACCTGGGCCATGAGCGAGGCCAGCGTGGTCTTGCCCGATCCCGGCGGCCCCAACAGGATCATCGAGTGCAGCTCGCCGCTCTCGACGGCGGCCCGCAGCACGCGGCCGGGCCCGAGCAGGTGCTCCTGGCCCACGATGTCGTCGAGCGCCCGCGGGCGCATGCGGTCGGCCAGCGGCCCCGGAGGCGCTGGGCCCGCGTCTGCGTCACTCGCGCTCCCGGGATTCTCGAAGAGATCCATTATCGGGCGGGGGGAGCGAACGCCGCTCCCCCCGCCACCCCCCACCGGGAACTGTCAGGGGCGCTCACGGGACCGCTCATGGGCTCTTCGTGCTCTGTGCGTTCACGCGTCGGCGGCGCGAGGGGGAGCGAACGCCGCTCCCCCCGCCACCCCCCACCGGGAGCTGTCGGGACCGGTCATACGTGCGTCGTGCTCTCGCCGTTCACGCGCTGGTGTAGCCAGGCGGGGAGGGCGGCGAGGTCGGTCAGGCGGGCGACCGGAGTGATCTGCCAGCGCGCGAGGTCGCCTTCCCGGGGGCGATAGGCGACGAAGGGGATCCCGGCGGCCTGGGCGGCGAGACCGTCCACCCAGGAGTCGCCCACGACGACGGCGTCGCGCGCGGCGCCGAAGTGCTCGGCGATGACGCGCCAGCCGTCAGGATCGGGCTTGAGCGCGCGCATCTCGTCGCGGGTGACGACGAGGTCGAGGGCCGGCAGCAGGCCGAACCGCGCCAGCGCGCCGCCGGTGATCTCGCGGGCGTTGTTGGTCCACACCGCCGTCACGAAGCCCGCCGCCCTCGCCCCCTCCACGGCCTCGCGCGCGCCCGGCTCGAGCGCGGCCACGTCCATGGCCCGGCGCTCGTGGTCGAGCGCGATCTCCCACAAGGGCTTGGCAACGTCGGGCGCGTGCGCCTGACACCAGACCAGCAGCTCGCCGACCCGGTAGCGGTCGGGCCGGGGCGGCAGGGGGCCGCAGCGGCGCTCCAGCAGGGCCCGCATGTCCAGGGCCATCGCCGCCAGGTCCAGCGGGGTGTTCACCAGCGTGTGGTCGAGGTCGAAGACGCACAAACGCACGCCCAGACTTTACTATGCCCGTGCTACGCTCGTTGGCATGAAGCGCCGCCTGGCGATCGTGCCGGCCCTCGCTGCGCTCCTGGCCCTGACATCCGCCGTCCCCGTGTGGGCTCTCGAAGAGGCCGACCGCCTCTTCATGGTCGGCGAGCAGGCCGTGGCCGACCGCTTCTATCCGGTCGCCCGCCGCACCCTGGAGCGTTTCGTCGCGCAGTACCCAGGCGACCCGCGGCTGCCGCGCGCGGCCGTACTGCTCGGCCGGGCCCAGCTCGCGCTCGACGCCCCCCAGGCCGCCCTGGACGCCTTCACTCGCGCGCTCGGCGTTCCGCCGCCGCCGGCCGACGTGCTGGAGGCGAGGTTCTGGCAGGCCGAGGCGTTCTTCCGGCTCAAGCGCTTCGCGGAGGCGCGCGCGGCCTACGACGAGGTCGTCCGCACCGACGCCGCCTCGCCGCTGGCAGCCGATGCGCTGTACGGCTTCGCGTGGTGCGAGCTGCAGCTCCAGCGGCCCGAGCCCGCGGCCACCGCCTTCCGCGAATTCCTGACGACCTGGCCCGAGCACGCGCTGGCCCCGACCGCCACGCTGCAGGCGGCGCGCGCGCTCATCGAGCTGAGCCGTGTCGGCGAGGCGCTGCCGCTGCTGACGCCGTTCTCGGGTAAGTATCCCGACTCGAAGCTGATCCCCGACGCGCAGTACCTGGTGGGGTGGGCCAAGTTCAACGACGGCGATCCCCGGGGCGGGCTCGCCGACCTGCAGGCCTTCCTCGCCGCCCATCCCAAGCACGCCCAGGCGCCGGCGGCCCGCCTGCTCGTCGCGCGGGCCGCCAGCAAGTACGGCGACCGTGCGCAGATGCAGCAGGCGTACGGCACGCTCATGGCCCAGGAGCCGCCCACGGCCGAGGACCTCTACGACGCGGCCACGATCGCCTCGCGCCTGGCCAGGCCCAAGGAGCTGGACGCGGCGTGGAGCAAGCTCAGGGCCCATTTCCCGGGGCACTCGCTGACGCGCCGCCTGGCGCTCGACCTCGCCGAGGCCGCCTTCCGGCAGAAGAGCTGGAAGGACACCGCGGCCCTCGGCCGGACCGCCGCGGAGAGCGAGGAGGACGCCGTGCGCGCCGGCGCGTGGCTGCTGGTGGGAGAGTCGGAGCTGAAGCTCCGGCACTACCCGCAGGCGGCCGAGGCGTTCGAGGCGGTCGGCGTGGTCAGCGACGTGGAGGCCAGCGTGCGTTACCGCGCGCTGGCGGGCCTCGGGCTGGCGCGCGAGCAGCAGAAGGAGTGGCAGGCGGCGCTGAGCGCCTACGAGGCCGTCGCCAGCCAGACTCCCGACGCCGGCCTGCGCGACTGGGCGCGCGCGAGGGTGGCGGCGATCAAGAAGCAGCTTCCGAAGCCGCGCACCGGGGCACCGGCCAGCGGCGCGGCGCCCAAGCGCTCCGAACCCGTCAAGCCGGCCGCCAAGCCGGCGGGGAAGCAGTCGTGAGGCGCGCGCTCGCGCTCGCCGCCGTCTGGCTCGGGCTGGCCGCCGCCGGCCCGCGGCCCTTCCTGCCCCCGCCTCCCGACCTCGCGCCGCTCGTGCCGTTCGTCGCCGCGCCGCTCGACAAGCCGCCGGTCATCGCCGATGCGCCGCTGCCGCCGACGCCGGCCGAGCTGCCGCCGCTGCCGCCGGCGGCGCTCGTGCTCCCGAGCGCCGAGAAGCCCGCCGCCTTCGTGCAGCCGCCGCGCACGCTGCCCTGCATCGTCGGCGCCTGGATCGCCGTGGCCTCCGAGTCGCTGGAGTGCGGCCGGGCGCGCTTCCAGCGCGGCGAATACGAGGAAGCTGCCCGCGCGCTGGAGAGCGCCACCCGACCCGGCGGCGATTTCCACGTCCTGCGCGAGGCGCGGTACTGGCTCGGCGAGACGTACTACCGCCTGGGCCGCATCGAGCAGGCCGACTGGCTCTTCCGCCAGGTCGCCCAGGACGGCCCCCGCCTGGACTGGAGCGTGTGGGCCCTCCACTCCAGCGGGTGGACGGCGCTGCGGGTGGGCGACGTCGCCCGCGCCCGCGAGGCGTTCGCCGGCGTCCTCAACGGCGCCGCCCCGGCCCCGATCGAGGCCTGGGCGCGCCACGGCCTCGGGCTCGCCGCCTACGCGCTCGGCCGTCACGAGGAGGCCGAGCAGGCGTGGGCGCTGATCCGGCAGCGGGGAGCGCCGGCGCCGCTCGCCCGCGACGTCGTGTTCTGGCACGGCGAGGTCCTCGGTCGCGTGGGCCAGGCAGACCGGGCGGCCGCCACGCTCAAGCGGTTCCTCGAGGGCGGGACTCACGCGCTCGTCCCCGCCGGTCAGCTGCGCCTGGCATGGTGGACCCTGGCGGCCGGCCGCGGACCCGAGGCGCTCGCCGCGTTCCGCGCCTATCTGGCCCAGCCGCCGTCGGCCAGCAGCCGCGAGTGGGGCGAGGCCGGGCTCGCGCTGGCCCAGCTGACCATGGGCGACTGGGCGGGCGCGCGCGCCACGGCTGCCTCGCTCAACGCGCGGCGCTCGCCGCTGGCGCTGCCGCTGCTGCTCCGGATCCTCCGCGCCGCGCTCGACGCGCCGCCGATCGCCGAGATCGAGCCTCTCGTGCAGGAACTGCTGGCCGGATCACTGACGCCGTCCGTGCGCGGCTGGGTGCTCCTGGTCAAGGGTGAGATCGATCGGGCCGCCGGCAACCGCGACGAGGCACGCACGCAGTTCGAGCTGGCGCGCCAGGTCGCCGGTCACACGCCGGTGGGGTGGCAGGGAGCGTTCCGGCTGGCCCGCGCCAACTTCGAGCTGCGGGAGTTCCAGCAGGCGCTCGCCGATCTGCGTCCGCTGGCCGGAGCGCCGCTGCCGTCCGACCTGCGCGTGGTCACGCTCGTCCTCCAGGGCGAGGCCGCCTACCACGCCGGCGACCACGCCGCGTCCGGGGCCGCCTTCCGGCGCGCGCTGGTCGAGTTCCCGCAGGCCCGTGAATCGCCGATGATCCGGCTCGCCGTCGCCTGGACCTCCCTGCGGCAGGGCAGCGCCGACGTCGCCCGCCGCGAGTTCCTCGAATTCGCCCGCACGGCACCGGACCATCCGCACGCCGTCGACGCGCTCGTGCTGGCCGCCGAGCTGGCGGTCGCCGCCGGCGACCTCGAGGGGGCCCGCGCGCTGCTCGACCGCATCGTGCAGACGTACCCGACGCATCCCCGCACGGACTTCGCCCGGCTGAACCGCGGCATCCTGCTCGCGCGGACCGGCGACCCGGCGGCCCGGACCGCGCTCGTCGACTGGCTGGGGCGCGCTTCCTTTCCGGCCCTCTTCGGGCGGGCCCACGCCGGCCACGCGGTCGCGCTGCTGGCCGCCGGCGACGTGACCGGCGCCGAGCGGGCGCTGGCGCTGGCCCGGCGCGAGGGGCTCGGCGCATTCGCGAGCCTGGGCACGGGCGTCATCGCGCTGCGCCAGTCGCGCTGGGACGAAGCCGCCACCGCGTTCACCGAGGCACGCGACGCCGGCACGCCCGACGTCGTCGCCACGGCCGAGTACGGGCTGGCGGTGGCCGGCTTCCACAAGGGCGCCGTGCGCGAGTTCGCCAGGCCCGCCCAGGCGGCGCTGGCCGGGCTGCCACCGGGGCCGCGGGGCGCCGACCGCGCCGGCGAGCTGCTGTACGCGCTCACGGGCGTCGCGCTGGAGGCCAAGGACTGGCCGGCCGCCCTGGCGTCCGCGCGCCGGATCGTCACCGAGCATCCGGCGCACGACGCGGCCGACGACGCGCTCGAGCGCGTGGCCGCCGGGGCCGCCGCCGCCGGCGTCTGGGCGGTGGCCAACGAGGCGGATGTCCTGCTGCGCCAGCGCTTCCCGCAGAGCCCGTTCGTCGCCACCGGTCGGGCCCGCGTGGGTGAGACGCTGCTGGAGATCGGTCGGGTCGAGGAGGCGCGCCGCGAGCTGGAGCAGGCGGCAGCCGACGCGGCCACGACCACGCGCACGACGATGCTGCTGGCCCGCGCGCGAGAAGCGGCCGGCGACCGCTCCGGCGCGCTGGAGGCCTACGCGCGGGCGGCGCGCGACGGCGCGGCCCCGGAGTGGAGCACGCCCACCCAGTTCGCTCACGCCCGGCTGCTCATGCAGGAGCGCCGCTGGGTTCAGGCCCGCGGCGTCCTCGGGCGGTTGCTCAAGAACGCGGACCTCGTGGTGGCGACCGAGGCCGCGCAGGCCATCGGTGACACCTACGCCGGCGAGGGCGACGCGCTCGCGGCCGCCGAGTACTACCTCACCGCCGCCTACGCCGCGCCCACCTCATCGCACGGTCGCCGCGCCCTGCTGGCCGCCGCCCGCGCCTTCGTGTCCCTCAAGCAGAGGGAGGCCGCGGAAACCGCGTATCGCAAGCTGCTCGCCCAGGCCGACCTGCCGGACGACCTCGCCTCCGCCGCGCGCCAGGGCCTCTCCTCGCTCGGTCGCTGACCGGGCCGGTCGCAGACCAGGTAAGATAGCCGCGCGATGAAGGGGTATGGCGGCCGCATCCTGTTCGTCGACTGCTCCACCGGCGCCTGTCGCATCGAGCCGCTGGCCGACGAGACCGCCGCCGCCTTGCTCGGCGGCAACGGCCTGGCCGCGCGCATTCTCTACGACCACGTGCCGGCCGGCGTCGACGCCCTCGACGCCGCCAACGCCCTCGTGTTCTCGGTGGGCCCGGTCACCGACACCACGGTGCCGGGCAACAGCCGCGCGTGCGTGGCCGCCAAGTCGCCGCTCACCGAGCTGTTCTTCGACTCGACCTTCGGCGGACGGTTCCCGGCGACGCTCAAGCGCACGGGCTTCGACGCCGTCGTGCTGACCGGCCGGGCGGCGGCGCCGTGCTACGTGGTCGTCGACGAGCGCGGCGCCGCGCTCCGGCCGGCCGCCGCGCTGTGGGGGCGCCCGACGCGCGACACCGTGAACGCGCTGGTGGCCGTCGAGGGCGCCGAGGCCGACGCCATCGCGATCGGCCCCGCCGGCGAGCGGGGCGTGCGCTTCGCCGCGATGGCCCACTACTGGAAGAACCGCGAGGGCGTGTCGGGGCGGGGCGGGCTCGGCGCCGTGCTGGGCAGCAAGAACGTCAAGGCCCTCGTCGTGAAGGGCAGCCGGAAGACGGAGGTCGCCGACCCGGCCGCGCTCAAGGCGCTGCTGGAGGAGGCCCGCGAGCCGCTGAAGAAGGGCACCCAGGCACTCACGACGTTCGGCACGCCCTTCCTGGTCGGCCCCATCAACGCGCTCGGGGCGCTGGGCGCCTACAACCTCCGCAGCGAGGTCTTCGCCGGGGCGCGCGCGGTGGGCGGCGAGGAGATGAAGGTCCACTACCACGACCGCGACACCACGTGCCTCAAGTGCCCGGTGGCGTGCGGCAAGCAGTACGCCATCGGGGAGGGCGAGTTCGCCGGCACCCGGGCCAAGATGCCCGAGTACGAGACCATCTTCGCGCTCGGCCCGATGCTCGGCATCGCGAACCCGGAGGCGCTGATCCTGGCCAACGACCTCTGCGACCTGCTCGGCCTGGACACCATCTCCATGGGCGTCACGCTGGCAGCCGTGTGCGAGGCGCTGGAGCGCGGCTGGTTGACGCCCGGCGACATCGGCGTGCCGTTCGGCTGGGGCGACTGGCGCGGCATGCTGCGTCTCGTCGAGATGACCGCGCGCCGCGAGGGCTTCGGCGACCGGCTCGCCGAGGGCGCCTGGCGCCTGGCCGAGTCGATCCACCCCGAGGCCACGCGGCTCGTCTACGCGGTCAAGCGCCTGGAGTTGCCCGCGCACTCCGCGCGGGCGCTCAAGGGGCTGTCCATCGGCTACGCCACCGCCACCCGCGGCGGTAGCCACCACGACACGCGGCCCACCCCCCAGTACGCGCCGGCGTTCGACCGCCGCTCGACGGCGGACAAGCCGGCCTTTGCCGCCCGCAGCCAGAATTTCACCGCGATCGGCGACTCCCTCGTCCTGTGCCGGTTCACCTCCGAGCGCGGCTTCGGCCTGTTCCTGGGCGAGCCGTACGCGCGCATGGTGAGCGCGGTGACCGGCCGGACGGTCGATGCCGGCGAGCTGGAGCAGATCGGCGAGCGGATCGTCAACCTCGAGCGGCTGTTCAACGTGCGGGAGGGCGTGCGGCGGAGCCAGGACGTGCTGCCGTGGAAGGTCATGCACGAGCCGATCCCCGAGGGCCCGTCGGCCGGCATGTACTGCCCGCCCGAGGAGCTGAGCGCGATGCTGGACGCCTATTACGCGCTGCGCGGCTGGGACACCGACGGCGTGCCCACCGTCTCCCGTCTGGACGCGCTGGGGCTTCGGCGGTAGACGGCTCTGGTACAGTGAGGGTAGGGGCTGGAGGAGGACTATGCCTGCCCTGGCCCCGGCCGCACTCGCAATCTCCGTCGTCCTCAGCGCCGTCGGCGCCGTCGTGCTCTGCAGCCTCGTCGTGCTCTACGGTTTCACGCCGGCCGGCGAGGAGCCGCCGGGCGCGGCCGCCCGGCGGCTGCTCCTCACCCGCATCGGCCATGCCGTGGCCGCCGTCTGCTTCACGGCCACGGCGATCCTGATCGCGATCGTGCTGGTCCAGCCACCGAACCCGGCGGCGCCGCCCGTGGCTCCGGTGGCCGCGCGCGTGCCCGTGCTCGGCGCGGAGCTCCAGGCCCAGGAATCGCGCCTGGCCCAGGCCGAAGCCCGGCTCCACGACCTCGAGGCCTCGCTGCACCGGGAAGCGGCCCGCCCCGCGCAAGCCCCGGCGGCTGCACCGGAACACCCGGTCGAGGTGAAGCTGCCGGCGATTCCGGAGCGGCGGGTCACGGCCCCTGGTCCGGCCGCGCCGCATCCGCCGGCGTCCACCACGAGCGTCGTGACCGCGCCGCCGGCCAGGCGGATCGAGCCTCCACCGGACGTCGCCCGCCCGGCTCGGGTCCCGGTCGTCCCGCCGCCTTCGGCGTCGCCCCCGTCCGCGCCCCCGCCGCCGCTCGTGGTCGTGGAGCCGCCCGCCGCCGCGGCCGTCCCGCCCGCCCCCCCGTTCGACCTCGAAGGCTCGGCGCTCGCCGCTCCACCGGGGCGAACGGTGTCCGCGGCTCCCACGACGGTGTCGGCTGCGCCAGCTCGCAGGTTGCCGCCGGCCCCGGCGCCGCCCTCGACGCCGCGCTCCGGCCTCGTCAGCAAGCTCCGGGAAGACTGGAACACGATCCGGCGCGGCGTCGAGTCGGGCGAGGAGGACTTCCGCCGCGCGCTGGACGACACGCGGCGCAACTTCCGGGGTCTCGTCGGCCGGTAAAACCTACGCGCGCAGGACGCCGCGCAGCGCGCGGCACAGGGCGTCGGGCTCGATCGGCTTGGGCAGAAACGCGTCGAACCCCGCCGCCAGCGCCTGCTCGCGCGAGTACCGCTCGGTGAAGGCGGTCAGTGCCACCGCCGGCACGTCGGCGGCCGGCGCGTGCGCCCGCACCTGCCGCAGCAGCCAGTAACCGTCGTGCCCGGGCATCGCCAGGTCGGTGACGACGATCTGCGGTCGGTCGCGGAGGAAGGCGTCGAGGGCCTCGGTGGCCGAGGCGGCCGCCGTCACCACCGCGGCACACTGCTCGAGCACGAAGGTGAGCAATTCACGCGTATCGTCCGTGTCCTCGACCAGAAGGACGCGCACTCCATTGAGCGCTCGGCGATCGCCTCCGCCGAGGGAGTGTGTGAGCATGCGCGCATTCTGGGCACTCGGGCCGCGAGCGTCAAGCGCCAAGCGCGCTCGGCGTGGGAAAAGATTTTCCCACGTACACGCACCGTCACTCGCAGATCGTCACCCAGCCGGGGCCGTACTGCTTTCGCGTGCAGCGCGCGCCGGGATAGCCCTCGCGCTCCAGCACCCCCCGCAGTTGCCGCTCGGCATCCGCCTCGGAGATCGCGCGGGACTGGCGCTGTTGCTCGGAGGCGGGAGCCGGCGGCGCCTGGGGGCCGAGAATCACCGTCGACGGCGACGGGACCCCGGCGCTGCCCGGGGCCGGCGCGGGCGCCGGGGCCACCGCCGGGCCTGATGGTGGCGGCCCGGCCGGGCCGGGTCCGGGCGCGCCGGGATCCGCCGGCGGTCCCGGCGCGCGGCCCGTCGGCCCACCCGCGGCGGCGGCCGCCGCCGCGCGGACCGACTCCGCGAGGCACCGCTCCATCGCCGACCACGACTCGCTGCTGCTCCGGCAGCGGTTCACGGCGTCCGGATCGGCGCCGACGCCCGAGCGCGCCACCCGCTCGGCCGCGGCCTGCTCGGCGTTGAGACACCGGACCTGAAACTGCATGTCGGGATGGATCGCACGGCAGTACGCGGCGACGTCGGCGGGAGGCGCGGCGGGAACGGGCGCCGAGACGACCAGCAGCGCGACGGCGGCGAACAGCGATGCGACGACCGCCCTCATGCGCTCAGTGTAGCTCACGTCTGGAAACTCGGCAGCCGTCGCCGGTGACGCCCTCACATCGACCACCACATCGACCACCAGCTGATGACGAGCCAGATCAGGAGCACGGCGCCGCCTGCGATCAACGGCCCGACCGCGAGGGCAGCGCTGCTCCGCGGGCCAGCGTCCCGCGCGCCGTCTCCTCGTCCTGGTTCGCCGTGACCATGACGACGGGGACCCCGGGGTGATCCCGCCGCAGGGCGTCGAGCACCTCGACGCCCGACATGCCGGGCAGCGAGAGGTCGAGCAGAACGACGTCGGGTCGATAGCTCGCGACGCGGTGCAGCGCCTCGCGCCCGTTGGGCGCGGACTCGCTCTCGTAGCCCAGGCTGGTGAGGACATCTCGGACCATTTCCGCCACCTGCAGCTGGTCCTCGACGATCAACACCCGCGCGAGCGATGGCATGTCGAGGACCAGCCTAGCGGGCGGGGGGCCGGTCGAGGAGGTGGCGCACGTGGCGCTCCAGGTCCTCCGGCAGGCAGGGCTTCGTGAGGAAGACGTCCGCACCGGCTCGGATAGCGTCCCGCTCGACCGCCATGGACGGGTAGCCGGTGAGCAGGATCACGGGGATCTCCCGCGTACGGGGATGCATCTTCAGGCGCCGGATGGCGGTGAGCCCATCGACGAACGGCATGGAGAGGTCCATGACCACGACGTCGGGCCGGACGTCGAGCGCGATCTCGACCGCCGCGCCGCCGTCGGGAGTCGTGTAGGTCGTGAACCCGCCGTGCTTCAGGTACAGCGCGTACATTTCCCGCGCGTCCCTGGAATCGTCTGCGATGAGCACGATGCAGGCCCGGCGTGAGCGCTGCTCTGGATCGTCGCGTCCGCTCGTAGCTTCGGCGGGGCGAGTCATGCGCGCGAAGGGTCCATAGAGCGAGCCTGGTCAAATCAGGTATAGCATCGGCGCTTCCTCTGGCCAACCAGGAAAAGGGTTTCCACCTCCGTGACGATGTGCATCAGCCAGCTTGCCCCGGAGCTCAGCGTCGGCGCGGTGGCGGGGGCCGGGAGTTGACCGGGCGCCACACGTCCGCGAGAATCGACGCACGGGCGGATAGCTCAGTCGGGAGAGCGCAGCCCTTACAAGGCTGAGGTCGCAGGTTCGAGCCCTGCTCCGCCCACCACCATATTCTTTCCGTGATTTCCGCCGCTTCATGGTCACTTCGACGGCGCTCGGCGGAGGGCGGCAAAAGGCCGGAAACGACCTCAAATGAGGTGGCAGCAGGATGGCAGCAGCGCCAGCTACCCCTGGAAGACGATGTTGGAGTCCTTCACGTCTACGATCAGGCGCTTGTCCTGGAGGGCTTGGCGACGTGTGTATTCGAACTCGATCAGGTCGATCACCTGCGCCAGCCTCATCTGCGCGCGCGCCTGGCTGCATCGCAGCGACGGCCGTCCGGCCGAGCGAAACCGGAGCTTGACCTCGTGGCCGCGGTTGAGCAGGTACTCGGTCACCGACCTCGGCACGTCCTCATCGGCGATGAGGATCATGGCGCGCGGCTAGCTCGCGCTCTTCCTCCGGCGCTCCTCTTCGTAATCGAGTGCAGCGGCCACGTCGGCACGGGTCAGCCGCGGGTACTCCCGGATGATCGCTGCAGCGTCGTAGTTCGCCTGGTGGAGGTTCCAGACGGCGGCCGTCGGGATTCGGGTGCCTTTCAGCACGGCGGCGTCCCCGTCCCTTCCGCACCGTCCCGATGAACCGGTCGGGGTGGTCTGGATCCCGGAAGGCGACGTCGTCTCCGGCGATGTAGATCGCCAGGCTCGCCCATGGTGCTTCCCGATGGCGCCCGATGTACTCACCCACCTTGCGCAGCCGTCTGGTGGGGACCTTGTGTTGCCGCAGGAGGAGCGCGATCGTCGCCAGGCCGACCAGGTCCCGGAACGAGTAGACCTTCGCCGAAGGGCCACCTCCGAGCACCGAGTACTCCGGACGAAAGAGGCCAGTGGCCTCCCAATACTGAAGCTGACGTAGGGACAGGCCGGTGAGCACGCTCACCTGGTCGACGCTGAAGCCGAGGCGCGAGGGTTCGCCAGGGAATGCAGGCGGATCCGCAGTTGCTGAGCCGTCCGGGATGACGTCCACGCTCGACGACAGCATCCCGTACCCGTCCCCGCGTGCGCGCTTCTCTGTGGGTCCAGCGCGTGCGCCCCTGGCTGGCCCCTTGTGAATCTGAAGCGGACTTTTCGAGCCACCCCGATCCCAGACGTTCACGGGTCCCACCGAGCCCGGACAGTCGAGACCCCCGAGGCCGTCGCATGGGGGCCCCCTGGCCGGGTCCGATCGGGGCTGGGCTCTGCCTGTGGCCGCCTTCGCGGTCGAACGCTTGACCGCCTCAGCGCGACCGAGCTAGACTTTCGCAACAGGCCGCCGGAGGCGACGGTGAAGTAACAAGTCGTCGCCGCGCGTGCATCCCACTCTCACTTGGTCGTCGCGCCGTCGGTGGCGTCGCAGCGAACGACGGCGGCCCGTATAGTAGATTCCCTCTTCAACGTGGCGCTCGCAGCAGGAGGTGATCCCGATGAATACTGTGGCGGGCCGAGTGATTCTCGCTCTTCTCAGCCTCATCGTCCTGAGTCCGCTTGACGCCGCTGCTGCTCAGCATAGCGATCCTGCTCCAATGCTCGGGGTTCTCATTTCGGGCTCTCGCGTGACTCACAGCTCCTTCGTCGGAGGGCTCGAACGCGGTCTCAAGGATCGCGGCTACATCGAGGGCCAGAACATCGTCATCGAGCGGCGCTATGCGGAAGGCAAGGTGGAGAAACTCCCAGAGCTGGCCGCTGAGCTGGCGCGGCTGAACCCGCACGTCCTCTTTGCCGGAGGAGACCAGGCGATTCGAGCCGTACGCGATGTGCCGGGGCGGCGCGCGCCCATCGTGATGGTCGCCTGCGACGCCATCGCGTCGGGATTCGTGACGAATCTGGCCCGACCCGGCGGTGACCTCACCGGCGTCAGCTGCATCACCGCAGAAGTGTCCGCGAAGCGAGTGGAGATCATGCGGGAACTGATCCCGGCCCTCGAACGTATCGGCGTGCTGTTCAATCCCACGGACCCGAGCAAGCGCCGGGAGATCAAACAGGTTGAAGAGGCTATTCAACGACTCGGGATCGGTATGGAGGTGTTTCACCTCGGGACGGCTGACGACATCCGCCCGGTATTCGCCGACGCAGAGCAGCAGGGCGTCACCGCCCTCGTCCACCTCTTCGACTCTGGAATATTCTCCAAGCGCGCCGAAGTCGCACGCGTCGCAGCGGAGCACCGGCTGGCAATCATGTTTTCGTTCAAGCAGTTCGTCGACGCGGGTGGCTTGATCTCCTTCGGCCCGAGCCTCTCCGCGATGTGGGAACGGGCAGCCAGCCACGTGGCCAAGATCCTTAGGGGCGCGAACGCCGGGGATTTGCCCGTCGAACAGCCGACCAAGTTCGAACTGGCGATCAACCTCAAGACCGCCCGCGCCCTCGACCTCACGATCCCGCCGTCGCTGTTGCTGCGGGCGGATCAGGTGATCGAGTGAGCGGTCTGCGCGCTCGCGAGCGGCCGAGACTGTGGCGACTGGGCACCGCGTGAGGAGATGCCGCCGATGCCAGGAATGCGAGACAGGAACCTGCGGAGCGGCGACCTCCACGACACCTGGGTCTGGCAGGCGCGTGTCGCCTACCGCGGGCTCCGTTAAGGCCGCGTTCCGGCCGTCGAAGGAGGCGGCGCTCGCTGATGCCGCTGTCGGAGAGCGAGACCGACGCGGTGTTCGCGCGCGTCGAGGACACGATCCACGCGACCGTCTCGCTGACGGTCGCCGCGGCGCAGGGCTTCATGGGAGGGGTGATGTTCGCCCTGCTCGGACTGCCGGCCGCGGTGTTCTGGGGCATCGTGATGGCCTTGCTGGCCACCGTGCCCATCACGGGGGCGTTCGTCGTGTGGGCCCCGGCGGCGCTCTTCCTCGCGCTCGAGGGGCAGTGGGGCAAGGCGCTGATCCTCGCCGGCTGGGGGATGCTGGCCATCGGGCGCATCGACAACCTGCTCTACCCGATCCTCGTCGGCACCAGGCTGCGCATGCACCCGCTGCCCGTCTTCTTCTCGATCGTGGGCGGGCTCGCGCTGTTCGGCGCAGCGCGGTTGATCCTGGGCCCGGTGACGCTGGCGGTGGCCGATGGGCTCATCGATGTCTGGCGCCGCCGCACGGCCGACGGGCGCACGGCGGACGCCCGACTGCCGAACGTCGCCTGAGCCGGACGTCAGGCGGCGGCGCGGCCGGTCGCGGGCGCGCGGCGCACCTCGACGTAGCCGTCGCGCACGCGCGCCTCGAAGCACGGCTGCGGCATCGTCGCGGGGCCGTCGAGGACGCGGCCGTCCTCGAGGGCGAAGCGCGAGCCGTGCCAGGGGCACACGATGCCGTCGCCCTGCACCTGGCCCTCGGCCAGCGGGCCACCCAGGTGACTGCACGCCTCGCCGAGGGCGTGGATGCGGCCGTGGCGGCGTACCAGCACGAGGCGCACGCCGTCGACCTCGGCACGCCGCGGCTGGCCCTCCGCGAGCTCGCCCTCGCGCAGCGCGCGCGCGAAGCCCTCGATCGCCCTCCGCTGGGCGTGATCGACGCCGACGCGGTGGTGATAGACGAGACGGCCGCCGAGGTAGGCGGAGGCGAGGAGCACGCCGAAGCCGACGCCGGCCAGCGAGCGCCCCGCGCCCCGCGCGCCGCGGCGGCGGAGCAAAAGCGAGCCCGTGTAGAGGCCCAGCGCGACGGTGTTGAGCGCGGCGTGGACCAGCCCGGTGCGGCGGGAGGCGCCGTCCGTGTGCTGCCAGTCGGTCAGCCCGGCCAGCGCCGCCGCCACCGCGCCGGCGATGCCGACGCCGATCGCGTCGTCGGCGCGCCGGCCCATCCTCGTCCCCCGGCGGGTGCCGTTGGCGGCCGCCTCGGCGGCATCGAAGACGAGCGCGACCGTCCAGGCGCCGACGGGAATGTCGGTGAGGACCGGATGGAGCGGATGGCCGAGCCACGTTCCATGCAGAAAATTCTTCACGATCCGCCCCCCGCGCCCCCCGGCGCGGTAGACCGCGATGACCGCCCGTTGCAGCCCGTCCTCGGCCGGAACGAGCCGGTCCTGGCGCTCGATCGCGCGGGCGACCTTCTCGGCGAGATGACCCGGTCGCGCGTCCATCCCTCACATCCTTGGTCGCGACCCAGGGGGGCGGCGGCGCCCCCCACGAGCTGGGTCGTCAGTTCCTCTTGGGCTGGGTCGAGCTCGGCGACGTGGCCGGGCTGGCGGCGGGCGCCGTATCGCGACGCGCCTCGTAGCGGGGCGCGCCGTCGACCTTGTTCTGGTCCACCATGGCCACCATGCGGGTGCGGTTGTCCGGGTCGGGCTGGAGCTTCAGATCCGACCACGCGAGCACGATCTTCTGCTCGCCGAGGCCCAGGACGCCGCCCTTGCCGAGGACGACGTGGGAGATCTTCCCCGACGAGTGGTCCACGATGAGCTGCGAGATCTCGCCGACGTCCTTGCCCTGGTTGTTCTTGACCTTCATCCCGATGAGCTTGCCGGACTCGACGGCGTTGGCGTCGGGCGCCCAGGCCTGGCGCTGCGGCTCGCTGCGCGGGGCGTCCTGCCGGGGCGTGGCAGGATCGGTCGCCGGGCGCGGCTGCGCCGAGACCGTCACGGCCAGCGCCAGACTGAGGAATGCGGCGGTCAGTACGGTGCCTGTCTTCTTCACGATGGAGCCCTCCTTCGCCCACAACATGGAGCAAGCGGAATGCCGCTGATGTCGCGCGCGATTCCGAGCGATCGCTGGCATCGCGGTTGCTCCCGGCCCAGTTGGTACCGGCGAGTGCGACGCAGTGTGCTATTTTCGAGGGCATGCTCATGCCTGCGAGCTTCCCACGCATCGTCGCGCTCGTGCTCGTCGCAGCGCTCGGCTCTCTCATCTCCGGTGAGGCGTGCGCGCAAGACGGCTTCCGCATCAGCTACGAGGTCGACCGCAGCCGGGTCGACCGTGCGCGCCTGACCGGCCGGGTCGTGAACGAGCGGGCCGAGGACGTGTTCGAGGTGAGCATCACCGCCGAGGCGCTCGACGCCCGCGGCAAGGTGCTGGCGCGCGGAATCACCTACGTCGACTCCCGGATCGCTCGTACCGACGCCCGCCCCTTCTCGATGAGCGTGCCCACGGTACCCGGCGTGGCCGGCTTCCGGGTGGTGGTCAGCTCGTATCGCCTCGGCTTCACCACCCAGGGCCCCTGAGACGGAGACGACCGCGCGAGGATTCTCTCCGCATGGACCGTGCCACGCTCGTCGTCGGATTTGCCAGGACCCGGAAACTTTTTTCATGGGTTGTCCGTCTCCACCGGTCCGGCTACGGTGGCCTATCTCGATGACCGCAGCGAGGCAGGAGATGGTGATGGATGGATGGTGGACCGAGATCGACGAGCAAGTACGGGTCTGCCTGGAACGCCACGGCGCGCTGGCGCCGGCCGAGATCGCCCGCCTGCTCGGCCTGTCGGAGGGCGCGGTCACCTCGGTCCTGTCACTCCTCGCCCAGGAGGGCAAGCTCCGCATCGCGCGCGTGGAGCTGCCGCCGCGCGAGGACGGCCGCCAGCTGGCTCTCTGAGAGCGCGCGCTGATGAGCGCGCGCTGATTGACCGTCCCCGGGTGCCGTGTTAGCCTTTGCCGGCTTGGCGACACGCCGGGTACACTCGGTATCACGGCGCGGGCTCGTGGTGCAGCCTGGTTAGCACA
>Ga0302046_10002214_pt1 | contig 18167 bp, 16 predicted proteins | sample RVTome_11_FD_200261 | JGI IMG/M metagenome (GOLD analysis project Ga0302046, IMG submission 200261) | Soil microbial communities from uranium-contaminated site in the Upper Colorado River Basin, Wyoming, United States - RVT147D111 (version 2) ...
GCGCGTGCTGGTAAGCTCCACGAAGCGGTTCAACGTGATGCGCTTTCCGCCGACTCCCCCGTCGTAGAGAAGCATCAAGCGGGTCTCGATGCCGGGCGCCCCGTTCGGTATTTTCGAGAAGTCGTCTTTACCGAGCTCTTTTTGTTCCTTCATGCAGAAGCTGCAGTGATCGGTGGACACCGCTTGGAGCGCGTCGGTCTGGAGCCCGTTCCACAAGCGCTCCTCGTTTCCTTTCGGTCGCAAGGGAGGCGACATCACGAACTTGGCGCCTTCGAATCCGGGTCGTTCGTAGTCTTCGTCGGACAAGAACAAGTACTGTGGGCAGGTCTCCGCATACGCCGGAAACCCCCTCTCGCGGGCGCGGCGAACCTCCTCCATGGCGTCACCGGCGGAAAGATGCACGATGTAGATGGGAACTCCGGCCATCTCCGCGAGCGCGATGGCACGGCGCGTGGCCTCGGACTCCGCGCTCATCGGACGGGTCAGGGCATGCCACTTGGGCTCGGTGTGCCCCTCGGCCAACGCTCGGTGTACCAAGGTATCGATGACACCGCCGTTCTCGGCATGCATGCAGACGAGCCCCCCGTTTTCCTTGGTGCGCAAGAGGGCGCGGAAAATGGTCGCGTCGTCGACCATGAAGACGCCCGGGTAGGCCATGAAGAGCTTGAAGCTCGTGATACCTTCCCGTACCAGGGCATCCATTTCTCCCAGATGCGAGTCTTTGAGCTCGCGTACGATGATGTGGAAGGCGTAGTCCATCGATGCCTTGCCTTCCGCACGCGCGAACCAGGCGTCGACGCCGGCGCGAAGCGATTTACCGAAATCCTGGATGGCGAAATCGATGAGCGTCGTCGTGCCGCCGCAGACGGCGGCCGTCGTCCCGCTTTGCCAATCGTCCGCGGTCACCGTACCGCCGAAGGGCATCTCCAGATGGGTGTGGACGTCCACGCCGCCGGGCATGACGTACTTACCGCTGGCATTTATGGCCTCGGCCCCTTCAAGATTGGATCCGATGACGACGATTCTCTCACCCGCAATACCAACGTCCGCCTGGTAGGTGTCGTCCGCGGTGACGAGGGTCCCGCCCTTTATGACCTTGTCCAATTTCATGAAGGGAGAATACTGAGCCGGTTGGCGGAAATCAAACTGCGGGTATGGTATGAGAGATCCTATGATGGAGACGAGACGTCACAAGACCGCACTCATCACGGGGGCCTCTTCCGGAATCGGCCTCGAGCTCGCCATGCTTTGCGCGCGAGACGGCTATGACCTGGTTCTCGTGGCGCGCAGGGAAGACCGATTGAGAGAGCTCGAGGAGAAGTGGACCGCGCAATATTCCATTGACGTGCGGTATGTGCCCCTAGACTTGAGCGACGGCGCAGCTCCTCAGAAGCTCTTCGATGAGCTTGCGGGAACGCCGATCGATATCCTCATCAACAACGCCGGGTTCGCGACCTACGGTCCTTTCGCCGAGACGGATGTGGCCAGTCAGGTGGGGATGGTTCGGGTCAACGTGCTGGCGGTGACCCACCTCACGCGCTTGTTCCTACCGTCGATGGTGCAGCGTGGGGAAGGGCGCATTCTGAACCTGGCTTCGATGGCCGCCTTCGTGCCGGGACCTCTCATGGCGGTCTACTACTCCACCAAGGCGTATGTGCTTTCTTTTTCCGAAGCGCTTTCGGAGGAGCTGCGGGGAAGCGGCGTGACGGTGACCGCGTTCTGCCCCGGCCCGACCGCTACCGAATTTCAAGCCCGCGCACGCCTCGAGCGGTCCGGGCTTCTTCGCATCGCTCAGGCGGACGTCGGTCCCATCGCGGAAGCGGGCTATCGCGCCATGATGAAGGGCGAGACGGTCGCGGTGCCCGGCATATTGAGTAAAGTCGCTACCGTGCTAATACGCATCGCGCCTCGATTCCTCATACGTCGCGTGCTCCACAAGCTCCAATCGCAGGTCCAGCGCCCTAGCGCTCCGCCCACATGAGGATCCGTTTGAACGTGAAAAAGTACGGCCGCGTGTCTTCGAGCCGGGCCAGAAGCTCGCTTCGGTATCGATCGCAAAACGCAGCGAAGAGCTCCTCCGACAGACGGCGCTCGTAGACGGTTAGCAACGAGCCTTTGAGCCACTCCACGACATCCTCTCGCGAAAGGAGACGATGACCGTACACCTGGAGCCGCACGTGCTGCCTCTGAAAGCCCAGCTTCTCCAGAAGCAAAGCGTATTCGGCCGGTTGCAGCACGAAGACAGAGTGTGTGTACCCGTCGAGAGAAGCCGCGAAAGGAGGTTCCTTGGCTACATCCGCCGCGGTCGTGTGAGACACGTGATCGAAATTGGCGGGAACCTGAACCGCCAATTGCCCTCCCGCGGCGAGCGCTTTGGTTAGTCGGGCCAGAAGTCGGTGGTGGTCGGGCACCCAATGGAGCGCCGCATTCGAGAAGGCCAGATCGAACTCCTCGGTCCCCTCGAAGTCCCGTATGTCTTGCTTCACGAACCGAAGGCTCTCCGACGTAGGGCTCGGAGCCTTTCCCAACATCGCCTCCGAGCTATCGATGCCGATCGTCTCGCGGGCCTTCAGGCGGTGATGGAGCTCCGCGGTGAGCTCGCCCGTGCCGCAGCCCAAATCCACGACCCGCATGCCGGCGCGCGGACGAACCAGATCCAAGAGATCGAAAAACGGCTGCTCGCGCTCCTTTCGGTAGCGCAGGTACTGCTCCGGCTTCCAGGGATCCCGACACATTCTCCCCTTTATACAACCGAGCCGTTGTGATAAGGAAGGCTTCAGTCGCTGGCGTGCGCCCGGGGGCTGCGGGAGCAGTGGTCCCCAAGGATCCAGCGCCAGTCCATGAAACGGCGATTGTGGGCATCTCTCTGTCCCTTGGGGGGAAATACACACACGAGACGTCCCAAGTGTCGGCCCCGGAGGGGCTGCAATGGGCCATCTTCAGTGGAGAAACCCTGCCCCCGCCATCGCTTTCGGTGGCCCGCTTATTGCATCGTCACTGGCGCCCTCGGAGCCTAGCTTGAGGGTGGAGCCCATGGATCCCCAACACCAAGGCAGTCCCACGGACAGCGATAACATTCCTACGTCGGCCTTCACCCTGAAGCGCCCGTCGATGGACATCCGTGCGAAGGTACTCTCCGTGGTCGTCCTATCGGCGCTTGCGCCCGCTCTCCTCGTCGGCGTCGCCTCCTACCTCACCTCACGAGAGATTCTCATCGAGAAGGTCAACAACCAGCTCGAGGGGCGGGCCACGACGGCCACCGAGCAGGTGAACCAGTGGTTCAGGGAGCGCGCCCTCGACACCGAAATCTTCGCCAACTCCTTCATCGTCTCGGATAGCCTCAGGCGCTGGGACGCGGCCAAAAACCCACCGAACACGATGTCGGCGGCCGACGCCAAGGCCAAGCTCCAGGAGTACCTCGACCAGGTTCAGAATCGCTATCCTCTCTATCGCGAGCTCTTCTTGGTGGATCGCCGCGGCACACTGGTAGCCAAGACGAAACCGTTCATGGAGGCAGTGGAGAAAGAAATCGCTCCCGAGCTCCTGATGTCGAACGGCGATACGTCCCTGCAGCGGCTTGGCGGCAAGCTGGTCTTTCACGTCCGCCGCGAGGTTCGCGACACTAGCGAGGAGCCAGTGGGAACCCTCGTTACGGTGAGTGATCTATCCGAGCTCTGGAGCCGACTCGGGGCCGAGCTTCGTTCCGACATGGGCACCCTGCGCATCATCGACGCGTCCGGGGAGCCACTCTTCGACAACCGTCAGCGGCCGCCCGATCTGGCCAGCGACCTGGCCACGCTCGGTGTGCAAGAGTGTCTTCGCGGCAAGAGTGGCATCGCCGAATACACGGACGGGTATGGCCGTTCGGTTCTGGGAGCCTACCAGTTCCTAAAGCCACACCGGCTGGGGCTCATCGTGGAAATGCAGAGCGAAGAGGCGTTCGCGGCCGTCATTCGGCTGCGCGACCTCAATTTACTGATCAGTGCCCTCGCGGTGTTTCTGGTGGCCGGGGTGGGCTATGGGTTGGTGGTGAGCCTCACCAGACCCATCGAGGCCCTCATCGAAGGCGCCAAGGCGGTGGCGAGGGGCGATCTCTCTGGAGAGATTCCCATCGCCTCCACCGACGAGATCGGTTATCTAACCAAGGTCTTCAATCGCATGACCCGCGCTCTCAAGGAGACTCATAGCGACTTGCAACAGAAGTCCAGCACCGACGAGCTGACCGGCCTCTTCAATCGCCGGTTCCTGGCGAAGGCATTCGGCATGGAGCTCAGCCGTTCGGAGCGCAGTGGAAAGCCCTTGTCCGTCCTGATGGTCGACATCGATCACTTCAAGGCGTTCAACGATCGCTTCGGTCACCCGGAGGGAGACACGGTTCTGCGCAACACCGGCGCCTTCCTGGTCAAGCACCTCCGCTCCACCGACGTCGCGGCACGATATGGCGGCGAGGAGTTCATTGTTCTCCTCCCGTCGACCGGCAAGACGGAAGCGGGCAAGAAAGCGGAGACGCTAAGGAAGGCGTTTGCCTCGGCGCGGCTGAACAGCGACGGTGACGCGAAGGTCACGGTGAGCATCGGCGTCGCCTCGATGCCCGACGACGGCCTCACCGAGCATGAGCTCGTGGGGGCCGCCGACGCCGCGCTCTACGTCGCCAAGCGAAAGGGTCGCAACCGGGTCGCCATCTTCGAAGTCGCCCAGCCCGCGGTCGGCTAGCGCCTTTTTCGCACTCTAACGTCCGGCCGCTGCGGATAGAGGGGCCTAGCGAACGACGCTTCCGTGGATCCAGGCGCGATCGCCGGTGCCGGTTTCCACCTGAAACCATTCCCCCCAGCGAGCTACCGCAAGCAGCTGCACGCCCGGCGCGACCGACGCCATCCGCGGCTTGTCGGTGCCTGGCGCCTCGCGGAGATTGGCGGTGACAAGCGTCATAAGGCTGCGCGGAGGCACGATCGGGATGAGCTCCTCGGAGGCATCCAGAGACGAGCTCCGGACCTCGGCGACCATCCTGGCTTGACGGATGAGATCTCCGGCCCGCTCGGCGAGATACGAGGCACCGCTGAAGTTCCCGTCGGCTAACGCTGTGTCGGCCCGACTCAAGAACTCGTTGGCTCGCTCGAGTCGCACCGCGACTTCCGGATCGCCGGCCTCGGGGACCGCCTGCATTTGGACTCGAACCTCCGCGATCCGGGAGATCGCCAGGGCGCGATTGTGAACGCTGCGAAGGCTGGCCTTGGAACGGAGCACCTCTTCGACCGAGCTTGCCAGCTCGATCTCGAGTGCCGCATAGCGCTCCTCGAGCGAGGCACGCGCGGCCGCTTCAGACTCCAAGCGCCGGCGGAGCGCCTCGTTCTCCTTGATGGCTTCGGCAAGCTGCCGGGCGAGCACGCCGGAGGAGTCGGAATCCGTCCTAGACTCGACGCCGGCTTCCCCGTCGCCCGCCGCCACCGGCTCGACGTCCGGATTCTCGGGTGGCGCATCGACGCGCTTGTCGCCGTGGCAGCCCGCCGCCAAGAGAATCACCCCCGTCACCAAAGCCAGAGCGGTCAATTTGGTCGCCACGACGACGTTCCTTTCCCGGGACGCTATGTGCTTGGAAGTAAGGAGGTTTCGATGTAAGGGTATTTCTTATTGTAACCCACCCTTCCCTTGAGAACAAACGTTCGGTATTGGGACGCGGACCCTGCGTAGAGTAAGGTAGGCGCGTCGGGAATCAGCGAATATGCCAGAAGGTCTGGACGGACTGCGCATCGTCAGCTTCGAGAGCCGCCGCGCCGAGGACCTCGCCCAGCTCATCCGCCGGCACGGCGGCGAGCCCATCCGCGCTCCCTCTTTGCAGGAAGTACCGCTTTCGCAACAAACGGAAGCGCTCGATTTTGGTGAAACGCTACTGGGCGGCCAATGCGACGTCCTGATTCTTTTGACCGGAGTCGGCACCACGATGCTGGTCGACGTTCTCGCGACGACCTGGCCACGCGGCGACGTCACGAAAGCGATGGAAGCCACGAACCTCGTGTGTCGCGGACCCAAACCGGTCGCGGCCCTCAAGAAACTGGGCCTCCGCCCGACGCTCACGGTTCCCGAGCCCAATACGTGGCGCGATCTCGTGGCCGCGCTCGATGCCGAGCTCCCAGTTTCCGGCAAGCGCGTCGCGGTCCAGGAATACGGCACCCGCAATCAGGATTTGCTCGACTCCTTGCGCCGACGCGGCGCCCACGTCACACCGATCCCCGTCTACGCTTGGGCGCTTCCCGACGATATCGGACCGGTCGAAAAAGCGATCGAGCAAGCGCTCGCCGCGACGATCGACGTCGCCCTGTTCACGAGCGCCATCCAGGTGGAGCATCTCTTTCGGATCGCCGAGCAATCGGGCCTTGCCGAGAAGCTACGGGGAGCATTTCGCGACCGGATTCTGGTGGCATCCATCGGCCCGACGACGAGCGAAGCTCTCACCCGCTTCGGCATCGAAACCGACCTCAAGCCGGAGCATCCGAAGATGGGGCATTTGATCGCGACCGTAGCGCAAGAAGCGCGAAAGGCATTGGAACGGAAGCACGCGGCCCGCTAGCGAGACAAGAGCACGTCCGCGGATGGCACGGCGGATGAGGGCGAGACTTGAATGCGGAGCGCAAAAGGATCCTTCGGTCCGCCGGCGGGCTGCACGTCGATCCGCTCCGCCCCTTCATAGAGCCCGGCGAGAAATCGGCTCATCTCCTCCTGGACCGCTTCGAAGGCCTCCGGCGAGCGGGGCGCGAGGAGACGATCGTAGACGTGAAACTCGAATTCATCGAACCGGAACCGTAGCTTGCCGGCGAGCGCGGGCTCTTCCTGTAGGAGCCGGCAGGCTCTCAGTGCGGCGCGGAACGCTGCGCTCAATCGCGTGGGCACGTTCCCTTCGCCCTTACGCCGGCGGCTGTAGCGAAGACCGAGCCTCCCATCGCTTTGGTCGAGCCCGTACTGCGCCTCGTGGCTCAGCAACAAGACCCCCGGACCGTGATGCACGTGCGCGTAGTCCGCGATGTCGATGAGCAACTCGCCGTCCAGCGCGTGCCGCTGAATCCAACCGTGAAAAATCGGCACGACGGCACGCGGCCCCGCCTCGAACGGTTGGTCGGCGAAGAACTTGATGCCGAAGCGCCGTGCGTCGAGGGGATTTTGTGCGCTAGGCGGTGACATTCTGTCGTTCCAGAATCCGACCATGGCAGGCATATACGGCCTCGACGAAGAGCTGCGCTTCTTCGATGCGATGATGCGCCGCATCCGCGCTGGCGAGGTGTCCAGCGTTGCCCTTCGCCGCCTCTTCGTGGGCCCGGAAAAAGTAGTGGGCGAACTTCCCCCCCGCGTAGGGATCGAAGAAGAGCTTGGTCTCGTAGAACCGATCCTTGAACTCTCGAACGATCCGATCCGTATCCTCGGAGCCGAAGTCTATTCGTGCGTCTTGCGAACGGATCAACGCCTCGGCCGCGCCGACCATGGCACGAAGGGCCGTCTCCATAGCGCTTTTCGGATTTCCCCCATCGAGCTGCACCTGGGCCTCGAAGACTTGGCGCTCGCTGGCCGCAAGCCCGAAGTCGAACCGCGACACGACCTCTCCGGCGCACTCACCCTGCCCCATGTCTCCAATGGTGAACTCGCGCGGATCGCCCCAATCGGAGAAGAGCGTCCGGTCCGCTTCGTAAATCGGGATGGTCGTCAAGTCGTCGAGCAGGGAGCGGATCTTGACCTTCCCCATTCGCTTGATGAAATCCTGGAAGCTTTCGCCCGGCTGCGCCTCGCCCCGATAGGAATCGGTCATGCGGCTCACGACGTCGGGAATGCGCTTCGATGGAACGGCTCCCATCGCGAGACCGTAGGACTTCGCGTTCTCGGTCCACTGGCCGCCCAAGACGACCTGGAAGTGCGGCACCGTGCGGCCTGCGCTCTTTCGGCTCACGCCGTAGAAGCCCAGGTCGGCGACATGGTGCTGGCCGCAGGAATTGAAGCAGCCGCTCACTTTGATGTGGAGATTCTTGACCGCCGCATCGAACGCCAGGTTCTTCTCCAAGAGCCTCGTGCGAAGCTCTTCGGCGAGACCGCGCGAGGAAGCGATGCCCAGCTTGCAGGTGTCCGTACCCGGGCAAGCCGTGACGTCGACGATCGTGCTAGCGCCCGGCTCACCCAAACCGATCGCGGCGAGCGCCGTGTAGAGCGCGGGCAGATCGGCCTCCGGCACCCAGCGAAGCACGATGTTCTGATCGACCGTGGTACGGACGGAATCCCCGCTGAACCGGCGGGCGAGCTCGGCAAGCTCGCGTGTTTGATGCGAGGACAGATCTCCAAGCGGCACGGTGATCGCCGCCACCGCGTACCCGGGCTGACGCTGCCGATAAACGTTGGTTGCCATCCACCGATGAAACGCGTCCGGATGGGAGTTACCAGAAAGCCGAGCCGCGGGGCGAGCCGGCTTGTCCGACGCCGCAACCAGGAAACCGCCCGGTGCGGGTTTTCCTTCCTTGAGAGCCGACACCAGGTCCGTCCAGCGTGGCTCCGCGGGTAACTTGGCTCGTTCTTCCAATACGAGACGCCGGAACTCGTCGATCCCCAGACTGGAAACCAAGAACTTGAGCCGTGCACGGGCACGGTTTTTCTTTTCCCCCAGCCGGGCGAACACACGGCAGACTGCCTGCGCCATGGGGAGCATCTCTTCCTCGGGAAGGAAGGCATCGAAGAGCGTTGCCTGATGAGGCACCGCGCCCAGCCCCCCGCCGACGTAGAACTCGAAACCACGACGGGTCTCGCCGTTCTCGGCTCGCGTCTGTGCGATGAAGCCCAGGTCGTGAAACGTGATCAGGCCGCACGCCTCTTGTTTACAACCCGAGAAGGCGATCTTGAACTTGCGGCCGAAGTCCTGAGCGTCGGGATGCCCCAGCAGGAAATAGCTGATCGCGGTCGCGTAAGGCGTGACGTCGAAACTCTCGGTGTGACAGACGCCGGCCAGGGGACACGCGGTGACGTTTCGGACCGAGTTGCCGCAGGCCTCGCGGGTGGTGATGCCGACCGCACCCAGACGCCTCATGAGATCCGGTGTGTCGTCGATGGAAACGAAGTGAAGCTGGAAATCCTGCCGGGTCGTGATGTGAAGAATGCCGTCCGAGTAGTCCTCGGCGAGCTCCGCCAGGGTGTCCAGTTGATCGGGCGTGACGCTCCCGAACGGTATCTTGATCCGCTGCATCCCCGGGGCATCCCAGAGAGTACCGGGCCCCTTCATGACGTCGCCGGAAGGATACTCGAGCTTCTGGGTGCGCACGCCGTCGTGACGCTGGCCGTTGTCGTACCGCTGCCCGTAAACGCCCCTTCGCAGCCGGGTCTCGTTGAAGAGTTTTTCGTCGAGCTTGCCCTTCCGCCGCAGCTCGAGCTCGGTCTCGAAGATGTCGATCTCGCGGGCGAGCTCTTCCGGCAACCGCTCGCTAAGGGCTTCCTTCCAGGACGCGCTCATGCGGGGACTCCCTTCTCCAGAGCCGGGCTCAGTTGCTTCGCGATGGACATGCGGTCGGCGAGCGACACGACGTCACCGATCACGAGCGTCCCGGGCCCATCCGTGGGCGGGAACGGAAGCTGTCCGATTTCATCGAGACGTCCTATAAGCGTGGACGCCTCGGGAGTCGACGCCGCGAACACGAGCGCGGCGGGGGTATCGGGTCTCCAGCCGCAATGAATGAGAAATTCGGCGAGCGCGCGGCGATGGGCAAGCCCCATGAGCACGACCACGGTCGCCGAGTTAGGCAGGGCACCTGCCAACAAGCCACGATAGGAATCGGGGGAGTGTCCTGACAGGACGAGAAAACCGGACGCGATCCCGCGGTGTGTGACCGGAATACCGGCGAGCGCGGGCGCGGCAATCGCCGAGCTGACACCCGGGATGATCTCGAACGAAATACCCGCGGCGGCAAGGGCCAGCGCTTCTTCGCCACCCCGTCCCAGAACGAACGGATCGCCGCCCTTCAGGCGAGCGACGCGCTCGCCGCGCTCGGCGGCATGGATCATGATGCGGTGGATGGTCTCCTGAGGTGTGGATTTGCGACCGGCGCGCTTACCGACATCAAAGGCCCGAGCCCGGCCAGCCAGGGCGATCACATTCGCGGGTACCAGCGCGTCGTGAAGCACGAGATCCGCCTCGCGCAGGCGCCGCACCGCCTTGAGGGTGAGAAGCTCCGGATCGCCCGGCCCGGCTCCAATCAGGGAGACCATGCCCCTCTTCATTCGGAACGCTCCCCGTAGAGCTGGTTCAAGGCGCGGAGCAGCAACGGGCGCCGTTCCGACATCGGAACCCGTTGCTCCCGCCATGTGCTGCGCGTGGTGCGCGCGAGATCCGACCACGCGTCGAGATCGTCGGGAAGTACCCGCTCCAGCCCCTCACGGATCAGACCGGAAAGGGCCGGTGCGGCGCCGTCGGTCGAGATGCCGAGCGTGACGCCGGCACGACGGACCACCGCGACACCGTAAGCGGTCGCGCTCGCGAGGTCGTCGACGGCGATGACGAAGATGCGGCGATCTGTGGCGGCCGCCGAGACGTCGCGGTTGACCTCGGCCGGCGCCGCCGCGATCGCGAGCCAGCACCCGTCGAGATCACTGGGCTCGAACTCACGGCGGATCAACGTCAGATTCGGATGAGCTATGTCGAAACGGATCTCGGGAGCGACGAGGTGAACGAGCGCCCCGGCCTCGAGGAGGCTCTGGGTCTTCGACTCGGCGACGTTTCCGCCACCCACGACGAGGACACGTCGCCCCTCGACCTTCAGGGAGATCGGAAAGAGGGGGGGCAAGCTAGGACCTCGTGGGTTGCAGGACCGGCAAGAGAATCTGCTCGGAATTTCGGTTGTGGAGCCCACACTCTGTCTTTTGCCTGCCCCGCCATCGGCCGGCGCGCGCATCCTCTCCCGCCAGGACCGGGCTGGTGCACGGGGTGCACCCGATGCTCGGGTAGCCTTGATCGTGAAGCGGATTGTACGGAACGTCGTGCTCGCCTACATAGTCCCGAACATCCTGGGAGGTCCACTCGATGAGGGGGTTGATTTTGACCAGACCGAACTTGTGATCGTGCTCGAACAACGAGGCCTTGGCCCGCTCGGGCGTCTGATCCCGCCGCAGCGCCGTGATCCAAGCGTCGGCCTCGGCCAGTGCCGCGCGGAGCGGTACGACTTTCCTCATCTCGCAGCAAAGATCCGGATCCCGCTCCCACAAAGCCTCGCCGAAGTGTTTCGCCTGCCCCGCCACGTCGAGCGCTGGCCGAACCGCACGGATCTTCAAACCATGCCGCTTCTCGAGCTTTTTCCAGAGATCATACGTCTCTTCGAAGAAGAGACCCGTATCGAGTGTAAAGATGTCCACCGGAAGACGACTCCTGCCAATGATGTCGATGAGAAGACATCCTTCCATACCGAAAGCCGTCGCCATCACCAGTCGTGGCGCAAAACGCTCCGCCGCAACACGCAACGCCTCCGTGGTCGCTCGTACCTTTGCCTGCTGCTTCTCTCGGTTCGACTCTAGAATCGGTTGTTCTCGCGCCAGTTCCATCTCTACCCTCATCCCCAGCTCCGAAAGATCCAGCCCCCTAAAAATCAAAAGGCCCAGGTCTTTCGGACCTGGGCCGGAAACCGCTTGGTTAGACTAGCTACTTATATTAGGGCGTTGCCTCCGTAAAGGCTGCCCGACATGCTGATACGCTGCGCTCCAAGTGGCACCGGCCCGGTCCCCCGGGCCCGCTACACGCGCAGCCGTCTCGATGCAGCATGTCGTTCAAGCTCATAACTAGGTCCATTCTGGCGAACTGAAACCCGCCTGTCAACTGAAAACATGAGTAAATCAGTCAAATTATAAGTATATGTAAAGAAACCAGTTGTTGATATGGGCGCGCATTCCTCCCGGCCAGAAAGCCCCATTCTGTATACAGTGGTCGGGCGGAGGAATACCCCCGTCGCGGACTCGCTCTCTCCTGGTATGATGGGTCTACGATGGGGCTCTCGGACCAATCGGAACGGTCGCGATGGATCGAGCGCTTCGCCTCCCGCCTAAAATTCCCCTATCTGTTTCTCCTCATCGCCGTGTTGTTCGCCGCCGACCTCATCATTCCAGACGCAATCCCCTTCATCGACGAGATGCTTCTCGGGCTGGTCGCCGTTCTCCTCGGCACTTGGAAGGAGCGAAAGTCCGTCGATTCCAAGCCCCCGATGAAGAACGTCACACCCCCGAGCGAGCGGTGACTCGGCATCAGCCCCTGATCTCCATCGGCCTCGCCGCTTGGACGGCCCTATCGCTGAGTTGCCAAGAGGCCTCGCTCGATCCTCGGGACGTCACGGCAGCCGAGACTCTATGGAAAGCCAACGGCCTTTCGAGCTATCGGATCGAGTTGCAGGTGGCGAACGGACCCGTCCGACGCGTCGAGGTCACGGTGGAAAACGGCTCCTTCCGGAACGGTGCCCTCCGCGAGCGCAGTTCGAACGCGGAGGGTTGGGAGCCTCCGATACCACTCGACGAGACACAAGCACGCCCTTACACGGTGCCGGGGCTCTTTCAGACTCTCCGGGAAGAGCTGTCCGCCGGACAGAGGGTCGTCCGAGCAACGTTCAACCCAAACAGAGGATACGTCGAGCGCATAGAGCTGAGCGAGATTGCGGGAGGCACACCGACCTTGATTGCCGTGCTGAGCTTGGAGCCCTTGTGAGGCCGGGCTAGAATAACGACATGAAAAAGAACCTGGCTATCATTGCGCTCGCGTTGATCACCGGCTGGGCTTGCGCGAGCGAAGAACCGAGAGACGAACGTCGCTACGACGTCAAAGGCAAGGTCGTGAGCGTGGATGCCGAAAACGGCACGGTGACGCTCGATCACGAAGCCATCGGCGATTTCATGGCTGCGATGACCATGCCCTTCCCGCTGAAAGACCAGTGGGCGTTCGAATATCTCGAGCCCGGCAACCGGCTGAACGCCGTGCTGGTCGTCAGCAGCAACGAGTACTGGCTCGAAGACGTCGTGATTAGCGAGGCGCCCGCGCCCTTGGACGAGGACACCGTTCCCCCTGCCCGTCTCGGCGAGCCGGTACCGAACGTCGAGCTCGTCAACCAGGACGGAGCCGCTATCCGCATCGCCGACTACGCCGGCAAGGCGCTTCTCATCACGTTCATCTACACCCGTTGCCCACTCGCCGATTTCTGTCCGCGCATGACCGCCCAGTTCACCGCCCTCGAACGGATGCTGAAGGAAGAGCCCGGCCTCTACGATAAGACTCATCTCCTCGCCATCAGCTTCGATCCCGCCTACGACACACCCGAGAAGCTGCGGCAATACGCTCTCGACGAGGCTCACGTGGCCGCCGACGCGTTCTCCCACTGGGAGTTTGCCACCGGGACTCCCGACGCCGTTGGGGAGCTGGCGCGGTTCCTCAACCTGGAATACAGCGGCGAGGACGAGAACATCGTCCACAATCTGAGGACCGCTGTCGTCGCGCCGGATGGCACGCTCTTCGAGCTCCATACCGGTAATAGCTGGACGCCGGACGACTTGCTCGAGACTCTCCAAACGATGACCCCCTAATAGAAAGTGAGTAGTCTCCCGGGCTGAAGTCGGTTTCCAGGGACGTCCTCGGACCGCTCCCCCCCTCTCCCCGCGCGCTTTCCCAACAGCCCGGAAGTGTGTCAAAATGAGCCTACAAGTGGCTTAAAGCTTCCCAAAATCATTCGTTCTTGAGCTCCAGCACCTGGCGAGAGAAAGAAGCGCCGTAACGTGCGTCCCAGCGTTTTCGCGCCTGGTGAGGGAGGTGACGGACAGCATGCCATGGTAATGCCCGTAGCTCGAGAGACCGTCCAAGGTACTCGCGCGCCCTACGAGCTCGTGTCCGCGGTCCGTGAGAATCCCTTCCCGTTCGAGTGGTATCACCTCATGGCGGAGGATCACTTTTGGTTCCAATGGCGCTTGGCCGCCACCCGACACGCGCTTCGGGCGGCTGGGATTCCGTTCGACCGACCGCTGCGGGTCCTCGAGATCGGAGGCGGAACGGGCGTCCTGCGGGGCGAGCTCGAGGCATCGACCGAATGGACTATCGACATGACCGACCTCCAAATCGAAGCACTCCGGTTGGCGCGCCACGGCCGCGGTCGGAACCTCTACTACGACGTCACCGAGGAACGCCCCGGCTTCAGGGAAACTTATGACGTCGTGCTGCTCTTCGACGTGCTCGAGCACGTCCAGGACACTGAGCCGTTTCTGCGATCGGTGCTGAACCACCTGACCCCCGGCGGCGCCCTGGTTCTCAACGTGCCGGCGCTCCAGCCGCTCTTCAGCCCCTACGACACGGCCGCCGGCCATCATCGCCGTTATGATCGCCGGAGCCTTGCCGCTGAATTCGAGCGCTTCGCGTTCCGGATCGACACGCTCCAATACTGGGGAGCCGGGCTGGTTCCCTTGCTGCTTCTGCGCAAGCTCGTGCTCGCGATCCGCTCGGGCGACGATGCCGAGATCATCCGCACCGGATTCCAACCCCCGGGGCAGTGGGCACACGCGGCATTGCTCGCGCTGATGCGCTTCGAAACGGCCGTTTGGCCCGCGCCTCCGGCTGGCAGCTCGCTCCTGTTGGCGGGCCGACGGACGGCATGAGCCGTGAATCTCGGATGGACGGAATCCGACACCTCTTCCCGGAAGTTTCGCGCCGGCCGTGGCTCGCGTACGTCGCCCATCTCACGGTGGCGCTCTGGGTGTTCGGCGGCATCGTGTTCGGAGGGCGGGTCCTCTTCTTCCGCGACCTCTCGATCTACTACTACCCCAACTACGTCTTCCTAGAGCACTCGCTCGCGCAAGGCGTCTGGCCGCTTTGGAACCCGACAGCCGATGGCGGAGCGTCGTTCCTCCTGACCGACCCCATCGACTTGACTCTGGTTTGGCTTTTCGGAGCCGACGCGGCCATGAACCTTGGCCCACCGATTTTTCTTCTCATCGGGATGACCGGGGCGACGGTGCTCGCCCGCCGTCTCGGCGCGGGAGCATGGGGAAGCTGGGCAGCGGGAGCCTTCTATGGGCTCTCCGGTCCGCTGCTTTCGACCGTCAACTTCGTCGAGCTCTTCCACAGCGCGAGTTGGGCACCTTGGGTGTTGGCCGCGTTCCACGCTTTCTGGATCCAGCCGACGCTGGCACGCATCGCGACCCTGGCCGCGTTGGGAGCGGTCCAGATTGCGGCCCTCTCGCCGGAAGTCTTGTTGCAGACCGCGGTCTTCGGTCTTGCTCTCTTACCCCAACGACCGACTGCCCGAAAAGTGGTGGGCTTAGCGGCTGGGTTGTTCGTGGCAGCACTCCTGGCGGCTCCCGCGTTCCTAGGTGCACACGCGCTCGTCGAAAGCACCGCGCGCTCGATGGGCTTTTCGCACAGGGTCTCCTTCGCTTGGTCGGCCAGGCCGATCTTATTGCTCGAGACGGTGCTGCCGCACTTCTTCGGCGACATGCACACGATGACCGACGCCGGCGCTTGGGGACAAGCCCAGTTTCCCACCGGGAGTCCATACCTCCTGAGTCTCTATCTCGGACCGGCGCTCCTCGTCCTCGCCGTGTCGGCGGGGTCTCGTGGCGTTCGGCTCTACGGGCTCGCAGCGCTCGGCGTTCTGCTGGCTCTCGGCGATCACGGGCCGCTCGAGCCGGTGATGGCGCTCTGGATGACCTCACTCCGAGTGCCGATCAAATTCTTCTTGATGGCGAACCTCGCTCTGTGTCTTCTCGCCGGGCTCGGTTTGGATCGCGCACTCCGCCGGGAGCGCGGGGCGGGACCATGGGTGCTGGCACCCGGCTTACTCGTTTTCCTCGCCGGCCTTCTCCTCAACTTCTGGCCGCGGCTCCCGTTGCCTCTGCTCGACGCGATCGCCCCGGATCTGATCACCATCCGGACGGCCGAGGTCATCGCTCAGGTTTGGCCACGAGAATTCTTGGTCGCGGGTGCTCTAGGTCTCGGAGCCGGGCTGGCGCTCTTGAGGCGGCGGCAACTCGTCCCCCTTGCGTCCGTTCTGGTCGTGCTCGACCTCGCCATCGTCAATGAATCCATCAACACGTCGGCACCGGCCGCATTCTACGAGCTGCGATCCGAGATCGCCGCACCGGTCGACAAGGCCCGCCCCAAGGGACGCTTTCGTTGGTTTTCTTACGGTGTCGCAGACTCCCCGGGTCTGAGCTTCTCACTGGACCTGCTGCGGCAGAATTCTGACGTTTGGCTCTTCTACCTCGACCGGCAGACCTTGGTGCCCCGGACACCCACCTTCGACGACCTCGACTCTGCCTTCGATTTCGATCGTGTCGGCTTTTCGCCTCCCGGTTCGACGCTCACCGTGGACGAGAGAAACCCGAATCTCTTCCGAGATCACTACAACCGTTTGCGCCTGGGCAACGTGCGCTGGGTGCTCTCGTTCCACGAGCTCCCCGAGGACCTCGTCGCGGTAGCTGCGAAGTTGCCTCTGCCCGAAGTACGGGAGTCACTGCGACTCTACGAAATACACGACCCACTCCCCCGCGCGCTCTGGGTGCCCGCGTACGAGATCGTGGGTGACGACGCAGACGCACGCACCCGCGCGAACGAGACTGGTTTCGACCCCCGAGCGACAGTCCTTCTCGAACGAGAACCGGGACAAGGCTCGTCGGCCACCCCCGGCACCTCGGGTGACGTCGTTTACGAGCCGGTGAATCCGCACACCGTGCGGTTGCGCTCGACCGGTGATCAGGGCTTTGTCCTCGTCCTCAACAACTTCCACAGCGCCTGGACCGCCGAGACCCAAGGCGCGCAGGTTCCCGTCTTCCGGGCCAACGGACAGTACATGGCCATCCCCACGCCAGGAGGATCCCAAGAGGTGACCTTGCGCTTTCGCCCCGCGTGGAAAACGCCGGCATTCACCGCTTCCGCTCTAGGTCTTCTTCTCTTGTGCGGTCTGGCGGTGGCGGGGATCGTTCGCAAGCGTAAGGAAATTGAGACGAGCGCGAACGAAGCCCTTTAGCGAGTTCGAGAAGCTTCTACCTTCTCCTGCATGAACGTGGCCGCCTAGACCTTCTCTGCGCTTAGTCGATTGTGCGGGCGCAGAATAGCCGCAAGTCCTTCTCGTTGTGACGGGGATAGGATCGCAAACGGCCGCTCGTGCTCAATCTCGGGTCCCGTCCGCGAACGACAGCGAGTCCCATCCGAACTTTGGAATTCACATTGGTATCCCGCCCTTTCGTGCACGCTCCTCACGGAGTACCATGACTCCGGGTTCGGCGCGAAGAGTCGCTCAGGAAATATTGCCCCTTCTCGCGGACCCGTCGTTTCTAGAACGGTATCTTCGAGGAGACACGTAGATTCCCGTGCGTCACGGACTCGCCGCGCTCGCCACGTACGGATTCTCGGCCGGAGCACCGGTTGGACCTTCAGTGGCTCCTGAGTCCGGCGGACGGCTCGGGTATCGTTGTGCCTTCTCTGACTTGGACCGGGGACGACCGTCTGTCGCTCCTCGCAAGCGGCTACTTCCCTTACGGAACACCGCCCGAAGGTCTCACGCTCGAGAGCGTGTATGGCGCGGCGGCGATCTCCGGCCTCTTCCAGGTCCGAATCTATTTCTGAGTGAGGGGCCGTGCGACAGAAGGTAGACGCCGGACGAATACGAGGGCTCGGTGGTGCCGACCAAGGATTGGCGACCGCGGAAGCCGAGTCCCGGCGGCAGAGATACGGTACCAACGACATCTTGGAGGTCGTCGGTAATCCCTGGCACGAGCTTGCGGAAGAAACCGCCAAGGACCCGATGGTCTGGTTTCTCGTGGGCACGGCTTGCCTGTACTTCGCACTCGGGAGCACGGCGGAATCCGTCGTCCTGCTCGTTGCGCTCCTGCCGCTGGTCGGCATGGACCTCTATTTACACCGGAGAACACAGGCATCGACTGCCGGCCTGAGCCGACTCCTCGCTGACCGGGCGGCCGTTTTGCGCGACGCGTCGTGGAGCGATGTCGCCGCCACGGAGCTGGTTCCGGGAGATCTCACGCGGGTGGCAAGCGGGCAACCCTTCCCCGCCGATGGGCTCATCGTTGCCGCCGAGGACGTCCAGGTCGACGAATCCTCCCTCACGGGAGAAGCCTATCCGGTGCGCAAGCGTCCGTGTCCCCCGCTTCCTTCGGATGCCGGCGAGCCCATCGTGGACGGG
>Ga0302046_10002215_pt1 | contig 18165 bp, 17 predicted proteins | sample RVTome_11_FD_200261 | JGI IMG/M metagenome (GOLD analysis project Ga0302046, IMG submission 200261) | Soil microbial communities from uranium-contaminated site in the Upper Colorado River Basin, Wyoming, United States - RVT147D111 (version 2) ...
ATGGCCTCGTCGGCCACCCAGGTGGCCGCCTCGGAGGCGACGAGCTTGGCGATGGCGGCTCGCGAGGTCACGCCGCCCACGCCCGTGCGCGGGTGACCCGCGCCGTTTCGAGCGGCGTCCAGCGCGGCCCCCGCTTCGTGGGCGAGCGCGCGTCCGGCCGCGATGCGGTGCGCCATATCCGCCAGCTTGGCCTGAATCGCCCCGAACCGGGCGATGGCGCCGCCGAACTGCTCGCGCTCCAGCGCGTAGGCCGCGGCGTGCTCCATGGCCGCGCGCGCGATGCCCACGGCCTGCGCGGCGATGCCGGCGCGGCCGACGTCCAGCGCCTCGAGCGCGTAGGCCAGGCCGGCCGCGGCGTCGCCCAGGAGCGCGTCGGCGCCCAGGCGCACGTCGGACAGCTCGACGGCCACGGTCTCCGAGGCGCGCAGGCCGAGCGTGGTCTCGCGTCCTCCCACCGTGTACCCGTCGGTGTCGGGAGGCACCAGGAACGCGCCCACCCCGTCCTCGCCGGTCCGGGCGAACGTCACGACGAGCCCGGCCCGCGCGCCGTTGGTCACCCACCGCTTCCTGCCGTTCAGACGCCAACCGTCGCCCTCGCGCTCCGCGCGCGTGGCGACCGCGCGGGCGTCGCTGCCCACCTCGGGCTCGGAAAGCGCGAACGCCCCCAACGCCTCGCCGCTCGCGAGCACGGGCAGCCACCGGGTGCGCTGCTCTTCGCTGCCGTGCCGGCGCAGCAGGCTCGCCACCGGACCGTTGTGGATCGCGACGGCGAGCGCGACCGAGGCGTCGCCCCAGGCGAGCTCCTCGAGCACGAGCAGATACGTCGGAAGGCCGAGCTCGAGGCCGCCGTAGCTCTCGGGGATCAGCATCCCCATGAAGCCGATCTCCGCCAGCTTCTCGAAGATCTCGTCGTCGAGCGCGCGCCCGGCGTCCCACGCGGCGCAGTGCGGCCGCAGCTCACGGCCGGCGAAGTCCCGGGCGAGTGCTTGGATCTCGAGCTGCTCCGGGGTCGGCATGCGTGCTCTCAGCCTCTGTCGTAGGTGTAGAAGCCCCGCCCCGCCTTACGTCCCAACCAGCCCGCCGCGACGTACTTCCTGAGGAGGGGCGAGGGACGGTAACGGTCGTCCCCCAGCTCGCGGTGCAGCACCTCGAGGATGTTCAGGCACGTGTCGAGCCCGATGAGGTCCGCCAGCGCGAGGGGGCCCATGGGGTGGTTCATGCCGAGCTTCATCACGGTGTCGATGGCGAGCGGCTCGGCTACGCCCTCCATGTACGCGGAGACGGCCTCGTTGATCATCGGCATGAGCACGCGGTTCGACACGAACCCGGGGAAGTCGTTCACCTCGACCGGAGTCTTGCCGAGCGCCGTCGCCAGATCGAGCGTGGCCCTCGTGGTCTCGTCGCTCGTGGCCAGGCCGCGGATCACCTCCACGAGCGCCATCACCGGCACCGGGTTCATGAAGTGCATGCCGATGACCCTGTCCGGCCGGCTCGTCCAGGCGCCGATCTCCGTGATCGAGATCGACGAGGTGTTCGACGCGAGGACGGTCGAGGGGTCGGCCGCGTGGTCGAGCGCCTCGAAGACCGGGCGCTTGAGCTCCGGCTTCTCGGGGACCGCCTCCACCACGAGGTCGACGCCGCGCGCGGCGGCCGCGAGGTCGCCGGTCGTCTCGATGCGCGCGAGCGTGGCCTCCTTCGTCCCTTCGTCGATGAGCTGCTTGGCGACCTGGCGTTCCAGATTCCGGCGGATCATCGCGAGCGCCGCCTCGAGGACGTCGGGAGATACGTCCACGAGACGGACCGACTTACCGTGCTGCGCCGCCACGTGCGCAATGCCGTTGCCCATCGTGCCGCCGCCGACGACCGTGATCCGCTCGATGCTCATGCGCGGCCGCTCCCGAGCGCCACGGCCAACGGCCGGGCCGCGAGCGCCGCCCTGCTCGGGCGCAGCCACGGACGCGTCCAGAGGAGCGCCGCGGCCGCCAGCACGACGAGGGTGGTGAGCACGCTGCCCTCGGGACCGAAGGCGCCGCCCCCGAGCCAGGCCGGACCGCCCGCGATCCCCTCGTAGAAGGGCGCGTCCATGAGCTCGAGCCCGCTCACGGGCACGTCCGCCAAATACCCCTGCGCCCAGTTCCACCCGAGGTGCACGCCGGTGGCCCACCACAGGCTCGCGGTCCGCAGGTAGACGACCCCCAGGAGCAGCCCCGCGCCGGCGACGTTCACCGCCGCGAGCGCGGTGACGCCCGGGTTGCTCAGGTGCAGCGCCCCGAAGGCCGCGGCCGTGATCCACAGCGCCCAGGCCGGCCCCCAGGACTCGGCCAGCGCCTGCAGCGGGTAACCCCGCAGCACGGCCTCCTCGGCGGCCGCCGGGACCGCCAGGAAGGCCGCCGCGCCGCCGGCGCCGACGAGCCAATCGACCGCCGTGCCGGGCTCGGGGCTCCAGCGCAGGGCGCCGAAGAGCGCGATCGCGCCGATGATCGCCGACGCCACGCCGACCCCTACGGCCACGCCGCCGAGCGACTCCCGGGCCGAAGCGCGGGCGAGGTAGAACCCGAGCGCGCCGGGCTTCCTGCCGTCGAGCGCGAGCACCGTCCAGCCCGCGGCGAGCGCGCCCGCCAGCGTGGCGGCGGCGCCCGCCAGCAGGCCCGGGGGCAGGACGGTCATGGCCGCCGCGGTCACGAGCACGGTCAGCAGCATGTAAAGCAGGAGGCGCCACCCCAACCGGAGCCGGCCGTCCCTCGTCCTGAAGGGATGCCCCGCGCGGCGCTCGCCGTCCACCGAAGGCAGAAAAAAAGCCCCGGGCTAGAGCTGCCCGAGGCTCGTCCGCCGGAGCGGCGGCAACAGCGCGAGCGCCACGAGGACCTTCAAGGCGTCGCCGGCCACGAACGGCCATACGCCGAGCGCGAGCAGCGCGCCCAGGTCCTGACCGGTGAGCCCCGCGAGCTGGGCGACGCCGCCCGCGTAGAGCGTCGCGACGCCGAGCGTGAGCCCCGCCGCGGCGCGGAGCGTTCCGGCCCCCCGCCCCGCGATCCACCCGGTGAGGAACGCCGCGGCCGGGGTCGCGAGCAAGTAGCCGCCGGTGGGGCCCATGAGCCACGGAACGCCGGACGCGCCGTTCGAGAACACGGGGGCGCCGAGCGCCCCGGCGAGCACGTACAGGACCATCGCGGCCGACCCCAGGCGGGCGCCGAGCACCGCGCCGGCCAGGATGACGAAGAACGGCTGCAGCGTGATGGGCACGGGGGTCCAGGGCAGTGGCACGGCGAGCTGCGCGCCGAGCCCGGTGGCGAGCACGAACGTCAGCACGCCCACCCCCGCTCGAGCGCGCGGGTCGGCCACGACCTCCTGGAGGGCCCACGACCTCAGCGTCTCTGTGACCGTGCTCATCGCTATCCCGTCCTCGCTCCGGTTGGATGTGTGGCGCGCCCACGGGCCCCCGACCAGGCGCCCGGGAGTCCGTGGCGGCGCGTTCTCAAGCCTTCTCCACCGACAGCGCCACGGCGTTTCCTCCGCCCAGGCACAGGGTCGCGAGACCAGTCCCCGCGCCGCGGTGCTCCATGGCGTTCAGCAGGGTGACGAGCACCCGCGCGCCCGACGCCCCGATCGGGTGACCGAGCGCAACGGCCCCGCCGTGCACGTTGACCCTCTCCTCGTCCATCTCGAGCGCGCGCAGGTCGGCGATGGCCTGCACCGCGAACGCCTCGTTCACCTCCACGACCTCGTAGTCGCCGATGGCCTTGCCCTCCTGGGCCATGAGCTTGCGCACCGCCTCGATGGGCGCGAAGAAGAGGTCGCGGGGCTCGGTGGCGCCGGCCGCGTACGCCGTGATCACCGCGTCGACCTCCAGGCCGTGGGCCCGGGCGTACTCGAGCGAGGCCACCACGACGGCGGCGCCTCCGTCGTTCAGCCCGGGCGCGTTGCCGGCCGTGACGACGTGCTCCCGAATGTCATCCGGCGCGTCCGCCCGGAAGGCCGGCCGCAGGCGGCCGAGCGCCTCGAGCGACGTGTCCGCGCGCGGGCCCTCGTCGGTGTCCACCACCGCAACCCCCTTGCGGCCCGGCACCTCGACCGGAACGATCTCGTCGCGGAACCTGCCCTCGGCGATGGCGCTGAGGGCTTTCTGGTGCGAGCGCAGCGAGAAGGCGTCGGCCTCCTCGCGGGTGACGCCGGCCTTGGCCGCCGTGTACTCGGCGTGACCGCCCATGTGGCACGCCCCGAACGAGCACCACAAGCCGTCCAGAATCAGGCCGTCCTGCGCGGTCTGGTCGCCGAGCTTCACGCCCTCGCGCATGCCCCGCAGGTAGTACGGCACGTTGGACATCGACTCCATGCCTCCGGCGACCACCAGGCGGTTGTCTCCGGCGCGGATCGACTGGGCCGCGAGCATGACCGCCTTGAGCCCGGAGCCACACACCTTGTTGACCGTGAGCGCGGGAATGGTCGGCGGAAGCCCCGCGTTGACGGCGGCCTGCCGCGCGGGCGCCTGCCCCGACCCGGCCGACACGACGTTGCCCATGATGACCTCGTCGACGTCGCCCACCTCGACGCCCGCCCGGTCCACCGCCGCGCGGACCGCGATCGCACCCAGCTCCGGGGCGGGAAGGGGGCTCAGGCCTCCCAGGAACCTGCCGATGGGCGTCCGCGCTCCACCCTTCAGGATCACGGCGGTTCTCGACGGGTCTGTCATGATGAGCGAAAGGGCTGAACGCTGTCGTGTGTCACGCCGGAAAACGGGCGGAGGCAAGGCCCTAAAGGTATCCAAAAACCCAGGCGCGGTCACGCGGCGGAGGGGCCACGCGGCACGACCCACGCGCCGGCTCGCCCGCCTACGGGGAACCGCCTACGAGGCGCGGAGGCGCGGACGGTCGGCGTCCGGGTCCAGGCGGCCCCAGGGCACCTCGGGATCGTGCTCGAACACGAGCAGCCAGTCGTCCGCGAGCGCGCTGGCCCACAGCCCGCGCTTGGACTCGAGCGTCACCAGCGGGTCGAGGTCGTAGCCCATGATCCAGGGGAGCGGCAGGTGCGCGCTCGTCGGGCAGACGTCGCCGAGGAAGCACGCGGTCTGTCCGTCGCTCTCGACAATCACCGACTGGTGGTGCGGGACGTGACCCGGCGTGGGCAGCACGCGCACGCCCGCGGTGACCTGAGCAGCGCCGTCGACGAGGTCCCACAGCCCGGCCCGGACGATGGGCCCGAAGTTGTGCTCCAGGTAGCTCGCGCGGATGCGCTCGTTGCGGTTGCCGGCGAAGTGCAGCTCCTGCCGCTGCACGACATGGCGAGCGCCCGGGAACGCGGGCCGGATCTCCCCGTCCGGGCACCGCGCCGTGTTGCCCCCGGCGTGGTCGAAGTGGAGGTGCGTGTTCACGACGATGTCCACGTCGGACGGCACGAACCCGGCATGCCTGATCCCGTCCTCCAGGCGCGTGGGATCACCCTCGTTGGACACGCCGTAGATGTCCCGGAACTTCTCGTCCTCCTTGTTGCCGATCCCGGTGTCGACGAGCACGAGCGCGCCCGGCGCCTCGACGAGCAGGCACCGCAGCGCGAGCGGGATGCGGTTGCGCTCGTCGGCCGGGATCCGCTTCTCCCACAGCGGCTTGGGCACCACACCGAACATCGCGCCGCCGTCCAGCCACTGGAGGCCCGCCTCCACCGCGTGGATCCGCACCGAGCCGACCGTCGTGCTCCGGCTCGGCGGCAGGTCGCCGGCGGCTCGCGTCACCCGCTCCTCCGTCGCGACTCGTATCCCGGCAGGTCGAGCGCGAACTGAGCCACGTCCCTCCGCTTGCGCTGCCGCCGTCTCCTCAGGTACCAGCGGAGCGTCTCGAGGTCCTCGATGCCGCGGCCCGACGCCTCGTCGAGCAGCCTGAGGAAGACCCTCGCCGTGGCCAGAGCGTCCCCATGAGCCCGGTGCCTCCGGTGGATCTCGATCCCGAAATGCCGGGCGAGCACGTCCAGGTTCCTGCGCCGGAGGCCCGTCGCCAGCCGCCGGGCCATGCGAATCGTGCAGAGCCGCGGCACGCCGGGAACGTCCGACGCCGCCCGCAGTAGCTCCGCCGACACGAATCCCCAGTCGAAGGTCGCGTTGTGCGCTACGAAGACGCGGCCAGCCAGACGCCCGTGGATCTCGTCGGCCACGTGCTCGAAGTACGGAGCCTGCGCCACCACCTCGGTGGTGATGCCCGTGAGCGCGACGATCGACGGGGGCACCGCGTGCCCCGGGTTGATGAGCGTCTCGAACTGGTCGACGATGCGGCCGCCCCGCACCTCCACGATGGCGATCTCGATGATGCGATGGCCCCGCCAGGACGCTCCCCCCGTGGTCTCCACGTCCACCACCGCGAAGGGCACGTCGGGGAGGGGCGCGCCGAAAGGCGCCAGGGCGGGGTCGAGCCGCCACACGCCCTCGGCGTCCACCAGGAAGCGTGGATCGGTGCCGAGCAGCTGGAACACGGCGGCCGCGGCGGCGCCGGGATGGCCCCCCTCGAGCCCCAGCACGTGACGCGCGAGCTCGAGCGTGTGGGTGGGACCGCCCGCGAGGCGTCGCGCCGCGGTGCGAACCAGCGAGGAGGGCGCTCCGCGCACGCGCTCCTACGCCCCGTGCTGCGTGATGGCGAAAGAGAGCGCTTCCAGCTCCATGACGAGGCTCACGTCCTCCACGGACACCTCCGGGGGCACCTTCAGTCGGATGGGGGCGAAGTTGAGAATGCCCCTGATACCCGCCCGCACGGCTTGTTCCGCCACCTCCTGCGCGGCGGACGCGGGAACGGCGATGATGACGAGCTCGACCCCCAGCTCCCGGATCGCGGCCATCAGCTCGTGGGCCGGGCGAATCGGGATGCCGCCCCTGACCCGTCCGATCTTCTCGGGATCGGAGTCGAGGATCGCGACGCACTCGTAGCCGCGCGTCTCGAAGTCGGGGTAGTCGGACAGCGCCGATCCGATCCGGCCGGCCCCCACCAGCGCGACCCGCCAGACCCGATCGACGCCCAGGATCTGCTTGAGGCGCGCGCGCAGCTCGTCCACGCGATACCCGAGGCCGCGCTTGCCGAACGACCCGAAGTGCGACAGGTCCTTACGAACCTGGGCCGCGGTTGTCTGACCGCGCGCCGCGAGCTCCTCGCTCGAAACCGTCTCGCCGCCTTCGCGCTCGAAGTCCTCGAGTGACCGCAGGTAGTGGGAGAGGCGGCGTACGGTGCTTTCGGGGATGCGTCTATTCACGAGCATGGTCAGCGGCCGGGGCCGAATAGCGGCTCCGTGCCGCTTGTGAAAAGCGTCACAAAACTAGAGCAGCCACCAAATCGCGGCAATCCGCGGGGGTCAGGGGGCGCGGGGACGCGCAGGGGAAGCGCCGCCGCTTGGCCGCTACGGGAGCGCGGCCGCGAGGGCCACGAAGCGTAGCGGGGACAGGCGCTCCGGCCGGTCGGAGAGCGCGACGCCGGCGCGCTGCGCGGCGGTTCGTGCCACCTCGAGCGGGTAGCCGAGGTCGGGATGGTCCCGCAGGATCCGCCGGAGCTGCTTGCGGCGCCACTGGAACGAAGCGCGCACCAGCCTGCGCAGGCGCTCCTCCTCGGCGTTCGACAGCGGCTCGGGCCGCAGGGGCGTGATCCGGATCACCGCCGAATCGACACGCGGCACGGGCCGGAACGCCTGGCGGCCCACGCGGAAGAGCCGCTCGACGGCGGCCACGCTGCGTAGGCCCACGGACAGCGCGCCGTACGCCTTGGTCCCCTCGGCCGCGACGATACGGTCGGCCACGTCCTCCTGCACCATCAGCACGATGGCGCGCGGCCTCGGGCGCTCCAGGAGCCGAAACAAGATCGGGCTCGTGATGCCGTAGGGAATGTTGCCGACGACGAGCAGCGCGGCCGCGTCGTCGGCCAGGCTCCCCAACTCGACCTCGAGCACGTCCGCGTGCACCACGAGGACGTCGGCGCGCCCCGCGTGCCGGCGCGCCAGCTCCGCCGCCAGCTCGTCGTCGAGCTCGACGAGGATCAGCCTGCGCACGCGCCCCACGAGGTGGCGGGTCAGCGCGCCCCGACCAGGGCCGATCTCGAGCACCTCGTCACCTGGGCCGGCCCCGAGGGCGTCCACGATCTTGCGCTGGATGTTCGGGTCCACCAGGAAGTTCTGCCCGAGCGAGCGTTTCGGGCGATGCCCCCTCACACCCGCACGACGAGGGCCGTCCGGTCGTCAGCCGTGCCGGGCCGCTCCGCCTCGGGCTGCAGCTCGAAGAGCGCCTCGACGATCTCCGAGGCGGGCGCGAACCGATGGCGCACCGCGGTATCCAGAACGAGATCCTCGCCCGTGCGCCCGCCGGCGGCCAGCGTGTCCGACAGCCCGTCGGTGAAGAGCAGCAGAAGGTCCTCCTTCGGCCTCCAGGCCACGCGCTCCTCCCTGTAGGAGCCCGGGCCGGCGAACCCCACCGGCGGATCGGTCGCGGTCAGCCGCACCGACGAGCCGTCCGCGGAGATCCGGAACGCGTGCGGGTGGCCGGCGTTGGAGTACACCAGGCTCTCCTCTTCCGGGTCGAGCACGCCGTAGAAGAGCGTCAGGAACATCTCGGTGGTCGCCAGCTCGTCGCCCAGCGCTTCGTCGAGGCCGTCCAAGACCTGGGCGGGCGAGTCGGCCTCCCGCGCATAGATGCCCGCCGCGCTCATCGCCAGGGTCATGATGAGCGCGGAGGGAAACCCGTGCAGCGAGACGTCGCCGAGCATCACGCCGACGCGCCGCCGTGAAAGCTTGAAGAGCTGGTAGAAGTCCCCGCCGACCTGCTCGGTCGGTTGCACCCGCCCCGCCGCCTCGGCCGCCGCGAACCGCTCGGCCACGGGCAGGAGCTTCATCTGCAGGTCGTGCGCCAGCTCCATCTCACGCACCATTCGCTCGCGGGAGAGGCTCTCCCGCACGAGGCGGTTGTTCTCGATGGCCGCGCCGACCTGGGACGCGATGGCCGCCAGCAGCTTCTGGTTCGCCGCGCTGAAGCGTCCGCCGTCCTGACGGCCGATCAGGTTGATGACCCCGACCGTGCGCGAGCCGCCCGACCCCGGCGTGTAACGGATGGGCACGGACAGGAACGAGTCGCCGGTCTCCCCGGCCTCACGCTCGGCCGAGGTGGGCCGGCGCGAGGCGATGATGGCGTGGCCCTCGCGAAACACCATCGCGGTGATGGTATCGGGGTCCGTGGGCGACAGCGGCCCCTCGCGGCCGTCGTCGCCCACCTCCGCCGCCAGGTGCAGCAGGTCCTCCTCCGGCCGGTGCACCCAGAGCGACCCGCGCTTTGCGCCCATCACGTCCCGCACCTCCCTCAGGATCGCGTGGGCGCCGCTGTCGAGGTCTAGCGTGGACCCGAGCGTCTCGCTGATGCTGTAGAGGAGGTTGATCTCCTCGAACCGCTCCGAGAGCTCGTAGGTGAAGAACTCGATCTCGCGCGTCGCCTCGAACGCCAGCTGGAGCGCCGTGGTCAACGCGCTGCACACGGCCGTCGGGCTCGCCTGCTCCGCAGCGACGACCTGGAGCTCGAGCTCGGGCCCGAGGTGGGGGACGACGCTACGCCGGCAGGGCGCCCCGGAGCCCGCGTCCTCGAAGCCGTCGGACGCGTACAGCACCTCGGAGGCGGCTCCCGGCTCGCTCGGGGACACGACCAGACGCAGCACCGCCCCGAACGCGCTCTCGAAGTCCGCCAGCACCCTCTGAACCGGATCCGGCAGCGTCCCGAGGACGAGCCGGCCCGGCTGGTTCACGCCTGTACGCCACCATGGAGGGCGCCGCCCGACTGGAGCCTCAGCACGAGTGTCACCTGATTGCCCTGGTCGTTGTACGACACCTCGTCGAGGAGCTTGCGCATCAGGAACAGGCCGCGCCCGTGGGGCTTCGCGATGTTCTCGGAGGTCGTGGGGTCGGGGACGGAGGTCGGATCGAAGCCGGTTCCCTGATCGGTCACCCGGGCGCGTACGGTCCCTTGCTCGAGCGCGACCTCCACCAGCACGCGCTTGGATGGATCGTGCGCGTTGCCGTAGAGCATCGCGTTGGACAGCGCCTCCGTGAGCCCCACGCGGAAGTTCAGGTTCAAGCGGCGGCCGTCCTCGGGGCACGTGGGACAACAGCGCATGACGTACTCGACCGCGTGCTGAATCGTGCTGACGTCGGTCGGCAACTCGAGGATCAGATCCTTGCCCATGGCGGCGCCCCCGTGCGTTGTGTCCGTCAGAAGCCCGATAGTGCCTGTTCCTTCGTGTCCGCGATCCGGAACAGGGTGTCGAGCTTCGTCAGCTCGAACAGGGTGCGTAGATCCTCGTTGAGGGTGGAGAGGCGGAGCTCTCCACCCTGCTCCCGGATCTTCTTGGAGAGGCTCACCAGCACCCCCAGGCCCGACGAGTCGATGTAGCCGGTGTTGGCGAAGTCGATCACGAACTTCCGGTCGCCGCTCTCCAACTGCTCGAGCACCTGCTGCTTGAGCTCCTGGCGGTTGCCGACGATGAGTTGGCCCTCGACCTCCACGAGAGTGACTTCACCGTTCTGCGACACCTGAAAGCCCATGAGCGAGCGCTCCTCGTGTGATGGGCGGGACCTGTGGCAGGGCTCACGTGACCCGCGCGGCTGATAATAGTAAAAAGGAAACAAATGTTCGGGCAAGCAGCGCCTCGCGCCTCGGGCCTCAGGCCGCCATCAGCGACGTGATGCAGGCGACGGCCACGATGTCCTCGGGCACGGCGCCCCTCGAGAGGTCGCTGCACGGCGCGGCCAGCCCGTGCAGGATGGGGCCGAACGCGCGCGCGCCTCCGAGGTGCTGCACGAGCTTGTAGGCGATGTTGCCGGAGTCGAGGTCGGGGAACACGAGCACGTTCGCGCGGCCGGCGACCGGCGAGCCGGGGGCCTTTCGCGCGCCGATCTCGGCCACCAGCGCCGCGTCACCCTGCAGCTCACCGTCCGCGGGAACGTCCGGCATCAGCTCGCGGAACCGCGTCACCGCCGCCCGCACCCGTTCCACGGAGGCTCCGTCGGCCGAGCCCTTGGTCGAGTAGGAGAGGAACGCCACGCGCGGCTCGTCGCCCACGACCGAGGAGCGCGCGCGGGACGCGGCGACCGCGAACCCCGCGAGCTGCTCCGCGCTGGGCTCGGGCACGATGGCGGCGTCGGTGAACGTGAGGACGCGGGAGCCGGCGGGGTGGTCGGCACCGAACGCCATGTAGAACGACGAGCTGACCGTCTCCACGCCGGGCGCGGTGCCGACGCCGCGGAGGGCCGCCCTGACCACGGAGGCCGTGGTGTGAATCGCTCCGGCCACGCTGCCGTGCACCTCTCCCGCGTCCACCATGAGCGCGCCCTGTTGGAGCGGATCGGTCGCGAGCGCGAGCGCTTCGGCGGCGGTTCTCGCGGTCCGTCCCGGCCGAACCCGCAGGCGCTCCGCGAACCGCTCCAACCGGTCCGGGCTGGTCGGATCGACGATGCGGACCCGGTCGGGGCTCAGGCCCACCTCCTCCAGCCCGCGCGCGACCGCGGAAGGCTCGCCGAGGAGAACGGCCTCGAAGAGACCCGCCTCGACGGCGCGCGCTACCGCGTGGTGTATGCGCGGCTCCGCGCCCTCAGGGAAGACGAGCGTGCGCGGCCGCGCGGCCGCGCGCTCGGCGAGCCGCCCAGCGAAGTCCGCCCCGGCACCTTCGCTCACGCCACCAAGACCCGCGTCCTGCGCGCGCTCACCCGACGCGCGCGTCCAGCTTCTCGCGCAGTCGCGCGAGCACCCCGGGCGAGACGAAGCTCGACACGTCGCCGCCCAGGGTGGCTACTTCGCGCACCAACGAGGACGAGAGGAAGGAGTAGCGCACCTCGGGGACGAGGAAGATCGTCTCCAGCTCGGGCAGGAGCTCCTGGTTCATCTGCGCCATCTGGAGCTCGTACTCGAAGTCGGAGATCGCCCGGAGCCCTCGAATGACGAGCGCCGCGCCCTGCTCGCGCGCGAAGTCCACGAGCAGGCCCTGGAACGACGCGACGGAGATGCGCTGCTCGTGCTCGAACACCTCCTCGATGAGCGCGACCCGCTCCTCCACCGCGAGGAGCCCCCGCTTGGAGTGCGTGGCCGTATGGGCCACCGCCACGATCAGGCGGTCGGCGACCCGGAGGCTCCGGCGCGCGATGTCCTCGTGCCCGCGCGTGATCGGGTCGAAGGATCCTGGGTAGAGCGCTACGATCGATGGGGTCGGGCTCATGAGTCGGCCTTCAGCGTCGTGAGGGCGGTGTCTCCGTATCGCCGCGTGCGCGCGCCCACCGGGAGGGGAAGCGCCTCGCGCCAAGGATGCTCGAACCAGAACTCCTTCGCAAACGGTTTTCGGCCGAACTCCAGGACCAGCCGTGCCGCGTCGCCGGTACCGTAGGGGGGGTCGGCGAGCGCGAGGTCGAAGACCTCCTCCCCCTTCTCGCGCGCCCGCAGGAACGCGAACACGTCCGAGGCCACGACCGTGCATTCGGCACCGGCGCCCACCAGCTCGACGTTCGCCCGGATCACACCGAGCGCGCCGCGGGCGCGCTCGACGAACACCAGCCGGGCGGCGCCCCTGCTGAGCGCCTCCAGCCCCAGCGCGCCCGAGCCCGCGAAGAGGTCCAGCACACGGGCATCCATCACGTCGGCGCCCATGGCCGACATCCACGCCTCCCGGACCCGGTCCGACGTCGGCCGCACACCCTTTCCGCGCGGCGCCTTCAGCCGGCGGCCCTTCCAGCGGCCGGCGATGATCCTCATGCCGTGCCCCGCCGCGCGAACGCGTGGGCCCTCAGCGCGACGCCTCCGAGGGCCTGAGGTCGACGAAGCGAGCCTGCGGCCGCGTGACCCCCCGCCAGTGGTTGGACTCGAGCCGGAACAGGACGTCGTGGGGACCGGCCCCGATCGACTCGACGGGGTGGCGCTCGGCGAGGCCGAAGCCGATCGCCTCCAAGCTCGATCCGTCCAGGCGCAGGGTCGCCTTCAGGTGGTTCTGGCCCACGACGCGCGCGCGCTCCAGCGAGACCCCGCGCGCCAGGAAGAGCGGCCCCGGGTTGCCGATGCCGTGCGGACCGAGGTACGAGAGCCAGTGGGCGAGCTGGAGGTCGGCGCACCGCAGGTCGAGCTCCACGTCGGGGCGCAGCGTCGGCCGGAGGTCGGTCCCCTGCAGTCGCTCGCGCGCGGCGGCGTTGAACGCCTCCCGAAAGGCGGGCAGCGCCTCACGATCGATGTCCAGCCCGGCCGCCTGGCGGTGTCCGCCGAAGCGACGCAGGTGTGACCCGCACGCGCTCAGCGCCTCGTACAGGTGGAATCCGGGGATCGAGCGGGCGCTGCCCCGGCCGCCGGCCCCATCCAGAGCGATCATCACCACGGGCCTGTGCACGAGCTCCACGACGCGCGACGCGACGATCCCGATCACGCCGGGGTGCCAGCCGTCGGCGGCCAGCACCACGCCGAAGTCCTCCGCCGGGCGGAACTCGCGCTCCAGGAGCTCGACGGCCTCCTCGAGCGTGCGCGCGTCCTCGGCCTGCCGCTCGCCGTTGGTGGTGTCCAGCCGAGACGCGAGCCTCCGGGCCTCGTCCGCATCGTCGGTGAGCAGCAGCGCCAGCGCATCCGCCGACTCGCCGATCCGCCCCGCGGCGTTGATCCTGGGCGCGAGCACGAAGCCGAGGTTGCCCGCGTTCACCTCTCCCGCCGCGATGCCGGCCACCTGCAGGAGCGCGCGAAGGCCCTCCACGCGCGTGCTCGCGAACCGACGGATGCCGTACGCCACGAGGACGCGGTTCTCGCCCGTCAGCGGCACCAGGTCCGCAACGGTCGCCAGCGCGACCAGGTCGAGGTACGCCGGCAGATCGTCGAGGGGCGCGCCGGCCGCCTCGGCTACCAGCTGGCAGACCTTGTACGCCAGGCCCGCCCCGCAGAGCCCCTTGTCCGGGTAGGCGCAGTCGATCCGCTGCGGGTTCACGACCGCGCACGCGTCGGGAAGCGACGCCGCCACCGTGTGATGGTCGCTCACCACCACGTCGATGCCCAGCGAGCGAGCGCGGGCGATCGCCTCGTGCGCCACCGCGCCGCAATCGGCGGTCACGATCAGTCGCGCGCCCGCCGCGCTCGCGGCCTCCAGGCCGGCGTCCGTGAAGTCGTAGCCGTCCCTCAGCCGGTGCGGCACGAACGGCACCACCCGCGCGCCGAGCGAGCGTAGCCATCGCGTGTAGAGCGCGGTTGCGCATATCCCGTCGACGTCGTAATCCCCGTGCACGAGGATCGTCTCGCCCCGCCTGATCCCGGTCACGATGCGCTCCGCCGCGCGTGGGCCGTCGGCCAGCTGCGAGGGATCGTGCAGGTGCTCCAGCCGCGGACGCAGAAAGCGCTTGGCGTCGTCGACCCGCCGGAAGCCGCGCACCGCGAGCACCGAGCACAGCGCGTCGGGGAGCCGCAGCGCGGCCATTAGCTCGGAGACCACCGCGGCGTCGGCCGCGTCCGCCTCCGTCCATCCGGGATCGGGGGGCCGAAGGCGCGCTTCAGCCCGGCTCCGCCCCGCGGGGATCACTCCAGGCCGCGTCCGATGTCGTCCTCCGACTCGCCGGCGCCCGACGGAACGCCGGCTCCCTGCCGCTCGTTCACGTCGTCGTCGGAGCGCGGGTCCGCGCTGCCGGCGTCGTCCGCCGTCCGCTCCGGGTCCACCGCGCGGGGCCCGGCCGCGGCCGCGGTCGCTCCGGTCTGCGTGGCCGCGGCCGCCTCGGTCTGCGCGGCCGCGGTCGCCTCGGTCTCCGGCTCGGGCGCCGCGAGGATGACGCCACAGCCCTCGCACCGGATCAATGCCGTCCCGTGGCGCACCTCGTTCTGCACCTGCAGCGGCACCATGCCGAAGCAGTGACCACACGCGCCGTCGGGCGTCAGCTCCGCCACCGCGACGCCGCGCCCGCCGCTGCGTATGGCCTCGTAGATCTTGAGCTCGCCCGGCACCATGCCCGCCACGAAGCGAGCGCGCTCGTCCCGAAGCGCTTCCAACTCCTTCTCCGCCCCCTGGCGCTGCGCCAGCAGCTCGTCCTTCTGTGGCTGGACGACCCCGCGCGCCTCCTCGAACGCAACCTCGACCTCGCCGAGCCGATCCTCCATCTTTCGGATCTGGTCCAGCAGCGTAAGCGCCTCCTGCTCGTCGTTCTGGAGGGCCCGCTTCACCATCTCCAGCTCCGCGCTCACGGCCGCCTCCTCCCGCAGGTTGCGAACCGAGCCGAGCCGCTCGTCCAGCCGCTTCTCGCGTGTGCGCTTCTCGTCGACCGATAGCTCCAGCCGCCGCTCCTCCAGCTTCATCTCCTTCAGGCGCGTGCGCGAGGTCTGGAGCTCGCTCTCCAGCGTGAGCGCCGGCTTCTCCACCTCCTCCAGCAGCGGGTCGAAGTCCTGGATCCGCTGCCGGGCGGCGTGAATGCGCATGTCGAGCTTTTGAAGTTGCTTCAGGGATGTGCGGCGCTGCTTCGTCATCGGCTGTGCTCTCTATCAGCTTGAGTTCTTCTCGCGTCTCCGCGGTCCGCGGTGGCCCAACAGGTTCGGGTCGAGCGCTCGCAACTCGGTCGCCAGGCCCGACTTTCGACTGGCCAGGTCGCGCTTCTCGTCCGAGCTCACGGCGGACTCGATCTGGTCCTGCAGTTCTTCGATGCGGCGGTAGAGGCGCGTGCCTCGGATGCGGTTCACGGACTTGGTGAACAAGTCCATGCCGTGCGCGAGCTCCTCCGGATCGGACAGGATCTCCTCGAACCTGCGAGCGGCCACGGGATCCATGGACGCCGGGGGAGCACGGAGCTCGGGGTCATCGAGAAGCGCCTCAAAGATGGCGCGGTGGTACGGATCGTCAAAGTCTTGCGGCGAGATCAACTCGCCGGCCCGCTCCACCCATTCGGCTCCTCGCACGAGCACCTGCAGGAGCTTGCGCTCGGCTCCGGGCTTGGGCAAAGGGTCCCGGACCCCGCGCCGGGGCGGCCCGACGTCGCCCGCCCGCCCCACGCCCTGGCCCGCCCGGGCGCGCCTCATCTCGGCCTCGAGCGTCTCCCGGCGCACGCCGGTGCGGTCCGCGACGTTCCGGACGTAGATGTCGCGCAGCGCCGGATCGGCCGCCGCCCGGAGCGTCGGCAGGAGCCGGTCGACCGCGGCCCGCGTGCGCTCGATGGACCCGAAGTAGCCCTTCTCGTCGAGGATCTGGAGCTTGCGGTCGAGCACGTCGACCGCCTGTTCCAGGTAGGCTGCGAGCGCCCGCCCGCCCTCCTCGGCTCGCACGACCGTGTCCGGGTCCTCACCCGGCGGGAGCGTCACGACCGCGGGGTGCATCCCGGCTTCGAGCAGGACGTCGCCCGCGCGGAACGTGGCCTTGAGGCCCGCAGCGTCGGAGTCGAAGAGGAGCAGCACCCTCGTGCAGTACCTGGAGAGCAGCTTCGCCTGGTCGTCCGTCAGCGCGGTGCCGAGCGGGGCCACGACGTTGTCGAAGCCCTGCGCCGCCAGCGAGACCACGTCCAGGTATCCCTCCACCAACAGCGCGGCCTCCTCCTTGCGGATGTGGTGCTTCGCCCAGGAGAGGCCGTACAGGTTGAGGCCCTTGTGGTAGATGGGCGTCTCGGGCGAGTTGAGATACTTGGGCGCCTCGGGATCGCTCCCGATGATGCGGCCCCCGAACGCGATCACGCGGCCGCCCAGATCCTCGATGGGAAAGATGATCCGTCCCCGGAAGCGGTCGTAGGGCTCGGGACGGCGTTCGCTGCGCCCCAGGAGCCCGACCTCGATCATCGTGTCCTCGTCCAGCCCGTGCTTGGCGGCCGCGTCCCTCAGGGCGCGCCACTCCGCCGGCGCGAACCCGAGGCCGAAGCGCTCGGCCGCCCCGGCGCTTATGCCGCGACCTTCGAGGTACGCCCGCGCGTGCGCGCCGGTGCGCTCGTCCAGCAGCTGGTCCCTGAACCACTCGCGCGCGAAGCCGTTGATCTCGTAGAGCGGCCGGTGCGGGTCGTCCTCGTGCTGCGCGCGGCCGACCTCGCGCACCTCGACGCCGGCGCGAGCCGCCACGTGCTTCACGGCCTCGACGAAGTCCATCCCGTGCCGCTCCATGACGAACGAGAAGACGTCCCCCGATTTCCCGCATCCGAAGCACTTGTAGAAGCCCTTCTCCGGAACCACGTAGAAGCTCGGCGTGCGCTCCTCGTGGAAGGGACAGTTCGCCTTGTACTCGCGCCCCGCCTTCTTGAGCGCGACCACCTCGCCGACGACGTCCACGATGTCGGCGCGGGCGCGCACCTCCTCGACCACGTGATCGGGGATCACGACGCGTCCCTGAAGCTCGCGATGGTCACGCCCGCGCCGCCCTGATGCGGTGCGGCCATCCTGACGCCCCTCACCCGGGCGTCCCGCTCGAGCAGCTCGCCGACGCGCTGCCGGAGCGCGCCGGTGCCCTTGCCGTGGATGACGCGCAGCTCGGACAGGTCCTGCAGCACGGCCTCGTCGAGCGCGCGGGCGAGCTCGATCTCCATCTCGTCGACGCGCATCCCGCGCAGGTCGACCTCGAGCCGCACCGGAGCGGCGGCCGGGCCGCTCCAGCCGCCACCGCTCCGGGCGCCCCGGGGCTGTGGCCCGCCGGCGTTCGGGCCGCGCGCGCCGCGCGCCCCCCCGGCGCCGGCCGGCTCACCCGGGCGCGGCGCTTCCAACACCTCGAGGTCGCCCAGCGGCACCTCCAGGCGCACCGCTCCGGCCTCTACGAGCGCGCGACCGGACCTGACCTCCGCCACGCGCCCCTCCGCTCCGGTGGCGTGGATGCGCACGCGGTCCCCGGCGCTCGCCACGCCGAGGTCGCCCGACGCCACCCCCGTGCGCGGCCCCGCCCGCTCCGCGGGCCGCGCCTCCTCGGTCGCGCCGGCCCGCAGCCGTCCGGCGGCCCGCTCGACGCGCCGCCGCGCATCGCGCGCCACGCCGGCCACGTCGGTGGCTCCGCCCTCCGCCGCGGCGCCTCTCAGCGCGCCGATGGCCTCCTCCACCTCGGCGCGCGCGTCGAGCAGCATCTTGCGCGCATCCTGCCGGGCCCGCTCGCCGGCGGTGCGCTCGGCCTCGCGGAGGCCGCGCTCGCGGCCCTCGAGTTCCTCGCGTAGCCGGGACGTCCGGGCGCGCTCCCGCTCGAGCTGGGCGACGAGCTCCTCCGCCTCACGCGCCTGACGCTC
>Ga0302046_10002216_pt1 | contig 18164 bp, 15 predicted proteins | sample RVTome_11_FD_200261 | JGI IMG/M metagenome (GOLD analysis project Ga0302046, IMG submission 200261) | Soil microbial communities from uranium-contaminated site in the Upper Colorado River Basin, Wyoming, United States - RVT147D111 (version 2) ...
GGTGGGCCCCGCGAGCGTCCTCATCATCCTCGGCTCCAAGTCCGACATCGAGGTGGCCAACAAGGCCTGCGACACGCTCGAGGAGTTCGGCGTGCGCTACGAGCTCCGCGTCTGCTCGGCCCACCGCACGCCGCGTGCCCTCGTGAAGCTCGTCGAGGGGAGCGCGGCCGAAGTGTTCATCGCGGTGGCCGGGATGGCGGCGGCGCTGCCGGGCGTGGTGGCCGCCCACACCGTGAAGCCGGTGATCGGCCTGCCCGTGGGCGGCAAGGTCCCGTTCGACTCGCTGCTCTCCACGGTCCAGATGCCGCCGGGCGTGCCCGTGGCGAGCGTCGGGGTCGACCGCGGCGAGAACGCGGCGCTGCTGGCCGTCTCCATCCTGGCGCTCAAGGACCCGTCGCTTACCGCCAGACTCGAGGCGCACCGAAAGGACCTCGAGCGCAAGACGGAGGCGGGCGACCGCGAGGTCACGCGCAAGGGGCCCAAGGCATGAAGGTCCAGACCATGGCCGGATTCGACTCCCAGAAGTTCGTGGAGGAAGCGGTCCAGCAGGTGAAGGGCGCCGTCGGCACGTCGACGGCGGTCATCGGGGCCTCGGGCGGCGTCGACTCGACGGTGGCGGCGGCGATCGGCGCCAGGGCGCTCGGCCACCAACTCACGGCCGTGTTCGTCGACACAGGGCTCCTGCGCAAGGGCGAGCCCGCGCAGGCCGAGGCGATGCTAGGCGGGCTGGGCTTGCGCCTCGTGCACGCGAAGGCGGCGCCCGAGTTCATCGAGGCCCTCAAGGGGGTCACGGACCCCGAGGCCAAGCGGCTAGCGATCGGCGAGAAGTTCGTGCGCGTCTTCGAGCGGGAGGCCGAGAAGACGGGCGCGAAGTTCCTGATGCAGGGGACGATCGCGCCTGACTGGATCGAGTCGGGGGGAGGGCCCCGGGACACGATCAAGTCACACCACAATGTGGGGGGCCTGCCGGCCGACCTGAAGCTCAGCGTCGTCGAGCCGCTGCGCGACCTCTACAAGGACGAGGTTCGCAAGGTGGCGCGGCACCTCGGGCTGGCCGTGGCCGAGCGCCAGCCGTTCCCGGGCCCCGGCCTCGCGGTGCGGTGCCTCGGCGAGTGCACGCCCGAGCGCGTGGAGATCGTGCGGGAGGCGTGCGCCATCGTCGAGGAGGAGATCGACAAGGCGGTGGCCGCGGGCACGATGGAGGCCCCCTGGCAGTACTTCGCGGCGCTGCTCCCGGTGAAGAGCGTCGGCGTGCACGGGGACCTGCGCGCGTACGGGGAGACCGTGGTCGTGCGCGCGGTGCACTCGATCGACGGGATGAGCGCCGCCTACTCGAAGGTGCCACACGAGACGCTCGACCGGATCTCCGTGCGGATCACGAACACGCTGAAGAGGAGCGTGAACCGGGTCGTGTACGACATCTCGAACAAGCCGCCGGCGACCGTGGAGTGGGAGTGAAGGAGCCCGGCGCTCCCGCCGTGGAGCGGCCCGGATGCCGTGCTTAGCGGCGCTCCACCCGAAGGATCCCTAGGCGATCGAAGTCGTCTGCATCGTTGGTGACGATGAGGTCGCTCCCGCCGGCGGCGGCCGTGGCGGCGACGAAGAGGTCCACCACGGCCGAGGGCTTCCCGGCCTTGACGAGTTGGGCCTGCCGACGAACCGCTACAAGCGTCGCCCTACGTGTCAACGGAATGACCTCTAACGACACCAATAGCTCGGCCCACGCTCCCGAGAGCTTGCCTTGTTCGGCCGAATTGCGGATGCGTTCAATCCCAAGCGCGACCTCGAAGTAGTTGAGTTCTGTCGTGCATAGCTCGTCGCCCGCGGCGTTCCACTGCTCCATCCTGGTCAATTCGTCCCTCTTCGAACGGACCACGCGGGAGAGGAAGGTGGTATCCAGGCAGCGCTTCAGAGCTTGGCCCCCCGCGGTCGCTCCTTGCGGCCGTCCCGGCGGATCTCCTGGACGAGTCGATCGAGCTCGTCGCTCTCGACGGGCTCCATCCGCCTCAGCGCCTCGATCGTGTCCGCCATCGGCCGCCGCGCCCCCGCCAGGCGCACCACCACATCGCTGTAGCTCTCGCCCTCGCGGCGCGCCCGCTCGAGGGCCTCGATGGCCTCGGCGCGAAGGGCGACGTTCTTGCCTCTCACGTTCGACGCAGCGCGGCAGCGGTACAAGAATGTATGTTCATATGCATATGAATTCTATCCGCTTCTCGTCCTGCGCCGGGGGGCCAGGAAGGCGGCTGCCAGGGCAACCCCCGCCACGGCGATGGCGGCTAGGGCCAGCAGGTCGATTCCCCCGGCCGGCGCCGCACGCGCGGACGCGTTGACTTGCGCCTGCAGGGCGGCGTTTTCCTGCTGGAGCGATGCGATCCTCCCGTCCGCGTCCGCGACGGCCGCGGCGAGTGTGCCAACCTCCGCCATCGATCCGTTGAGGCGCAGCGAAACGGCCGCCGTCTCGGCCATCGAGGCGTTGAGGCGTTGCCCGAGTTGTGCCACTTGCGTCGTAAGCGCGTCGCTTTGAGCTCCTGCGGCCGACGCCTGGGCGGCGCTGTCATTGGCCGCAAGCCCGGCCGCCTCCGCCGCGGCCCGCGCGGCAACCAGATCCGCCTCGAGCTGAGGGACGGGGTCGTCAAAGGTCACCGTCAGGTTGGAGTTCGCGATGTTGCCGGCTGCGTCACGCGCCGTGATGGACAGGGGGTTGGGCCCAGGAAGCAGGGGCACGAGCGCGGCAAAGGTCCCGTTGGCGTCCACTTCCGCTTCGACGCCGTTTGCAACGACGCGGGCGCCGGGCTCTGTCGTCCCCCGGACCACGACGGCGCCCTGGTCAAGGTGCACGCCGTCGGAAGGCGCGGTCACTTGGAGCGAGGGGGCCTCGATGTCCGGCGCGTGGAGGAAGGACGAAAACACCCGGTAGGTGCCGCCATCGCGAGAAGTCCAAACCGAAGCGAGGCCCCCCTTTCCAACCGAGGCAAGGCTCCCGACGACCACGCCGTCGGGCGGGAGGATGGGAGTCGACCAGGAGCCGTCCGGCGAACGGACGGTGTACCATGTCTGTGTCGTCCCCGCCAGGTCGGCGGGCCAGCCGAGCACCACCTGGCCACCGCGTTGGCATGCGAGGGAGAACGTGTAATAGGACGGTTGGATGGCTCGAACCTCAAGGTCCACGCCCACCGAGGGCGCGTACGTCCCCGTTCGAAGCGCCGCCGTGGATTCACCGATGAACGCCGCGAAGAATACGGTGCCGCCGTCCTGGGCGCATACGGCCATCTGGAAAATGCTCTCGGTAGACAGGTAGTACTCTGTCGGGGCCTGCCACCCCGAACCGGGGACATAGGTGCGGATCCAAAGGCTGTTCACGAAACCGAAGCTCTCCCAGAACGCCGTTGCCTCACCCGTGGGGCTCCCGGCAAGGACCAGGAGGGACTCGGCGCCCGCCGTCCCCGAGCCGACGTGGGCTGGTGGCTGGTGCCCGCCGGCGTCTGTGAAACGCTCGGCCACGACATCGAACTCTGTGGCATTTGGCTGCGTCCACGCCGCCATGAGGTCGTTTTCCCCGTAGGCGGCGGCCGCGACCTGTGCGCCCACGAATGCGCTGCCGTTGTGCATCCGGCGCTCGCCGCCCCACCCGGAGGAGGGGGTGTACCCATGGGTCAGCACGGCGACATCGGTGCCGTTGGAGAGGATGAAGGCGGCCACCGCGTTGCCGCCCGCGGCCACGGCGAGGGCCACATCGTAGGCGACGTGCGTGTCGTTGGCCTCGAGCGGCTCAGGCGCCGACCAACCGGCGCCGGCCGCGGCGCGCGTGGCCAGAAGGTCCTGCGACGCGCCGGCCGGCATGATCCAAACGAGGTGGAATGTCCCCGCGTCGTCGCCCGCCATCTGGAAGTCAAGGATCGGCTGGGATGCGTTGGCGATGCGCGTGGCCTGCGACCAACCGAGCGACGGCTCATAGGTAGCCACCCAGAGACCGTAGTCGATCCCGTCTGTTTCGATCCATGCGGCTGCGGCCGAGCCGGAGAGGCTTCCGGCCACCTGCGCGAGCGCCGCCCCATCGGTGGACATGGGGTGGAGGGCTTCTGCGGGCTGCCATGTCGTGGCGGCAGATGGCGCCGCTGCAAGGGACACGAGAACGGCCGCAGTCAGCGCAGAAACTGTCGTCAAGGTTCGGGGATCCATAGGGTGCAACTCGCGCCCCCTTCGGGGCGCAGCCGCGATGGCCGGTGGCGCGGATGAACTCTCTCCCGGGGGTTTGTACGCCAGGCGGCCCCTGGATCAGCGCACTTTGTGCAGCCCCGCCGGCCGGGTGTGCCACTTGATCGAGCACCCCATTGCCATCGTCACGGGCTCCGCGACCTTCCCGCCCGCGAGCACCGCCTCCGCCGCGTCGCGCAGGTCGTGCCCCCCGGCCTTCGCGCCTTCCTTGCAGCCGTCGTCGATGGCCCGGTTGAAAAGCAAAACAGGATGGAGTGCGCCGATCGCTCGATTATTCCTCGACGGACCCCGGAACGCCTGGGCCCCGGCCGTCCTCAAGGGCCTCCCCTTCGGCGCGCCCGAGGCATCACACGTGCGGGGCCCGGGAGCACGAGGAGGGACCGCTACACCTGTGGTGTGTCGCCCCCGTACATGTACCGGTCGAGCTCAACGAGGATGAGACCATCCTCAACCAACAACCTCAGTTGCTCGAGCGGGCGCGGTGGCGGCCCATAGGTGACCCACCCCCGGTTGTAGGGGTCGAACGTGCCCACGTGGCAGGGGCACACAACCACGTCATGGGTCGCCTGCACGGGCACGAGGTCGGCCGTTTCTTCCGCATTACGCCACAGGGACGTGCACGGCAGGTGCGTGCAAGTGGCGTTGAACGCCGCAAAACCCGGGGGCACGACGCCTCGCATCTCGGGGTGGACATCGTCCATCTCGAGGTATACGACAACCACGTCCATCTCAAGCGCGGGAATCCGCCCTTGTGCACCCCACCCGGGCCCCGGGAACAGGCCTACCCGCATCGGGTAGCCCGCGAGGTGATTGTGCCACGCCGAGCGCGCCTCGGACTCTGAAAAGGTCACCACGAAGCGGCCGCTCACCGCGGGATCAGGGGCCCGCGGAAGGATGCCGCCGGTTATCGCGGCGCCGGCGGCTGCAGCGCCTGCCACGCCGGCCCCGAGGACGATGTGCTTGATCAGGCGCCGCCGCCGCTCGTCCGGGGGCACGGGTTCGGACAATCCACTCCCGCCCGGGGGCTGGACGCCGAGCAGGCCTATGCACGTTGCCTCCAACGGGCGTCCCATGGCCCGCCCGCTCGGGCGGGGGCGGTCGCTCGGCCTCATCGCACCCGGTGCAGCCCCGCGGGCTGGCTGAACGACTTGATCGAGCGGCCCATGGCCACCGTCACGGGCTCCGCGACCTTCCCGCCCGTCAGCACCGCCTCCGCCGCGCCACGCAGGTAACACTTCTCCGCCTTGGCGAAGTCATGGTAGCCTTTGTCGATCCCCCCGTCGTAGGCAAGCTTGCGGTCGGGCCTGAGCACGGGGAACTCCTGCGTGCACCGGGGGCCTTTCGTCCTGGATCCATCCTAAACCCCCTAGCGGCGGGCACAACTTGGGAACGCGTCGGCCGTCCGAAGCGCCGATGTCGGGGCCGCCCCCGCCAGCGGTGGAGGTAGCGCGCGTCATCACCGAACGGTGTCGTGCTCACGCGCGCTTTCTGACGAAGTAGCGCTTGTCGAACCGGTAGCGATCCGGGAAGCGACCGTACCCCTCGAAGAGGATGTCCATCTCCGGCACGAGCGGTTCGTAGTTGGGGTCCCCGGCCCGCTCGGGGTGGCGCACCCACTTCTTGTCTATGTCGCCGACTGTCCTCTGCCTGTCGCCCGCCCTACGAACCCTCGACCGCAGGTCCATCGGGATCCCCACCCTCTTCTTGAGCCATCCTCGCTTCCCACTCGATAATGGTTTCCCTGAGGTGGCGCTCGTACCGCTTCCATGACTGGTGGATGAGCCACGTCAGGAGGGCAGCGAGCGTGCACCCCGGCAGCCACACTATCCATTGGCCTGCCCAAGCCAGACCGGACTGTTCCGGGTCAGCTGAACGGGCGGCCACGGAGATCGCAAGTTGGGCCAAGGCTACGCCCGCAAGGACAACCGCGACCTGGAATGAAAAAAGCGCGACGGAATGGGTCCGTCGGTTCGCCAGCGTCGACGAGACGATGCAGCGCCCCATCGTGTCAAGGAATTGTGAGCCTGTCCTGCGCCCTAGATCAAGGAGGCGGATGGGTGCTGGCCCGGCGGCTATGCTGTGACCGTAGATCACCCGCATGAGGGGGAACGCCGATCCGATTTGGAGCGCCGCGGGGAGGGCGAGCACGCCGCCTCCCGCCCCGCCGGCTGGCAACGTGACCAAGAAGGCGAGGTATAGGCCCACAAAACCCAGGAAGGTGACAGCCTTCCCCTCGAGCGCGTCCTTCCACTCGAGTTCGCGGTTGAATCGGCGCACAAGTTCGGTGTAGGCCATGCCCATCGGGTCGGGCCCACCCCGGCCGTCAGCCTCCAGCTGCCTGTCGTCCCGCGCCATCCGCGCCGCAACCCCCGGCCATCTGAGCCGTGGGACTAGCCCCTTCCCGAGCAAGTGAAGGATGGCTGATACCTATCAGTCCTTAATCACAGAGGCACCGACCCCTAAGGGCTCGCGGGGCGGCATGAAGGCGCCGGAGCGCCTGAACGGAGCTCCCTTCACCGCACCTGGTGGAGCCCCGCGGGCTGCGAGAGCCACTTGATCGAGCAGCCCATCGCCATCGTCACGGGCTCCGCGACCTTCCCGCCGGCGAGCACCGCCTCCGCCGCGTCGCGCAGGTCGTGCTTCTTCGCTTTCCCGGCCTCCTTGTAGCCGTCGTCGATCCGCCCATGGTACGCGAGCGTGCGGTCGGGCCCGAACACGAAGAACTCGGGCGTGCACTGGGCGCCGTACGCCCGGGCGACCGCCTGGCTCTCGTCGCGCAGGTACACGAAGTTGAAGCCCTTCGCCTTCGCGCGCTTCTTCATGTCCTCGAACGAGTCCTCGGGGTACACCGTCTCGTCGTTCGGGTTGATGCACACGAGCTGCGCGCCGCGCGGGCCGAAGTCCCGCTGGAACGCGACCATCCGATCCTCGGCCGCCTGGACGTACGGGCAGTGGTTGCAGGAGAAGCAGACGACGAGCGCCTTCTTGTCCTTGAAGGAGGCGAGCGAGTACGTCTTGCCGTCGGTGCCGGGAAGCGAGAAGTCGGGGGCCGCGCCGCCGACCTGGATGGACTTCGTTGCGTCTGAGTAGGTCGCCATGCCGGGTTCGAGCGCGGGGGCGCTATTTACGGGTTTCCGAGAACCGGCGGCGGCGCCGGTCACTCCAGGCGCGGGGGCCACGGCGGCCACCACTTGTTCCGAGCCCGGCGGTGGACCGCGAAGGCGCCGACGAGGAACGCGACGGAGGCGGTCGCGAACGCCGCCGCCAGCTGCTCGGACGCGAGCCCCTCCACGAGCGGCAGCGGCGGTGGCAAGGGCCGCACCGCCAACGGCTGCGCGAACCGGTTGTTTTCCACGTCCGCGTCCCGCGGCCCGGAGGTGACGACCACCACAAACGAGAAGTTGTGGTGGCCGGCGGTGGCGGTCCAGGGGATGTCCAGTACGGTTGCCTCCCCGGGCCCCAGGCTGCCGAACGTTCGCCGGAAATGCACCTGCTCGCCCTCGAGGAGCGCAAGGTAGCCCTCACCGCTCTCCCGCGGGCCGCGGTTTTCCAACGTCACGAGGAAGCGGAGCGACGTTCCCCCGAAGATCTCGCCCGGGGGGTGCTCGACGCCCGAAATCGCTAGGTCCGGTGCGAGCACCTCAAGCCGCAGCTCAACGGGGACACTCCGCCCGGTCGAGGAATTCGCCCATAGGGTAAACTCCAGGGCCTTCACCTCTGCCTCCACGGGGACGGTGAAGACGAGCGAAACGACTGCGTCCTCGAGGGCGGATAGCCGGACGCTTCCATCCACGATGGGCTCCGTGATGGTGGTCCCCTCGGCGTCCATGAGGTACAGGAGGGGCCGAAAATCGACAGGAATCCCCTCCGGGAAGTCCAGGCCGAGGAAGACGGACATCCGGTCGTTCCGGTAGCCGTCGATGCGGATCATGAAGGCTGCCTCCTGGCCGGGGGCGGCACGCGCCACGGCCGGGACGACCTCCACGTCCGCGTCGCCCGTGGCCTCGACCCGCACCCCGAGGGTGGCCTGCGCCGTCCCGCACCCCTCGCCCGTCACGCGCACGTCCATGCTGTAGAAGAAGGCCGTTGCGTTGGTCGGGACGACCACTTCAAGGGTTACGTTCCTGGACCCAAACGCGGGGACGTCCAACGCGCTGACGGCCTCGCCGCCCACGTAGGTTGCGGCAAGCCAACCGGAGGGGACGCGGGCCACGGAGACGCTCGCCGTCGCATTGGCGTTCCCGGAGTTGGTGATGTTCACGTCAAAGGATTCCCTCCCGCCGGGGCCGACGGCGCCCATCCCATCCACGTGGAGGGAGAAGTCGCATGACTTCCGCACGATGGTCGTCGTTGCCGCGCGGCCCTCGACGGCGTACGCGGCCGAGCGGGCGCTGACCACCAGCTCGAGCCGGGTTCCGGCGGGCGCCCCGCTCGCGACATAGACCTGGAGTTGGATGGTCGTCGATTCGCCACCGCGGAGGTACACCACGTCCCGGTCGAGGGTGGCTATCCACCCGGCGAAGTCTGTGGGTCCGGGCTTCTGGGCCCTCATGTCGATCTTCACTGCGGAAGGCAGGTTCCCGACGTTGGCGACGCCGATCGAGAAGAACACCGTCCCCTCGGGGAACGCCCGGTGCTCGGGCGGGTCGGAGGCCATTTCGATGGTGAACGCGACCGACACCACGACGGTCAACTGCATGTAGGCGCGTACGGTCGGGTCGGCCGAGGATTGCGCCGCGATCTGGAAGAGGCCAGGGACGGAGCCGGGAGCGTCCGACGGGATCGAGATGCGGACGGTGAAATTGGCGGATTCGCCAGGGTCGAGCGACGCCATGGCCATGGACACGTCCACGGGCCAATGCTCGCCCACGCCGATCACGTGCATGACCGTGATGCCCTCCTCGCGCACGTCGCCGCGGTTCGTGAGCCGGAGCGCAAACGAAAGGGTCTCCCCGTTGTCGCCAGTCTTCACCGGCTCGCCGGAAAGCCGGAGTCCGCGAGTGATCAAGACGTACATGGCGATCTCCCGGTGGGCCCGGCAGTCGCCGCCTTCGGCCTCGACCGTGACGTTGGCGACCAGCGAAGCCCGCTCGGGCGCATCCGGTGCCGCGCTGACCAGAACTCTCGCCTCGGCAGAACCCCCGGGGGGCACCGCTCGGATTTCCGTCACGTTGAGCTCGGCATCCCAAAAGGTGGCGTTCGGGTCGGCACGCGTCGAGATTGACAACGTGTAGTTCATGGAAGGCCCCGCCGAGTTCATGACCGCCATCGGCAGCGCCTTCGTCCGCCCGGGACCGATGGAAGCAATGCTCGCCAGGTCGATCGGGTCGACAAGGATCAGGACCTCGCACGCCACGGCAAGGGCGGCGGGGGGGTCGCCACCTCCCGTCCCGCCCGCCGTCGCCCCAAGGCCAGGTCCCAGGAGGGCGGCGAGGACTGCTGGCAGGAGGATTCCGGCAATCCTACCTCCCCGAGACAATGCCGGCCTCCGGCCCTAACGCTGGCTCGGGCGCGTATATGGCGCTTGCGGATTTCGTTACCGATCCATCAAACATACATCAGGAGGTGGCCTGTGGCGTATGCCGGATCAGGTATCCGCGGAGCAGTCCCTCGTTCTCCGACTGGAGCTCGGGCGTCACATCGTCAACCAGCCGGTCGGACGCCTGCTTCGCCCGCTGGAGCGCCTCCTGGATCGAGGCGAAGATCTGCAGCCGCGGCTGTCGGACGTCGGCGAGGAACCGGTCCACGGGCCCCGAGATGGGCTCGACCCCCCGCTTGTGCCGGTAGCACCGCTCCAGCAACTCCGCGTGCTCCCGCCGCACGACCCCGCCCGCCCACTTGAGGAGGTGGGCAAAGTCGCAGTCGAACACGCCCTCCTCGAAGACGCGCACCCCGCACAGTCCGATGTACGTCCCCTCGAGCACCTGCTTGACCACGGGGTCCACCCGGTTCTCCTCGAGCGCCTTTCGCTCGCGCTTCTCGAAGTCGATCCAACGGCGGCCCTTGATCACGGGGTTCTCCGCGCGGAACTTCTCGAACGCGCGCTGGACCGTCTTGACGGTCTCGTGCCAGTGCGCCTTGTCGGCGTCGGACATGTACGGCCACACGGGGCTCGAGGTCAGGTTGTGCACGTTCAGGAAGTTCTTGAACGACATCGTGTTCTCGTGCGCCTTGAGCTGCGAGGACATGTACCCCTGGAAGAACCCGAAGAGCGACTTGCCCGAGATGTGGAACCGCGTGGAGACGAGCTCCCGCAGTTCGGCCCAGGCTGGGTGCTCGTACGCCTCCACGGCCGTGAAGAGGTCATAGAACGCCTTCCCGTTCTGGAAGTAGAGCTGCGGGAGGAGCTCGTTGCTCGACCGCCCCTCCACCCACCGGTTCAGGACGCCGGGGTCGGCGTCGTCGCGCTCCGGGTACACGAGGTGCCCCTTCGTGAAGAGCGGCAGGAGGGTCACCTCGAACTGCGCCCCCTCGAAGAGGAAGCCGTTGTGCCCGCGGACCGGCTCCCCATGCGCGTCGACCTTCCGGAAGCGCTCGAACGGCAACGCGGCGAGGTCGACGTCGCGCGGGCGCATGGACAGCATGTTGGGGAGCGCCTCGAGGAAGCCGACGGTGAGGTCGATGTCGGATGCCGGAGAGTCGAGCCCCTTGGACTGGCTCCCTTCGACACGGCCCACGACGATCACGTTGCCGCGGGCGTCGCATTTCGCGCGCACGGCGTCCATGAAGCGGGCCGCCCGCGGGGGAGCCGGCTGCTTGTTCTCCGCGCGAAGTCCCACGGGACACCCCCGTCCGCCCCCAAGGCCACAACCCCATACGAACGTTCAGGAGGGCTTATTAGGGGCGCGGCGTTCGCGGTGCGCATGGCCCTGCGCCTCGTGGACTCACAATCCGATGCGTACCGTGCGCAACTCGAGCGGGCGCGCTCGTTTGTGGGCGAGTGGCTCGCGTGCACGGACCTGGGCGGCAACGAGGTCGTGCGCACGGCCGTCGCGGGTAGCCACGCCAAGGGCTTGGACAACGCGCGTTCCGACGTGGACCTCATGGTCTACTACCGGTACGCGGTGCCCAACATCCTGCGGATGCGCCGGTCGACCCTCTCCACGCGCCCCGCGGGCACAATCCAGCGTGTCGAACGCGAGGCCGTCACCTACGCGTTCGAGGGCGGCCACTACGAGACGATCCTCACCCCGCTGCGGTCGCTAGGGAGCGATAAGGACCTCTGGCAGGCCGTGGCACAGCCGAATGTCGACATCGTGTTCAAGTTCCTGCGCTCGTACCCGCTCTCCTCGTCCGGCGCGGCCGACGAGCTCGAGCGGTTCCTCCTCGACGAGTTCCACATGCCCCCGGGCGCGGTGTACGGCTACTTCGACGGCTACGCCACCTCGCAGTTCATGCGGCTCCAGAAGGCGGTGCAGAAGGCGGGCTCCGGAAGGGGGCCGGAGGTGAACGACTCGGTGAAGATGCTCATCGAGGGCGCGGGGATGATGCTCGCGGGCGCGATGCTCCTCGAGCGGGGCGAGATGTCGTTCAGCTTCGAGGCGACGCTGCGCCGGTACGAGTCGGGGCTGCGCGACCCCGCATTCGTCTGGTCGCTCTTCGAGCACAAGACGGACCGCCACCGGCTCGAAGGCGAGGCGGCCGAGCAGTTCAAGGGAGGGGTCGGCGTCAAGGCGGAGGCGCTCCACCAGGACTGCAAGGCGATCATCCACGCCGCGCGCGGCGCGGCGGTGCTGAAGGACCCCACGGACGGCGAGCGCCGGCGCGACCTCGACCGGCTAGACGCGATCCTGCTCAAGGCGCACGGGGTCACCGGATGATCCATGGCGTCTCCGGTGGCGCGGCGGCGCGGTGTCCGCGCTGGTGTCGGGCGTGGACCCCCACGCCCGCGAGGGCAACCACCGCGAGGCCGGCGCTGGCGAGCATGCCGAACAGAGCGCCCTCCCCGTCCGGCGGGACGCTGACCCGTTGCGAGACGGAGTTGTCCCCCTCGTTGGCCTCCGGGACTTGACCCCAATCGGGGCCTTGCGGAACCGGGGAGTCGGCGCGCGCCGTGAGGTTGTGTTCCCCCGCGGCCGCGTCCCAGAAGAGGACCACCACGGTATCGTCCCCGGCCTCCAGCCGCGGGACGGTTGCGCTTGCGACGGACTCCCCGTTGTCCCACAGCTCGACCACAAACGCGTCGGCCGCGCCGATCCCGACGTTCGCCACGCGGACGGCGACTTCCACCGTCGCGCCCGCCCTCGGCACCGGCCCCGAGACCACCAACGCAGCGGCCGCCAGGTCGGCGCCTCCGACCACGAGCCGCAGCAGGAGCGAAGCGGTTTCGTACCGGGGCCCGCGCGCGGTGAGTTCAAGGAGCCGGTCGCCCGCCTCGACCCCGGCCGCCAAGGGCACATCGACGCGCAGCCGGAACGCGTCGCCGGGCGCCATCGCCCTCGGGAACGGCCAGGGCGTGCCCGGCGGCTGTCCGTCGAGCGCCTCGAGGAGGCGGAACCGCGGGGGCGCCGTCCCCGGAATTCCGGCGAGATCCATGCGGACCTCGCCGGGGGCGTTCCCCTTGAGCGCCAGCTCGATGTCGAAGTACGCGACCGACCCCGCCCCGGCGGCCGCCGTGTCCCGGATGGGAGCCATCGTGAGGTCGAACACGCGCCGCACGGGGACGGAGAACGGCACCGTCGGCCCGTGGCCCCACAGGGGGCAGAGGCAGATCGAAAGCGGATGGGTTCCGGGTGGCGCGTCCCCGCCGACGGTCACGGCAAACGCGTAGCGGGCTACGGACCCGGCGTCCAGGAACTGCGGCGCGGCCGGCGGCCTGAACGAGCCGATGGCCCACCCCCCGGGCTCGCTCCCCATGCGCGGTGCGCCGATGGTCGCCATCTCGGTGCCCTCGTTGCGGACGGAGAGCCTCCCCAGCAGCACATCGCCTGGCGCCGCCGGGGGGAAGGGCGTGACATCCAACGCGAGCCGGTGGGTGGTGTTCACGACCACCACCACCTGGACGTGGGCGGTCGCGCTGAACCCCGCGGCAGAAGCGCGCAGCGTGACCGCAAGCTCGGTCCCGACGACGACGTGCGTGGGCAAGCGGACGCGCAGCTGCGTGCTCCGAGCGAACCCCGTCCCGATCGACCACTCCGACTCGACCAGCGCCACAAACGCCTGGTGGCTGACGGCCTCGAGCGTCACCGGGACTCGGAATTCGGAGAGGGCGGACACCTCGACCGACACATCGAACTCCACCTCCTCTCCCGGGTCGGCCATCTGCACGAGCGGGTCGGGGTCGATCTGGATATGCAGCGAGGGCTCCACGACGACCGTGACCCACGCGAGGGCGCGGACGCGCGGGTCGAGGTCCGATTGCGCCACGAGCGCCACCTCGGTGAGGGCGCCCGGGGCGGCCGTCTCCGCGATTTCCGCCACGATCTTGAACGGGAGGCTGGAGCCAGGCCCCACCACCGTCCCCTCCGCCACGACGCCGACCTCGATCCCCGCCGCACGGCGCCCGGCTCCAACATCGCGGTAGATCCGGACGTAGTCCGTCTCGTTGCGCGCGTTGAGGACGAGGCCCTCGACGGTCACGGTCTCGCCGCGAGCGGCCTCCCGGATCCCTTCATCCACCAGGATCGTCAGGCCCGCGGGCAGCTGTGAGGAGCCCTCGTTCCATGAGGACGCGGCGGCCATCCCCGGCAGGAGGATCGATACAGCGATCACGGCAGCCACGCGGTTGCCGGGGGAAGCGCGTCGGGGATGCGAAGGGGTGCGAGTCACTGCGTGCCGCCGCACCGTCCACGGCGCGGCCACGGATAAGGCCGTTATCGAACGGAATTCGACCAATCGGGGCGTCTTGCCCCGAGGCCCACGCACGGCGCGCTACCGGTCGCGCGAGGCCCGGCGGCGCGCGATTGCATAGGCGAACGCGGCGGCGGCCATCGCAATCGCCACTCCGATCAGGAGGGCGGCGTCCCCGAAGGGTTGCCCTCCGGCCGACCCGTCTGGAACAGTGAGGACCACGGACACCTCGTTGTTCGTCTCGTCGAGCTCGTGGATCTCGCCCCATGGCCATCCTCCGGGCGTCGCCGGGTCGGCCCGCGCGGTCAGGCGGTGCTCGCCAGGAGTTGCGGTCCAACTGAACAGTACGACGTGATCCCCGCCCCTTCGGAGGAGGCCCGTTGCCGCCGTAGCCACCGTCACGCCGTTGTCCTGGAGGTCCACCGTCACGTTCGACTTGTTGGAGCGGTCGTCGTTGATGATCCGAACTGCCACCGTCACAAGATCCCGCGAACGAGGGTTGGTCGGGTCGAGGAGGATCGTAGTCAGGCGCAGGTCTGCGTCATAGACCTCGAGGTCGAGTAGCACGAGATCGGAGGCGCCCGACTCGTTCGTGGCGGATACCTCCAGCGGGTAGTGGGCGCCTGGGGTTTCGTCCGTCGTATGCACCACCATGCGGAGCCGCGCCGTGGACCCCGCCGGCAGGACCACCGTCTCATCCCACGCCGATCCGGCGGCCGCGACCCCGAGGGCTTCGGTGAGCGTAAGGACCCAGGACGACCCCGGCGGCAGGCCCGTGCATGAGATGCGGGCCGTTGTGTCCAGGTTGCCGGTGGAGTGCAGCAGCAGGTCGAACGTGGCATTCCCTCCGGGGATCGTAGAGCCGAGGGCCCCAACGACCTCGAGGTCCATCCTGGCGATCCCGGCGTGAGCGATGGCAATCACCAACTCGAGCGGGGGCTCCCCCTCTTTGCAAAAGCAGACCGTAATGTTGGACTCCCCCGGGGGTTGGTTCGTGGGCGCCTTCACTACGACCGTCGTCGTGGTAGTCTCCCCAGCGGCTACCGTGATGTTTGATGGGTCGCCGGGCTGCGCCGTCCACCCCGGTGGGGCTTCAATCACCTCGACATCCATCTCCTCGGGTGCGCTCCCGCTGTTCGAGACGGTTACTTCCACGGTTGTGTTCAGGCCTGGCGCGGTTGGCGCGGTCGGCTGCACGTCGATCCCGACCCGCCGGTTCGCATCGACGACCACCCACATGGTGGCGGTGGCCCTCGCGTCGAATCCGGGCGCCGCGGCAATCACGGTGAGGGCAAGGCGTTCGCCATCGGACGCCGACGGTGGAACGTGAGCAACGATCCCGATGGTGCCGTTCGATGCGCCGGCGACCCACACCTCACCAACAGAAAGCACGCTCCCGAGCGCGTCTTCGGCCACGCCCATAGTGATTTGCGCGGGGACCTGGGAATTCCCCGTATTGCGGACCCACAGCGTGAAGTTCACGTCGGCTCCAGCCGGGGCCGTCTGCAGGTCAGGGCGAGCGTCGAGGGCGATGGACACCGTCCGATCGACGAGCACGGTCAGGTTCGCGTTTGAGCGGACGGTGGTGTCAACCGAGGAGAACGCCGTTACGACCGCACGGAGCGCAGAGCCAGGCACAGCATCTTCGGGCACGTAGAAATGCGCCGAAATGCTAGCGCTCCCGTACGGCTGCACTGTCACGGTCGACGTGTTCATCGAAACCCAAACGTCGTCCGAAGTCGCACCGATGACCTGCTGTATCGTCACGTCGTCCTCCGTTATGTTCTCTAGGTTTTCCACGCGGCCCTTGAACTCGACGATGTCCCCGGCCCTTGCAGCCATCTCCTCCTGGTCGAACGTGAGGCCGATGGCGCGGGGAAAACGGACGTACGACGGAAAACTGAACACGCTTTCTCCCGCGAGCGAGCAGTTCGTATAGGCCGTGATCGCAATGGAGATACTCTCGCCCTCACGCGCGTTGGCCGGGGAGGACATTCGTAGGCGGACGGACGCCGGTTCTCCCGGTGACGCGCCGTTGAAGCGCGTCTGGTTGAGACTGACGGACCAATTGGAAAGCGCCGGCCCCCCGTCGACGTCGAGGGTCAAGGAAAGGTTCGCTGGCCAGTATCCGGTGTTCTTTAGGGCCATGGGGAGCTCCTTGGTCTCCCCGGGCAAGACGAAGAACATCGCCGCGATGTCGTAAGGGTCGGCGGAGAGCGTCGCCCCGCACTGGAAGGAACGCTTGTAGCGCACTTCCATGTCGCCACCGCGCGCGTCCGACCAGACGACATGGAGGTTGTCCCAGGGGTCGGCGGCAATCCAAGGGTCGGTCGCGTTTCCCGTTTGGTTCGTTAGGCGGATGTTCGGCGGCGGGTGGGAATCCCCTTCGTGCCCGGGTCGGACCGTGCCGAAGAAGACGTCCCGCGAGCCCGTCCGGTTGTCCGACCACACGGCGACCGACCGGCCGTCGCTAAGGGCGGCCCCCCGCACGCCCGAGATGTTTGCAGCCGATGCGTCGGAGATCTGTCGTGCGCTCACCACCTGTTGCCCAGACCGGTTGAACAAGGAAAGAAAAGCCCTGCCGTAGTTTGCCCAGAAGAGTTGGATGTCCCCGTTTGGCATCGGCACGGGTTGCACCGCTGCGTCCAGGGAACCGGAGCCGATCTCACGGGAGCCCATGGCCTTGTAGCCCTCAAAGCTGAACCGCGTGAGCATTATCCCCAACGAACGGAACGTGATCAAGATGTCGCCGGTCCACCGGTTGACGGCGACAGCGGGAAAGTACGCTCTCGTGGAAACGTCCGTCGTAACGCGCCGAGGCCCCCATATGACCTCGCCGTCGTCGTCGATCAGGATCACGTCGATGTCGCTCCTCGAGGGGCCGGGGAGCGTCGCATTCTCGTAGACGACGGCGGCGGTTCCGTTGGGGAAGACAGCGACCGCAGGGTCGAGGATGCGTTCGCCGGTGGACGGTACGATCACCTTAGGACCAACGAGTACGTTGCCTAGCGCGTCTGTTTGAACGTAGCTCGTGTTGTTGTTCTTGGTGAAGACGTAGAAGACTCGGCCCTGGTCGTCGACGGCGACGTTGACACCGTACGTGTAGTTGCGGCCCCATGCCCCTTCCGTTCGGTCGGTGATGAACGACCCAGCGGACGCCACCGGCGCGGTTGTGTTCGTCTGGTGGGCCCACCAACTCTCCCGGCCGCTCCGGTTGGCCTTCCATAGGACCGTCGCCGTGAGGTTCTCGTCCGCCCAGACGGCCGGCGCAAGGTCCGGCCCGGCCGCCTGCGACACCCAGACGTCTGCGGACCACGCACGGTCGACCAGCCACTCGTCCCCGGGCCGCAGCTCGGGCTCCGCTGACACGGGCCATGTCGAGATGTAGATGAGGAGGACGCAACCGACGGCGGCGGCTCGCTGACGTCTATGGGCCGGGCAACGGTGCATGGCGAGCCCTTCCCCGACTACTGCGCGGGCCCCCTCATAGCCCTTTTGGGTCGGTTGAGCCAGTGATGTCTGATCACGCCATGAAGTCCTCGATCTTCGTCCGCCTCACCTTGTCGTTCTCGAAGAGCGCGTTGATCGACTCCTCGGCCAGCGCCACCCGCTGGCGGATGTAGTCCGACACGGCGTACTTCTCGACCATCCCCCGCGTGACCTCGAGGTACTTCTTCACGGAGGCCTCGTGCACCAAGAGCAGGAGGGGCCCCCCGCAAGCCAGGCACTCGCCCTTGAGGGGCACACGCCGGTACTTGCGCCCGCAGGCCGCGTTCCCGCAGCGGACCCCCTGCCGGGAGAACGCCTTCATGTTCCCCACGAGGTCCGGCAGGAAGTGCGTCTCGATCACGCGCGCGGCGACGTCCGCGGCGTCCACCGCGCGGATGCACGTGGCAAGGTCCAGCTGCGCCTCCATCTTCTCGACCATCGACCCCATCTCGGAGTACGCGGAGCGCGCGGGGCCCGCACTGATGTCCGCGGTGTCGTGCGTGAACGCGAACCCCTCGTACTGGCGCGGCGTCCCGATGCGGCCGCCCACCGTGTCGATGAGCGCCGCGACCTCGTTGGGGTGCGCGCCGCGCTCGGCGGCCTCGAAGAGGGCGAGCGGGTAGGCCCCCGCCACGTCGATGTTGTGCGCCTCCTTGTCGATCTCGTTGGGG
>Ga0302046_10002217_pt1 | contig 18163 bp, 14 predicted proteins | sample RVTome_11_FD_200261 | JGI IMG/M metagenome (GOLD analysis project Ga0302046, IMG submission 200261) | Soil microbial communities from uranium-contaminated site in the Upper Colorado River Basin, Wyoming, United States - RVT147D111 (version 2) ...
GTGACTTTCCCCCTTGTCAGATTTTAGGTTTGACCATTCCTGGTACACGGTTTTTTTGATAAACTCCTTCCGCGGATTCTTGTCTTCCATTACGCCCCCTCCGATAGCACCATCATGAATGCTGTAGATCAGCCCCTTGATTCAACTTCACGGAATGACTACATTCTCCACGTCCCCCCATGTCCGATCTTACTTCTCTCAAAAAACGTATACAAGAATTAGAGGACGTCCATCGCGTAGCGGAGTCCCTCAATGCCCTCCTCGGCGTACACGAAATCCTGGAGGCCATCACCACGGCCTGTGTGAAGATCTGTAAGGCGGAACGGGGTTCAGTCGTATTGTTTTCTTCTTCTTCATCTTCGTTTCCGGAAACGAAGACCCTTGTTCGCTCGTTTGAGACATCCGGGGATAAAATCCACCACGCCATAAATCGTCTTACCGCCGGTTGGATTTTGGCTCGAAGGAAGCCGCTCCTCACTGAGAACATTCTTGCAGAGTTGAAAATCAAAGGCGAGGCCGAAGAGATGCCTCGGTACGGACCTGCTTTGGCTCTTCCACTTACTGCAAATGAGAAGATCATCGGCATCATTAACCTCGTAAACCTGTCGACGGGGCGCAGGTTTACCGAGGACGATCTCCGTGTCGGGTCCATTGTAGCACCCCTTGCTGCTCATTCGATTACACGCGCCGAGATGCTTGCGCGTTTGAACGAGGACAACAAACAGCTGGTGGAGGCACTTAGCCAACAGCAGGAAACAAAAGAGATGTTAGGTGGGAGCCAGGCACTGCTGGAACTAAGAAGAAAGATAGCACTCGTAGCCCCTAAGTCCGCAACTGTCCTCCTCGTTGGCGAAACGGGAACAGGGAAGGAAATTGTCGCGAGGACTATTCATCACGAAAGTTCCCGTGCGGGCAAGCCGTTCATTCCCGTCAACTGTTCGGCTATTCCTGAACATCTCGTTGAATCAGAATTGTTTGGTCATGAAAGAGGTTCCTTCACCGGTGCCACGGAATTACGGAAGGGAAGGTTTGAAATGGCTCATGGCGGCACAATATTCCTCGATGAAGTGTCTGCGATGCCTTTGGAACTTCAGCCAAAGCTCCTTCGCGTTCTCGAGGAACGGAGTGTGTCCCGTGTAGGCTCCTCGTCCGAGATTCCCGTGGATGTTCGCGTTATTGTCGCAACAAATAAGGACTTGAGGAGGGCAATTGACGAAGGGACTTTCCGCGAGGACCTCTATCAAAGGATTAATGTCGTTCCGATTGCCTTGCCCCCGTTGCGCGACCGGGGGGAGGATATTCCCTTGCTTGCACAGGCTTTCCTGCGGGAGTTAGGCGGACCGAGACGTCGTTTTGCTCAAGACGCTCTTGAATACCTTTCCGGAATGAAGTGGAAGGGGAACGTACGGGAGCTTCGAAATCTGGTTGAGAGAGTTTCCATTCTCACAAGCCAGGAAGCTATTACGTCTTCCGATATTCGCTCTGTTCAGATGGGTTATGATTCGGCAGAGACCACGGGAGTGACGTCGGTTTTTCAACGCCTGCTTGAATTGCATGATGGGAATTCCGATCTCTTTGAACTGGCGGAACGACAGCTCATCAGCCTGGCCTTGAAACAAAGAAGGGGGAATGCAACACACGCTGCAAAACTACTGGGAATAGGCCGAAACGCGCTCCTCAGGCGCGTCAGGAAGTACCACCTCGATTCTCGTTGACTATCTCGACTGCTCGATTCCGAGCATCGAGGTGTTCAAATCCAATCAAATCGACTCACCCTCCCCCCATTTTTGTTCTGTTTCGACACTTTCCATGAAGGCATACTTCTTGAGCGCAGGGACCAAACCCATGGACCCTCAGCGATAGATCTGCCACGAGAGCCATCTCAACAACTCACCATACATAAAGGGAAAACACTATGAATATTCAATCCATTCCATTGCGTGTAGTTGCTTTTGTAGCGCTGCTCGCCATAATGGCTCTAGGCTGCATGGATAACCTCGCGACAAACCTCAGTGAGCCCGCGCTGAACCCTGCCATCACAAATATCGAGGGACCAGCATCCACGGGCTACAGTACAACTCGAACCTTCGTTAATTTCACGGTTGGACCACTGGCTCTCAGCGCAATCGACCAGTCGTTCCCAGGCCACAACTGGCATTTGCGGGATGTGCAACTGAGCGGTCCGGTCACCGGAGACCTGACCGGAAATGCGAGCGTTACGCTGAATGCGAACCTGGATGCCATTCTTGGCTCGGGCCCGGCGTGGGGCACCATGACGATCGTTACGAACGCCGGGGATACGTGGGAAGGGACGATCACGGGGAACTTTGAAAGCGGAGCCCCCAACGGAATCCGGCTTTTCTCGTACGTTGTTCTCCAAGGCCCCAACAGCTCGACTCTCAGGGCGGAATGTAACGAGACATCGGTGACCTCCGAGACTCTGGCGTGCATCGGTGATATTCTGAATCCTCATCCGTAAGAATGCCGATCATCTATCGAATCAATCAATGTTGCGGCCGACGAGGGGACCGAACAAGGGTGAATCCAATAATCGAACGGGCGGAGGGCCGCCGGCCGGGGAAGGGTGAAAGCGAAACTACCATTGCTCTACTTCACTGTCGTTTGCCCCAACGGCGGCAATGTAAGCGTTCTCTACGTGAGTGTCACAACTCTGGAGGGGCTGAACTTCTGGGGGGGCCGTGAGAAATATCGGCCCACTACAGTCCTTTCAATGCCGCCACGCGTTCCTTCGCGCGTTTGATCTCCTTCGGAGCAAAATCCGCATCCTTCCAGAGATTCAGGAATGCGAGGTATTCTTTCAAAGCCTCTTCGCTCTTCCCCTTCTGTTCGTAAGCGACACCGAGCCAGTAGTGCGATTTAACAGACGAGATTCTCCAATTGTAGTCGGCGAGTGGGGCGGCCCGAATGGTGAGCGGCGCGGAAACCGAGTAGTACCATCGCGTCAATCTCTTTAGCTGTGAAATTGCTTTATCGATTCGACCCGTCTTCAAAAGACAGATAGCATAAGGGAGATTTGGCGGAACACGCGGTGGCCGCATGTTAAACACACTCTGAAATAGCCTGTACGCTTCATCAAAATTGCCTCGTTCGAAGGCGAGGATTCCGGCAACATAGGTATACCTTACTCCCTCCTCAGGATTCGAGAAATTGGAATGGTGTCTTATTTCCAGCAACTCCTGGTATGCCCGTACTGAGTCCCCGTTTACGATATATGCCCAGGCAAGTTTCTCCTTGCTCTGATGATACATCAGCGAGTCTCGGTACTGATTCTTGATAAGTTCAACGAACTCCCCCGCTTTCTGGATCATTTCTCTCTTCATTCCAATCTCGTATGCAATCGAATAATCTCCCTCACCCGCTTCCCATAGTTTCCTAAGGAGGCCGCGATGACGGTCCACGTTTTGCGGCCATGGGCTGGTCTTGGGGAGATTACCATAATCTCCCCGAATAAGAGCGTAGGAATGAAGCTTGCCGCGGCTGAAAACCACGGGACTTACTTCGTCGGCTTTTTGGAACCAGACAAGAGCTGAATCGAATTGATCAAAAATGAAATCTATATCACCACGAGTATCATAGGGGTTTGGCTCCCCGGGGTACAGCCTTATATATTCACTTGCAGCCTTGACGGCCTCTGCTCGGTGACCCATCCAGGCATACTGGTATGCGAGCAGTGAGAGCGTCAGTTTGTCAGACGGATCGAGACTCACATGCTTTTCCAGCGCCCGGAGGGCTTCCTCGAACTTACCCTGTCGATTGTAGATACTCGACAGTGTACGGTATCCGGTCCAATTATGATATTTGTCAATAAGATGTTGTGCGGCGTCTATGGTCTTCGCGTAACTCTTTTTCCAAATGTGATAGTCTGCGAGGATCTGGAGTCGTTCCGGCTCAGTGACGTTGTCACGGAGTTCGTAAGCCCGTTGAAGGTGATCTCTGCCGTCGGCATAGGTGAATGAAATCTGGCTCCAATTCCGACCCAACCACAGATGAGCCATGGCAAAACTGGGATCAAGCTCCAGTGCACGCTTCAACGCTCCATTGGCGTGATCCCAGGATAATCGAAACGTGAGGGACACCCCCTCCGTGTAGGCACGATAGGCTTCAATTGATCGTGTCGTTACCTCCATTACTGGTTTGGCCTGGATAAGGGAGGCAGGCTCGATGTTGAGATCGCGCCATGTGGAAACGGTCAGACTGTCCACCAGGTCAAAAAGCTGGCGGACCTCGTAGCTCTGGAATCTCTTCGAGCTTACGACAGTCCCCGAATGCACATCGATAACTCTCACAGTAATTGAAAGGGTAGGCTCCTTCTGGACGATGCTTCCGATGATCAATTTCCCCACTCCGGCCTTCTGGGCAATCTTCATTGCAAGGACCTGAGAGATCGAGTTGGCAGCTTGTTCCCCAAGTTCGTTTTGAATCTCATACAGTCTTTCCTGACTGATCACTTCAATCCCAGGGACCTGGGAGATAGCTGTCGTGAGAAGGTTTGCCAGCATAACCCCCGTGAGGTCAGAATTGTCCGGATCCACAAGATCCTCAAATCCCCCCACGGCAATTGTCAAACGCCGGCTGTTCTCAGGCGAGCCCATATGGATCTCGAATGGGTTTACAAGTACGAACAATCCAACAATCACCGCTCCGGCCCCAATGAGAATCCATCGATTACCTTTCCTGCCAAAGTGTAATCGTTCTTTTACCTTGACGCTCCCTCCTTTGATATATCCGGATTTCGCGTATTCAAGATTTTTGCGCTCCCGCTTGAGATCCGCGAGCAAGTCATCCACATGTTGATAGCGTTCCTTGACTTCTTTGCACAGGGCTTTGAAAACGATTCGCTCAATTTCCGGCGTCACCTTGTTATTATACCGCAAGAGGGGAAGGGGGTCTTCATTGACGATGGAATACGCGATCGCAGCTTCATGTTCTCCCTGGAAGGCCCTTGTCCCCGTCAGCATTTCATAGAGAACTACACCAAGGGAGAACAAGTCCGATCGTTGGTCCAGCTTTTCGGTCCGTATCTGCTCCGGAGACATGTAATTGATCGTGCCAAGCGTAGAACCGGCCTTTGTCAGTTTGCTCGAATCTTTTGCCTTTGCCAAGCCAAAATCCATGATCTTTGCCTGCCCCCTTGACGTCACCATGATGTTCTCTGGCTTGATGTCCCGGTGAAGGATCATCTTCTCATGAGCGATCGCCAGGCCTTCCGCTACCTGAATGCCAATATCCAGTACCCTGTCAATCGCCATTAACTCCTGGGCGATGAGCGCTCTAATTGTTTCCCCAGAGATTTTCTCCATTGCAATGAAAAGCTGTCCATCGTATTCATCAATCTCGTAGACTGTGGCAATGTTGGGATGATTCAGGGTGGCGGCGGTGTGGGCTTCGTTTGTGAAGCGTTCGCGTTCAGGAGAATCTTTCGCGAGATACCGTGGAAGGAATTTCAAAGCCACTTCCCGGTGAAGCCTCTCGTCGGTGGCTTCATACACCTCTCCCATTCCCCCTTCGCCAAGCTTACGAAGAATCTTGTAATGGGAAACGGTTTGGCCAATCAAGACATTCTACTCCTTATTCTGTTCCTTCCTTTGGAGTTTACTCATATCCGTTGGAAAAAACAATTTATCCATCCGTTAGTTGCAGGATTGACGGGAAGACTGGCTGGGTTATGACTTCTGTTCATACGGTCCTACACTTTGGTGGCCTTTCGCCCCGAAAGCCAGCCGGGATTTTTTTTATCATTCCGGAAGCGTATATTGGGTGATGTGAACCACTGTTTCACTGTTCGGTTGAGTGATTATAAGAAAAGTGGTTGCGGGGGTTAGACTACGAACGGGGGTCTAATCTTATCGGACGCTTAGCTCAGTCCCAAAATCACCGACGAACGATTTTTGTGAGTCGCAGTGATTTTGAGGATCCCGCACGAAAGTGCGGGACTGGTTCACGCAACAGGCAAGTGGGTGTTTTGGACGCTTAGCTCAGCTGGTTCAGAGCGCCGCCCTTACAAGGCGGAGGTCGCTGGTTCGAACCCAGCAGCGTCCACAGCAGACACCGATATAAAAGATCGGGGTCCTCAAAATGGCGTCAGCTCGTTGAGAAACACTCGCTGGCCATTTTGAGACTTAGCTCAGCTGGTTCAATGCCTTCGGCATTGGCGGGTTCTGGCGGGGATCCCTACAGCGTCCACGAAAAAGAGATTTCAATTCGTCGATAATGGCATTCAATCGTAAATCGGCAATCGGCAATTGAAAATCTCATGGCTCCTGAGGCAGTTCATCCCTGCTTGAAGCTATTCTGTCCCTATAAAGTTTGCCAACTATGATCAGAGGCCGTTTCGCCGTGTTGCGGAAATATATATTATTAGGAGTGGAAGATCTTTGAAGGAAGCAGCCATGTTGAGAATCCGGACACTCATTGTTGATGATGAGCAGCTTGCCCGTGAGCGATTGCTCTCGCTGCTTGAAGGCGATCCGGATATTGAGATCATCGGTGAATGCAGCTCGGGGAAAGAAGCTATTGTGGCCATTAAAACGGAATCCCCGGATCTGGTGTTCCTCGATGTTCAAATGCCGGAGGGTGACGGATTCGATGTCCTGGAAAGTATCGATTTCCATACTATGCCAATCGTTGTGTTCGTAACCGCCTATGACCAGTATGCAATTCGGGCCTTCGATGTACATGCACTTGATTACCTTCTGAAACCCTTCGATCAAGCCCGATTCGAACAGGCCCTCGTTCGCGCCAAGTCTGAAGTTGTTCTTCGGAACAATACCAATGTGAATCAGAAATTGCTTTCGATGCTTGAACACATCGAATCGCACAAGAAGGAACTTGACCGTATTCTCGTCAAGTCGTCCGGAAAAGTTTTTTTCCTGAAGTTTGGTGAAATTGACTGGGTGGAATCAGCCGGCAACTATGTCAAGCTGCATATTGGCTCGGAGTCGCATCTGCTGCGGGAAACGATGAGCGAGATGGAGCGAAAACTGGGAAACGAGAAATTTGTCCGTATTCATCGCACGGTCATCGTCAACCTCGACCGGATCAAGGAACTACAGCCGTGGTTTAACGGTGAGTATGTTGTGATTCTGAACAATGGCATGAAGCTCACGGCCAGCCGGGGGTACAAGAAAAAGCTCTCGGAAGTATTTCAGGAGCAATCATAGAAGTCGGTCTTGTCCATGGACAGTTGCGGGCAAATTTTCTATCTTCAGGGAAAGCACCGAACTGAATGATTGAAAGAAGGCCAGGGTTGTGAATACCAATAGTCTCTTTGACAAACGTTGGGTGCGATGGACGGCGGTATTCCTGATGTGGACCGCCGTAGGCATGTTTTTTGCATCGCAGGCCTCCATGTGGGACCGTTTTCTGTTCCGGCAGCAAATCACCTGGCAACGCGCGCTTACCACGAATCTCGCTTTCTATTACCTCTGGGCCGTCCTTACTCCTTTTGTTGTCTGGTTGGGAAAAAGGGTGCGGGTCGAAAAGAAATCCCTGGGAAGATCCCTCACCGTTCACATTCCGATGAGCATCGCGTTCGCGGTGTTTCAGCTTGTCGGCGTGGAGACACTGTGGAGTATGCTCAGGGAAGAGCCGCAGTCTCTGTACGAAACCTTTCGATCAATCGAATTCTCCTTCGCGTTCAATTTTCACATCAACCTGCTGACGTATTGGGTCATACTCGGTTTTTCTTACATGCTCGATTCCTACCGCCAGGTGCGCGATCGGGAGCTCCGCGCCTCGCTGCTTGAAGCTCAACTCACCAAGGCAAACCTGCAGGCGCTGAAGATGCAATTGCAGCCGCATTTCCTTTTCAACACCCTCAACGCGATCTCTTCGTTGATGCACAAGAACATCAATGATGCGGACCGGGTGGTTGCACGTCTTGGTGATCTTCTGCGTTATTCTCTTGAAACAGGCGGAGTGCAGGAAGTATCTCTGACGGAAGAACTGGATTTTCTCCGCCGGTATCTGGAAATCGAACAAATCCGTTTCGGGGAGCGGCTTTCGGTGCGCATTGATGCCCCGGCAAATGCCCTCAAAGCAAAAGTCCCGAACCTCATTCTGCAACCCCTGGTGGAAAATGCCATTCGGTACGGAGTTGGAACAAAAGGAATGGGGGGAAGGGTTGAAATCACCGCCCGGCGGGAAGAGGAAATGCTGATTCTTTCGGTAAAAGATGACGGCCCGGGTCTTTCCCGCACTGGAAACGGGGGCATTACCGAGGGGGTGGGCCTGCAAAACACCCGCGCCCGTTTGCTTCAATTATATGGAGAAGAGCACAAATTTCAATTGCTCAATGGAAGCGACCAGGGGCTGGAGGTTCGTTTGAAAATTCCTTACCATGAAGTAGCTGTTGTCGGCGTCTAGCAAACCTGGGTGCGTGTGGTGATGCGCACGAAGGAGGCCTTATGGTGACGACATTAAGAAGAACACTCGGCTATTGGGGGGGGATAGTGACGTTGCTGGTTGTTACGCCGCAGGAAGTCCTCGTTGCCCGGCAACAAGGATCACCTGCCCGCGCGAATGGATCTGCGATCGAAGTGGAAGCGGAAATTGCCACTCTTGCCGAAGAGCACTTTCAGCTTGGACTTGCCTACCTGAACTCTCCCGGGAGTAGCGAGAAAGCCGTCGAGCATCTCGAAAAAGCCGCCGCGTTGAATCGCGGTAATGCGGAATATCATTTCAAGCTGGCAGAGGCCTACGCCCATGATTTCTCGTATGCCAACATACTCCGAAAACCATTCCTGGCTGCACGTGTGCGCGATGAACTCGAGCTCTCGGTGCGCTTCAATCCCGCGTCTATCGAGTATCGCGAGGGTCTGATTCAGTACTATGTTATGGCGCCCGCCATTCTGGGGGGCAGTTACACGCGGGCCAGGGCGGAAGCGAATGCCATGAGCACCTTCGATCCCTATTTCAGTCTGCTTGCACACGCGAATATCAACGCTGAGGAGGGCGATCATGAGCGCGCTGCTGATCTGTTCATGAGGGCTATCGCCATGCGGCCGACGTACTGGCAGGGGTACCAGCGATTCGGAGCATATTGCGTAAACATTCAGGAAATCGACCCGGCAATTCAGCAATTCAAAGTGTATGTCAGCCTGAAACCCGACACTGGTGCAAGTCACGAAAGCCTCGCCTCGGCGTTCGTACGGAAAAGGATGTATGACGAAGCTATCGCGTCGTACCTACGTGCTTACGAAGTCGATGCGAGTCAAAACGCCCTCTTGTTCCGTATCGCCCAACTGCACGAGTTCAACGGCTCGGTCAAGGATGCGGCCGCATTCTATGCACAATACATTGCCAGTGCGCCTTCTGGGCGTCTTGCAGAGGATGCGCGTGCGAGGATCGTGGAATTATCGGAGAACTGAGAGCAAACCTTGGTTGATGTGAAAGAGCCTGCCGATACCCCGGCGGGCCTTTTTGTTCTCGGCGGGGAGGAGGTTACGGTTTGATCTTATAACGCTTCATCATCCGATAAAAGGTTGCGCGGCCGATATTCAGCCTGGAGGCAGCTTCAAAGATATTGCCGCCTGTGACCGCAAGGGCGTTGCGGAGAGCGGCTTCTTTGACAGCCTCCATTGGTTGGATCGATTGCGAGGATGAATTGACGTCGAACACGGATCCGGCTGGCCCGATGATCCCTTCCGCCGCATAGCTTTGAAGGGAAATCGGAAGGTCCTTCTCAGTGATCTCCGTGTCTTCGGCCATGACAATGGCGCGCTGAATGACGTTTTCCAGCTCGCGGACGTTTCCGGGCCAGGGGTACTCATACAGGTATTTGAGCGCCTCCCTGGTGAAATGGAGGCCTTTCCGTGATTGTTCCGACGCAAATACGCGCAGGAAATGTTCCACGAGAACAAGGATATCCGCTTTTCGCTGACGAAGGGGGGGAATGAGAATTGGGAAGGGGGCAATCCGGAAAAACAGATCTTCCCGAAATCGTTTATTGCGGACATCCTCACGCAGGTCACGGTTTGTGGCCGAAACCATCCGGACATCTGATGTAATTGTTTCGTTCCCGCCGACCCGCTCAAACTGTTTTGTCTGAAGGACGCGCAGAAGTTTCGCCTGCAGACTCAGGTCCATTTCCCCGATTTCGTCCAGGAAGAGGGTTCCCCCGTTCGCCTGCTCAAATCTGCCAACCCGCCTCTGGTAGGCACCGGTAAATGCCCCCTTTTCATGCCCGAAGAGCTCACTTTCCAGCAGTTCGTACGGAATGGAGGCGCAGTTGACGACAACAAATGGGGCATTCTTCCGCTCGCTGTGGAAGTGAATTGCACGGGAGATCAGTTCCTTTCCCGTACCGCTTTCGCCCATAACGAGCACGGGGATCGGCGAATTTTTCACCTTAGTGACCAACCGGAATACCTCCTGCATTTCCCCGCTTGAAGCGATGATATTCTCGAAGTGTACATCACGTTCCAAGCGTTCTTTCAGTTGCACGACCTCCCTGGAAACCTCTCGCAACTGAAGAATCGTCCGAATGGCGGCTTCGAGTTTCGGGAAATCGATCGGCTTTCCGAAATAATCTGAAGCCCCGAGTTTCAGTGATTCAACGGCTACCTTCAAATCTCCCTGAGCCGAGAGCATAATAACCGGAATGCCGGGATCACGCTTCTTGATTTCCTTGAATGCATCGATACCCCCCATCCCGGGCATCATAATGTCCATCAGGATGAGGTCGGGGTCTTCCTGAAGCGCTTCCAGGCAATCTTCTCCCGTTGTGAACGTCCTTGCTTCGTATCCCCACCGGGTTGTGACCCAATGCTGCAAGAGCCGCCGAATGGTCTCCTCATCATCAACGATAAAGATCAGTGATTTACTCATAGTGACACACCGTCCGAATGGGGAGCGTTATTATGACAGTCGTTTCACCGTTCTCCTCATGCCGGATGCCGAGCGTTCCACCGTGCATCACGACAAGAAATTTGGTGCGGGCAAGTCCTGCCGCCTCGGCATCCCCGGGGTTTCCGGAGGCAAGGCGAAGGTCCAGCGAAGCTCTGCGGCGGCGCGATTGGACAAGAAGGGAAAGCTGATCATCGATTGTAGCTGCGGCAACCCGGATTTGTGAATTATGAATGGAAAATCTGGCCGCAGTGCCGACCACGTTGCCTATGATTCTTATGGCAAATTCCCTGTCAGTCAGAATAAGCGTCTCGGCATCCAGGAACTGTGTCTCAAACCTGGAAGCAGGCTGGTTCATCTTTGCAGAAATGACCCGCAAGGCCGTATTGACAAGATTCTCGAGTGTTGTCTTCCCTTCTGCCCTGGATCCGTCCGAATTCCCAAACGATACATAGAGCAGTTCATCAACAAAGCGGGAAAGCCGCTCACCCTCTGACTTCACAATCCTCATAAATTCGGTCCAGGTCTCCTTCTCCATGGCAGGATCGTTAAGAATGGCTGACGTAAACCCAATGATTGATGTCAGCGGCGTTCGCAAGGCGTGAGAAATCCTCGCCAACTCCTCTCCATGCAAACGTTCCGCACTCTCTAGCGAAATACTTCCGGTTCTGTTGTTCACGTTCATTCTCCAAAACTGAAATGACATATACCTGGAGCCCTTCATGTCAATCGCCGTGCCAGTCACCAAAGAATGTGAAAACAGGGATATTCTGACCATAACGCAATGTACCATAAAGAATATCAATATCATAATGAGACAGAAAATCGCCTTCTGCCAGTCTCACATATGCCATAATATGTTATTTTATAAGGATATATATCCAAAATAACTCATAATAATACAAAAGTATCATAATGAATCACAAAAAACAATTGATTGGTAAGAAAACCTGTAAATTCTCGTAAAAAAGCCATTTTTTGGGTTTGGCACAGTCGTTGAGTAGGTAATATCAGAATTGAAAACAAAAACGATTCAAATCAACCTAAGGAGTTTGTCATGAAAAAGTTAACAGTTCTTTCAGCCAGTGCAGTTCTGAGCATGGTGCTCTTCTCAAATTCATTCGCCCAGTCAACTGCCACCCAGAGTGTCACGTTGGCCGTGAACACGGTCTACAAGATCGCGACCTCAGGAAACCCGGGCCCGTTGACGATCACCGATGCAACGGCCGGTGTGGATGCCCTGACGTCGGTCAGCGATAACTCGACGACGTACAGCATCACTCAGAACTTTGGAAACACCGTAAAGATTACTGCCTACATGGATGCCGTTCTAGCCGCCGGGTATTCACTCGAACTCAACCTGGCCAGCACGAAAGGCACCAGTGTTGGTGCGACGGATATCTCCAACGCAACGTCCGGCAGCGCAGTTGATGTGGTGACTAGTATTCAACGTGGTGCTGATGCCGGTCAGGCGATTGGCTACACCTTCTCGGCCACGGCCTCCGCAGGCACAATGGCGTCAACCACAAGGACCATTACACTGACTCTTACAAACTAAGAGTCAGCGAGACGGATATGCCCGCCGCGGATCATCTGGGAGGAGTCTGCGTCGGGCATTCCGCATTTTGCAGGGCTTCAAGCACTTGTTGTTCAGGGAAATCCGCTGTTGAATCTCAAGGCCACCGGGGGTATATTCAAACTGGCAGCACTGACACACTCAATGAAAATCCGGACCATAGCGCTCCTTCTCTCGGTTCCATCAATCTCGCCGGCTCAGTTCGCATCAGCGAATCATGTCGTAACGGTACAAGCAGCAACGATTACCGCGCTTCAAGTGAGCGCCGGAAGTGTCAGTCTGAATATCGCGAGTTCAAACGCCATAGCGGGTCAGGATATGATGTCGGTGAGCGACCAATCAACCTCGCTTCTCTGGGGGACCAACAGCAGCAGCAGGAAAATCACCATCAGCAGCAGTCTCGTTGCTCCAACGTTCGCGCTCATGGCGGTGGCAGTAAGCCCCACGGAGGGATCGGCGGCCGCAGAGGCAACTCTAACGAGCACGCCGGTGGATTTCCTGCTCAACATCGGCCGGAGCCTGGGGACATGTTCCATTCAGTACACAGGGATCGCCCTCGCCTCACAGGGGACGGGGACGGATTCGCATACAATTACTTTTACAATCCAGACCCAGTAGCCATGAACCATCGGGTTCTTTTCTCTCAGGTAATCGTTTTTTACTTCTTTCTGTTTCTTGCCGCACCAGGAGAAGATGCTTCAGGCCAGGTGCAGGTGAATGGCGGAAACATAACGCTTACCATCACAACGGCCCTTGCCGGTTCTGAGCCCATTGCGATCACGAATACCGCTACTACTGTGCGCTATCGCCGTGAAGATGTGATCACGAAGCTCACCGTTGCAACGATTTGCCCCGGTCAACGTTTTAACCTTGGCGTTTCTGCGACTGCCGTCGGTGCAGGAACCCCCGCACCCCAGGTTTCGCTTATGAACGGCATGCTTGCGGCTGATTTCATTACCGGAATTCCTCCGCGTCCGCCTGCGGCCTTCGTAACGGCATCGTTGCAATACGTTGCTTCGTCAACGTTTGCACAAGGGAACAGTGCTGAGTTGGGAGACGATGTCCATACGGTCACTTATACGCTGGTTGCTCAATAAGGAACGACATGAGAATTCAACTATTTCTCCTCCCTGTGCTCTTTCTCCTTTTGGGCAGCAGCGTCGCGCGATCACAGGTTTCTGTGATTGGGGAACTGAGCCAGGACCGGGAAGCAAAGCCCGGTGAAACATACACCGGAACTATTGTTGTCAAAAATGATACCAACGAGCCCCAGGAAGCCAAAGTGTATCAAACGGACTACCTTTTCTATTCCAATGGTACGAACAGCTACGGCGAGCCGGGCTCGCATGCACGTTCGAACGCCCGGTGGATCACTTTCGGACCTTCTTACATTGAATTGCCTCCCCAGGCCCTTGTGACGATACAATATTCGGTGTCAGTCCCTCTTAGAAAAGACAGCCTGAACGGGACCTATTGGAGCATGCTGATGGTCGAGGGGATTGCCAAGGGGTCCCCGGAGTCTTCACGTGACCCGGACAAGAAGGCGGATATGGGCATCATGCAGACCATTCGCTACGGGATCCAAATTGCAACCAATATTCTTGGCACTGGCGCGCGACTGGTCGAGTTTAAGGATCCTCAAGTTGTCAACAGGGACGATGGAAAACGATTGTTTCAGGTCGACGTGGAAAATACCGGCACGCGCGGTATTCGCCCGGAAGTGTCACTCGAAGTGTTTAACGAAAAAGGCGCATCTATGGGGACGTTCAGCGGTGTGCGGTTCAGAATCTACCCGGGAACATCTGTGCGGCAACTGATCGACCTGTCATCGATACCGGCCGGTTCCTACAAAGCGCTGTTCGTCGTTGACGCGGGTGGGGAAGAGATCTTTGGCGCGCAGTATACCTTAAGGCTCTAGCTCACTCGTCATGGAATGGCTTCGTCCATATCGTCCGGCCACTTGCTGCCGGATATTTTTTTTCAGCGCACTGCTGACGATCCCGCAACCCGTCCGTTCACAGTCGTCCGGAATTCAGGTTCGGGCCGGAGAAGCGGGCATGACTGCGCGTGGGGGAAGCGTGCTGGCTGCATCCATGCTTGTCTCGAATTTCACGTCGACTCCCGTGACGCTGGAATCCCTACTCAAGTTGCCTGCCGGGTGGAAACAGGTCACCCGTGATCCTCAATTTGTTCTTCAATCACATCAGACTGATTCACGTCTCATCGGTTTTTCGCTTCCCGCAAAAACTCCCGCCGGAACATATGAAGTGCGATATATTCTTCGCACGGTTCCCCCATCTTCGGTTGAATCAAGTGCTTCTATCGACGTTGTTGTTGCCCCGCTCAGAGCTCTGAATCTCGCGGTTCAGAATGCCCCGCGATTTGTTGTCGCCGGAAACGACTACGCGCTCACTCTGGTTTTGACGAACGCCGGAAACATTCCCGGGACGGTACAGTTGGGACTGAGATCCTCTGAAGGGTTTCGCGTACGGACCGATTCCATGAAAATTTTCATGAGCCCTCTTGAGGTGCGCGAAATCCCCGTATTAGTATCGACCTCGAAGAGCCTTCCTGGAAAAATCTCGACCACCACAGAAGTTACCGTGTGGCTGATTGAGGATCCCTTGGTCATTGCGCGCGTCGCTTCAGTTGTCGATGTCATCCCTCAGGTTGCGAACGTAACGGGTCAGATGATCGAGATTCCGCTCGAGGTGACAGGCCGAATGTCCGGAGAAGATGATCGTCTTGGGGGACAAATCGAGGTCCGTGGCGGAGGCAGTTTGAGTGAGACCAACAGAGACCGGATTGAATTTCAGATGCGCACCCCTGACATCCAATCCCAATCGTCCATGGGACTTCGGGATGAATACCGGTTCCGGTACACATCTGCGGGAGCAGAGCTTATGGCAGGTGACGGGAATTACCGACTTTCACCTCTAACGGAATTAAACCGGTATGGATTCGGGGCCGGGGGCAGATATTCCGCGGGGCCCGTGACCGCGGGAGGATATTACAACGAATCACGGCTCCTTCCAAATCCGCCTCAGCAGCTTGCAGGATTTGTCTCTGTCGATGTAATTGAAGATTACAGTCTGGGGGTGAATTATCTGAAGAAACAGGATCGGCAATCGAGTGAAATCTCTTCTGTCCGCGGATTGATGAAATTTCATGATCTTGCGCGGACAGATATTGAATACGGAATCAGCAAGAGCGGAGGCGTCGAGGGCCGTGCCGCTGCCCTATCGGTTTCCGGAAGGAAAGAGTGGCTGCAATACGATCTGCGGCACGTAGACGCGGGCGCCCGGTATACGGGTTATTACCGAAATCTTAAGTACTCCTCTCTCGGCGTTCAACTTTCCCCCCTGTCTCTCTTTCGGCTCGAAGCGTACGTACGATTGGAAGAACGAAACCGCGACAGGGATACAACCATGGGGATTGCCCCAAGAGAGCAACTATATCAGATTGGCGGCGGATACTCCAATACTGTATCGGTCTACTACCGGCGTTCTTTTTTTGACGATCTTTTCCCAAATCCCCTGTACCGTCGAACGGAAGACATGGCCCAACTTCGGCTTGGCGGATCACTGGCCGGGATCAGTCTGTTCTCCAACATTGACCTCGGCAGTATTACCGATCAGCTCACAAACAAGGCCTTTCCGTTTCAACGGTATGCCATCCATGCAGGTTTCAGACCCGGCTCATTTCAAAATTATACCGCATCGGTTGAATTTACGAACGAGCGAAATCTTTTTACCGGGGACCAGCTCCAACGTCTCTCCGGGAGTCTCGGGGTTTCGTACTTCCTCACGCGGGCGACGAATGTTCAATTCTCATTGTTCCTCAGCAGAACCCGTTCGCCGGGAGTCCAGGATTATGGATTGATCGATGCAGCCCTCCAGCATGTGTTTCCCAATCGGCATCGTATCTCCGTCCGGGCGCGACAATCAATGCTCGCCGCTCCTGCTCTTCGGGAAGTTGCGTATGTGCTTCAATACGGAATCCCCCTCAGCATTCCCATCGCACGCCGCTCTTCGTCGGGCCAGGTGCGTGGAAGGATTATTGGTGAACAGGGAAAGAGTGTTGCCAATGTTCTGGTGAACATCGGTACATCGGCTGCCGTGACGGATGAGGATGGAGAATTTTATTTTCCCTCCCTCGCTCCCGGGCGACAGTATCTGATCATCGACAAGGCCAGCATGGGGCTTGAGTTTGTAACACGCCAACCGATGCCCATGACCCTTGATGTCAGAGGGGGGGATGAAACACGCGTTACACTCAACGTGACGAGATCATCAACGATTTCCGCCGTCCTGGAGCTCTCTGCATTCGACAAGCACGACACGTCTGGAACGACGATGGTCGTCGCAGGGCCGCATTCCGGAATGATGATCGAACTAACAAAGGATCAAGAGGTTTTACGCAGAGTCACGGATCTTCACGGTCAGGTTGTCTTCAGTGATCTACAACCGGGTGTTTGGACGATTCGGCCCGTGGGAGAACTTCCGCACTTTCACTTTCTTGAGCAGGAAGTGTTCGAGCTCAATACCGGACCTGGGAAACATCATGAAGTGCGTTTCAAGATTCTGCCACGTCGCCGGACGATTCGTATCCTTCAGGAAGCCGAAGTGCCGCAAGCCACACCTGCACAGACGACGGAACAGAAGAATGAGTGCCTGATTTCATATGATCCCGTCGAGCAGGGGTTTGTATTGCAGGTTTCATCGTGGGTAACGCGGACAAAGGCATTGGAACGGGCGCGAGCCGCTGAACGCGTAACTCGCCTGAAGGCATCAATTGAACGGGCAACGGTTCCAGGCAAGGGAATCTGGTATAGGGTCAAGGTTTCTCCCTTCAAAACACGTGAACAGGCAGAAACGGCATGTCAGGAACTGACGGCACTCGAGATGCAATAAAGGATCCGTTTCCGATGAAATTGTAGAAAATTCAAAGCCTGATTGCCTGTCGGATATTGCTTGAAAGAAACAACAAAGCACCCCTGAATTTAAACAGGTTTTTTGTTGTTTTTTTTTTGCCGCTGACGGTCAGGCTGGCATCCATATTGCATTTCCCGCCACATGATGGGAACACTTGACTCTTCATGTAACATTCGCTTCCTTGAAGCCAGCATGCCAACGAGAACTCTCAGGGGAATTCTCTTTCTGTTCGTGGCGCTGATCCCGGCCGTGGCGTTTGGGCAGGGGAGCGCTGTGCAATCCGTTTCTCTCCAAGTGCAGCCAGTGACGAAGCTCGGTGTCTCCGGAAACCCGGGGTCGCTTGTTATTTCTGATGCCATTGCTGGCGTTACCGAGATGTCCGTGCAGGACAACTCAAGCGCCTACAGTCTGACAACCAATCTCGATAACATGAAGATCGTGGCCTCCATCGACAACCCTATGCCGGCAGGAACACGCCTCATGGTGAACCTCGCAAGCTCCAACGGCTTCAGCGCCGGACTGGTGGACGTATCTAATGCGACGTTTCCGGTCAATGTTGTCACGGGTATCGGCAGAGGGGCACAGGCAGGGCAGACAATAGGGTATGTCTTCAGCGCGGAGGCCGAAGCCGGCGGGATTCCGTCACAAACACGAACCATCACACTGACGTTGACAAACTAGTGCCGTTTCAAATAAATGATCTTGTACTTTTTATCTAAGATGCTGATATTAGAGGAGTCACAGACGAAAGGACCCCTCGATGGCAGCATCGGTTCGTTCTTTGAGC
>Ga0302046_10002219_pt1 | contig 18147 bp, 12 predicted proteins | sample RVTome_11_FD_200261 | JGI IMG/M metagenome (GOLD analysis project Ga0302046, IMG submission 200261) | Soil microbial communities from uranium-contaminated site in the Upper Colorado River Basin, Wyoming, United States - RVT147D111 (version 2) ...
GTTCGGCCCCGAACCTGATAGACGCTCGGCGTGGTCACGGCGCCTATGACGGAGACGGCGCGACTCTGCATCTCCGCTACCTGCACGGTCACGTTGGGATTGCGCATGTACCGTTCGGCGAGACGCCCCTCGAGCGTCTGCTCCAGCGCGCTGGGCGTCTGCCCGGCGACGTGCACCTCGCCCACGAGCGGGATCGAGATCTCGCCCTCGCCGCTCACCCGGTAGACGCCGCTGAAAGCATCAGCGGAGAAGACACGGATGTCGAGCTGGTCGTCGGGCCCGATGCGGTAGGTGTCCTGGTCCGCGTCATCCGCCCCGGCGGACTGGGCCGCGGCCAGGGTGATGCGCCGGTTGAGCTCTTCGGTCGCCTCCCGCTCCGCGGGCGAGACGGCCGCGGGACCTTGCGGCGGCGGCGTCGCCTCGCGCCCTCCCCCGGAGGCGCAGCCAAGCGTGAGACAGAGGGTCAGGGTCGCCCCCGCCGCTCGGCCGCGCGCAAGCCGGCCGCTGGTGGAACGCACTCTCGTCTCCGTCGCCGTCGGTGGTAGCATGGGATCAGTCTCCGGTGAGGATCGGCGCTTCGGCCCGTGCCGAGCGAAACCACTCCGCGAACCTTGCGAGCCCTTCCGGGAATGGCGTGGTGGGCCGGTAGCTCAGCAGGCGCGCTGCCTTGGAGACGTCCGCGTAGGTGCGGCGTACGTCTCCGGGGCAATCGGACAGGCGGCGCACCCGGGGCTTCACTCCCAGAGCGGCGCCGAGCATCTCGATCATCTGCGCGAGGACGATGGTCCGTCCGCTGCCGAGGTTGATCACCTCGAACACCCCCTGGTGCCGGTCGAGGTACGACAGCGACGCATCGACGCCGCTCAGGATGTCGTCGATGTACGTGTAGTCCCGCTCCGAGCCGCCGTCGCCGTACATCGGGATCGCATCACCCCGGCTGAGCAGCTGCGCGAACTTGTGGATCGCCAGGTCGGGACGCTGGCGTGGACCGTACACCGTGAAGAACCGCAGACAAAGCGCGTTCAGCCCGTACAGGTGGTGGTAGGTGTGAACGAAGAGCTCACCCGACCGTTTGGTGGCCGCGTACGGCGAGATGGGGCGGGAGCATGCGTCCTCCTCGGAGAACGGAACCCGCGCGTCATCCCCGTAGACGCTCGACGACGAGCCGAAGGCGAGCTTGCGGATCCCCCGCTCCCGCATGAACTCGAGCAGATGGAGCGTGCCCGACAGGTTGAGGTCGACGTACAGCGCGGGGTCCTGGATCGACGGCCGGACGCCGGCGCGCGCGGCGAGATGAACCACGCTCTCGACGTGCGGGGGGATTCGCTCCAGCGCCGCCCGGTCGCGCAGATCCCCGCGGACCTCGGTGAAGCCGAAGTGGTCGCGGGCGCGGTCCAGGTTGCGTTCCTTCATCGACGGGTCGTAGAAGGAGTCGAAGCTGTCGAGCCCGACCACTTCCGCTCCGTCGGCGAGCAGGCGTTCGGTCAGATGCGATCCGATGAAGCCTGCCGCCCCGGTCACCAGGACGCTCATTCCGCACCACCGTCCGCTCTATGCACTTCACGCCTTCCTGGGCTCGATTCAACCGAGTCATTCACCGAATCGCCTCGGTGGCGGCTCGTTCAACGCGATGGGTGCACGATGCGTGCCTCGGAGTGCTCCGCGCCGGTTGGGCGAGGCGCGGCGGGCGGTTCAGGCCGCTTCCCGCCGAGCGGTGGCTCCTTCGATGCGTACGGCTCCGACGCCGGACAGTCGTTCCGTGGGTAGGATTCGCGACACTGACGCGATGGCGCGCCACCCGCGGACCATAGTGGCCTAGTGCCAGCTCGTGGAGGTGTGGGTGGAGAGCAGAGCCTCGACCTCCTCGGAGCGGACAGGCGCCGAGAACAGGAACCCCTGTCCGTACCTGCACGCCATATCCCGCAAGCGCGCGAGCTGGTCGCTCGTCTCCACGCCCTCGGCCACCACGTCGAGGCTGAGCGTGGACGCCAGCATGAGGATGGTCCGGATGATCTCCGCGTTCTCCGGGGCGTCGTCCATGTGCTTGACGAAGAGGCGGTCGATCTTGAGCCTGTCCACGGGAAAGCTGTGGAGGTAGGCGAGCGAGGAGTACCCGGTCCCGAAGTCGTCGATGCACACCCGCACGCCCAGCTCCCTCAGGGCCGCGAGTCGGCTCCTGATCGGCTCGAGCGTTTCGGCGAACACGCTCTCGGTCAGCTCGACCTGGAGCCTCGCCGGATCCAGCCCGCTCTCTTCGAGAACGGATCGGACCGTCTCGACCAACCCGGGCTGCGCCAGCTCGTGGAGCGAGAGGTTCACGCTCAGCAGCAGGGGGTCCTTGGAGGTGGCCGGAACCTTCCATCGGGCGGCCGCGAGACACGCCTCGCGCAACACCCACGCGCCGATGGAATCGATGAGGCCGGAGCGCTCCGCGAGCGGAATGAAATGCTCCGGCTGCACCAGTCCGCGCTCGGGGTGCAGCCAACGGACCAGCGCCTCGAAGCCGATGATCCCGCCCGTGCCCAGATGCACCAACGGCTGGTAGTGCAGCCGCAGCTCGTCGCGCTCGATGCTGCGCCTCAGGTCCTCCTGGAGGTTCATGACGCTGACGATGTCCACGTACCGCTCACCATCGAAGAACTCGGCTCGGCCCTTTCCCTTGCGCTTGGCGTCGTACATGGCCGCGTCCGCGTCGCGCAGCACGTCCTCGGGGTCCTTGTATCCGGACTCGCTGAGGGCTATGCCCAGGCTCGCGCGCAGGGTGACCTGCTGGTCGCCCACGACGAACGGCACCCGCAGCCGCTCCTGGATTCGCTCGGCCACCATGATGACGTCCGAGATGCCCGACACGTACTCGAGCAGGATGACGAACTCGTCTCCGCCGAAGCGCGCCACCGTGTCGCCGGGCCGGATCGTGTGCTCGAGCCGCCTGGCCGCGGACGTGAGCAGGCGATCGCCCGCCAGGTGTCCGTGGTCGTCGTTGACCTTCTTGAACCCGTCCAGGTCCAGGAAGAGCAGCGCGTAGCGGTAGCCGGGCCGGTCGGAGGTGCGCTCGATCGAGCGCTGCAGGCGCTTGACCAGTACCTCCCGGTTGGGCAGGCTCGTGAGCGGATCCCGGTCCGCCCTGCGCAGGGCCTGCTCGGCGACGCGCTCGGCGGTGATGTCACGCTGTATGGACACGAAGTGCTGTACCGACCCGTCCGGCTCGTGGATCGGAGACGCGCTCCAGTCGAGCAGAAACTCGCTGCCGTCCTTCCGGTACGCCGTGATCTCGGCCGTCGCGGCCTGTCCCCGCCGCAGCTTCTCGTACGCATTCCTGATCACGCTCTCGTCGGTCTTGTGGCCCGTGAGGAGCCCGAAGCTCCTGCCCAGCACCTCCGACTCCGCGAAGCCGGTCATCTTCGAGAAGGCGCCGTTCACGTACAGGATCGTAGGCGCCTGACCCCCGCTTCCCGCCGTAGTGACGACGATGGCGTCGCGGACGTTCGCGACGGCGGAGCCGATGAGCCGCAGCTCCTCCTCCACGGCCTTGCGCGCGCTCGTCTCCCGGAAGATCCCACCGAAGTAACGCTCCTTGTCCCTCCAGCTCGTGAGCGACAGCTCCGCCGGGAAGACCCGCCCATCCTTGGCGATCCCCTGGGTCTCGAACGTCCGGCTCGTGAAGCCGGATCCCTCGGAGGCGACCGCGCGCTGCAGCGCGCCACGCTGCTCCTCCGCGATGAGGCTCGTGAAGGGCCGGCCCACGATCTCCCTCCGGGCGTAGCCGAAGAGCTGCGTGGCGGCGTCGTTCCAGGACAGGATGCGCCCGTCTTCGTCCGCGAGCACGATCGGCTCCGGCGCGAGCTCGACCATGGGCTCGAGGAGCCCCTCCCGGCCGTGCGCGTCCGCCCCACCGGCCGCGCGCGCCAGCGCCCTTCCGAGCGCCGCTCCCACGTGCTCGCCGACGGCGAGCACGTCGTCGTCCACCTCGCGGATGCCGGGGGCGTAGATCTCCAGGACGCCGATGATCCTTCCCGGAGCCCGGACGGGCACGACGGCCACCGCGCCCATGCCCGACTCGCGGGCCGCCGCGGACCGCGAGAAGTCCGGCCGCGTCCGGAGGTCGGAGACCCATATGGACGTCCCGCTCGACATGACCTGTCCGGGCAGCCCTTCTCCGGCCCGGAAGGTCGTGTCCCGCGTCGCCCGGTGGAGCGCATCGGGCTCGCCGAGGTCCTGCCGCCGCCACGCGGCGGCCATGCTCAGCTCGCCGGTCTCCTCGTCGAGCAGCAACGCATGACCCGCCGGCGACTCGGCGTAGGCGCAGAGCTCTTCGAGCATGGCCTCGAGGGCCGGTGCCGGCTGGTCACGCTCCGTCGAGAGGGCGTCGAGCGCGCCGAGCAGGCGCACCAGATCGGCGTGCCGACGCTCGGCCTCCCAACCGTTGCGGTATCGACCCAGGAGCTCGAGGCGCCAGCGCAGCAGCGCCGCCCGGGTACTCCGGGCCTCCTCGCGTGACGCTTCCCGCGATTCTCCCGCGCCGGTCAGCAGGTGCGCGCCGACCTCCTCGGCCGCGTCTACGACGTGACCATGCTCCTCCAACGGCATCGATCCCCTCTCCTCCGAGAGCCGCCGCACGTCGTACAGGCAGAGCACATGCAGCGGGTATCGCTCCACCAGCGCCCCGATTCCCGCCTCGTACTCCTGGAGCGCGCCCCGCTCCAGCGTGTCCACGTCGCCGTCCGTGAGCTCCTGGACGATGCGGAGCCGGGCGAAGCCTTCGCGCTCCGCGCGGAGCGACTCCTCCTGGATCACCGCGAGGGCCGTGCGCGGGACGAACCTGCCGTGCCGAGCCAGGAGGTCCCGAACGGTCGAGAGCAGCAGGCGCCGCTCCGCGACCGCCCGTGCGACGTCCACGCCGGCGTCCTCGAGCGCCCGCCGCGCGCGGCCGGCCGACGCATCGGCCTCGATCCAGAGCACGCGCTCGCCACCGTCCAGGCCCTCCGCGGCGTAACGCACCACGTATACGGACGGGGCCGCGCCGCCCGCCTCCAGGCTCAGGACGTGGCTCTCGCCCTCGCCGCTGGGGGTATCGTTCGCGTTCTTCCGGAGTGCCGGCATGGGTTCCGAGTGCATGGGCTTGCGATCGGCGAGAGGGCCCTCCCGCGCAACAGCCGCATCAGTAAGCGCAGAATCCGTGCCGCCGCCGCTGGTCCGAGCCGCGGCGTGCTATACCGGGACCGAACATGGGTAGGGCCGCGCGGGGGGCGCGCCGGCGCGCCAGGAGCGGCGCGCGCGGGTGGCGCGGAGCCGCGCCAAGCGTCTCCCGGCCGCGACAGGGCTCAGAGGGCCGCGTCGGGCTACGTCGCGCGCGGCTTCCGCCTGGCGGACAGGCGCTCGGAGGCCAAGAGACCTACGGGGCTGCTAGTCGGAGAGCACCTCGCCCTTGGTGAGCTCGTGCTTCTCCAGCAGCCGGTACAGGGTGGCGCGGTTCACGCCTGCGACGCGCGCGGCCTCGGACACGTTCCCGTCCGTCTCCTGCAGCACCCACGAGAGGTAGTCCTTCTCGAACCGGGCGATGACCTCCTCACGGGCGGCGTGATAGCCGCCCGCGGCGAGCCACGGTCCGAACTGGATGCCGTTGCGGGAAAGCTGGCTCGCCGAGCCACCGGGCTGGTGGTGGTGGGGAATGTCCGAGACGTCGATCTGGTCCCGCCACTCCGCGAGAACGATCGCGTGCTCGATGACGTTCTGGAGCTCTCGCACGTTCCCCTTCCACGGGCGCTCCTGCAGGTGGCGCATGGCGGCGGGCGTGAGGGACGGCACGGGCGCGTCCGCGCCCCGGTGGCGCTCCCAGTAGCTGGACAGGAAGTGCCGGACGAGTATCGGGATGTCCTCCGGACGCACGCGCAGCGGCGGAATGTGGATGGGCACGACGCCCAGCCGATAGAACAGGTCCTCCCGCAGCTTGCCCTCCTCGACAGCTTCGAGCGGATCGCGGTTCGTCGCGGAGATGAACCTGACGTTGACGACCGGCTCCACTCCGGTCGACCCGACCCGGCGGACGACGCCGTCCTGCACCACCCGCAGGAGCTTGGCCTGCGTCGTGGGAGCCATCTCGGTGATCTCGTCGAGGAACAAGGTTCCGCCGCTCGCCACCTCCATGAGTCCGGCCTTGTCGCGGGTGGCGCCCGTGAACGCGCCCTTGACGTGTCCGAACATCTCCGACTCGAGGAGCGTCTCCGGGAGCGCGGCGCAGTTCAGCGCCACGAGCCGGCGGCTCTTGCGGCGACTGGCCTGATGGATGAACTGCGCGACCATCTCCTTGCCGGTGCCCGATTCGCCCGTGATGAACACCGAAGCATCCGTCGTCGCCACCTTGCGAGCCAGGCCGATCACCGCGCGGAAGGCCGGCGAATCCCCCAGCGGAGCAGCCTTCTCCTCATCCGCCTCGTCCTGCTCGCGGGACTCCCTGGCGACCACGACTGTATGGGCGGCCCTCCCCACCAGGACCTGGAGGTGTGTGCCGGAAAACGGCTTCGGAATGTAGTCCCACGCGCCCTCGCGGAGCGCCTGGATGGCCGACTCGACGCTGGGCCGTCCGGTCATGACGATGACCAGCGCCGCGGCGTTGGTCTCCAACGCCGTCCTCAGCAGCTTCCTTCCGGAGACGCCCGACATGTAGAGGTCCAGCAGGACGATGTCGGCACCCCGTCGTTGCAGGATGTCCTCGGCCTCCGAACCCCTCATCGACGCGCTCACGTCGAAGCCTTCGTGGCGCAGGACCGTGAGGCAGCTCTCGCAGATGCTCTCCTCGTCGTCGATGACCAGAACGCGAATCGACGCCTTCTGGTCGGGTGTCAGCTCGACGGTGGCGGTCGGTAGGTCGTCCACGGCGGCGCCCTCGGACGAGGGAAGATCTCGACGGAGTCTCCGTCGGCTGTCGGTCTTCGTGTTGTTCATCTCTTTCCCGGTGACGGTTTGCCTCGTTGGGTCGCCTGGCACTCTTAGGGAGGCTGGCCGGGAAACCGAACCGTAGCACGTCGATCCGGCCTTCGCCAGGACGGGTGAAAAACAACCACTACGCGCGTGGCATGCCGCCCACCTCCATGAGGTCGACGACGCCCGCGGAATCTACCGGTATGGAAAAGAAGAAGCCTTCCGCGAAGTCGCAGTCGGCTTCCCGTAACACGTCACGTTGATCCGAAGTCTCGACTCTGGCCGCCGCCACCTGCCACCCGAGATCGTGGGCGAGCCCGATCAACCCGTGCAGGAGCGGGGTCCGGCGAGGGCGCGCGGCATCCCGGAACCACCAAACCGAAGGCGCGAGCTTGAGGCGCTTGATCGGAAGGCGTGGAAGATCGCGAAACGGGATTCCCTCACGGCCGAAGCCGTCCAACCAGAGCTCGACACCCAGGCCGTCGAGCCTGCTCAGCAGGTCTCGTGCTAGCGTGCGGTTGCGCGAGAACGCTTCCTCGGGCACCTCCAGCCTCACGAGGGTCGGGTCGATATCGAGCTCTCGCACCTGGCGCTCGACGCGGCCGGCGAAGTCCGGCTGCCAGAGCTCGGCGCACGACACGTTGATGTGGATGGGCGCCACGCGCTCAGCCGGTAACGTCTCCTGCCAGAGCTTGATCTGCCGGCAGGCGCGTTCCAGCACCCACTCGCCGATCGACCTCATGAGGCCGGTGCGCTCGGCGTCCGGAATGAACTCACCGCCCGGGATGACGCCACGCGTCGGGTGCTCCCAACGCAACAGGGCCTCCACGCCGACGACCGACGCGGTCCCGAGCCCGACGAGCGGCAGGTAACGAAGGCTGAGCTGGCTCGTGCACGGCCCTTCGGAGACCGGCGGATCGGACGAGCCCGTCTCGCTCGCCGCCCTGGTCGTGCCCGGCGCGCGCCTCGGCTCGGCCCGCCACAAGCCGAGCTCCACCTCGTCCATCACCTCCTGCGCGTCGGCCGGCAGGCGATCGAGCCCCCGGACGGGCACCGACTCGGTGAGCGCGGTCAAGGTGACGCGCTCCCGGCCGACCATGTACGGAGCCTCCACCACAAGGCGTACCCGGGCGAGGATGTGCTCGACCTCTCCCCACGGCCCTAGGTGGTCCACGAGCAACGCGAGTCGGTGCTCGCCGACGCGGGCGACGAGGTCCCCGGGCCGGAGGCATTCGCGGGCCCGCCAACTGGCTGCCTCGAGCACCGAATGGCCGACCGCCACGCCGAGGTCGCGCTCAACCGCGCTCAGGCCCTCGATCTGCAGGCCGATGACCGCGAAGGTGCTCTGCTCCCTCCTGGCGGCCCGCTCGATGGACCGGCCGAGTCGGCTGATGAAGTGGCTTCGGTCCGGCAGGCCGGTCACCGGATCCACGTCCGGCGCGCTTCGCGTGTTGTCCCGCACGGCCTCCATCGTCACGTCCCTCTGCACGGAGACGAAGCTCACCACCCGGCCGTCGGGGGAGCGCAGGGGCAGCACCTCCCACTCCACCAGCACGGAGCCGGAGTCGCCCCGCCGAACCAGCGAGCGATCGGAGACGGCGTCGCAGCCGTCCGCGATCGCTGACCGGATGCGCGCAAGGATCTCCGGTCCGTTTCCCGGGTCGAGCTGGGAGACGAGGGGTTGCCCCTGGACCTCCGCCTGCGTCACGTCGAAGATGCGACAGAACGCCTCGTTCGCCGCGAGGATCCTGGGCCCCTCGGGATGCTCTTCGTACGATGCGAGGACCATGCCCTCGCGGAGTCTGCTCCAAGCGGCTGTCAACACGCGCATGGGATCCGCGACGTCCAGCGACCGGGGGCGGCACAGCAGAGCCGCGAAGCGGTTCCGGCCCACCCGCAGGATGGCGAGCGTCAGCGGCTCGTTCCGCCGGGACGTGGGGCGCACCCAAAGCGAGTGGGCGCGACCGTTCGCCGTTGCCGAACGTACGCCTCCCATCCCGTGAAAGAGGTCCCGGCCCCGCTCGTCCTCCAGAAGTAGCGCCAGCGGCTCCCCCATCGCCTCGCGTTCCTCGAAACCGGTGAGCTCGGCCGCCACCGCGTTCCACGACCGGACGGCGCCGCCGCCGTCGACCAGGATGAGCGTGCAACGTGCGGGGCGAAGCTCTTCCGCTCTCAAGTACCGTTCTCCAGCCAGGTGGAACCGCGGAGTCGCGGAGTTTCACGACCCGCCGCGACGGCACGCGGCCGTGGCGGGCTCGAAGATCCCCGGACGGACCCGGCAAGGATGGTGCCGTTCTTGTAGCTACAACGCCTGCGGGAGGTCGAGGGAGCCCCGTGTTGCCCACCCGCGCCAGGCGCCGGGTCACCTGCGGCGGGTGCCTCGGCCCGGCCCGAGCGCGCGTCCGGCGTGCCCTCGATCGGAGAAACGCGCACCTTACACGCCCGGGCGAGAGCCCGCTCGTACCCTGCCTCGGCACGGAGATTGCACCTCATCGTCGTCACCAGAGACGGTCGGCGCTCTCGTCGAGTCGTCTTGAATCACCTTTCAAACAACGAGTGGAGGAGGATCTCTCATGCAGACTCTCCCGAAGGCCGGGTTGCTGACCCTTCTGCCCTTTGCGCTGTTGGGTCTGACGTCCGACAGCGCGACCGCGCAACAGCCGGAGCAGCAGTTGGCCGCGTGCAACGCGACCGCCACGCCCCAGCAGGTTCAGGCGGGCGAGGTAGCCGCTCAGGTATCGGTGTCTCTGTCGCAGCCCGTCGGGCAGGTCGACCAGTTCGAGGCGCAAGGGGATGCCGGCCTGAAGTTGGCGGAGGCGTCGGACCTGCCGCGGACCGAGATGGCCGCGGAGCCCGAGCAGCCCCAGCCGATCACGATGGCAGGAGCGAACCAGGTGACCCTGTGGCTGAACACCGAGGAAGCCCAACCTGGTAGCTACGAGTTCACCCTGAGGGGTTCTGAAGGCGACTGCCGGGGCACGATCACCGTGGGTGGCTGACACCCACATCTTCCGCGCCGGACCCTCCGGGGTATCCGGTGTAGCGAGGTGGTCGCCCCCCTCTGGACTTCCAGGGGGGGGCGCTTCGTCGCCGGACGACCCGCGTCGGCCACGAGCCGGTCGCCTACCCCGAGTCGGCGAACGCGAGCAGCAGACGTTCCTCCGGCAGGCGTGCCGGCTGTGACGCCAGCGCCGACAGCGACCGCACAGTGGCGGCCCTTGCCACCCTGCCCTCGAAAGTGATCCGCACGGGGGTGGGCGTTCGGGCGCAGCCTACGCGCGATGGGGGCGTCCTTCCGGCGGCCGCTCGCCGAGACTCGCCGACGCGGGTGCGCCCACGCGGTACGCAACTTGCTTCGCTCACGTTCGATCGCCGGGCCCCGGATGGCCCGACGCTGATAGGGACACGAGCGCCGGTCGGAGGGCGCGAAGGCTTCCGGGACCGCGAGATGGTTCGGGCGGGCCAAGGGGAAGAGGCAGCTCATGGGCAACGGGTTGGGTCGAGCCGTGCTGCGCGGCTCGCTGGCCAGCGTGGCGGGCATTCTAGCCATGGATGCGTTCTTCAGGCGCATCCGGCGCGTCGGTTCCGCTCGGCCGGCCGGCGACCACAGAAGGAGCAATCGCGCCGGGGGGCGCCTCGACGACATCTCGTTGGTGGGGCGGAGGGCCCGTGAGGGCGAGCCGTCCACGGAGGCGGTGGGGCGCCTCGCCTATCGCGCGGTCAAGGGCGAAGATCCCACCGAGCCTACGCGCCGGCGGCTCGGAAAGGCCGTGCACTGGGGCTACGGCATGGCGGTGGGTGGGTTGTACGGCCTCCTCCGACCGGACCGCGAGGACGACGGGGCGGTCGGTGACGGGCTCGGGTACGGTACCGCTCTCTGGCTGTTCGGTGACGAGCTCGCGGTGCCGCTTCTGGGCTTGGCCAAGGGCCCGACAGCGGTGTCCACGCGAACGCACGCCGAGGCGCTCGGCGCACATCTCGTCTACGGATTGGCGACGGCCACGGCCACCAAAGCCCTCCGACGCGTCCTTTGAGGCCGGACGCCGGGTGGGGTGGACCGGGTGTAGCTTTGGCAGCACACGTCCCCCGGGCCGGGGGGTAGGCGTTGGCCGATACGTTTGGCATATGTCAGTGGTTCCACTTCCGGCGGTATCGACAGGTCGAGGCCACCATCGAGGGTCTGGCCGAGTTGGGAGTCCGGCACCTGCGCACGGGCATCTCCTGGGCGGACTACCATCGGCCGGGCAGCGTCGAGTGGTACGACTGGCAGATGCGCTCACTGTCCGAGGCGGGATTGGCCGTGCTGCTCTCCGTGTGGCACACCCCTCCCTCGATCTCGCTCGACCCGGCGCGGCGCTCCACGGCGGTTCCGCCGGCACGCACCCGTGACTTCGCGGACTTCGTCGACACGATCATCGAGCGCTGGGGCGACCAGTTCGACGTGCTCGAGCTCTGGAACGAGCCCAACAACCCGTACAAGTGGGACCCCCGCTACGATCCGGATCATACCCGCTTCGCGGCGCTCATCCGGGACGCCGCCCACTGGGCGCGCGTGCGCGGAAAGCCGACCGTTCTGGGAGGGGTGACGCACCTGGACCGAACGTTCGCCGGTCGCATGAGCGAGCTGGGCGTCGTGGACATGGTGGATGTGGTCGCGTGTCATTCCTTCCCCGAGATGTGGGAGCCCCACGCCACCGACTGGGATCATCCCGACCACTGGTTCGGGTGGGAGCACAGGGTGGAGGAGCACGAGTGCTGGTACGGGCCGCGCGTCTGGGTGACGGAGACGGGGTTCGCCACCTCGGGCAAGACGCCCGGCGTGCCACGGGAGGAGCTGCAGGTCGAGCTTCTGCAGGCGGCGCTGCAGGCTCCGGTCGAGCGCCTCTACTGGTACGGCCTTCTCGACCTCGACCCCGCGCTCGTGGCCATCGAGGAGAGCAACAGCGGACCACGGGAGGAGCCCGAGTACCACATGGGCCTGATCAGGTTCAGCCCGCGGTACCGTCTGTCGGGCTACGAGAAGCCGGCGTACGAGTTCCTGCGGGCGCGCGCCGCGGTGGAGGCGGTCGGCGCCGACTCCTGACCGGTCTCATGACGTCGAGGTGCCCGGACGCGTGATCCGATGAGGGGCCGCCAGCGCCAGTCGGAGTCCTGGGTCGAGCTGAGCCGGAAGGCGGCCGGCTTCCTGGAGGGGCAGGGACGCAGGGGTGTGCTGCTCATCGTCGCCGCCACGCTCGTCGCGCTGCTCAACGCCGCCGAGCCTCTGGTCATGAAGCTCGTCGTGGACACGCTGACGGCCGGGCGTCCGTTCGTCGCGCTCCTGCCCGCGCTCGTCGGGCTCCTGGCGCTCGGGCTCATGCGGGAGGGCGTCGGGGCGGGGGTCAACTGGCTCACGTGGCGGATCCGCCTGCGCGTGCACGAGGTGCTGCTCGGGCGCCTGCTGGCCAAGCTCGGCAGGCTCCCGGTCGAGTTCCACAGGGAGGAGGGCGTGGGTGGCCTCATGACCCGCATCGATCGCTCGATCAGCGGCTTCCTCCAGGCGCTGCAGGAGCTGCTGACCGGGCTGCTGCCGGCCGTGATCTACCTGGTCTCGTCGATCGTGATCATGGTTCGGCTCGAGTGGCGGTTGTCGCTCCTCGTCGTCGCGTTCACCCCGCTGGTGCTGCTGATCGGCGTGGCGGCGGCGCCCGAGCAGGCACGCCGCGAGGCCTGGCTCATGGACCAGTGGATCCGCCTGTACTCGCGCTTCAACGAGGTGCTGACCGGCATCGTCACGGTGCGCAGCTTCGCGATGGAGGAGCGAGAGCGGAAACGGTTCCTCCTGGGCCTGCGGCGCGCCAATCGACAGGTGATCCGCGGTGTCGGTCGTGATTCGGGGGTCGGCGCGGCGCGCAATCTCGTGTCCGCCCTGGCGCGGCTGGGAGCGGTGGCGTACGGCGGCTGGCTGGTGATCCAGGGCGAGATCACGATCGGCACCCTTATAGCGTTCCTGGGATACGTCGGCGGACTGTTCGGCCCGTTGCTGGGCCTCACCAACTCGTATCAGACAGTGCGCCGGGTAAGCGTATCGCTCGAGGCGCTCTTCGAGATCCTGGAGCGTGAGGTCACGCTTGGGGACGGACCCGATGCGGTGGATCCGGGGCCGCTGAAGGGGGCGGTGCGGTTCGAGGACGTGCACTTCGCGTACCGCCCGGACCGCCCGTTGATCAGGGGCGTGTCGATCGAGGTGGCGGCGGGTCGAACGCTCGCGCTCGTGGGCCCCAGCGGCTCCGGCAAGAGCACCCTCATGGCGCTGCTGCAGCGGCTGTACGATCCGACGTCGGGCGTCATCCGCGTGGACGGGCATGACCTTCGAGCGCTCGAGCAGCAGGTGCTGCGGCGCAACATCGGGATCGTGCTGCAGGAGCCGATCCTCTTCGACGATCCCGTTCGGGACAACATCGCCTACGGAAGGCCGACCGCCACGCGCGACGAGATCGAGGCCGCGGCGCGCGCCGCCAACGCCCACGATTTCATCATGCGCCTCCCGCTGGGCTACGATACGCCGGTCGGCGAGCGCGGAGGCCGGCTGTCCGTGGGCGAGCGCCAGCGGATCGCGATCGCCCGTGCGCTCCTGAAGGACCCCCCCATCCTCATCCTCGACGAGCCCACGGCCGCGCTCGACGCCGAGTCGGAGCACCTCCTCCAAGAGTCGGTGCAGAGACTGATCCGATCCCGAACCACGTTCGTCATCGCCCACAGGCTCAACACCGTGGTCATGGCCGACCGCATCGCCGTTCTGCGCGATGGGACGATCGTCGAGGAGGGTGACCACGTCGGCCTGCTGGCCCAGGGCGGGCACTACGCCTCGCTCGTCGCCCGTCAGGTGAGCGGCCTGCTCCCCGACGGGTCGGCGCGTTCCGCCGGCGGTCGTTGAGGCCGGTGCGCACCCGCGCCCCGCCCGGCGGCGGGGCGCGGCGAAGCGCGCTCGCCCGGATCGAGCCGGCGGTCCGGCTCCCTCAGGCGATCGGCGGCGCCAGGTTCCCGCACGCCACCACGAGGTCTCGATTCGTGGGAGCGGCAAAGACCGAAACCGAGTAATCCCCGGACGAGGGCAGAACCTGCTGCACGGTCGCGGAGGCCGTGGCGCGGCCGTCGCCGCCCACCTCGAGCGGCTCGTAGTCGCCGCTGGAGCCGAAGGGCCCCCGGTCCGATCCGCACCGGCCCTGGCGCACCTCCCACGGATGCTCCCCGCCCGGCGCCGCGTTCTCGATCTCGATCTCGATCCGGGTCGTGTTGGCCTGCTCGCCGTTCGCCATCCAGGCCATTCCCGCCATCTCGACGGCACCGTCCAGGCTGGGTGGGCTGCTCATGGCGGCCTGCCACCGGGACGAGGGCAGGGCGCCGGAATCGCCCATCTGCACGGCCTGTCCGATGCTGCAGGCGGGCACGAGCGTGATGGCCGTCAAAGCTGCTGCGCGTCTCATGTTCATGATCATCCTTCATCCTACCCGATGGGTAGCCCACTGCGTGTGCGTCGGCGCCGAGGGCGTCGACGCGAGGGTCACGGGAACGCCGTGATCTACCGTGCCGAGGGTCTCAAGAAACATGCCTCGGCGCGACGGTTCTCCGGCGCTCGGGAGCGGCTTCCCGGGAGCGCCGTCGCCGGGCTTGCGGCCCCCGAGCCTGCGGCTCGACCTGGCCCCGCGGGACCCGGCCGCCCGGACCGCACTTGCTCATCGGCTGCGACACTCGCGTCGCGGGGGCGAGTCACCGAGACACGCGTCCGGGCCGCCGCGCGCCGCGGGCCTCCTGCGTTGCCGGCGACTGATGTCTGTGGCCGCGCTCTGAGCCGCACATGAGCGTGCCCTTCTCATGAGGCCGCGACAGTCGCCGCGCGGCGTGCGCAGCAGCCGAATCAGGCAGGGGAAGCGTCCGACAGCCGTCGGATCGCTGCCCAGGGACTGAGGCTTCGCGTGGCTTACACGCAAATGTTCGGCCCGCTTTCTCGAGTGCCGGAAAAGGCATGCTTCTTGCGCCTGCCTCTGCTCCGATCGGCCCTGCGCTGAGGCTCACGCGCGCGGGTCACGCCGTAGACTGCGGCGACGGACTACGACGGGAGGCGTGCTTGAGAACGGACGAGTTGCAGAGGGGCATCGCGGATCTCGGTCCCTGGTTCCACGATCTGGACCTGGAGGGCGTGCGCACCGCGCCCGACCACCCGCTCGGAACGTTCCTGGACGACCTCTGGTCTTCGATCGCCTCCGTGTTCCCCGCGGACATGAGGGGAAGCACCGTCCTGGACATCGGGTGCAACGCCGGCTTCTACTCGCTCAAGCTCGCGGAGCGCGGAGCACGGGTCACCGGCATGGACAACGACCAGCGCTACCTCGCCCAGGCGCGCTTCGCCGCGTCCGTGCTGGGCGTGGATCTCGCGCTCCACCGGTTGGACGTGTACGACGTCGACCTGCTCGGGCGCGCGTTCGACCACGTGCTGTTCATGGGCGTCTTCTATCACTTGCGGCACCCTCTGTACGCGCTGGAGAAGGTTGCGCGGGTGGTGCGCGAGCGGCTCGTGTTCCAGACGATGGTCCGCGGGTGCCCGGACGCCGTCGAGGCGCGACCCGACTACCCCATTGAGGAACGCCTGGTCTTCGAGAAACCGGGGTTCCCCGCGATGTACTTCGTCGAGCACCGGTACGCGGGCGACCCCACGAACTGGTGGATCCCGAACGAAGCCGCGGCAGCCGCGATGCTCAGGTCCGCCGGCTTCATCATCGAGGATCACCCCGCCCCGGGGCTGTACGTCTGCAGGCCCGCCGACCATCCGCTGCGCCGTGCGGGGAGCCCCGCGTGAGGGGCCAGACCGTCCTCGTGACCGGAGGTGCCGGATTCGTCGGCACGCACCTGGTGGACGCGCTCGTGCGGGAGGGCGCCTCCGTCAGGGTCCTGGACAACCTGGATCCTCAGGTGCATCCGGACGGCTGCCCCCCGAGCTGGCTGCCCGCGGACGCGGAGCTCGTCGTCGGCGACGTCCGTGACCCGGACACGCTCCTGCGCGCGTTGCAGGGTGTGCAGGTGGTCTATCACCTCGCGGCCGCGGTCGGCGTCGGCCAATCCATGTATCGCATCGCGCACTACGTGGACAGCAACACGACCGCCACGGCGCGGCTTCTGCAGGTCCTCGTGGACCGGCGGGTCACGCTTCGCCGCCTGGTGGTCGCCAGCTCGATGTCGATCTACGGCGAGGGCCTCTACCTCCGCCCCGACGGCGCTCCCGCCGAGCGGGTGAGGCGGAGCCAGAGCCAGCTCAGCCGCAGGCAGTGGGAGCCGTTGGACGGCGATGGCGCTCCGCTGTCGCCGCGCCCGACCCCCGAGGACAAGCGGCTGGACCCGACGTCCGTCTACGCCGTGACGAAGGCCGACCATGAGCGCCTCGCGCTTCTGATCGGAGAAGCGTACGGCATACCCACCGTGGCGCTCAGGTTCTTCAACATCTATGGGCCCCGCCAGGCGCTGTCGAACCCGTACACGGGCGTGATGGCGATCTTCTCGTCGAGGCTGCTCAACGCCAAGCCACCCCTCATCTACGAGGATGGAGGACAGCGACGCGACTTCGTGTCGGTTCGCGACGTCGTACGGGCGCTCTTTCTGGCCGTTGATCGGGAGGAGGCGGTGGGGACCGCGCTCAACATCGGGTCGGGCCGCGCCATCGAGGTGATCGAGGTCGCCAACACGCTGTCACGCGTTCTCGGCATCGACATCGAGCCGCGCGTCACGGGGCGGTACCGCGTGGGCGACATTCGCCACTGCACCGCCGATATCGGCCGAGCGCGCAGCGTGCTGGGCTTCGAGCCCACGGTCTCTTTGTCCGAGGGGCTGGAGGAGCTCGTCGCGTGGACCCAGGCGCAGCGGCAGCCCCACGACCGAATGGAAGAGCACGCCTCGCGGCTCGTGGGCCTGGGATTGACCGTATGACGGCCCCTCAGGTGATGGTCCGGGGGCGGCCGTACGATCTCGTCACCGGCGGGGCGGGGTTCATCGGCTGCAACCTCGCGAACGCGCTGCTCGACGAGGGCAGGGCGGTCATGATCGCGGACAACTTCACTCGGCCCGGCGTGGAGGCGAACGCCGAATGGCTCCGTCGGCGGCACCCGGGCCGGCTCTCGATCCGTGGCATCGACGTCCGGGACGCCGACGCGGTGGCAGATCTCGCCAGCCGGGCTTCGGCGATCTACCACCTGGCCGCGCAGGTGGCGGTCACCACCTCGGTGCTGGAGCCGCGGGAGGACCTGGAGGTGAACCTGATCGGAACGCTCAACGTCCTCGAGGGCGCGCGCGCGGCCTCACCGTGCCCTCCCGTCCTGTTCGCCTCGACGAACAAGGTGTACGGCACGCTGGACCACATGGAGCAGGTACTGACGCCCGCCGGATACCGCTTCCGCCAAGGGGAGGGTGTGGACGAGCACGCTCCCCTCGACTTCCACTCTCCCTATGGCTGCTCGAAGGGTGCGGCGGACCAGTACGTGCGGGATTATGCCCGCATCTACGGCGTTCCCACCGTGGTCTTCCGGCTGAGCTGCGTCTACGGCGAGCACCAGCACGGGACGGAGGACCAGGGTTGGCTGGCGCACCTCGGCCGAAGCGTGCTCGACGGTCGCCCGATCACGATCTATGGCGACGGCAGTCAGGCGCGGGACGTCCTATGGGTGGGCGATCTCGTGCGGGCGATGCGTTCCGCGATGGCACGCGCCGAGCAGCTGGCGGGCGCCGTGTTCAACATCGGCGGCGGCTCGGCGAACGTCGTATCGGTCCGGAGCGCCGTGGACATGCTGATGGAGCTGGCCGGTCGCAGGGTGCCCGTCCGCACGTCGGGGTGGCGCCCTGGAGACCAGCGGGTCTACGTGTCGGCGCTGGATCTGGCCCGGGAGCGACTTCAGTGGCGCCCCCTCGTCGAGGTGCGGGAGGGGCTCGTGCGGCTCGTGCGGTGGCTGCGCGCCGAGCAGTCCGCGCCGCTCCGTGGTCGCGCGAGGCCACGGCGTCCCGCTTCGCGCGCGGCGGCCACCGCGGGGAGGGGAGGTTGACGCCCGCGCGCGCGATACCGCCACCGGCGGCCCGAGTGGCGGCGGCCCGCGGAGCGGCGGCGGTGCTGGCCGCGCCCGGTAGGGTGCGGCTGCGCCGCGTGGCGCGCCGCGAGCCGGGCTCCGGGGAGGTCGAAGTGCGCGTCGAGGGCTGCGGCGTCTGCGGGTC
>Ga0302046_10002220_pt1 | contig 18146 bp, 13 predicted proteins | sample RVTome_11_FD_200261 | JGI IMG/M metagenome (GOLD analysis project Ga0302046, IMG submission 200261) | Soil microbial communities from uranium-contaminated site in the Upper Colorado River Basin, Wyoming, United States - RVT147D111 (version 2) ...
TCGGCATCGGCTTACCGCACCTCGGCAAGGCCTGCCGAGATCACCTGCTCTCTGAGGCGGAGGGGTAGTTACTGGGGCTTGGGACCCCATTTTCGGAAAGCCGTTCCGAAGCTTCGGAACGTCGTTTCGAGGCTTCGATTCGCCAATTCGACGCTCGGAAAGGTGGCTCCGAAGCTTGCACCCGCCGATCCGAAGCTTGGATTTGCGATTCCGAAACTTCGGACAGGCGATTTCGAGCTTCGGCACGGCTCACTGAAGCTTCGGGACGACGTACCGAAGCTTCGGCACGGCTCGCCATGGCCCGGCACCTGGTATCCGTTGTCCGAATCCGCGGCGACCACGTAGGAAGGGGCCGACTGCCCACTGCCCTGCGGTTCTACGGTATCACCGTGTCCCGCGCCGCCTTCCGCGCCTGTTCCGCGTCGCGCTCCTGGTCCCGCCGCGCCCGCAGCTCCTTGATATACCGTTTGAAGTCCGCCGAGTTGTCGGCCCGGTTCTCGGCCTGGATGATGATCTCGCGGATGCGCGCCAGCTCCTGATTGCGCTTGGACTCCTCGTAGTTGCCCTGCGGGAACGGGATGAGCGCGAGCAACGCCGACGGCAGCTTGATGTCGCCTAGATAGATCCAGTTCTCGTCGATCCCCCAGGTGTTCTCGCCGATCGTCGTGGTCCACTTGGGAAGATCGGGCGTGGCGAAGCTGTCGCGCGGGAGCGTGTCGATGAACGCGACGATCCGGGCGCGGACCGCGCTGTCCACGCGCGCGTAATGCACCGCCACGCTGGACGACGGGCCCACCACACCCAGCTCCGCCTCGGTCGGGCGCACCCACACGCGGCCCTCACCGTAGGTGGGGCCCACCTGGCGGTGCGTCGAGATGACCATCGCGCTGTCGCGCGGCAACGCCCGCGGGACGCCGATCGGCACCACGCGCGGGGCGATCGTGGTGGCAATGGGCGGGAGCGTGTCCGGCACGCGCGCCCGCGTGGGGACGCGGGCCAGCGACCGCGCCGTGTCTGCGCGCACCGGGAGCGCCGCCAGCGAGTCTTCGAGCGGCGGCAGCTCGAACTGCCGCTGCTCGTCCGGCGCGAGCGGCAGCAGCTGGATGAGTTGCGGCGGGCGCTCCCGATCGCGGAAGAAGCCGGGCCCCATGCTCACCGCCGCCACCGTGACGATCACCACGTGGGCCACGACGCTGACCACACCCCAGCCGAGCTTGGGGCGCCACGGCGGCAGCATGAAGACGTGGAACCGCGGCCTACGCACTCGGCACTCCCATCCGATCGACCACACGCGCCATGCGCACGCCCGCCTCGGCCAGACGCTCGGGCTCGACCGTGAGCGCCGCGCGCACGTACCCCTCGCCCCCAGCGCCGAACGCCGAGCCGTGGACCACGATCACCGCCTCTTCCTCCGCCAGCCGCCGGCCGAAGTCCCGCGACGGAAGGTCGCCCGGCACCGGCGCCCACACGTACATCGTGGCCCGCGGCGGCTCCAGCGTGGACCCCGCCCCGCGAAACGCCGACACCGCGGCGTCGCGCCGCGCGGTGAGCTTGCCCATGATCCCTTCGATGATGCCCTCCGCTTCGTCGAGCACGCGGGCCCCCGCCTGTTGCACCGCGAGGAACGGTCCGGTGTCGACGTACGTCTTCAGCTTCGCGAGCGTGGCGATGAGGTGACTGCCTCCCACCGCCCAGCCGAGCCGCCACCCGGTCATCGCGAAGCTCTTCGAGAACGAGTGGAATTCGACCGCCACCTCCCGCGCCCCCTCGATCTCCATGATGCTCGGCGCCCGGTACCCGTCATACACCGTTTCGCAATAGGGGTTGTCGTACGCGATCACGATGCCGTGGCGCCGGCAGAAGTCGACCGTTCGTTCAAGGTACTCCAGCGGCGCGACCGCGGTCGTCGGGTTGTTGGGGTAATTGAGGAACACGAGCTTCGTCTTGGCGATCCGGCGGCGCGGCACGTCCTCCAGCTCCACCAGGAACTTGCGGTCCGCGGTGAGGGGGAACAGCTCCACGTCCGCGTCCGCCAGCACCGCCCCGCCGAGGTACGGCGGATAGCCGGGCTCCGGCAACACGCATACGTCGCCAACGTCCGCGAACGCCAGCGGGAAGTGCGCCAGCCCCTCCTTGGACCCGAGGAGCGGGAGCAGCTCCGTCATGGGGTCCACGGTGACGCCGAACCGGCGCCGCATGTACCGCGCAACCGCCTCGCGGAACTCCACGAGCCCCGTCTGGAACCCGTACTTGCTCATCCGCGGATCCCCCACCGCGTCGCGCAGCGCCTCCACCGCCACCGCGGGCGGAGGCAGATCGGTATCGCCGACACTCAGGTCGATGACGTCGCGGCCCTGGCCCGCCAGCTCGCGCTTCAGCAGTACCAGATCGCTCACGGCGTACTCGGTGAGGCGGGCGAGTCGGTTGGCTTTCACCGCCACCCCCCGCATGGCACGAGGCGCGTGGCACGGGGCGCGGAGTCTGCTCCGTAGCCCCCTCCGTGCCCCGCGCTCCGTGCTCCGTGCGAGCTCCTCATGCCACCACCCCAATCCCATGTCTCGCAAAGAAGTCCTCGACCGCACCCCGCACCGTCTTCCAATCGCCGATAATCCTCTCCGCCGGCGGCAACGACTCCATCAGCACCTGCCCGTACCGCTTGGTGGCGATACGGCCGTCCATCAGGACCACCGCGCCCACGTCCTGCCGCGAGCGGATCAGGCGGCCGAAGCCCTGCTTCAACTTGAGCGCGGCGAGCGGCAGGAGATAGTGGGTGAAGCCGTCCAGCCCTTCGCGCTCCAGGGCCTCGATCCGCGCCGCCGTGAGCGGCTCGGTGGGCACCTTGAAGGGCAGCTTGGCGATCAGCAACATGCGGAGCGCTTGTCCCGGCACGTCCACCCCCTCCCAGAAGCTGTCGGTCCCGAGCAGGATCGCCGAGCCCGCGTCGCGGAAGCGGCGCAGCAGGTGGTCGCGCTGGCCGTCGCCCTGAACCAGGAGCGGCCAGCGGCCGCCCAGCTCGCCCCGGACGGCCTGCGCGGCGCGGCGCAACGCGGCGTGGCTCGTGAACAACACGAACATCCCGCCGTCCGACGCATGCGCCAGCTCCACGATCGCGCGGGCCACCGCGCGGTCGTGGCCCGCCTCGTCGGCGCGCGGCTCCGGCGTGTCCGTCGGCACGGCGAACATGCATTGCTCGCCGAAATCGAACGGCGACGGCAACAGCTCGGCGTAGCGCACGGGGTCCGGCGGCAGGGCGAGCCCGAGCCGCGTGGAGAGGAACGCGTAATCCCCGCCCACGGCGAGCGTGGCGCTGGTGAGGACCACCGTGTCCACCCGATCGAAGAGCGCGTCCCGGAGCACGGGCGCCAGGTCGAGCGGCACCGCGGCGAGCGCCACCGGAAACGGAAGCGACCCCTGGGGCCGGTCGCCGCGCCGCTCCAGCCAGCGGACCGTGGCCGTCCCCGGCTGCGGCCGGAGTGCCAGGGAGACGCCGTCCATCACCGTCTGGAGCCGCCGCACCACCCCCCTCAGCTCCTGCAACAGCTGGGACCGCCGGTCGGGTTCCTCGTCCAGCTCGATCCGGTCGGCGACCGTCTCCACCGCGTCGCGGAGCGGACCGAGCGCGCCCACGAAGTTGTCCACCGCCAGCCCAAGCCCGCGGTCCCACACCGGATCGTTCGCGAAGTCGTCGCCGAGCCGCTGCACGAAGCCGCCGCCGGTCATCAGGTAGTCCGCCAGCGTGCCGAACAGGCGGTCCGCATACTGCCGCGCCTCGTGCACCGCGGGGAGGATGGCGTTCCGCAGCAGCTCCACGGAGGCGTCATCGAGCCGGTCGTCCGTGCCGCTCAGCTCCTTGAGCAGCGTGGGCACCAGCCCGCGGCCGTTCCGCTCGAGCCGTGCCAGGAGGCGCGCGACCCCGCGGGAGGACACGTGCGCCCCCAGGTGATGCGCCGCCGTGTCCTCCACATGATGCGCCTCGTCGAGGATCAGTCGCCGGTAAGGGGGCAGGACCGCCGCGTCCTGCCAGTTCTCCTGCGCGCGGCGGACCGCGAGGTCGGCCGCCAGGAGGTGGTGGTTCACCACGATCACGTCGGCATCAGCGGCCTTTCTGCGCGCCTCGAACACGAAACACCGGTCGAAGTGCGGGCACTCGAGCCGCGTGCACAGATCGGGCTCCGCGGACACCTCGTCCCACACGTCGGGCGGCGGCGGGTCCTGCAGGTCGGCCAGCGAGCCGTCCGTGGTGTGCGAGGCCCACCGCACGATGGCGTCGAGGTCGCCCTGCCGCTCCGGCTCGAGCAGGAAGCCCTGCCCGCCCCGGGCCAGCTGCAGCCGCGCGAGGCATACGTAATTCCGCCACCCCTTGAGCAGCGCGAACGTGGGCGTCCGGTCGCCCTCGGCCAGCGCGCGCGCCAGCACGGGGAGGTCCTTCCCCACGAGCTGCTCCTGCAAATTGATGGTGTTCGTCGAGACCATCGTGCGCTCGCCGTTGGCGGCGGCCCAGGCGAGCGCGGGAACGAGGTACGCGTAGGACTTCCCCACGCCGGTTCCCGCCTCCAGCAGGGCCACGCCCCCGTCGTTGTACGTGTCCGCCACGTAGGCCGCCATGTCGCGCTGGCTGGCGCGGTCCTCGTACGCCGCGGCGACGATCCTGGCGACCCGTCCGCCGGGCCCCAGCTCGTCGGCCACGCCCGGGGCGTCGAGCCGACGGTACGACCGCGCCCGCGGCACCTCCACCACGACGTACAGCTCGGAGCCGTCGTTATTGATGATGCCGAATCCGATGCCCGCATCGTGCAGTCGCGCGGCCACGTTCAGGTCGGCCACGGAGGGCTCGAGCACGCCGCTCGGATGGTTGTGCAGCGCCATCTCGCCGCGCTGCGCCATGCCGGGGAGCGCCAGCACCGCGTCCGCCGTCCCGCGCGCGATGGCGCGCACCTCGCTGATGGTGCCGCCCTTGTCGAGTGCCGCCACGAACGCGACTTCCCGCCCCCCGGCCGCCGCGATCTCCCGGGCGGCGCGTCGGCGGGCGTCCGGCGACAGCGCGGTCACGTCTTGAGCTCGCGCTTCTTCGCCGCCGGAAACAGGACGTTGTTGAGGATGAGCCGGTACCCGGGCGAGTTGGGATAGAGCGACAGATCCGTGGGGGGATCGCCGATCTGGTGCTGCGGGTCCTCGGGATCGTGCCCGCCGAGGTACGTCCAGGTGCCCTCGCCGTACTCGCCGTGGACGTACTTCACCCAGGGGGCGCCTTCTTCGTCGGCGAGGACGGTGACGCCGGGCTTGAGGCGGTCACGCGTAAACGACGTCGTGAGCCCATAGAAGTCGGTGATCACCTCCCGGTGGCATTGCACCAGCATCGTGGGCACCGGATCGATCTTGGCGCTGAAGCTGAACAGCTTGAACGCGCCGAGCGGCTGGCGCCGCGCGGGGTTGTTCACCTGGTGCCCGTCGATGTCCGAGAAGCTGGCAATGGCGGGCGACGTCTCGAGCCGCACGCCCTGAAACGCCATGGCGCGGTCCCAGTCGAGCCGCTGCGCCGCATCGGGATCCATCGGCGTGCCGTCGCTGTACTGGGCCGCCACGTCCACGTCCTGGGCCGCGAGCGCGATCTCGAGCGTCTCGGTGGCGGTGCACATGGCGAACAGGAACCCGCCCTTCTCCACGTAGTCGCGGATCGCGCGTGACACGGCCTTCTTCAGGTCGGGCACGGTGCCGAATCCGAGGCTCCGGGCCATGTCGGTGTTCTGTTGCACCATGTCCCGGAGCCACGCGCTGCCGCTGTACGTGAGGAAGAACTTCGAGAACTGGCCGGTGAAGTCCTCGTGGTGCAGGTGGAGCCACTCGTAGTTCTCGAGCCCCCCCTGGGCGACCTCGCCGTCCCACACCTGTTCGTACTCGATCCCCGCATACTGGAGGGCCATGGTGACCGCGTCGTCCCACGGCGCGGCGTCCGGCGGCACGTACACGGCCATGCGAGGCGCCTTCTCGAGCGGCACCGCGTCCATGTTGCTCGCCTGGATCAGCCCGCGCAGCTCCACCACCCGCCCGTCCGGCACCTGCTCCATTGCCACGCCGGCCAGCGCCGCGTCGCGCCGCAGCTGCGCGTCGTCGTCGTGCAGGAAGCTGCCGCCTCGGAAGTTGAGCAGCCACTCGGCCTGCCCACCGCGCTTGAGGGCGCGGAACGTGACGCCGTAGGCCTTGAGGCATTCCGGCTGGCGCTCGTCCATGGGAATGAGGAGCTTGCCGGCGGTGGGGGAACGCGGGATGGCTGTGAAGAGGGGCGCCGCGAGCGCGAGGGCGCCGAGGCGGCCGGTGGACTCGAGAAACTCCCGACGCGATGGCGCGCAGCGCGGGGCGCGGAGCGAGGAGTCCGCCATCCCACTCCGTGCCCCGTGCCCCGTGCTCCGCGCCTGATCTGCCCCGTGCTCCGTGCTCCGTGCTTTGCTCACGACTTCGGTATCATCCCCCGCACCTGATCCAGCAGCCGCCTGGCCTGGGGCACCACCGCGCTCTCGGCGTACGTGAGAATCAAATGCTCCAGGTGCTCGATGGCCGCGTCGGTGCGGCCGAGCTGCGCGTAGGAGAAAGCTAACGCGTACTCGGCCGCGGGGGCGGCGGCGCCGGCGGAATCGACCTGGATGGCCTCGAGCAGGATCGGCCCCGCCCGCTCGTAGTCGCCGGTCGCGACGGCCAGCTCGCCGGCGTAGCCCAACACCGCCGCGCGCCCCCCGCCCTGCGGTAGATCGCGGGCCACCCGGACGAGGTCCCGTACGCCGCCGGAGGAGTCGCGCCGAACGACCTTCAGCAGGGCCTCGCCGAGCTTCGGCACGCTGTCGGGCTGCACCCGCTGGATCAACGCGAGGATCGCCGTGCGCCGCGTGGCCTCCTCGCGCGACTGCGCATACGGGCCGGCCCCGCGGAACAGCTCGGTGGCGCCGCGCAGGTCGCCGCGGTAGAGGGCGATCCACCCGCGTACCGCCTGGGCGCCCACCGACGAGTCGGCGCCGATCAGCTCGGCCGCGCGATCCAGCCGGCCCTGCGCCACGCGCGCCCACGCGAGCTTCTCGCGGATCAGGTCCGCGTCGGTCCCCCGCAGCCGGGAGCTCCACTCGCGATAGTGCGTCTCGGCCTCCTCCACACGCCCCGCGTCGGCCAGCACGCGGATCAGCATGCCCATCGTCTGGGCCGCGTCGCCGTCGGAGCCGCCCGGGCTCAGCGAGAGGCGCTGCAGCATGCGCTGCGCGGCCCGCAGGTCGCCTCCGTCCGCGAAGGACTGCGCGGCCTCGAGGCGCGCCTGCTCGGCCTCCGCTCCCTTGGTCAGCCCGGCCACGCGCTCGAGCGCGTAGCCCCGCGCCCGCGCACCGGCGAGCGTGCGCACCTGGTGCGCGCGGTCCGCGAAGCGCCGCAGGGCCGCGAGCGCTACTTCGGGTTCGGCCGGCAGCGCCCCATCGAGCAGCGTCCACGCCTCGTCGGCCCGGCCCCACGACAGCAGCACGTCCGCGGCGAGTCGCTGGTCCGTAGGCGTCGCCTCCGCGCCGCCCAGCACCGCGAGCACGCGCGGCCGCTCGTGCGTGGGCGCCTGCGCGAGCGACGCGACCGCCGCCGGCGACAGCGTCTCGTTCTCCCGTACCACCTCGCGCCACGCGCGCCCCGCGAGCAGCCAGTCACCCTGTACCACATAGAGCCGCGCCACGTCCTGCGCGAGCGGCGCGTCGCCGACCCGCGCCTGCCCCTCGCGCAACACCGTCATCGCTCCCTCCACGTCGCCGCGCTGCGCCATCCAGAACGCCCACACGCTGAACGGCGTCGCGTTGGTGGGATCGGCGTCGATCCAGCGGGCCAGGGTGGCCACGACGCTGTCGGGCCGCTCCAGGGCGCTCCACGTGCGGATCTGCAGCTCGCGCAGCGGCTCGCTCGCCGGCGCACGCTCCTCCGCACGGCGCAGGAACGGCGGGAGCGAATCGGTCCAGCCCATGCGCGTGTACACGCGCTCGAGCCCGAGCAGTGCCCGGATCTCCGCGGGGTCCGCGGCCAGCGTCTCGCGGTACAGCCGCGCCGCCTCCTCGTACCGCCCGCGACGCTCGAGCGTCACGGCATCGGCGAGCGGGGAGGTGCTGTTCTGCGCCCCGGCGGAGGCTGGGGCGAGCACCATGCAGAGCGTCGCAAGGATGAGGCACACGGCGCGTCGACGCGGGTTCGCGGGCTGAAGCCCGCGCTCGGCGACGCTACGCGTCGACGCGTCCTGAAGGACGCCCGCTGACTCGCCCCCGCGCCGTGCGGCGTGCTTCAGCACGCGTCGCGCAGCGCCGAGCCGGGGCTTCAGCCCCGGAACGCGCAACCCCGCGTCCCACGCCCCGCGCCCCGCGCTATCGATTCCCATCGTTCAACCGCCGGAAGTAGTCGAGAATCAACCGCCGCTCCTCCGGCGTGAGGCTCCGCAGCTCGTCCCACGTGGGATAGCGGAAGCGGGGCTCCATCACCGGCGGGCGGCCGCTCACGGGCGGGCGCACGTTGCCGGGATCGGCGGCCTCGCTCACGCGGTCCTTCTTCTCGTCTTCCTCGTCCTTGCGGAGCGAGCGGCCGGCGTCGAGGAGCCGGTGGTACAACCGGTCCTGCCGCTCCACGGTCTGGTCGTCGAGACGGCCGGCATCCAGCTGGCCCGCGAGGTCGCGCGCCTCTTCGGCGAGCGCGTCGGCTCCGGTGACCTGGCCCTCGGCGTGCAGGCGCTCGAGCTGCTGTGCGAGCGCGCGCTGCTGCTCGGCCATGGCGCGCAGCTGCTGCATCAGCTGGTCGCCGCCCATCGGGATCATCGGCTGGAGCTGCCCGGCCTGCCCGTTGATCTGCCCCTGTTGCTGTGCCAGCTGTGCCATCTGCTCGACCGCTTCTTGAAGCCCCGAGCCCGACTGCGACCCGGCCACGTCGGAGCGAGATCGCAGCAGCGCCAGCGCCACCGCGTTGAGCGCGTCCACGGCCTGTCCCGCCAGCTCGCCGGCCTGCCGCGTGTTGGGCACCGCCCGCTGCAGCTGGTCGAGCGACTCGTTCATGCGCAGCTTCGCGAAGCCGAGCGCGGTCTGGAGCGTCGGCGAGATGAGCGCGTTCTTGCCGGCGGCGTCCTGCACGCGCTGGATCACCCGATCCACCCCGTCCCGCGCGGCCGCCTGCTCGCCGCGCAGCTCGGCGCCGGCCTCGCCGCGGCTCAAGCGGTTGGCGATGTCCTCCTGGCGCTGGGCGAGATCGGCCGCCTCCACCAGCGCACGGTCCATGGCGTCGAGCACTTCCTGGCGCCACGCCTCGCGCATGTCGTCGCGCTGCTCGCGGAGATCCTTGCTCAACGGCTGCAGCGACTGGCTGGCCTGCTCGCCCGATTGCTGCGCGCCCTGCTGCTCGCCCCGTTTGGCCTGCTGCTGCGCCTGCTGCATGTGCTGCGAGGCATCGCCCGCGCGCTGCTGCGCCGCCTGCATCGCGTCGGCCAGGCTCATGGTGTCGAGTTGCTCCTGGAGCCGGCCGAGCTGCGCCGCGAGCGATTCGGCCTGCGCCGCCAGCATCTCCTCCATGCCGGCCATCGCGCTGTCCACCCCCTGTTGCGCCTGGCGGTTCCACTCCTCCTGGCGCTGCGCCAGCTCGTCCGCATCGTCCGCGAGCGTCGTCATCTGGCCCTCGAGCGCCGCGCGCTCGAACAGCTCGCGGCCGCGCTCGAGCTGCTCCCGCATCTCCTCGGCGGCCTGCGCCAGTTGCTCCAGTGCCTCGCGCACGCTCGACGCGTCGAGGCGCTCCAGCGCGTCGCGCAGCTCCCGGAGCTTCTCGGCGATTTCTTGCGTGAGCGCCTGCTCCAGCAGCTCGCGCAGGTCCTGGAGCTGCTTCTGGAACTCGGGATCGGTCAGCCCGGCGTTCCACGCCGCCTCCTGCAGCTCGCGCAGCTCGTCCCGCATCTGTTGCGCGCGGGCCAGCGCCTCCTCCTGCCGGTCGGCCAACTCGCGCGCGCGCTCCACGGAGTTGAACGGCAGCTGCTCGGCATCGCGGTCCGCCCCGCGGTCGCCGCGCTCCGAGGCATCGCCCCGCTCGCGCTCCGCCGCCAGATCCTCGATTTGCCGGGCCAGCTCGCGTTGCGCCGCCACGAGCGAATCCGCGCCCGACGCGATCGACTCGGTGGCCTCGCGCATGGCGCGGCGCAGCTCGCCCATCGCCGGGAGGCGGAGCGCATAGGTGCGGCTCTCGCCGACGTTGGGCTCGGGCGCGTTATCGGTGGCGCGCACCTTGAAGAAGGCCGTGTCGCCCGGCAGGAAGCCCCGACCGTTCAGGTCGAGCACCCACGGAAGCACGAGCCGCTCCGAGACGCCCTCGGGAAGCTGGATCGGCTCGGTGGTGGGCGGCCGGCGCTCACCCAACCGCGTCACCCGCCAACTCACCAGCTCGACGCCGGTGAGACCGTGATCGTCGCGGCTGTCGATGACGAGCGGCAAGGTCAGGGACAGCGGCGCGGTCGTGTCGGCTCCCGGCACGGGCACCGTGACCACGGGCGTGCTGTCGGGCACGGCCACCAGGACCAGCTCGGGCGCGGGCTCGTCGAGGCTGTCGCTCCCCACCGGCTTCACTACCAGGCGCCAGCGTCCGCTGCGATACACGCCGAGCGCGCCGGCAAACCCGGTCGCGTCGGCGTCGAGTGCCACGGCGGCGTCGCCCAGGCGCCAGGCGGCTTCGGCGATCTCCACGGTGGCGATGCCGCGCGTGATGATGCGCGTGCCGACGGGCACGATGACCGTGTCGGGGCCGGGGGCGAGCGGCTCGTCGGGCCGCTCGAGATAGGATGGGTAGCGGGCCAGGAGCTGCAGCTCGGCGAGGAACGCCGGGAGTGCCACCCGCACCTGGATCGTGTCCGATGACTTGCCGCCCGTGGTGGCGAGCAGGAAGCGGTCGCTGTCGAGCGGCCCCAGGCGCATGCGCGCGCGGCCCGCGGTGTCGAGCGCCACGACCGAGCTGCTCCATGGCTCGCCGGGCGCGCGCACCCAGAGGGTGGCGTCCGGCCAGCCGCGCGCGGCGATCCGCACGGTGATCGTGTCGCCGCGGCGCACGTCCGCACGGTCCACGGTGAGACGGATGGCGCCTGTGCGGCTGCCCAGCACCTCGAACGGCCGCCAGAACGCCGCCCCCCGTCCCGGCCGCAGCGACGACGCGCCCAGGAGCCCGCCGCCCACGAGCAGGACCGCGGCGCCGAGCCACAGGGCGCGCGACGCGTCGCGCCGCGCCCCGGCGAGCGAGATGCGCCCCTGCTTCACGAGCCACCCGTGGGCTCGCCGGTCCGCCATGGCCGCCAACTCGGCGCTGCCCGCGCGCGACTCGTAGGCCGCGATGCCGGCGATCGAGCCGCGGCGCAGGCCGCCCGTGCGTTCCACTTCGACCGCCAGCACCCCCACGTCGGTGCCGCCCCGCCGGCGGCGGAGCCACACCACGCCCACCACCACGGCGGCGACGGCCGCCGCCCACCCGCCGATCACGGCGAGCGGGACGCGCGTGTAGAGCCCCACGCGCCCAAGCAGCACGCCGGCCGCCAACGCGGCCGCCGCGCACCCGAGCGCGAGGAGGACCCCGGCACCGGCGTGCCGCCGTGCCAGCTCCCGGCGGCGGCGCTCGAGCCACGCGCGCGTCTGCGTCACGGACTCGCCGTCACCGCATAGACGAGCAGGTTCACACCCATGCGCAACGCCGCCTCCCGGATGGCCGCCGAATCGCCGTGTACGTCGGGATCCTCCCAGCCATCACCGAGGTCCGATTGATAGGAGTAGTAGACGCCGAGCCGATCGCCGACGAAGATGCCGAGTCCCTCGGCCGGCAGCCCGTCGTGCTCGTGCACCTTCGGGAGCCCCCGGGGGAAGTCGTGAACCACGTGGTAGATGGGGTGGCCCGCCGGCACCTCCACGAGCGGCCGGTCAGGGAACACCCGCGCGATCTCGCGCCGGAACGACTCGTCCATCCCGTAGTTGTCGTCCGCATGGAGGAACCCCCCGTTCTCCACGTACCGCCGCAAGATCCGCACCTCGTCATCCGAGAACCGCACGTTGCCGTGCCCCGTCATATAGATGTATGGCAAACCCCAAAGGTTCGGACTCGCGAGCCGCACGACCTCCTCGCGATCCGCCACCCGCAGCGCCGTGCGCTGGTTGACGGCGGCCAGCAGGTTGGGGAGGGAGGACGGGTTGGCGTACCAGTCACCGCCGCCGTCGTACTGCAACCGTCCGATCATCATGGCCGACGCCCCGGTGGACGGCCGTTGCGACCCCGAGGCCGCCACGACGGCTGCCGCCAGCGCGATGCTCGAGAGGCGCCTCATGACCCCATGACCAGCTTATAGGCCTCGTTGCGGGGGAGGTTGAATTCGGCGACCAGGCGGGCGGTGACGTCCTTTCGGGTCAGCCCCTCGGCGAGGAGCGTCGCGGCGCGGGCGCGCGCGGCGTCGGGATCCGCCCGTGGCACGGTCGATCCGCTGCCCGCCATGAGGACCGTCACCTCACCGCGGGGCGGATCGTCCCGGTAGTAAACCTCCAAGTCGTGGAGGGTCCCGGACTTGAGCTCCTCGTACACCTTGGTCAGCTCCCGGGCAACGGCGGCTTCCCGCCCGCCGCCGCAAGCGATCGCGAGATCCGCCAGCAGCTCCGCCAGGCGCGGCGCCGCCTCGAACAGGACGACCGTCCAGGGGCTCTCCGCGGCCGTCGTCAGGAGGCGGCGGCGGGCGGCCCCCTTCCGCGGCGCGAACCCTAGAAAGGTATAGCGGTCTGCGGGAAGTCCCGAGATGCTGAGGGCCGCGGCCACCGCCGAGGGCCCGGGCACGGTCACCACGGTCGCCCCGGCATGCCGCGCGCCACGCACCAGGTCGGCGCCGGGATCGCTGACGGTGGGGGTACCGGCATCGGTGACCAGGGCGACGTCGCGGCCCTCGCGCAACGCGTCGAGCAGGGCCTCGAGGCGTTGGGGCGGGGAATGCGCGTGGAAGCTGACGACCTTGGGGCTCGCTCCGGCGTGCTGCAACAGCACCCGGGCGCGGCGGGTATCCTCGGCAGCCACCAAACCCACCTGCCGCAGCACCTGGGCGGCGCGCGGCGAGAGATCGCCCAGGTTGCCCAGCGGTGTGGCGACGACGTAGAGCGTGCCGCTCACCAGGTGACGGTCCAGGGGAGCTTGCCGTAGAAGTCCGTCTTTTGGAGGACGAAGCGGTGCTCCCGGGTGGCGTCGCGCAGCACGCGGGGGGCGATGCCCGGGGCCAGGATCTCCAGCTCCTCCAGGAGCTGGAGCGCCCAGTCGGCCAGGGCGTGGGTCAGCTCGCCGGGGGTTCCCACGAGTGCCACGACCTCCTGGTCGAGCGGCGTGCCGATGGCGGTGAGCGGTTTGTGGATGCCCGACAGCGCGTCGCGCAGCCGCAGGGCGCGCTTCGCGGCGGTGTCGGGTACCTCCACCGCGGCCGCCGCGAGGATCGCCCAGAACAGTTCCCGGTAGATCTGCAGCAAGGCATCCGGCGCCTGCGAGGGCACCTCGTCGCGCGGGCGGAACAGGGCCGCGGCCACGCGGGGCGGCGTACCATCCGGGGCGGCCGCGAACAGCCCGTCGAAGCGCGCCGAAAGGCTGGCCCCTGGATCGACCTTGCCGCCCTGGAAATAGCCGTCCATGGAACGCCCGTTCTGGAACAGCAGGTAGCTCACCCGCCCGTCCACGATCACCTCGAGCACCCCGGAGTACGTCTCTTCGCGCAGTTGTTCGGCCACCAGCGCCGGCGCCTGGACCGGGAGCGCGCGCGGGGCAGCCGGCCCGGCGCAACTCTCGTACATCCAGGCGAGCTGGCGGAGCGGTGCGTCGCAGAACGCCAACTCGCCACGTTCCGGCTCGGCCCGAATCCGCTTCAGCGCGTTGCCGATGGGGACGACCCCGCGGCCCTTCTCGCCGAACCGCACCGCCGTGGCCACGTCGCCCCCGCGGAACAGCAGCACGATCAGCTCGTCCGGCAGGTACGCCGCGGCGTAACCGTCGATCCGGCCGTCGCGGTCGTGCTTTGCGAAATGGAGCAGGTTGTCGAGATGGATGAAGGCGAGGCGGGTGCGGTGCACGTGCACCCGGCCGCACGGAAACGCCAAATCGGCCAGGCGGATCGTGGTATCGGCGAGCTGCGCGATGGAGGGGCGCATCTTGACGGGCCGTCGGCCGGGTGAGCTCCGTGAATGATGGCCTATGGCCTATGGCTTATGGCTTTTGTGGCCTATGGCGTCTGGCCGATCGGCCATTTCGATCCGCCATTCGCCACCATGCCATACGCTATATGCCATACGCCCTCGCCACCTCAGCTCAAATGTTTCTCGATCTTTTCTACAAGGTACGCCTTCGGCACCGCCCCGACCACCGTATCCACGTGCTTGCCGGCCTTGAAGAACAGCACGCTCGGAATGGAACGGACGTTGAGCCGCATGGCCGTCCGCTGGTTGGCGTCCACGTCGAGCTTGGCGACTTTGAGGCGGCCCTCGTAGTCGCGGGCGAGCTGTTCGATGACGGGCGAGATGACCTGGCACGGGCCGCACCAGGTCGCCCAGAAATCCACGATCGCGAGGCCGTCGTGCTGCTCGATCTCGCTCGCGAAGTCGTCGTCCTTCACCGCCACGGGGGTCACTGCCATGATCGCTTCCCCATCATGTATGTTGGGCCAGGCCCAATCGTTGCTATTGGTCGCGAGGCTCCGGAGGTTCCGTGCCGCATGCGAATGACCAAGCCCGCGTCGCCCATATCGGCATCGCGGTAGCCGACCTGGACGAGGCGCTGGCGTTCTACCGGGACGCGCTCGGTCTCGAGGCGTCCGCAGAAGAAACAGCCGATGGAGCCCGAATTGTTTCCGTCCCCTTCGGCGACACCGACGTCGAGCTGCTCACGTCCGACGATCCCGCGACGCCGATCGGCAAGTTCCTGGCCAGGCGCGGGCCCGGCATTCACCACGTGTGCTACCGCGTGCCCGACCTCGACCGCGCCCTGGCGCGGTGCCGCCGGCTCGGCTACCGGCTGATCGACGAGGCGCCCCGCACCGGCGCGGGCGGCTGCCGCATTGCGTTCCTGCACCCGAAGGCGACCTCAGGCATCCTGATCGAGCTGACGGAGTAGCGCGCGGCGGCTCGGTGCGCGCGCTGGCGGCGAATGGCGTATGCGTCCGGGTAACGCCGACGCCTTCCGTCTAGCCCTGCGCCACGTGCCACCCGCCATCTGCTATGTGCCATACGCTAATTGCACCGCTTCGCGGGATTGCCCACCGCCCCGAGGTCCACGCTGTTCACGAGCCATCCGCCCCGGTAGCGGATCAGGGTGAACGGCACCACGGGCCGGCATCCCTTGTTCTCGATCCGCACCTGGTAATGCCGCCGGCTCGGCTCCGGGGCCGTTTGGATGCCCGGCGGGAGGATGTCGTAGCGCTCGTGCTCGAGGTAGATCTGGATGACGGTGAGGCGCTGGTGCAGCTCGTTGCGATCCATGTAGCGCAGCGCCGGACCGCGCTCGCCGCCCCACAAGCCCGCCATGTCTTCGAGATTCTCATCCGCGACGGCCGACATGAACTCCCGGATGGCGGTCTCGGGCTCGGCCGGGGCCGGCACAACGGACTCGGGCGCTCCGCCGCAGGCGGCGAGCAGGGCGAGGACGATCGGCGGTACGACGAGACGGGTCATGGGTTGCTCGGGGCACGGAGCGCGGGGCGCGGAGTACCCGGCCGCCGCCACCCGGGGTGGTGCTGGGGCCACCGTGCTCCGCGCCCCGTGCCCCGCGCTTATTAGTTTCCGGCTCGAACCTAAACGCTCCCGAGAAGCGGGGCAAGCCAATGATGCGCCTCTATGTCAACGTCGACCACGTCGCCACCCTGCGGCAGGCGCGGCGCGCCGACGAGCCCGATCCGGTCGAGGCAGCCGCGCTGTGCGAGCGGGGCGGCGCCGACGGCATCACGGTGCACCTGCGCGAGGATCGCCGCCACATTCAAGACGACGACGTCCGCCGGCTCGCCGCCGCCGTCACCACCGTGCTCAACTTCGAGCTGGCAACGGCCGGGGACATCGTGGCGCTGGCGTGTACGCTGCGGCCCCACCAGGCCACGGTCGTGCCGGAGCGCCGCGAGGAGATCACCACCGAGGGCGGCCTCGACCTGTCGGGCGGCGACGCGCGAATCGCGCAGACCGTCGATGCCTTGCGCGCAGCCGGCATCCGCGTGAGCCTGTTCATCGATCCCGACCGCGCCACGATCGACCGCGCGGCGGCGCTCGGCATCGCGGCGATCGAGCTGCACACCGGCCGCTACGCCAACACGTACCGCGAATCGGGCGCCGCCCTGGAGCGGCTGCAGGGCGCGGCACGGCACGCCAAGACGGCGGGCCTGGCGGTTCACGCGGGCCACGGCCTCACCCGTGACAATGTGACGCCCGTCGCGGCGATTCCCGAGATCGAAGAGTTGAATATCGGGCATCATATCGTCAGCCGCGCCGTGATGGTGGGGATGGAGCGGGCGGTGAGGGAGATGCGAGAGAGGATTGATCGGGGGGAGTAGGAGGCAGAGCGGCGGAGCGGCAGAGTGGCAGAGCGGCAGAGCGGCAGAGTGGCAGAGCGGCAGAGCGGCAGAGCGGCAGAGCGGCAGAGGCGGCAGAGGCGGCAGAGGCGGCAGAGCGGCAGAGGCGGCGGGTTATACGGGTTATACCTGATGTCATCCGCCATCCGCCAGATTGGCGATTGCAGATTGCAGCAGTCAGATTGCAGATTGGGCGGCGGGGTGAGCCCCGTGCCACGTGCCCCGCGCCATACGCCATCAGCCATAGGCGATTAGCGAGCTATGCGCCTCACCGAATTCTTCGCGATGGAAGCCACCGAGTACCTGGAGCGCCTCGACGCGATGGTGTCGGGGCCCGAGGTGCCGGATACCGAGGAGTTCGTCCGGCTCGCGCGCGCGCTCCGGGGATCGGCGCTGATGGCGGGGCAGCACGCCATCGCGCAGTCGGCGGGGGCGTTCGAGGGGCTGGCTCGTTCGCTGCGCGAGAGGCGGCGGCATTGGGACGAGGCCACCAAGCAGCTCGCCGTACGCGCGGTGGACGACTTCAAGGTCCTGGTGCGCAGCGTCGCCGATTGGACCGAGGCCGCGGAGTCCCGCGCGCACGACCTGACCGCCGAACTGCACCACGTCTCGGGACGGCCGTCGGAGCCGCAGCGCTCGCGCGCAACCGAGGGGCTCGACGCCGGCACCCGCGCCTTCCTCGCGCGCGAGGGCTCCGCGGTGGCCAGTGCGCTGCATCTGGCGGCGCGCGCGCTCCAGCAACACCCCACGCAGTCGGACCCGCTGGATCGCGTGTTGAAGGTGATGCAGCCGCTGCGCGGGCTCGCGATTCTGTCGGAGGTGCCGCCACTCCCCGACCTCCTGGAGGGCGTCGAGCAGGCGGTGGGGGAGATCGTGAAAGGACGGGGCGAGGGCGCCGACCTGCTGCTCGAGGCGGGCTCCAAGGCGGTGTCCCGCACCGCCCGGGAGATCGCGGCCCAGGGCCGCGCCGAGCCCGATACGCCCGAGACCCAGGAGTTCGTGCGGCGCCTCGGGAGACTGCTGGACCTGGATGCCGACGCGGCCGCCATCGACACCCTGTTCTACGACGACGGCGGCCCACACGTTGTGCAGCGGGGCACGCCCGCCGCACGCCCGGCCCAGCTCGGGCGGCTGGAGCTCGTGTCGCACGGCGAGCACCTCCGCTTGGCCGCCGACGAGTTGGAGCGCGCGCAGACCGCCACGCAGCGGCAGCTGCGCGCGCAGACCCTGGCGGGGACGTTCCGCGCGCTCGGGGGCGCGTGGGGCGGCCCGCTGGAGGACGCGGTGGCGCGGTTCGCGCGCGCCGCGCGCGACGCCGTGGTGGCCCACGCCGCCACGGCCGCCACGACCGCGTTCTCCGCCGAGCTGCGCCGCGCCGGCGGCATCCTGGGGCGCGTCACGGACGCGGACGAGGCCGGCCTGGCCGTCGAGCTGGACGGCGTCACGGCATCGCTCAAGACGCTGGCCGCGGAGCCCGCGGCCGCCGGGGCGGCCCTGGAGCCTGCGATCACCCCGCAGCCGTTCCTGCGCCGCCCGCCGGCGCATTCGGTGGCGGCCGCAACCGAGCCGCCGCCAGCCG